>Ga0129310_1000174_pt1 | contig 88901 bp, 73 predicted proteins | sample Go1ome_2_FD_94433 | JGI IMG/M metagenome (GOLD analysis project Ga0129310, IMG submission 94433) | Western lowland gorrila individual fecal microbial communities from Wisconsin, USA - Go1022A metagenome | ecosystem: Host-associated > Mammals > Digestive system > Large intestine > Fecal | place... | reverse complement strand
TCCAGTCCGCTTGCTTTACTGGAACATCCAGAACGGGATGTGGGACGGACAGAATGACAATTACGACCGGTTCGTGAACTGGGTGAAGGCCCAGGACCCTGACATCTGCGTATGGTGCGAGGCTCAGTCGATCTGGCTGACGGATTCCGACCAGGCGATGCCGAAGGAGGATCGTTACCTTGTGGCGAACTGGGGAGAGCTTGCGGCTCGCTACGGCCACAAGTACTGGGGGATCGGCGGCCACAGGGACAACTATCCCCAGGTGATCACTTCTAAATACCCCATTTCTTACGTGTCTAAGATAGTAGGTGAGGAACCTGACCTTGTTGTAACTCACGGAGCAGGCTGGGCGACAGTCGAGGTGGACGGCAAGAAGCTTAACATCGTGACGCTTCACACGTGGCCCCAGGCTTATGCCTACCGTGCGGAGGACCGCGAGGCGTCCAAGGCTGAGCAGGGTGGTGACAAGTACCGTGCGATGGAGATGAAGTACATCTGCGAGCATACGATCGGCACCGTTCCTGAGGCTAAGGACCAGTACTGGATGATGATGGGCGACTTCAATGCCCGCTCGAGGGTAGACAACGACAAGTACGGCTATGCCGACGACGATCCGAAGCTCCTGGTGCATGACTACATCCGTGCTAACACACCTTACATCGATGTGATCAAGGAGAAGTACCCGAATGAATTCAAGCCCAGCACAGGCGGCAAGGGCAGCCGTATCGACTTCGTGTATTGCACGAAGCCCCTGTACGACCGGATTACCTATGCCGACATCATCTGGGATGAGTACACGACTCCAATCCGTGATCCCCAGAACCTTTCAAACTTCTGGCGTCCTTCGGACCATCTGCCGATCGTGGTCGACTTCAATATGAAGTAGGATTTATTCTTCGCAGCAGCCTTCGCCTTCGTGGCAGCATTCGCCGTCCTTGTGATGGCCTTTGCCTTTGTGGCAGCATTCACCATCTCCGTGGTGCTTGCAGGGGTGCCCCTTCTGGAGTTCCTTCTCGCTGGCATCACGGACTTCTATTACCTTGCCGGTGAAGTTCAGGGTCTTGCCAGCCATGGGGTGGTTGAAGTTCATCGTGACCTTCTCATCTGTAACGTCATAGACGATACCGTTGACCACCTGCCCTGAGTCGCTCATCATGGGGATGACCTTGCCGACCACAAGCAGGTCCTCACGGACTTTCCCGTCGATCATGAACGCTTCCTTGGGAAGGGGGATAAGCCTGGTCTCGTCAAAGACACCGTACCCCTCTTCAGGAGTGAGTGTGAATGCAAACTCGTCTCCGGGCTCCTTTCCTTCGACCTCGCTTTCAAATTTTGGGAGGAGCATGCCAGTTCCGTGAATATATTCAAGAGGACGGCTCTCGTCGGCCTTGTCTGCAAGGGCTCCGTCGACGATCAGTTCGTAGGTCAGGCTGACCACTTTGTTCTTTTCTGCTTTCATATGATAATAGTTAGATTCTTCACTTCGTTCAGAATGACAGGTGTCATGCACTGAAATAGACTTTTCCGAACGCTAAGGTAGGAATAAGTTTTGACTTGCAAGGTCTGGCATCTTCTCCGGCTGCCAGGAGGTTGTTCCAGAGAGTTATCAGGTTTCCCGTTATCAGCATCTCACGGACGGGATGTACTATCTTTCCATCCTTGAAGAGGAAACCTTCTACTCCGAACGAGAAATCTCCCGTGGCGGAATTGCTGTTGCCTCCGTTGAAGCCGGTCACAAGGATTCCTTCTCCGACCATATTCATGATCCCGTTCCTGTCCAGCTTCTCCGGTCTTTCCAGCCCAGGAGCCGTGCATGGAGGGATAACAGGACGGATGACGTCTTCGATGGTGGGTGCAATCCCCATCTTAGCCGCCATGTAGGTGTTGACGAAATATTCCTTGATGATTCCTCCTTCGATGACGGGTGTCTCCCTTGTGGCGACCCCTTCTGAATCGAAAAGCCTGGAACCAGTCTGTCCGGCAGCATGTGGCTTGTCAATGACATCCATCCACTCGGGGAATATCTTCTTGCCCAGACTGTCAAGAAGGAAGGAATTCTTCTGCTGCAGGGCGAAGGCTCCGAGGGCATTGGTGACCGGTGTCAGGAGCCTTGAAGAGTTTTCGCTGTCGACCACCATGGTATATTCACCTCCTTGTACCTTGATCGGACCGATCTGGGCCCTTGCCCTTTTCAGGGCCGTCTCCCCACATGAAAGTGCCTTGAGATCCTTGAAAACTGGAGCAGAATCCCACCAATAGCCGCTGAAACGGTTGCCTTCAGCGTCCTGGACCGTCATTTCAACCCCATATTCAAAGGAGGTTTCGGTGTGGCGGCACTCCAGCCCGTTGGAATCGATCACATAGGTGTCGAAGATGGAATCGGAGTACTCACCTTCTTCCGAGATAAGGTCTTCTCCTTTGTGGTTCGTGAATATGGATGAGTCAAGGGCCAGCTTGAGCCTCATGTCTGAGGTTATGCCGGGATAGGCTGGGTCGTATAGGCCCAGTTCAAGACCTGATTTGGCAGTCTTGCAAGTCCTTGACGGGTCAGGAAGATCCCTGCAAGGGTCTTCTGCCAGCATCCTGACCATCGCTATGGACCGCGAAAGGAAATTGTCCAGTTCTTCTTCAACCAGGCGGTTTGTGGAAAAACTGCCGAACCTTCCGTTTACAAACAGGCAGATGCTCATCGACCTGTCCAGGCAGTGGTTTACCTTGTCAAGCTCTCCGTTCAATGTGCCGAACAGCTCCATCAGGCTTTTGTTCAAGGTTATGCGTACCTTGTCCGCGCCTAGGGACAGTGCCCTTCCAATGCATTCGTGAGCGAGGCGGATCTCTTCTTCACGCAGTATTCCGTTGATCTCTTCCATCACTATTCTCCTCCCACTGTAAGGTTCTTTATAAGTACTGTAGGTATCCCGCAGGAAACCGGACAGCTCTGGCTTTTGCCGCAGGTCCAGGCGCCTTCATCTACCTTCAAGTCGTTACCTACGGCGATGATGTCTGCCAGGGCCTGTGGACCGTTACCGATTATGTTGATGTCTTTGACCGGCATAGTAAGGCGTCCGTCTTCGATGAGGAAACCGCTCTTTACAAAGAATGTAAAATCTCCTTCACCTATCTGTACCTGACCGTTGCTGAACTGGTCCACGTAGATGCCTTTCTTGACGGAAGAGATGATCCCTTCCTTTTCAGCACTACCGGAGAGCATGTATGTCGCCCTCATCCTCGGGATCGGAGCATAACGGAAACTCTCCCTTCGTCCGTTGCCGGTTGGGGAGGCTCCGAAATGCGCAGCACTGATCCTGTCATGGAGGTAGGACTCCAGGACTCCGTTCCTGACCATGAAGGTCTTCTGCCCTCTCACCCCTTCGTCATCGAAGTTTACGGCACCGCGGTTCCCCTTTATGGTCCCGTCATCAACAATCGAGATGTCCTCGTTACAGACTTTCTGCCCGATCCTGCCGCTGAAGATAGACTGGCCTTTGCGGTTGAAGTCAGCTTCAAAGGCATGCCCCATCGCTTCATGGAGGAGTATCCCAGAAGCTCCTGCACCCATGACGACCGGCATTTGTCCACCTTTCGGGCGCCTGGCCTCGAACCGTTCATCTATTCCTGAAACGGCTTCGGTAGCAATTTCTTCGAGAAGGGCTTCGCTTATCATTTCAGTACCCGTCCTGTAGCTCCGGGAGACTGTCTTGTTCTCAATCCTTCCATCCTGGCTGAATACTACTGAAACGGCCAGTGTGCCTATGGGCCGAGAGTCGAAAGTCAGTTCCCCGAGGGAATTGAACATCATGATGTCGCTGACCTGGTCGGAGAGCGATACGATGACTTTCAGTACGCGGCTGTCCCTGGAACTGATGCTTTGCTGGAGTTTCTCCAGAGCCGGGACGAACTGGCTGGCCTCTGCCTCGCGCCAATCATTTACATAGGGGTAGAAATCTTCAATTTTGTCTGTGGCATGCCGGAGGTGCCCTGTGCCATCGGCCGTACTCAGCCGCAGCGAAGCGAGGATGGACTCGGCCGTGGCAGCTTGGCACTCCGGCTTTACCATATTCGAAGATGAAGACCCCATTGCGATCTTGGAAGCAGCCATGACAGCTTCCGCCATTGACTTTGAATCCGTGCTCTCTGAATAGGCATAACCGGTACGGTCGCCCTTCAAAACCCTTATCCCTACACCATAATCAATATGGAATCCTCCGGATGAGACTATTCCATCCCGGAGAAGCAAATCATGGTAAGTGGTGTTTTCAAAGAAAAGGTCGCAATAGCTTCCCCCTTCTCCGAGCCCTTTACAGGCAAGGGCTGCAAGTTGTTCCTTAGTGACCTGGAAAAGGTCTAGATAATATCTTTCTTCCTTAAACATTCTTCTTCCTGCTTTCTTCCTTCAGCTCCTTCTCATAAGCTTCGTTTATACCCTTGATCCTGCTGAACTTTTCAGGGTCCCTTACAATCGTGCCTCCCTCGGAACTCTCTGCCACTACCGTCAGCATGCCGTCTGAATTGTCATACAGGATCCACCTGTCGCAGAGCGGCATGAAATCCCTGAAGAAATAGTGAAGTCCCACGTGGTAACGCCTTCGGATCGTCTCCTCCTTGATGTTGTGTCCTCCGGCTTCGACCCTGGCCTTGACCCTGGCTATGGCCAGCTCGGGAGAATTGAGCCAGAGGTAGAGGATGGTAACATAGTACCCCTTGGCCTTAGCCTCCTTTATCATCTTTAGCAAGGATCTGGTGGCCAGGGTGGTTTCTATGCCGAAATCGACTTTGCGGCCAAGCAGGTTCCTCATCTTCAGGAGCATGTAGCGGCTGGCTCCGACATAGGCCTTCTCAGGGCTGAAGGGCGCAAGGCTCTTTGCGAACTCGTCAGAGTTCACGAATTCGCTGCAACCTAGTATCTCGGGGAGGATGGCGTATGTGGCTGTGGTCTTCCCGGATCCGTTGCAACCTGATATGATGAAGAGCCTGGGCATTATATCGTACAAAAATACTAAATTTGCGTGAAGAGACATAACCGCCATGAACAATTCCGGAACCATTACTCTTGGGGATGCAGTCAAGGAGTCGCGTCCGACCGCTTTTTCGACACTGGTCAAACCGGCCGGGTCGACCTGCAATCTCGATTGTACCTACTGCTACTACCTCGACAAGGCGGTCCAGTACGGCGGCCGTCAGGCGGTGATGAGCGACGGCTTGCTCAGGGAATACATCCGCCAGTACATCACGGCAAATGCAGTGGACGAGGTCAGTTTCTGCTGGCATGGAGGAGAGCCTTTGCTGCTTGGCCTGGATTTCTTCAGGAGGGCGATGGCCTACCAGAAGGAATTTGCCGGCGGTAAGAGGATATTGAATACCATCCAGACAAACGGTACCCTCGTTGACGAAAAATGGTGCGATTTCTTCAGGATGAATAACTTCCTGGTAGGGATCTCCCTTGACGGCCCTCAGGATGTGCATGATGGTTTCCGACTCGACAAACAGGGCAGGCCCACTTGGGAAAGGGTCATGGCGTCAGTGGATCTGATGAAGCGCCATGGTGTTGAATTCAACACATTGAGCGTTGTCAATTCTCGTTGCGAGGGTCGTGGCAAGGAAATATATTCCTTCTTCAAGTCGGTCGGCAGCCATTTCATGCAGTTCCTTCCTGCTGTCGAACATGTAGTGGACCGGCCGGACTATCACAGGCCGGTGATAGTGTCTCCTTCCACCGAAGGAGCTTATCTAGCACCATGGAGCGTGAGTGCCGAAGGCTACGGCAAGTTCCTATGCGACATATTCGATGAATGGGTAGTGGCCGATGTTGGTGACTATTTCGTCCAAATGTTCGATGCAACCCTTGCACAGTATTGCAATACTCAGCCGGGCGTCTGTTCCATGTGCGAGACCTGCGGGGACTGCCTTGTGGTCGAACACAACGGGGACGTCTACAATTGCGACCATTTCGTATATCCGGAATATCTTCTCGGGAACATCCTTGAGAAACCACTCGTGGATATCTACAACGATCCCAAGCGGTTCCGGTTCGGAGTCGCCAAGCGTTCGAGCCTTCCTCCGGAGTGTATGAAATGCAGGTTCTATTTTGCCTGCAGGGGGGAATGCCCCAAGCACCGCTTCGACAGGACTCCTTCCGGCGAGGCTCGCAATTCGCTCTGCCTTGGACTTAAGGCATATTTCAGGCACACTCAGCCATTCTTCGAGAGGATGCGTGACCTGCTGATTTTGAAAAAGGCCCCGGCCAAGGTGATGCCATGGGCTCGTAAAAAACTATCAGGAAATGGATGAAAATACCAGGCTGTTGCTCATAGAGTGGGCAGAAACCTATAATGATCCTAAATATTTCGAAGAGGACCCGATAGCCTTTCCAAGAAGGTTTGCAGAACTCGAACGGCGAGGTGAACGCTCAGTGAAGGACGTAGAGGTTGCAGCCATCTTTGCCGCTCATTTCGCTTGGGGCCGCAGGGCGATGATTGTGCGCGACTGCGGACGGCTTTTCGACGAGATGGACTGGAGACCCTATGATTATGTCATGAAAGGAGAGTGGCGGTGCGATCCGTGCAGCATCCACCGTACCGTCAAATGGAGCGAGGTTGCTGCAATATGTTCACGGCTGAAAACCGTCTATGAGGAGCTGCCCAGCATCGAGTGCCTTTCCCAGGATGAGATAAGGGTCAGGATCTACGGTCAGAAACCCGACCTGAAGGCCCCCAACAAGAAGATCAACATGATGCGCCGTTGGATGGTCCGTGACGACGGGAAGGTCGACCTGGGTCTCTGGAAAAACACGGATCCCGGCAGCCTTCTGATCCCGCTTGACGTCCATGTCTACGACGTGGCCGTGGATCTCGGCCTGACCTGCCGCAAGCCTAAGGATATAGTGACAGTAAAAGAGATCACCGGGGCGTTCGATGACGTTTTCCCCGGTGATCCCTGCAAGGGTGACTTTTCGCTGTTCGGCTATGGGGTCACCCATCCCAAGCAATAGTATTCTATGAGTTGGTCACTCTTTCGAGCCATTTGACCATTCCGAACATGACTCCCATCGAGATGAGGCAGAGGCATGCGAACACTCCCCAGCACCATCCCAGAGGCATGACGTTGTACATCTTCGGACCAAGGAAGAGGAAGAGGTTACCAACTGCGGTAGCACCTAGCCAGAGTCCCTGGCAGAGTCCCTGCATGCTCTTGGGAGCGACCTTCGATACGAAGGAAAGTCCGAGAGGGGAGATGAAGAGTTCGGCAACGGTGAGGAAGAAATACATGACGATCAGTACCCAAGGACCGGCTTTCATGGTTGCCTGGGCGGCTGAATCCTGTGCGAGGAAGTCCTGGGCTGAAGGATAACCCATCTTGAAGGAGAACAGCGACAGGAAGATGTATGCGATGGCGGCTATACCCATTCCGTAGGCAATCTTGCGGGGAGTCGAAATCTGCTTGCCGCGTTTGCCGAGCCAACCGAAGAACCACATGATGAAAGGAGTCAGCACGATCACGAAGAACGGGTTGACAGCCTGCCAGATCTCGGGGGCTATCTTGCTGGTGTTGACGAAGTCACGGGCGAAGAAAGACAGGGACTGTCCGTTCTGGTGGAAACTGAACCAGAAGAAGATTACGACGCCGAGGACGGCGAAGAGGGCGTACATCCTCTGCTTGATCTCCTTTGCCATTGCGAGCTTTTCTTCCTCTGTGTAGTCTGAGGAGACGGCAGCGGCCTTCTTGCCCGGGTTGGGGAAGAGTTTCTTCGTGCAGATGAAGATCGTCAACGAGATCAGCATTGCGACGACCGAAGCTATGAATGAAAAATGTACTCCGGTGTTGAAGTAGTTGAGGTAGTTGCTGCAGAAATCTCCTATGGCCTGAACGTTTGTAGGATCCAGGACCGCACCGGCATTGGCGGCTTCGGAGATCAGGTTGTTCGATACTTCACCGCTGGTTATGAAGTTATGGCAAAGGCGAGGAAGCTGGGCATTGTAGGATACATTGTGCAGTCCCAGCCACCATTGGCGGATGAGCGGAGCCACGAATGGAGCGATTAGACCTCCGATGTTGATGAACACATAGAAGATCTGGAATCCTGAGTCTCTCTGGCCCTGAGCCCATTTGAGTTTCTCCGGGCCTTCCTTTGCCGCTTCAGCCTCGAAGTCATCGTAGAGCTGTCCCACGATGGCCTGGAGATTGCCTTTGAACAGACCGTTACCGAAGGCAATCAGGAAGAGGGCGATGCATGTGAACGGAAGGAGCCAGACCTTGTTGGTAGGTGTGGCAAAGATGGGAATGGACAGCAGGGCATAGCCGACAGCCATGATAATCAATCCTTTTTGGATTGTGCCCTTGTAGTCGGAGGTCCTGTCGGCAATGATGCCGCCCACAAGGGCGAGCACGTAGATGCCGCAATAGAAAAATGAATAAATGATACCGGCGCTCGTGTCGGTCAGACCGAACTTCGAGCAGAGGAAAAGGGTAAGGACCGCATTCATGATGTAGTAGCCGAAGCGTTCTCCCATGTTGCTGAGAGCAGCGGCAAGCAGTCCTTTCGGGTGGTTTTTGAACATATTTATTAGTTTTGGTTTGATCCGGATTGGATTCACTAAATTACGAATTAATGGCTGATTATCCAAATTTATGATAATTGGAGGGCTTTTGTTATATTTGTAAGCTACGAACAGGAATTTAGATGAATGTCGGTACCAGCATAATGAAAGGGATCATGAGGGCGCTCGGTGCGCTGCCTCTCGGTTTCCATTATGTATGTTTTGGTTTCTTCTCCTGGGTCCTCAAGGATGTATTGCGCTACAGGCGTGACGTGGTTATGATCAACCTTTCACGGTCATTCCCGGACAAGAAATACAAGGAACTTAGTGAGATATCCGGCAGGTTCTACAAGCACTTCGGCCGCTTGGCAGCCGAGGCGATATGGTTCGGCGGCTGCAGGAACCCTGAGCGCCTGAAGGCGAAGAGGCTGGTTGAATATTCAAACCTCGAGGTCTTTGAGAGGGCATATTCAGAGAGCCCCGGAGTAGCGGTGCTGACTTCACACTTCGGCAACTGGGAGTTGCTGGGTGGCTGCTTGAACTATGATTACCGTCCGGACGGCAAGATCCTTGAAGGCCTTGTGCCGGATGATGTGATCTTCGTGTACAAGCCCCTCAAGAGTAAGATGTGGGATGAGATCATGGGAGACAACCGCTGCGCTCCGGTAAAATACCTTGATTATAAGGGGTATATCAGCACGGAGAACATCCTACGTCATGTCCTTGGGAACAAGGATAGGAAACTGGTCGTGAACATGCTGTCCGACCAGTGCCCCTACAGGGACTCGGTGTCGGACATCACCGTTGATTTCCTCCACCAGGAGACCAGGACTATGTTCGGCGGAGCCTCCCTGGCCAGGAAGTTCGGTTGGAGCGTCTTGTATGCCAGTCTTTTCCCGGTAGGGAAGGGCCACTACGAGTGGCGGTTCACCCAGATCTGCCCGGACGCTTCCAAGTTGACTGTCCGGGAGATCATGGAGGAGTACTACAATCTTCTTCAGAAAGACATCGAGGCTGCTCCCTGGTGCTACCTCTGGACACATAAGAGATGGAAATGATTAATAATGTCAAAAACGTTAACGATATGAAAATGAAAAAAGCTCTGACTTTCCTACTTGCGGCAGCCGCACTCTTACCTGCCGTTAAGACAGCTGCACAGGACCCCATGGGGACTGTTTCCTATGCCCTGCCGCAGACCACCATTACCCTCGAGGTCGAGGCGGTGCGTGAGAATTTTTATGCAGGTCCCTATGCCAAGTTCGCACAGAAATATCTTGGCGTGGATGCCCGTCAGGAAGACCAGAAGACATGTACACTCACTGCAGTCAAGATGACCCCTGTGATCGAGGCTGACCAGAGCAACCGCTTTTTCATCACTCCTGACAAGAACTCCATGTCATTCCTTTCCCTTACATCACAGGGACTTATCGCTGTCAACGATGGTTCTTTCGGGAACGGGTCCCAGTGGAGGTTTGCTTCCCAGGCAGGCGCTGATTTCTCCGACAAGGGGGTGAGTTCCAACCTTACTTCTGAGGCAACCACACTGTTCCGTGGAGTCGACGGCAACCGTGTCGGCGTACAGCAGAACATGGTAGTACAGAAGTCCCTTGAGCAGAGGGCCAAGGAGGCTGCCGAGATGATCTTCGACCTCCGCAAGAAGAGGGTTCAGATCGTAACAGGTGACACCGATGCCACTTACAGCGGTGAAGCTATGGGTGCAGCCCTCGCGGAGATTGCAGCCCTTGAGAAGGAATATATGTCCATGTTCATCGGCTACAGTGACTTCCAGACCCAGAAACTCAAGTGTGACGTGGTTCCGGAGAAGAATCGCAAGTCACAGACCTATGTGGCTTTCCGTATTTCAGATGCAGACGGAATCGTCTCAGCTGACAACATGTCCGGCAAGCCTTATCTTATCGAGCTGACTCCCCAGGCAGTCTCACCTGCGACCGGAAAGGGGACTGCGGCTAAGGGCGCAGTTGCGATGTACAGGATCCCTGCCATCTGCAACGTAAAGCTTACCGACGGAGTCAACCCTATCCTCCAGGACAGGATAGCTGTGTACCAGCTTGGTGTCGAGAGCTATTTCCCGATTTCATCGAAATAGATCTTTTGCCGCATTTAGATCTTTCGCCGCTCCGCGGCTTAAGATGACAATGTCATTCTGAACGAAGTACAATGTCATTCTGAACGAAGCACAATGTCATTCTGAACGAAGCACAATGTCATTCTGAACGAAGTGAAGAATCTTAATCCACAAAACAAAATAACATTATGACAATTAGAGATTTAGAGCCGAAGGCCGTTTGGGAGAACTTCTATGGCCTTACAAGGGTGCCCCGTCCGTCAAAGCATGAGGGCAAGGTTCAGGAATACCTCCTTCAGTGGGGTAAGGACCACGGTGTGGACGTCAAGCGTGACGACACCGGCAACATCATATTCACAAAGCCTGCAACTCCGGGATTCGAGAACCGCAAGGGCGTGATCATGCAGGCCCACATGGACATGGTCCCCCAGAAGACTGCTGACACGAAGCACGACTTCCTTACCGATCCCATAGAGACCGAAATTGACGGTGAGTGGGTTACAGCCAAGGGTACCACCCTTGGTGCCGACAACGGAATAGGTGTCGCTCTCGCTCTTTCCGTCCTTCAGGACAAGACTTTGAAGCACGGTCCTCTCGAGGCCCTTATCACCTACGATGAAGAGACCGGAATGACAGGAGCAAATGCCCTGAAACCCGGCATCCTCAAGGGAGACATCCTCCTCAACCTGGATTCCGAGGAAGAAGGTGAACTCTGTGTCGGCTGCGCCGGCGGACTCGATGCATCTGCAACCTTCAAGTACCGTACATACAAGACTCCTGCAGGCCAGAAAGCCCTGAGGCTGAGCGTAAAGGGTCTCCAGGGCGGACATTCCGGAATGGACATCAGCCTTTACCGGGCCAATGCCAACAAGGTGATGGCCCGTATCCTCTATCCTTTGATCGAGGTCAAGGGCGCAAGGGTGGCTTCCTTCACAGGTGGTTCGCTCCGCAACGCCATTCCTTTCGAGGCTGTAGCTGACGTCATCATTCCCGAGGCAGAGTTCCAGGGTGCCCGCGAACTGATCGACAAGATATTCGCTGAGGTCAAGGCCGAGTTCATCGATTCCGATCCCGGTGCAGCCCTCTACGTGGATGCTATTCCTGTACCTGAGAAGTTCATCCAGTCTTCTGTGATGGAACGTGCCGTCAAGGCTATCATCGCCTGCCCCTCCAATGTGATCAGGATGAGCCAGAGCATGCCCGGCCTGACTGAGACCTCCATCAACCTGGCTATCGTACGCACCGAGAAAGGCCGCATCACTGTCCACAGTCTTATGCGCAGCGCCGTCGACTCAGCCAAGGAAGACCTGGCCGTGCGTGTAGGATGCATCTTCGAACTTGCAGGTGCCGACAGCATCGAGTTCAAGGGTGGCTACAGCGGTTGGACTCCGAAACTAGACACTCCGATGAACAAGGTGATGATGGAGCAGTTCAAGAAGGTTTACGGACATGAGATGAAGATCATGGCTACCCACGGAGGTCTCGAGTGCGCCATCATGGGTGCCAAGTACCCAAACTGGGAAATGGTTTCGGTCGGACCTACAATCAAGTACCCCCATTCTCCGGACGAGAGGGTCAACATCGCATCTGTCGAGCGCACCTGGCATTACCTCACCGCCGTACTGGAGAATATTCCTGAGAAATAATCTTTTGCGGATTCAGGAATAATTGCTATATTTGCAGTCCTTTTGGGTTGGCATACGTTCCCGAAAGGACTGTATTTTATTTATTATCAAAAAATTACATCAAATGTTAAAACAGTACGAGACCGTTTTCATCGCTACTCCCGTTTTGTCTGAACAACAGATGAAGGAAGCGGTTGCAAAGTACACCAAGCTCATCGCTGACAACGGTGGTGAAGTTGTGTACGAAGAGGACTGGGGACTCCGTCAGCTGGCTTATCCTATCCAGCACAAGACCTCCGGCTTCTATTATCTTATCCAGTTCAAGGCTGAGCCTACTTTCGTCGAGACCCTGGAGACCCAGTATTTCCGTGATGAGAGGATCATCAGGTTCCTTACCGTCGCCCTCGACAAGGACGCAGTCGAATATGCCGAGCGCCGCAGGCAGAACCGTGGCAAGGCTGCCGCTGCCAAGACTGAGGAAGTCAAGGTAGATGAGGAAGTCCCTGCACAGCCTGAAGAGACCACTGAAGAGAACAACGCTTAATCAAGGAGGATATCACTATGGCACAGAATGATTCACAGAATGCTGGCATCCGCTATCTGAACCCTCCTACAGTCGAGGTCAGAAAGAAGAAGTACTGCCGTTTCAAGAAGGCAGGCATCAAGTACGTTGATTACAAGGATCCTGAGTTCCTCAAGAAGTTCCTCAACGAGCAGGGTAAGATTCTTCCCCGCCGTATCACCGGTACTTCCCTCAAGTTCCAGAGGAAGGTTGCACAGGCCGTCAAGAGGGCCCGCTCACTTGCTCTGCTTCCGTATGTTACCGACCTTCTTAAATAATAGGAGAGCGCAATCATGAAGATCATTTTGAAGAAAGAAGTTGCCAATCTCGGCGAGGCCGGTGATGTGGTAGAGGTAAAGGGTGGTTACGCTCAGAATTACCTGATCCCCCAGGGATTTGCTACTGTCGCTACTCCTTCTGCTCTCAAGCAGCTTGAGGAGACCAAGCGTCAGAGGGCTCATAAGGAGGCTAAGCTTGTAGCTGACGCCGAGGCTCTTGCCGCAAAGATCGAGGCTACGCCCGTCAAGGTTGCCGTCAAGGTCAGCGAAAGTGGCAAGATCTACGGTTCAGTGACTTCCGCCCAGATCGAGGAAGCTCTCAAGGCTGCCGGTATCGAGGTTGAGAAGAAGAACATCACCATCCCCGAGGATATCAAGGCTCTTGGTGAGTACGAAGGTACAGTCAAGTGCTACAGGGCTGTCAAGGCTGCTGTCAAGTTCATCGTCGAGGCCGAGGCTTAAGAGGATAATACTTGTCTTTAATTTAACGGTCGCTGTTTTGAACGGCGACCGTTTTTTATTATATTGCGGTAAAACCACATAAGATCATGAAGTCTATCTGCAGAATCCTTGTTCCTACATGCCTTGCCCTGCTCGCGATATCGTGCAGTACCGGACGCCCTGAGACTCCTGTTGCAACTTACGAGAACCCTGTCATCAGGGCCAACTGTCCCGATCCTTACGTACTTGACAACAGGGAGCGTGATGGATGGTTCTATGTCTATTCAACCCTCACTTCTTCTGAACTCACCAATGGAACTGCCTACATTCCGGTGTACCGTTCGAAAAACCTGGTGGACTGGGAGTTCGTAGCGGATGCCTTCGCCGGCAAGTGCCCAGAATGGCGTCCTGGTTACAGGACATGGGCTCCGGACGTGCACTATGTGGACGGGAAATACTATCTTTATTATGCGTTGGGCGGAGGCTCCTGGACCGGCGGTCCGGAATCGCATGCGCCCAGGGCAACCGGAGTGGCTACTTCAGATTCTCCGACCGGTCCCTTCGAAGATCACGGGATTATGATCAGCTATGAGAACACCGGTATCGTGAACTCCATCGATCCCAATCTTTTCGAGTGGAAGGGCAAGAAATACATGTACTGGGGGAGTGTCTATACGGGCAGCGGAATATTCATAATCCAGCTTACCGACGACGGCCTGTCGATCAACACCAGGTCGGAACCCCTGAAGGTGGCGGGCAATGACCAGGAGGGAGTCTATGCCCATGTCCGCGACGGCTATGTCTACCTCTTCGTCTCCGAAGGCCGTTGCTGCCGCGGAGCCACAAGTGACTATCATGTCGCTGTCGGCCGCTCCAAGTCACCCCACGGCCCTTTCTTCGCCAAGGACGGTCAGTCCATGATCCACGATCTGGCTACTTATGACACTCAGATTCTCCAGTCCTCGGAGGACAAGGTGTTCGTCGGCCCCGGTCACAATTCCAACATCATCACCGATGATGCAGGAAATGACTGGATCCTGTACCATTCTTATTGGAAAGGCAATGACTACGACGGCCGCTGCCTGCTTCTGGACAGAGTCTACTGGGATGAGGAGGGATGGCCCGTCATAGGAAACGGAACCCCTTCGACATCCGGAGAGGCCCCGTATTTCGAGAATATCGAACCTTAGTTTTCCTTTTTTTCTTCGCTTTGCCCGTCCTCGGGCTTGAAGAACTTGTATTTGAAGCGGCGGATCTTCTGAGTGGCGGTCTTTTCGAAGTCTTCCTTCATTACGTCCACCTCGCCGATGTTGGATTGTTTGCTGACCCTTTTGTTTACATAGTCCAGGACGGCCTTCTTCCAGGACTCCAGGTTCTCGAAGAACTTCTCCTCCTTCTCGATCATGCCCCAGTCTATGACGTTCTCATCAAACTTCACCAGGGCGACCAGTTTGCCGTCACGCTCGATGACGAGGGATTCGTTGACGCCCCTCATGTTGTTGATGACCTGTTCGATCTCCTCAGGATAGATGTTCTCGCCGGAAGGACCCACGATCATGTTGCCGAGCCTGCCCTTTATATAATAGCGGCCCTTGGAGTCCATGCAGGCCAGGTCGTTGGTTCGGAACCATCCGTCGTCTGTCAGGGCGGCACGGGTACGTTCGGGATCCCTGTAATAACCCAGCATGACGTTGTCGCCCTTAGCGACGATCTCTCCCTCGCCGGTCTTCGGGTCGACATTCTGTAGCTTGACCTGTACGTTGTAGGCCGGGACTCCGATCGAGCCTACGACAGTCTTTCCGACGCAGGCGTTCGTGATCAGCGGGGCAGTCTCTGTCAGGCCGTAGCCGATCGCATAAGGGAATTTCGCCTTGTTGAGGAAATCCTCGACGGTGGAATCCAGCTTCGAGCCACCTATGCCGAAGAACTTCAACTTTCCTCCGAATGACTTGTACAACTTCTTTCCTACAAGCCAATAGAGCACCCTTGGCATCTTATCTTTCATCCATGATAGGGTGCGGCTTTTGGAGATGGTGGGGACTACGCTGTTCCTGTAGACCTTCTCTATGATGAGGGGGACGGCACACATTATGGTCGGCCGTACCTTCTTCATGGCATCCATGAGGATGTTGGGTGTCGGCGGTTTCTTAATATAGTACACACATCCGCCCACGAATAGGGGATAGAGCACGCTGAAGGCCATCTCGTAGGTGTGGGACATCGGCAGGATGGAAAGCCACCTGTCTTTCTTGCCAGCAGGCTGGGCATGGAAGGCAGCGATGATGTTCTGGCAGAAATTCCTGTGGCTGAGCATAACGCCCTTGGCATTACCGGAGGTCCCGGATGTGTAAATGATGGATGCCAGGTCGTCAGCCTGCGGCTCGGAAGAGTGGCCTTCGCATGTGAAGGCATGGTCGTCCTTCTTGATGAAATCGAAGGTCTCGATGTCAATGACAAGAGTCAGCCTGTCCTTGACCTCGTCCGAAAGCTTTTTCAAGAGGCGCTTGGATATGAATATTGCCTTGCATCCCGAGTGTATCAGGATGTTGGTCACTTCGCTCTCGGAAGAATCCGGGAGGATGGGAACGGTGACCCTTCCGAAGGGGACGCACGAAAACATCGCCACAGTCCAGTTGGGCATGTTGTTGGAGAGTATCGCTACCTTGTCCCCGGCGCTGATGCCGAACCGGTTGAACCGATGGGACAGCTCCAGGCATTTGTGCTTGAAACTGTCATAGGTGTATTCCTGCCCACCGTCCACGAAGCAGGAGAGCGGTCTCTTGGGGAAAGAGGTGGTCGCGTATTCGAACAACTTCGAAAGGGTGGAGACATAATCCTCCCTGTTCGGCCTGAACAAACTGTTCCTGGTCATCTGATGACTGTTAATGTGTTATGTAACCTTCTGGATTCTTGCCCTGGAGGTGCATTTCATCGTATATTCCTTGTATCCTATCGGTGTCAGCCCTTGCATCGTCGGTCAGTTCGACTTTTTCTCCGACACTGACTCTTTTCCTGCCCCAGTCGAAATAGCCCAGGTAGCAGGGGCAGCCGACAGCCTTGGCTATGAGGTGGTAGCCGGTCTTCCACTTTTTGGTGGCCTTGCGTGTCCCTTCGGGAGCTATGGCCAGGATGAAGGTCTCCTGGTCTTCCATCTGGTCGATAAGGCTCTTTACCATGGATGCGGCATTGCTCCTGTCGACCGGTACTCCACCCATCCGCCTGATCAGCGGGCCGATAGGCCAGAAGAAAAACTCCTTCTTGATCATGACCCTGGCCTTCTGAGCGGCAAACTGGGTGTAGAACAGGTAAGAAATGACGAAATCCATGGCCGATGTGTGGGGGACGCCCAGGATTATTGCCTTATTCTCAGGAACAGGACCGCCTACGGTTGTCCATCCCATCTTCTTCAATAGCCATCCACAGAATTTAGCCCATCGTGACATTCGTTCAAACAGTTTAGATGTTGACGTCTTCAAGTTCTTCTTCGGATTTCAGGTTAGCCCTGATGAAGTTCTGGCGGTCGATCGTGTTGTCGCCCATGTAGAACTCCATGATGTCCGAAATCGACTCCTCGTCGGAAAGCTTCACGAGGTCAAGCCTCATGTTCTCACCTATGAAATCCACGAATTCATCGGAAGAAATTTCTCCAAGACCTTTGAACCTGGTGATCTGGACGGAGGTCTTCAAAGCCTTGATCGCTTTTTCCTTTTCCTCTATGGAATAGCAGTACCGTCTCTCCTTCTTGTTGGCTACCCTGAACAGGGGAGTCTGGAGGATGTGGACATGCCCGCGGCGGATCAGGTCTGGATAGTACTTCATGAAGAAAGTCAGTACAAGCATCCTGATGTGCATTCCGTCGTCATCGGCATCAGTCGCAACGATAATGTTGTTGTAGCGGAGGTTGTCGAGATCGTCTTCTACTCCGAGAGCAGAGATAAGGAGGTTGAGTTCCTCGTTCTCCGCCACCCTCTTCCTGCTTTCCTTATAGCAGTTGATTGGCTTTCCCCTGAGGCTGAAAACAGCCTGGTAGTTGGCGTTGCGTACCTTGGTGATAGTACCAGAAGCGGAATCTCCCTCAGTGATGAATATGCTTGTCTGTTCGGCCAGGTCCTGCTTGTCCTTCGGAAGCTTGTCTCCGAAATGGTAGCGGCAGTCACGAAGCTTGCGGTTGTAGACATTCGCCTTCTTGTTCCTTTCACGGGTCTTTTTCTGGATGCCGGCTATCTCTTCGCGCTCGGCCTGGGACTCTTTGATCTTATTCTCTATGATAGGAACGACATCAAGATGGATCCTCAGGTAGTTGTCCAGGTTCCTGGCTACGAAATCGTTGACGAATGACCTGATCGTCGGCCCGCGGTCTATCTCGAGGGAGCCGTCCGGATTCTGTACTTTCTTTCCGTTTTCGTCGGTCTTGTACTTCTCCCACATGTAGGTCGACCCAAGCTTGGTCTTTGTCTGGCCTTCGAAGTTTGGTTCCTGGATCTGTATGCTGATGGCTCCGATGATGCCCTGGCGGCAGTCCTCCGGTTTGTAATCCTTCTTGAAATAATCCTTCAGCGTCTTGGCGATCGCTTCCCTGAAGGCGGCCAGGTGGGTCCCTCCGTCGCGTGTGTTCTGTCCGTTGACGAAGGAGGCTATGTTCTCTCCATAAGAGTTCCCGTGTGTGAGTACGACCTCGATGTCTTCATCCTCGAGGTGGATCGGCTCGTAAAGCGGTGTCTCCGACATGTTCTCACGCACGAGATCAAGGAGACCGTTGTCAGATTTGTAGGCGGTTCCGTTCAGGACAAGAGTGAGACCCTTCTTGAGGTAAGAGTAATTCTTGACCATGGTCTCGACGTAGTCCATGTTGAAGTCGAATCCTCCGAACATCTCGTTGTCAGGAGTGAATATCACGAGCGTTCCGTTCTTCTCGCTGACCTTTTCCTTCCTGCCGCTGTCCTGGAGCTCGCCACGGACATAGCTGGCCCAAGAACTCTCACCATCGCGGAATGACTCCACGTAGAACTTCTCAGACAGGGCGTTGACCGCCTTGGTACCGACACCGTTGAGTCCCACTGACTTCTTGAAGACCTTGTCATCAAATTTTCCACCGGTGTTGAGTTCGCTGGTAGCCTTTACTACGGAACCGAGCGGGATACCGCGACCGAAATCACGCACCCTTACCTGCTTGTCCTCAATGTCGATGAGGACCTTGTTGCCGTAGCCGGCCGAGAACTCGTCGATGCAGTTGTCAACGATTTCCTTGAGGAGTACATAGATGCCGTCTCCCGGGTTGGCTCCGTTACCGAGCCTTCCGATGTACATTCCGGGGCGGCGCCTGATGTGTTCGACTCCTTCCAGGGTTTTTATGTTGGCTTCTGTATATTCGTTGTTTTGCATAATCGTACAAATTTACGAACTTTTGGCCGTATTTGAAAAAGTATCTTTTAAGTAGTAAATTTGCGTTTGGAAAGGTATTTGTTATTATTTCCGCAGTACTAATGAATGACTATATGAACAGGATATTCTCCATAGTAATGACGGTGTTCCTCTGCCTCCTGGCCGGGACCGTGGGCGCTTATGCCCAGGGATCGCAGAAGGGCAATGTTTTCGGAGGAGTCGTAAAGCTGGACAAGACTGTCCATGATTTCGGTGACATAATGGTTTCCGACGGCCCCGTCTCTACTACTTTCACTGTCACAAACGTCGGCAGCAAGCCCCTTGTGATCTATCATGTCGCTTCTTCCTGCGGTTGCACCGACGTGGAATGGACCAGGCAGCCGCTTAAGCCGGGTGAGAAGGGCTCGATCAAGGCAACCTATAAGAATGACGAAGGCGGTTATCCCTTTGACAAGACGCTCACCGTAAGTTTCTCCGAACCGAAGCAGCCGGTCATCCTCCGGCTTCGCGGTGAGAGCCACGCCAAGAAAGTCAGTCTAGGGGAAATGTATCCTGTCAAGTTCGGCAATCTTGGTTTCAAGTCCGTGGACATCAAGGGTGGAAACCTCTCCCAGGGACAGCAGAGGAGCGGGGAAGTGGTAGTCGCCAACCTTGGTCAGAAACCCATCAACGTGAAGTTCTCCGAGGTCAGCAAAGGCCTTTCCTTGAAGCTTTCACGTAATCCTATCCCTTCTGGAAGCACTGCCAAACTGTCCTACTCCGTGACAGCCGACCGCGACCACTGGGGCAAGAACTATTACTATGCCACTCCGCTGGTGGACGGCCGCTCCTACAAGGCCGTGGTGAATGCTTCTGCCAAGAAATCCCAGGAAGCGGGAACCGAAGCGCTTGTCGCAGATCCCAATCCTGATCTCGGAGCCGGAAAGTCCAAGATAGGAATATATACCCTTACCAAGGAGGATTTTTCTTCATGGACAAAGGAACAGCGTGATGCTGCGGCTGTCCCCGTCGCTTCTGAGAGCACGTTCTCTTTCAATAAGGTCAAGGCCGGGACTTTGGTCAAAGGAACTTTCGACATCGCCAACCAGGGCAAGTCTGCCTTCAAGGTCTACAAGGTGGATTCCGAGAGTTCCCATCTGAAAGCCAAGGCTTTCCCGGATCTTGCGCCGGGGAAGAAGGGCACCATGGAGGTCACCCTCGACACTTCAGGTTTCCCGAAGGGAGAATGCCTGATCGTCCTGACACTTACCACTAATTCTCCTCTTCGTCCGATCATGAATCTTTTCATGGCCGGTTGGATTGAATAGTTTCCCATGCTCGACATTATCTTTGAAGCCCTTCGCAGTGCGATCCTTATTTCCGGTCTCGTAGTCGTCATGATGATGCTGATCGAGTCCTTCAATGTGGAATCACGCGGAAGGATATTCATGGGCCTCAGGAAGTCCGGCTTTGCCCAGGTCCTCGTGTCCGCCCTTCTGGGGTCGATCCCAGGCTGTGTCGGAGGCTTTGCCGCCGTGTCTCTCTACACCCACAGGATGCTCAGTTTCGGAGCCCTGCTTGCCATGATGATAGCCACCGCCGGCGATGAATCATTCATGATGCTTGCCCTGTTCCCAGGCAAGGCTTTATGGCTTTTCCTTATCCTTTTCACGCTTGCAGTTGTGACCGGCCTTATTGCCGACCGGATCTGGAAGGGGAGCAGGCCTTTGCCTACACGGCTCGAGGACACCTATGAGATCCATGAAGATGACTGCGCCCATGAGGCCCATCATGATGAGGCCGGACATGGCCATACCCTCTGGAAGAGAGTTGTAATGTTCATAGGAGTCCTGGTCTTCGTCGCCGCACTTGTCTCCGGCTTGCTTGAGGAAGAAACACCGGACACCGACGGTCTCAACCTTCTTGGAGAGGAATGGATGTACTGGCTTTTCGGAGCCCTGAGCCTTGTCGTGCTCGGTGCCTTGCTTTTCGCATCCGACCATTTCGTCGAGGAGCATTTGTGGGAGCATATAGTCTGCCGGCATCTGCCGAGCATATTCGCCTGGACGTTCGGGGTCCTGCTTGTCATAGGGATCCTCTTCCATTTCGTAGACATCGAATCATGGGTCAGCGGCAACACCGCCATAATGATACTCATTGCAATAGCAGTCGGCTTGATTCCGGAATCTGGACCGCACCTCGTCTTCGTGACACTTTTTGCGAGCGGGGTAATCCCTTTCCCAGTCCTGCTGGCCAATTCCATAGTCCAGGACGGCCACGCATCCCTTCCTCTGCTGGCTGACAGCAAGAGCGCCTTCCTCAAGGCCAAGGCCCTGAAAGTGGGAATCGCGTTGATAGTTTTTGTGGTATGGGGTTTGTTATTGTGATTTTAAGGTTTATCTTTGCATTCGGATTCCGGCCCTGCCGGTTCTCATAGAAAGGAAACCAATTAAAAACAAAAGGAATTATGGCTTACAAGATTTCAGAAACTGATTGCGTCGCTTGCGGAACATGTGCGGCAGAGTGCCCTCAGGGTGCCATCCGCGAGGGAGATGTCTACTCCATCGATCCCGATGTCTGCATCGACTGCGGTACTTGTGCAGACGCTTGCCCGATGGGAGCAATCCATCCCGGTGAGTAATCAGGCATAAACTGATGAGGCTCCGCACCGGAAACGGCGCGGAGTTTTTTTATTTATTCGATAATTCTTTATTGAAATACAGCAAAAATATTTGGATAAACGAGGAATATTAACTAAGTTTGCAATACTATGCCGATAATTGTAAACGTAGATGTGATGCTCGCCCGCAGGAAGATGTCTTCCGGCGAGCTTGCCGAGAAGATAGGGATCACTCCTGCCAACCTTTCAATCCTCAAGACCGGGAAGGCCAAGGCTGTCAGGTTTTCGACCCTGGATGCTATCTGCAGGGCACTGGACTGCCAGCCCGGCGACATCCTTGAATATACCGATCAAAACCAACAACACCAGTGAATATGAAAAAGTATCTATTGACCATCGCTGTACTGGCGATGTCAGTTCATGGTTTCCTGGCCGGAGCCCAGATGCAGCAGTTGCCTAATGATCCGGCAGTGCGGAAAGGCCAGCTTGACAACGGCCTGACTTATTACATAAGGCACAACGACAAACCTGCTTCGAGGGCGGAATTCTATCTTGCTACCAACGTCGGTGCAATCCAGGAAACTCCGGACCAGGATGGTCTCGCCCATTTCCTTGAGCACATGTGCTTCAACGGCACTAAGAATTTCCCAGGCAAGGCTTTGCTGGACTGGCTCCAGAGCATCGGAGCCTCCTTCGGAGGCAATGTCAATGCTTCGACCGGCATCGACCAGACTCAGTATATGCTGAACAATATTCCTCTTGTCAGGGAAGGGGTAGTGGATACCTGCCTGCTGATCCTTCACGATTATTCCCATTTCGTGACCAACGATCCAGCGGAGATCGACAAGGAGAGGCCGGTGATCATCGAGGAGAGACGCAGCCGCCGCAATGCCCAGTGGAGGACCTTTGAGCGCTCGCTTCCTTACTACTATGGTGACAACAAGTACTCCACCTGCACTCTCATCGGCAGCCAGGAGAATCTAGAGACCTTCAAGCCCGAGAGCCTCGTGAACTTCTACCGTACATGGTATCATCCTGGCAACCAGGCTGTCGTAGTGGTCGGTGACGTGGATGTGGACGCTGTAGAGGCTAAGATCAAGAGGCTCTGGGCGGACATTCCCGCTGCGGTGAACCCTCAGCCCAAGCCTAAATACACCATTACAAACTTCACCGAGCCCAGGGTCGGAATCATCACCGATCCTGAAACGACCATGCCGATGGTTGAGATCCTCTGGGAGAGCGATGCCCGTGACGAGGCTCTGAACAGCACTCCCGCCGGCTACTCCATGGATCTGATCGAGGCCCTTGTCTCCGGTGTCATGTCAGAGCGTCTCACCGACATCACTTCCAAGGCTGACGCCCCATTCCTTCAGGGAATGTTCGGAATAGGAAAGCTTTGCGAGGATTTCGAGGCAGTCATGGGCCGTGTCGCCCTCAAGGAGGACAACATCCTTGGAGGCTATAAGGCTTTCCTCGTAGAACTCCAGAAGATGAGCCGTTTCGGCTTTACTGAAGGTGAGGTCACCAGGGCGAAGGACAACATCCTCGCTTCCCTTGAAAAGGCAGTCAACGAGGCGGGCACCAGGAAGAATCCTGAGTTCGTCCATCCTCTCATCAACAACTTCTTCGATAACCAGGCCTATATGGAGCCCAAGACTGAATATGAGCTCGCCAAGGCTTTCATGGACCAGATCAACGCCAACATCCTCAATCATATGATCGCCCAGATCATCCCTGACGAGAACATAGTCATGATCTACAGCGGTCCTCAGAAGGACGGGATCGCCACCCCTACGGAGAAACAGTTGCTTGCGGCCTTCGAGGAGGCAAAAGCCGCCGAGATCGCTGCTCCTGCAGCTGAGACTGCCACCGAGCCTTTCATGGATCCTTCCACCCTGAAGGGATCGCCCGTCAAGAAGACCGGCACTTCAATCTACGGTTCCACCGAGTGGATCCTCAAGAATGGTGTCAAGGTGATCGTCCTGCCTACGGACCACAAGAAGGACCAGATCCTCTTCACCCTTTACAGGGCCGGCGGACAGAACCTTATTCCCACCGAGGATTTCGCCTCATTCGACGGAAACATCTACAGCACCTTCGAAGCCATGCAGGGAGTGTCCAGATTCAAGGGCACCGAGGTTACAAAGATGCTCTCCGGTAAGAATCTCCAGGTAGGCTCGTACATTGACGCTATTTATAACGGAATCAGCGGTTCTTCATCGGTCAAAGACCTTGAGACTGCCTTGCAGCTGGTCTACCTGACCTACACCGATCCCCGTTTCGACCAGGAAGAGTGGGACAATGCTATCGCACAACTCAAGGCTGTTCTTCCGAATGCCCTCGGAACTCCTCAGTTCAAGATGCAGAAAGAACTCAATGACTTCATTTACGGAGGCAATCCCAGAAGCCAGTTCATCACCATGGAGACTCTCGACAAAGCGAATCTCCAGACTGTCGAAAGGAACTATCGCAAACTCTTCTCTTCTGCTGCCGGGAGCGTCATGGTCATAACCGGTGACGTGGACCTCGACACTCTGAAGCCTCTTGTTGAGAAGTACATAGGTTCTCTCCCCAAGGGCAAGAAGGTCAAGGGTGTGAAGGATCTCTACCCGAGACTCGTGAAGGGCGAGAACATCAAGACCATCCAGACAGACATGGAGACACCGAAGTCCACCGTGATCGAAATCTATTCGGATTACAGGCCTTACACCGTCAAGGATGCCGTCCTCACGAATGCTGTCAGCTATGTGCTTGACCAGATCTATGTAGACACCATGCGCGAGGATGAAGGAGGAACCTATGGTGCATCCTCATCAGCCAATGCAGGACTGGAGCCCGAGCCGATGTACATCATGCAGGTTGCATTCGAGTGCAAACCTGAGATGGCAGACAAATTAAGGGCTATGGCTAGGGACGAGTTCCGCAAGCTGGCCCAGAACGGTCCGACTGACGAGCAGTTCTCACGTACCTTGGAGAACTTCAAGAAGAATGTTCCCGAGAACAGGATAAGCAACAGTTACTGGATGAATAATCTTGTCAGGTACTTCAGGTTCGGCTTCGATTACGACAAGGAGTACGAAGAGGCTGTCGCCTCCCTGACCAAAGAAGGGATCAGGGAAGCAGCGCGCAGGCTTTACGAGTCCGGCAATTTCATCGAGTTTGCACAGATGCCAGGCAAGACCACTGAATAAGGTTTATGCTGGAAGATTTCAAACTTAAGGTTTTCATGGCCGTCTTGGAGGAACAAAGCTTCACCAAGGCGGCCAGGAACCTTGGTATCTCCCAGCCTGCCGTCAGCCAGAATATTGCTGAACTGGAAAAGGAACTTGGCACCGATCTCTTTTCCAGAAGCAGGGGAGCGGTGACACCGACTTCGGCGGGAATCTCTTTCAAGGAATATGCCTCCAGGATCCTTCATTGGTACGAAGCGGCATCATCAGCTTTCAATGGAACGCTTAAGGGCAGTCGTACATTGAGGATTGCATCTGGCTGCCATGTCGCAGAGACAATACTTCCTTCCTGTGCAGCAACTCTGTCTGCACGCATTCCTGGGCTGAAGTTAGAGATCGTACCTGACAATGGATCCGGAGACATCCGGCTGTGGTGTCAGGCTCACTCTGATGAGCTTTCCCTGGAAGATGGTGCCGGCTTCATCGGAACGGTGGAAGCAGCTGCGGTCCCTTCCAATCATTCCCTTGCAACTAAAGACAACCTTGAAAAACTTCCATCCGACATCAGGTTCGCAGTCTGGCATCCATATTCCAGCCTGCTTCCTCCGGACATTATGGCAATGACGGCCGTTGAATCATATTCCCCGGCATCGATCTGCCATCTGGTTTCAGTTTCACCTGACCTTATAGGTCTTGTCCCGAAGGATGCGGCCATTGCCGCCGGACTTGTCCCCATGCCCGTCAATCTGAACCGGCTGTCGTTTGACCTGATGATTTCCTCCTCCGTAGACATCGATGATCCCGCCTACGATTCCCTGAGGAACCTGCTCCGCGAGGCATATAATCCTGCATTGTAATCTTTCTACTAATTTCTTTACGAAATTTTTGAAATAATTATTGTTTTTCATAAATATTATTTATATTTGCGAAAGACAACCTAATTATTTTCGATATGATTACATGGTGGACATCACTCAGTACTGCAATGCAGGTCCTTTGGGCAGTTACCCTTTCGGCCTCATTGATCTTCGTCATCCAGACAATCTTTACCTTCCTCGGACTTGGAGGTGAAGGTGGCATCGACACTGACTTTGACGGTGACCTGGACATCGGAGGACCTGACGGATCCTTTGATGCAGATCCCTCAATGAACCTCCTGACCTTCAGGAATTTCGTCAATTTCTGCCTAGGTTTCGGCTGGACTGCCGTCCTGATGCGGGACAGAATTACCTCCAATGTTTTGCTTATCCTGGTCGCTGTCATCGTTGGAATCGGCCTTGTGGCTGCAGTAATGTGGCTTTTCAAGTGGCTGACCGGCATGCAGCAGAGCGGCAACATCGATATTCATAAATCAGCTGTCGGCTGTGAGGGCAAAGTCTACCTTGTCATTCCCGCTGAGAGGAGTGGAGAAGGGGAAGTCCAGATCACCATCAACAATGCCGTCAGGGAATACGATGCCGTCACGGATGGTGACGCCATCAAGACCGGAACTCCTATCAGGGTGGTGGAGGTCCTCAATGACTACACCCTTCTCGTCGAAGAACTCAATCCTACAATCATCTAACACCTAATAATCATGGACATTACTCTTATCCTTATCATTGTCGCCGTCCTATTCGTAACCTTCGCGGCGATCCTGAGGCGTTACAAGCGCTGTCCTTCCGACAAGGTCATGGTCATCTACGGTAAGACCGGCAAGAACAAGAGCGGTTCCATCTCATCCGCCCGTTGCATCCATGGTGGAGCAGCCTTCATCTGGCCTGTTTTCCAGGATTATGCTTTCCTCGACCTGAAGCCGATTTCGATCGAGTGCAACCTTACCAATGCCCTTTCCAAGCAGAACATCCGTGTGGACGTTCCCTGCCGCTTCACTGTCGGTATCTCCACCGAGTCCGAGAGCATGACCAACGCTGCAGAACGTCTGCTTGGCCTCTCTATTGACAACATCCAGAACATTGCGACTGATATCCTTTTCGGACAGCTCCGTCTCGTCATCGCGACGATGGACATCGAGGAGATCAATTCCGACCGTGACAAATTCCTCGCTGCCGTCAGCCAGAACGTTGAGGCAGAGCTCCGCAAGATCGGTCTGAAACTCATCAACGTCAATGTTACCGACATCCGTGACGAGTCTGGTTACATCGAGGCTCTCGGTAAGGAAGCTGCTGCAAAGGCTATCAACGATGCCAAGAAGAGCGTCGCCGAGCAGAACCGTTTCGGTGAGATCGGTAAGGCAGAGGCTGACAGGGACAAGGACATCCGTATTGCCGAGACCCTGAGGGACACCAGGATCAAGACAGCCGCAGCCAATGCGCTTGCTGTCCAGGGAGAGAATACCTCCAAGATCGACATCGCCAATTCAGACGCTATGCGCCGTGAGAAAGAGGCTGAGGCCGCCCGTATAGCCGTGGCCGCAGAAAAGGTACAGGCTGCCAAGGCCCTCCAGGAAGCATACCAGAGTGAGCGTGACGCTGAGCTTGCCCGTGCTGAAAGGGAAAAGGCTACCCAGCAGGCCAACATAGTAGTTCCTGCCCAGATCGACAAGGAAAGACTCATCATCGAGGCCGAAGCTGAAGCCGAAAAGCTCCGCAGGACTGCCCAGGGAGAAGCCGATGCTATCTTCGCCAAGATGGAAGCACAGGCCCGCGGTACCCTGGAGATCCTGACCAAGCAGGCCGACGGTTTCGCCCGTATGGTCAATGCTGCCGAGGGCGATGCCCAGAAGGCTGTGCTCATGATGATATCCGACCGTCTGCCCGAGCTCGTCAAGACCCAGGTCGAGGCTGTCAAGGGCATCAAGATCGACAAGGTCACCGTCTGGGACGGAAACGGTTCCAAGGATGGCAAGACATCGACTGCAAACTTCATTTCAGGACTCATGGGATCGGTTCCTCCACTCCAGGACCTTTTCAACATGGCAGGAATGAGCCTTCCCGAATACATGAAAGGCAAGGAACAGGCACAGCCCGCTGCTGAAGAGGCAGTAAAGGAGGGTGAGTAGTCATGCCGATCATCGTCAATGTGGATGTGATGCTGGCGAAGCGGAAAATGACTTCGTCCGAGCTTGCCGAGAAGATTGGCCTTTCTCCGGTCAATCTCTCGATCCTGAAGACCGGTAAGGCCAAGGGAGTCCGCTTTACTACTCTCGATGCCATCTGCAAGGCACTTGACTGCCAGCCTGGCGATCTTTTGGAATACCGGCCTCAAGCCGAATAAATAGGTATAATGAAAAGGAGGGATGGCCAATCGGCCATCCCCTCTTTTTAGATCCTTCGCTGTGCTCAGGATGAAAGTGACTACTTCCCGGCGAGGCGGGCGTAGGTGTTGTAGCGAACCTTGGCGAATTCCTCTGTGAGGCTCAGGAGTTCCTGTGCCCTGTCGGGGAAGAGCTTGTAGAGGGATGCGAAGCGGACCTCTCCCTTCAGGAAGTCCTGGAACTTGGTCCAGTCGGGCTCCTTGGAGTCGAGAGAGAACGGATTCTTGCCCTCTGCCTCGAGGTTCGGGTTGTACCTGTAGAGGTGCCAGTAACCGCAGTCAACGGCGAGCTTCTCCTCCTTCTGGCTCAGGCCCATACCGGCCTTGAGGCCATGGTTGATACAAGGGGCGTAAGCGATGATGAGGGAAGGACCGTCATAGGCCTCGGCCTCCTTGATGGCGTTGAGGTACTGTGCAGGGGAGGCGCCCATGGCGACCTGTGCAACATACACATAGCCATAGCTCATAGCCATCATTCCAAGATCCTTCTTGCGGATCTTCTTTCCGGAAGCGGCGAACTTAGCGATAGCACCTGCGGGAGTTGACTTGGAACTCTGTCCTCCGGTGTTGGAATAGACTTCGGTGTCGAGAACGAGCACGTTGACATTCTTGCCTGAAGCAAGGACATGGTCAAGACCGCCGTAGCCGATGTCATAGGCCCAACCGTCTCCACCGAAGATCCACTGGCTGCGGGCAGGTATGAAGTGCTTGTACTCAAGCAGCTTGGTGCAGGATTCGCACTTGCAGTCAGCTGCAAGGGGAACGATCTTGTCAGCGACCTCGCGGGTGATTGTGCCATCCTCCTTGTTGTCCAGCCACTGCTGGGCAAGGGCCTTGATCTCTTCGCCACAGCATTCGCAGGCGATGATCTGTCCCATCAGGTTGGCGACGGTCTCACGTGCACGGTCGGAACCGATCTTCATTCCAAGTCCGAACTCGGCGTTGTCCTCGAAGAGGGAATTCTGCCATGCCGGGCCGTGACCCTGGGCGTTGGTGCAATAAGGTGATGCAGGGAAGGAGGCTCCATAGATGGAGGAGCAACCGGTTGCATTGGCGATCATCATCCTGTCACCGAACAGCTGGGTGATATTCTTGATGTAAGGAGTCTCTCCGCAGCCTGCGCAAGCGCCGCTGAACTCGAAGAGAGGCTGTGAGAACTGAGAGTTCTTTACATTGGCAGCCTTATTGACGACATTGTCCTTGTAGCCGACCTTTGAGTGGAGCCAATTGAAATTCTCCTGCTCCTGATGCTGGTCGAGGGCGGAAACCATAGTGAGGGCCTTCTCCTTTGCAGGGCAGACATCCACGCAGTTGCCGCAACCGGTACAGTCGTCGACGGAGGTAGCAAGAGCGAATGAATATTCCTTCAGGACAGCCTTTCCGGCAGCCTTCTTGAGGCCTGCGGGAGCCTTCTCGGCCTCTTCGGCAGTGAGGAGGAACGGACGGATTGCAGCGTGGGGGCAGACGAATGCGCAGGTGTTGCACTGGATACACTTGTCAGGATCCCAGCTGGGTACCATGACAGCGACGCCACGTTTCTCGTAGGCTGCTGTGCCTGCGGGCATCGTACCGTCGGCATAAGGCAGGAAGGCACTGACGGGGAGGGAATCTCCATTCTGGGAGTTCACTACATCGGCGATCTCCTTGACGAAAGCAGGAGCGAGACGGTCCTTGTTGGGGGTCTCGAACTTGGCAGTGATCTCTGCCCACTCGGCCGGGATGGTGACTTCGGTATACTCACCGCCACGGTCGACAGCTGCATAGTTCATGTTGACGATGTTCTCGCCCTTCTTGCCATAGCTCTTGACGATAGCGTCCTTCATGTATTTGACAGCATCCTCGTAAGGAATGATGCCGGTAATCTTGAAGAATGCGGACTGCAGGATGGTGTTGGTCCTGTTGCCGAGGCCGATCTCAGAAGCGATCTTGGTGGCGTTGATGATGAACAGCCTGATGTGCTTCTTGCCGATGATGGCCTTCACGTTGTCAGGAATCCTCTTGACTGTCTCAGCCTCGTCCCAGAGGGAGTTGAGAAGGAGGGTACCATTTTCCTTGATGCCCTTGAGAACATCGTACTTCTCGAGGTATGAAGGAACATGGCAAGCCACGAAGTCAGGAGTGCTGACGAGGTAGGGAGCCTTGATGGGCAGGTCGCCGAAGCGGAGGTGCGAGCAGGTGTAGCCGCCGGACTTCTTCGAGTCGTAGTCGAAATAGGCCTGGCAGTACTTCTGGGTGTGGCTTCCGATAATCTTGATGGTGTTCTTGTTGGCACCGACTGTACCGTCGGAACCAAGACCGTAGAACTTGCACTCGGTGGTGCCTGGCTTAACGATGGATATTTCGTTCTTGAGAGCCAGTGACTTGAAGGTCACATCGTCCACGATGCCGATGGTGAAGTCGGCCTTGGGCTCGTTCATCTCGAGGTTGTCGTAGACAGCCACGATCTGGGCAGGAGTGGTGTCCTTTGAGGACAGACCATAGCGGCCACCGATCACGAGAGGACTGTTCTCCTTACCCTGGAAGAGGGCCTTTACATCAAGGAAGAGGGGCTCACCGAGAGCACCGGGCTCCTTGGTCCTGTCGAGGACAGCGATCCTCTTGACGGTCTTAGGGAGAACCTTCATGAAATACTTCTCGGCGAAAGGCCTGTAGAGGTGGACGGTCACCAGACCGTACTTCCTGCCCTGTCCGGCGAGGTAGTCGATGGTTTCCTTGATCGTCTCAGTGACGGAACCCATGGCGACGATGATGTTCTCAGCATCGGGGGCACCATAGTAAGTGAAAGGACGGTACTCGCGTCCGGTCAGCTCGCTGATCTCACCCATGTAGCGGGCGACGATGTCGGGAACTGCAGCATAGTTGTTGTTCCTGGACTCGACAGCCTGGAAATATACGTCTCCGTTCTGGGCGGTACCGCGGGTGACGGGAGCGTCAGGGTTGAGTGCCCTTTCACGGAAAGCCTTGAGGGATTTTTCGCTGACCATTCCCTTGAGAGCCTCCTCGTCGAGGGCCTCGATCTTCTGGATCTCATGCGATGTGCGGAATCCGTCGAAGAAATGAAGGAAAGGAACGCTTGACTTGATAGCGGCAAGATGTGCGACAGCGGCGAGGTCCTGGGCTTCCTGGACGGAACCTGAAGCCAGGAGGGCAAAGCCGGTCTGGCGGCAGGCCATCACGTCCTGATGGTCTCCGAAAATGGAGAGAGCATGGGAAGCGAGGGCACGTGCAGAGACGTGGAAGACAGCGGGGAGAAGCTCACCGGCAATCTTGTACATGTTGGGGATCATCAGGAGAAGGCCCTGTGAAGCGGTGTAGGTGGTGGTGAGGACTCCGGCCTGCAGTGAACCATGAACGGCTCCAGAGGCACCGGCCTCGCTTTCCATCTCAGTTACGCTGACGGTTTCGCCCCAGAGGTTCTTTTTTCCGTGGGCAGCCCACTCGTCGATGTTCTCCGCCATGGGAGAGGAGGGAGTGATAGGGTAAATGCAGGCGTTCTCGCTGAAAAGATATGCGACGTTCGCAACTGCGGTGTTACCATCACAAGTGATGAATTTCTTTTCTTTTGCCATATCCTTTATGTTGTGTGAATATTCTTACAATGTTGAGATTCCTTCTATGACCATTCCTTCCGGACTGCCGGAGATCCTCTTGACCAGGCCCTGGAGGACGGTTCCCGGCCCGATTTCCATGAAATAATCCGCTCCGTCGGCAATCATGTTCTCGACGCTTGCGGTCCACCTGACCGGGGAGGTCAGCTGGGTCAGGAGATTCTTCTTGATGACAACCGGATCCGTTGTAGGAGCCGCGGTGACATTCTGGTAGATCGGACAGGCCGGGGCGACGATTTCAGTCTCCTCGATAGCCTTGCCGAGTTCGAGCCTGGCAGGTTCCATGAGAGGGGAGTGGAAAGCCCCGCCGACCTGGAGGGGAAGAGCCCTCTTGGCTCCGGCTTCCTTAGCCTTTTCGCATGCCTGGGCAATGGCATCTTTCTCTCCTGAGATCACCACCTGTCCATGGCAGTTGTAATTGGCAGGAATAACTATTCCTTCGCATTCCGAGCAGATCCTTTCGACTACGTCGTCAGCAAGTGCGATGATCGCTGCCATGCTTCCGGGGACCTTCTCGCAGCATTTCTGCATTTCGGTGGCGCGGATGTAGACGAGGCGCAGGGCATCTTCGAACTTGATGGCACCGGCTGCCGCCAGGGCGGAAAACTCTCCAAGTGAGTGGCCGGCCACCATGTCTGGGGCAAAGCCTTCGTAGCACTTCGCCAAGACTACGGAATGTAGGAATATCGCAGGCTGGGTGACCCTGGTTGCCTTGAGGTCCTCTGCCGTGCCGTCGAACATTATGTCAGTGATCCTGAATCCAAGGACCTCGTTGGCCTTTTCAAGCATTTCCTTGCCCATGGCGCTGTTCTCGTAAAGGTCTTTCGCCATGCCGGGAAACTGTGAACCCTGTCCGGGGAAAACGTAAGCTTTTTTCATTTTGAATATGTATAATTGTAGACCGGATCAACCCTGTAAAGGGCGGCGCCCTTCTTTGATCCAGGATAAAAATTGACGTAGTATGAACCTGCCGAGTAGAACATGGATTCCGACTCCAGGGACATCGGGATGTGGATGTCCATGATGTAGTTGCCTGCCCAGTCGTAAGTCACCAGGACATTGTCTGTCTTGCCATTCCTGGGACTCATCGGGAAATAGACGTACATGTCGTCACAGCCCATTCCCTGGGCCAGATACGGTGAATTGTCTGTCCTGGTGTAGGATGAAAGGACATTGAAGTCATTGTCTGTCACGTAAAGGGTCTTTCCTCCCTGGCTTATGGCAAACTGTCCTTTACCTTTGCTGTAGGCGATGGCTCCGCTGCCGACGGTGATGTCGATGTTGGGAAGGACTTCAAGGGTCTCGGGATCGAGCGGGGTCAGAATCTTGCCTTCTGAGTGGCCATGGGCGGCGATAAAGCGGTTCTTCCCGAAATCGAATGTGGCGTCATTGGCATGCCCTGCGTTGAAGATCTTCGACTTTCCGACAAGTGACAGGCTGGACATGTCGTATTTGTACACTATCGACTGGCCGTCTTCAGTACTCCGGTTGAGGAAATAGAAATGCTTGCCGTCTGAAGCAGCTCCCTGGGCGACGACCATGCCTTCATCTCCAGGGCAGTTGAGCACGAGGGTAGGGTTGAGGGTGAACTCGATTCCGGATTCCACCAGGCGGGCCACAAGCATGGGATCATCATAGGACTGGATGTAGGAATAGTCTCCGGAGATGTTCAGCTTGTTGTCCTTGCAGAAAAGGGGATTGCGGAGAATACGCTTCTCGAATTGTTTGATGGCCAGGGACGTCCATACGACGTTTGACCCGACAATTACGACCTTGCTTCCATCCACAGTGATTGCATAGCCGTTTTCTCCAACTTTGGCAAGGGTGGCTGCAGTCTCGGTCCTTCCGGTGTTCCCTACGATGATCTCGAATTTGGAGTTCCTGGAATCATCAGTAACCACCTTCGGAGAGGCTCCTGTAAGGTCTTCAAAAGCCAGGACTAGGTTGTCGCAGATGCTTTTCGAAGTTTCCTGGTTGTAAACGATCGAATATGCAGTCTTACCATTGCGGACGATATCGATAGAACCGTCGTCATTGACTTTGGAGCTTTTTTCGCAGGAACTAAGGAAACTTACCAGCAATAGACTGGCAGCCAGCATCTTGTGAAAAGGTTGAATAATCATCAGAGTAGCGATCTTATTTAATCTTTCAAAGATAATGAATTTTTTCGTAACTTTGCGAATCCAGGCCCCCATAGTTTAATGGATAGAATTTAGGATTCCGGTTCCTACGATTGGCGTTCGATTCGCCATGGGGGTACGAATATAGCCAGGCGGACAGCCTGGCTATATTCGTACCCAGTACTTTTTATCCATTGAGGGGAGCGTACCCCCTCAAACTCCCCTGCGTCAGGCTTCGCCTTCCGAATTGCCCGCCTGGCCTTACTCGTTTAACAATTCGATGAATATTTGTTATATTTGTAGAATAGAAAAAGTTCGTGAAAGATAATGAGAAGATTGTTTTCCATAGTCGTTAGCTTGTCCTTGACGGCCTTGTTTTCAGCCGGTTGCAAAGTTGGTGGAAACAATTCATCAATGCCATTGCCTGTACGCTACGATGAAATCGATATAAAAGGAGAATTGTCTTACAGGCTGCAGCAGAGTTTCGACGTGCTGAATTCATCAGAGTCCCAGGATTTGGCCATCCTGGCCTTGGTTACGGATGCAAGTGCTTCCCGCAAGGCTTCCCAAAAGCTGAATGAGATAATTTCGGCATTCCCGTCACACCTGAATGGACTCGGTTACATCGGATCTGAGGACAGCGAGCCAGATGAACGGACGTTCGCTGACAATGGTTTGATACTCAGAGGGCTCTGTGCCTACTATAACATGAGTTCCAACGAGAAGGCCCTGGACTGGATACGTTCAGTGGCCTCAGGCTTGTTCGTCAGGAACAAGGAAGTCTTCATGAACTACTCCCTGGCACCGGGGCTGGACGGTCTCGTCGAAGCCTATCGTCTGGTTGGAACACCTGAGATGAAGGAAGTCATTGATTCAATGGCAACACGTTTCCTGGAGACCGACCTCGCAGCTGTGAAAGCTGGTACGCATGCAAGCCTTTCTGCCTGCAGGGGCCTGGTAAGCTATGCAGAGATTACAGGTGATCCGAAATGGGTGGCAGAGGCGGAAAGCCGCTGGAATGTCTACAAGGAATACGGCATGACTGAGAACTATGGAAGTTACACCCAGATGGGTCTTTATGAGGGCCATGCTGATCCAAGTGCGACCGCCGATTCCTACATCCTTGCTTTGAAGCTCTGGCAGCACACGAGGAAAAGCGATTATCTGAAAGAAGCCCAGCTGATCTACTACAATGCATTGTGCCATGTCCAAAGAGGAGATGGAAGCTTCGGCTTGGACACATGCCCTGGTGAGGCATCCGGGACAGATCTCAGGGTCATGACCGATGAGCCATTCCCCATGGGTACGATGAGCGGAGCAGAAGGTCTTGCCACTGCAGCAGCTTGTTTCTGGATGAAGGAAGGCAACATTTTTTATGTCACCACCCCTCGTTCTTCGACTCTCTCTGCCGAAGGTCTGGAGCTGGAGATGACAACTGAATATCCTTTTGAAGGAATCCTTGTCCTTGATGTCAAGAGCAACCTGACAGGCAGCGGAGTCAATGTCAAGGTTTATGTCCCCGATTGGATGCTGCTCAGTACCATACAATATGATGGCAAGATACTGCCGGCAAAGGTAGGGGATGACGGCTTCCTGACATTCGAAAAGCTTAAGACAGGGGATCGTGTCCTGTTTGATTATTCTTTCTCTCCAAGGCAGGAACCGGTTGTCAATGTACACAACACCAAGCCAGGCCAGGCCAGGTACTTCAGCGGTCCTTTCATCTTGAATGAAGAAGGCACACCGGTCTATCATCTAATGGACACTACGGTTACCAAGGCCTCTGGCTATCATCACCAGATTTTGTTCAATGGTTTCTGAGCTCATAGGGAAGTACATCTGGCTGATCCAGATCCTCTCGGCCGCAGGTGACCGGGGGCTTTCCCTTGATGAGATAACTACGAAATACGAGAAGAGATTCGACCAGAAGTATTCCCGCCGTTCATTCTACAATCACCGTTCCGCCATATCGGACCTTTTCGGGATTGAAGTGGAGTGCGACCGGAGCACCAACCGGTACTGGATCCCTTACGGGGAAGAGGCCATGGATGACGACAAGAGCATAGGCTGGCTTATCAACACCTTCACCGTCAACAATCTTCTTTCGCTTGGGAAGGAACGCCTCAGCGGCCGTGTGAGCGTGGAAGACGTGCCTTCCGGTCAGAAGCACCTTACCACGATTATGCAGGCGATGGAAGAGGGACGCGAACTGGAGATCGTGTACGGGAAGTACAGTGCGTCATATTCAGAAAAGCTTCACATCCAGCCGCTGGCCCTGAAGGAGCACGGGAGACGCTGGTACCTGGTAGCCTACTGCCATGAGAGGGTTGTCGGGGACGGAAAGGAATCCGGCAATTCCGATGTCAGGGCATGGAGGGTCTACGGCCTGGACAGGATAGTTTCTCTGGAGGAGAGCGAAAGCACCTTCAAGATGCCCCGTGGCTTCGACGTGGATGCCCTTTTCAGCGAGAGTTTCGGCATATTCTTTCCATAGCCGGGGCAGAAAAGCGAGACTGTGCGTTTCAAGGCTCCTGAATCTGAAGCAAGGTACCTGAGGGATCTTCCGCTGCATCACTCGCAGGTAGAAGAGGGGAGGTCGGCCGACGGGGATGTGGTCTTCCGGATCAGGGTGATCCCGGACAGGGACCTGGTGATGGAGTTCTGCCGCCTGGCAGGTAAGGTTGAGGTGACTGAACCCCGTAGCGTCCGTTCAGCCGTCTTGGAAGAACTTGGAAAAGGATATGATAAATACAAGATAACAATATGAAAACCAAATTGATTGCCCTTGTGGCAGCATCTGCGATGACTATTATGGGTTGCACAGACAAGAAGACCGAACAGACAAGCGCCTTCATCGGAGCCTCGGACATAAAGGTCGAGGACGGAATCATGACACCGGAAGTCCTTCTCTCATTCGGAAGGCTTTCCGATCCCCAACTTTCTCCCGACGGAAAATGGATACTCTATGGAGTCAGCTACACATCAATCGAGGACAACCGTTCATGCAGGAACCTCTTTATCCAGGAGGTCTCCAGGAATGGAGACGGAGCCCTTTCGTTCGGGGAAAAGGTTGCCCTTACCGCTGAAGGGAAGAGCGTAGGGAACGCTCGCTGGAGCCTTGACGGCGGCAGCATATTCTTCACCCAGGGCGGTCAGATATGGAAGGCTGCCTTCAAGGTGGCGGACGGCAAGCCGGCCCTTGGCGTGAAGGTGAAGCTCAGCAACGTTGAGGCTGGTGTCGGAGAGTTCTTGCTCAGCCCAGACCAGACCCAGGTCCTGTACACGAGCACGGTCCCAGGCAACGTGAAGACTCCGAAGGATTTCGACCCTGCACTTGACAAGGCGCAAGCCTATGTAACCGAAGACCTCGCTTACCGCCATTGGGACCACTGGACGACAGAAAGGCCGCAGACCTATGTCGCACCAGTTGTAGAAGGAAGTGAGATAACAAATGATAATTCATTGAATATACTCGACTCCGGGGCCGATAAATACGAACTGCCGATCGAGCCTTTCAGTGGCATCGAGCAACTGAGCTGGAGTCCTGACGGCCAGATGGTCGCCTATTCCTGCAAGAAGGTCGACACCGGGAGGGAATATGCTTTCTCGACCGATACTGAGATCTACATCTATAAGATACTCACCGGTGAGACCGTCCGCATCCCGATGGAGGGCGGCTACGACACAGACCCCGTATGGAGCCCTGACGGACAGCATATCGCCTGGATCAGCATGGCCCGCAACGGCTACGAAGCCGACAAGACACGCCTGTTCGTGGCCGATCTCGCTCCCGCTGCGAAGGAAGCTGACGGACAGACGTCAATCCCTGCTATTCTTGGAATTAGGGAACTCACTTCCGATTTCAAATACAATGCTGCCGGCCCCGTGTGGTCTGCAGATTCGAAGTCCATCTACTTCAATGCACTTACCGAAGGTCTTCAGGCGATCTACAAGGTCGATGCACTCTCGGGTGCTTTCAGTGCTGAAGGTAACAGGCTTGACATCGGTGTCGTTCCTGTAAGGATCACTCCTGAGGACGCATGGTACGACTTCAATTCTCCGTTCGCCATCGTGGACGGCACCCTCCTTGCCAGCTACGCTTCCATGGAGTTCCCTACAGAGCTTGTGGCCGTCAACGAGGCTGACGGTGCATTCGCACGTATTTCAGATGAGAACGGACATATCCTTGGCCAGCTTGAGACCTGCAACATAGAGGAACGCTGGATTAAGACCGTGGATGGCAAGCAGATGCTGACCTGGGTCCTCTATCCTCCGAAGTTCGATTCCACCAAGGTCTATCCTGCCATAGAGATATTCCTCGGCGGTCCCCAAGGAACCCTCAGCCAGGGTTGGAGCTACCGCTGGAACTACCGCCTGATGGCTTCCCAGGGCTACATCGTCATCCTTCCCAACCGTCGCGGCACGACCGCTTTCGGCCAGGAATGGTGTGAACAGATAAGCGGCGACTACATCGGCCTGAACATGCAGGACTACCTGAGCGCAGCACGTGAACTGAAGAGCGAACCCTATGTAGGCAAGCTTGCCGGTTGCGGAGCCTCCTATGGCGGATTCAGCGTCTACTACATGGCCGGCATCCACGGAGACGTCTTCGACTGCTTCATCGCCCATGCCGGAATATTCGATGAGAAATACATGTACTACGAGACTGAGGAGATGTGGTTCCCCAACTGGGACAACGGTGGACTGACTGAGTATTCGTTCACACCCGGAGAGCAGGGACCTCGCGGCGACGGAAAGACCTTCGGCGGCATCCAGCAGGCCGGTTCGCCCTGGAGTGATTCTCCCAAGGCCGTCCGCCACTACGCCAATTCTCCTGCTGCCAATGTCACAAAGTGGCACACTCCGATCCTCTGCATCCATGGCATGATGGATTTCCGCATCCCTTACGATCAGGGAATGGCTGCTTTCAATGCCGCACAGCTGATGGGCGTTCCTTCGAAACTCATAGTCTTCCCTGAGGAAAACCACTGGATCCTGCAGCCTCAGAATGCTCTCTTCTGGCACAGGAGTTACTTCGACTGGCTCAACCGCTGGTGCAAATAATAGAATGAGATGATCCGCAGCAAGCTGGACATGGAGGTGCAGTTCCTGCCCGGTGTGGGGCCCAAAAGGGCTTCACTCCTTCGTACTGAATTGGAAGTCAGTACGGTAGGAGACCTGCTCCATACCTTCCCATTCCGCTACATCGATCGCAGTTCAATAATGCAGATCGCCGATGTCAGGGGAGGGAATGCCTATGTCCAGATCCTTGCACAGGTCGTCTCGGCGGAACTCACCGGCAAGGGCGCAAAACGGCTGAGCGTGCTCGTCAGGGACCTCAGCGGGGAGATGGAACTTGTTTTTTTCAAGGGAATAAAGTACACCTATGAGAGATTGAAGCCAGGAAGCGTCTTCCTGTTCTTCGGAAAGCCCAGCGTCTACAACGGGAAGATGAACATGGTCCATCCCGAGATAGACAATCCTCCCACCGAAGGAGCGCAAAGTTTTACGGGGACCCTTACAGGTGTGTACGCCTCGACCGACAAACTCAGGAACGGGGGCGTGACAGGGAAGGTGATGAACAAGCTAATGGCTGAAGCCATCGACCTTGCCATCGGAGACATCCAGGAGACTCTTCCCGAGTATATTCTCAGGGAGAAAGGTCTCGTGCCGCTGAAGTACGCCATCCGCAACATCCATTTTCCGGTCGATGCTGCTGCCCTTGCCAAGGCCCAGTACAGGCTGAAATGGGAGGAACTTTTCCTCCTTCAGCTTTCCCTCCTCAAGCAGAAATACGTTCGTTCAAGGGCAGAGAACGGCATCATGATGCCGAAGGTTGGAACAGCATTCAACGCTTGTTACAATGCCCTTCCCTATGAACTCACCGGTGCGCAGAAAAGGGTGATCAAGGAGATCCGTTCGGACATGATGAGTGGTCACCAGATGAACAGGCTCCTACAGGGAGATGTGGGCTCAGGAAAGACTATGGTAGCTGTCCTCTCTGCCCTGATTGCGGTAGGGAACGGTTATCAGGCATGCATAATGGCGCCGACGGAAGTCCTTGCCCAACAGCACTATGCAAATATTTCCAAATATCTTGCACCGACAGGTGTGCGCTGTGAGCTCCTGATCGGGTCTACTACCAGGGCTGAGAGAAGACCGATCCACGAAGGGCTTCAGGACGGCTCCGTGGGAATAATCATAGGTACCCATGCTCTTATCGAGGATGATGTGGTCTTCAAGAACCTTGGACTTGCCATCATCGACGAGCAGCATCGTTTCGGGGTCGACCAGAGGTCACGCCTCTGGTCTAAGGGGGCAACGGCTTTACCTCCCCATGTCCTTGTCATGACGGCTACACCTATTCCCAGAACTCTTGCAATGACTTTCTATGGAGACCTTGATGTCTCGGTAATAGATGAGATGCCTCCCGGAAGGAAGCCTATCCAGACAATGCTGATAGGGGAGGGCAAGCGCCCGGCGATGTACAACTTCATACGCAAGGAGATAGATGCCGGTCGCCAGGTCTTCATAGTCTATCCGTTGATCTTCGAGAGTGAGAAACTGGATTACCAGAATCTGGAAGCAGGCTATGAAGAGATCGTACGCCGTTTCCCCATGCCGAAATACAAGGTGGCCATCGTCCACGGCCAGCAGACGAGCGACGTGAAGAAATTCAACATGGATGCCTTCGCTGCCGGCAGGGCGAACATCCTTGTGTCTACCACTGTGATCGAGGTAGGAGTAGATGTCCCCAATGCCTCCATAATGGTCATCGAGAACGCAGAAAGGTTCGGGCTTGCCCAACTTCATCAGCTGCGCGGACGGGTCGGCCGCGGAAGCGAGAAATCTTACTGTGTGTTGATGCATGGCAACAAGGTCAGCAAGGAATCCCGCAAGCGGCTTGAACTGATGTGTGCAACGGAGAACGGCTTCGACCTGGCAGAAGAAGACATGAAGATGCGTGGACCGGGCGACTTGGAAGGAACACAGCAGAGCGGCCTTCCCATTGCCCTTAATATCGCTTCCCTTGCCCATGACGGACAACTCCTTTCCGATGCCAGAAGCTATGCCGAGCACGTGCTGGCAGGCGACCCAACCCTTTCGGATCCGGCCAACAGGTCCCTTGCGGTAGAACTGCGCAAGGATAAATATTCAGTGAAAGATTACAGCAAGATATCGTAAATCTCCGACAGGAGTGGATGATGGCTGTCCTTTTCTGACAGGATCACATCTTCTTTCGGGATCCTCCAGTCTATGCCGATTTCAGGATCATCCCATGCTATCGCTCCTTCGGACGCGGGACAATAGAAGTTGTCGCACTTGTACTGGAAGACCGCTTCCTTGGACAAGACGCTGAATCCATGAGCCATCCCGCGGGGGAGGAAGAACTGGAGGTGATTCTCTCCTGAGAGTTCTACGGCCACATGCTTCCCGAAGGTGGGAGAACCCTTCCTGATGTCCACCGCCACATCGAGTACGGAACCGCTGACCACCCTGACAAGCTTCGCCTGGGCATGTTCTCCTTTCTGGAAATGGAGTCCCCTGACGACGCCATAGGATGAACGGCTCTCGTTGTCCTGGACGAAATCAACATGACCTACAGCTTCCTCGAATGCCTTACGGTTGTACGATTCGAAAAAATAACCTCTTGGATCTGGAAACACTCTCGGTTCGATGATCACGACACCCTCTATGCCTGTCTTTATGATATTCATTCTCCGGCAAGTTTGATCAGGTACTGTCCGTACTGGTTCTTTTCCATGGGTTTGGCGACGGAGAGAAGCTTTGCGGAATCAATCCAACCCTTCCTGAAGGCTATCTCCTCAAGGCAGGCCACCTTCAGCCCTTGCCTTTTTTCGATTACTTCGATGTAATTGGAGGCCTCGGTCAATGACTCGTGCGTGCCGGTGTCAAGCCATGCAAAGCCCTGTCCGAGTTTCTGGACCTTGAGCTTGCCCTGGGAAAGGAACTCCTGGTTGACGGTAGTTATCTCCAGTTCTCCACGTGCGGAAGGCTTGATGCTCTTGGCGATTTGCACGACTTCATTGGGGTAGAAGTAGAGCCCCGTCACGGCATAGTTGCTCTTGGGCTCAGCAGGCTTTTCCTCTATGCTGAGACAGTTGCCCTCTGAATCGAATTCAGCCACTCCGTATCTCTTGGGATCGCTTACCCAGTAGCCGAAAACGGTGGCTTTGCCTTCTTCTTCTGCGGTACGGACTGCAGCGTGGAGCATCACGTCGAAACCGGCTCCATGGAAAATGTTGTCGCCAAGTACCAGGCAGGCGCAATCATCCCCGATGAAATCTTCACCAATGATGAAGGCCTGTGCAAGGCCGTCCGGGGAAGGTTGTTCTGCGAATTCAAAACGCACTCCGAAATCACTTCCGTCTCCAAGCAGCCTCCTGAACATGGGAAGGTCGACAGGGGTTGAAATGATCAGTATGTCCCTTATCCCAGCGTTCATGAGAACCGAAATCGGATAGTAAACCATCGGTTTGTCATAGATGGGTAGCATCTGCTTGCTCACTCCCCTGGTAATGGGATAGAGCCTGGTGCCGCTTCCTCCGGCGAGAACTATTCCTTTCATGGATTCAATCTTTTGATGCAGTCGGCGAGGGAATCCCTCCAGTACGGGACGGTTATCCCGAAAGTTTCCTTGACCTTGCTCTTGTCCAGGACGGAAAAACGCGGCCTCTCTGCCTTGGAAGGGTAATCCTCGGTGTGGCAGGGGCGGATGTCGCAGGAGTTCCCGCACATTTCGCAGATGGCCTTGGCAAAGTCGTACCAGGAGATCGCCCCCTCGTTGCTGTAGTGGTAAATCCCGGTTCTGTCGAGCATGTCGCAGTCGATGACCTTGACGATAAGCAGGGCCAGGTCGCGGGCATAGGTAGGGGTCCCCACCTGGTCGAAGACAACTTTGAGGCTGTCCCTCTCTGCCGTCAGAGCCTTCATGGTCTTCACGAAATTCTTCCCGTAAGGGGAATATAGCCATGCTGTCCTGAAGATGATGCTCTTGCAACCGGACTCTGTTATCTTACTTTCTCCCATGAGCTTTGTCGATCCGTACACTCCAAGAGGGTGTGTCGGCCAGTCCTCACGGCATGGAACGGTCCTGTCACCGTGGAAGACATAGTCAGTGGAGATGTGGATAAGGGTGGCGTCCCTTTCTTCAGCCACCGTGGCAAGTATCCCTGCTGCAGTGCTGTTGAGGAGAATGGCCGACGCCGAGTCATCCTCAGCCTTGTCCACATTGGTGTAGGCGGCGCAGTTGACGATGACGTCTATGTCTTCGGATGCGCAGATAATCCTTACCGCATCTATGTTGGTTATGTCGAGGTAGACAGTTTCGATCCCGGGAACGGAACTGACATCAGTGAAGACAAACCTGTTGCGGCTCTTGACAGCTGCATTCCGGAGCTCGTTTCCGAGCTGGCCGTTGGCCCCTGTGACTAAGACATTCATATTCCAAAAATAGTGACAAAAATGAAGTTGCCCAAAAATTTTAGCTTATATTTGTATTCATGGACAAAGACAGACCAGCCATATTCCTTTACACTGATGGTGCCTCGAGCGGTAATCCTGGTCCCGGTGGATATGGAGTGGTCCTTCGTTGCGGAGGACATGAGAAAGAGATGAGCGGCGGATTCGTCCGGACAACCAATAACCGTATGGAACTTCTGGCCGTGATAAAAGGGCTGGAGGCCATAAAGTGGGATAATGCCGTGGTTGAGGTTTTCAGTGATTCCACCTATGTGGTCAAGGCGGTCAACGAGGGTTGGCTCCAAAGTTGGGAGAGGAAAGGATGGAAGAAGGTTAAGAATCCGGATCTTTGGCAGCGCTTCCTTGCGGTTTACCGCCGGCACAGGGTCAGTTTCCACTGGCTCAAGGGACATGCCGGTCATCCTGAGAATGAGAGATGCGATGCGTTGGCCGTTGCAGCCGGAGCATGGGCGGCAGCCAGGGGAGAAGTCCTTCCCGTGGATGAAGGTTATGAAGCTCAGGCTACTTCAAGTGATACTTTGATTGATTTTGAATAAATAAATAATTAGCAATATAATGACAGATAGGAATACGCGGAAGCCGATTGTCGGAATCACCCAGGGTGACGGCAACGGAATCGGCTATGAAGTAATAATCAAGTCACTGGCAGATGCAAGGATCCTGGAATCCTTCACTCCGGTCATCTATGGCTCTTCCAAGATTTTCGGATTCTACCGCAAATTGATCCATAACCTTGACCAGATGGACACTTACGTGATCCAGAGCGCGAGGGACGCCAAACCGCGCAAGATCAACATAGTCAATTGCCTTCCGGACAATTCCTTCGTTGAGCCTGGAAAGCCTACACCCGAATCGGCAAAGAGTGCCATCAGGTCTCTCGAATGTGCTGTCAGGGACATCAAGAACGGGGATATCGACGTCCTTGTCACTGCCCCGATCAACAAGAGGGCAATGGTTGAAGAAGGTTTCGGCAACACAGGCCACACCGAATACCTGCAGAAAGAATTCGGGGTTGATGATGTGGCCATGTTCATGGTCTCTGACCAGCTCAAGATAGGAGTCGTGACCGGACATATTCCTTTGAAGGAAGTCCCTACCTCGATAACTGTCGAGGCAATCGTGGGTAAACTTCGCCTCATGTCATCGTCCCTCAAGAGGGATTTCGGAGTCATCGAACCCAAGATCGCTGTCCTCGGGCTCAATCCTCACTGTGGTGACGGAGGCCTACTTGGCGATGAGGAGCAGAAGATCATCCTTCCTGCCGTCAAGGCGGCCAATGAGGAGGGGATCCTGGCCTTCGGTCCCTATTCTCCGGATGGCTTCTTTGGGCTCGGCCATTATGCCAAGTTTGACGCTACCCTTGCAATGTACCACGATCAGGGGCTGGCTCCGTTCAAGGCTCTGGCTTTCGAGGATGGTGTGAATTTCACTGCCGGCCTTCCTATCGTACGTACTTCTCCTGATCACGGTACAGCCTATGAGATGGCCGGACGTGATGAAGCCGATCCTCATTCTATGATGTCCTCGATCTTCACGGCAATAGACATCCTGCGCAAGAGGGAGGCTTTCGATTCGATGCAGGAAGGCAGGCTGGATAAATAAGCGGGTAAGGAAAAACAGTTTCATTCATGGATACAGCAGGAGCGATACTCATAACTGGAGGCGCCGGATTCATAGGAAATCATGTCGTCCGGCTATTCGTCAACAAATATCCTGGCACCAGGATCATCAACCTGGACAAGCTTACCTACGCCGGCAATCTTGAGAACCTCAAAGACATCGAAGATAGGCCTAACTACACTTTCGTCAGGGCTGACATCTGTGACTATGAGGCCGTCAAGGCCATCATCCGTGACAACAATGTCACCGGAATCATCCATCTTGCTGCAGAAAGCCATGTAGACAGGTCGATCCTGGACCCGTTCACTTTTGCCAAGACCAATGTCCTTGGCACACTGACACTTCTTCAGGCGGCCAGGGAGTACTGGGAACCTTCAGGTTGGGAAGGCAAGAGATTCTATCACATCTCCACGGATGAAGTCTACGGTGCCCTCGAGCTGACCAGGCCTGAAGGGGACCCTTCAGCCGGAGAGTCCGGAGGCGGCCCTTATGGTGATGCTTTCTTCACTGAGGATACGCGTTACCAGCCTCACAGCCCCTATTCTGCGGCCAAAGCCTCCAGCGACCATTTTGTCAGGGCCTACCACGATACTTACGGCATGCCCACCCTGGTGACCAACTGCTCCAACAATTATGGTCCTTATCAGTTTCCTGAGAAACTTATCCCTTTGTTTATCAATAACATCCGCCATCGTAAACCTCTCCCGGTCTACGGAAAGGGTGAGAACGTGCGTGACTGGCTCTACGTCGAGGACCATGCCAGGGCCATCGATATCATATTCCATGAAGGGAAGGTTGGAGACACGTACAATATCGGAGGCTTTAACGAGTGGAAGAACATAGACCTTATAAAGGTCCTGATCAAGGTCACAGACCGCCTGCTGGGCAGGCCGGAAGGTGCAGATGAGGATCTCATTACCTTTGTAACGGACAGGAAGGGCCACGACCTCCGCTATGCGATCGATTCCACGAAACTCAAGGAAGAACTTGGGTGGGAACCCTCACTGCTGTTCGAGGAGGGTATCGAGAAGACAGTCAGATGGTATCTTGACCACCAGGACTGGCTGGACAATGTCACAAGCGGTGACTATCTGACTTACTACGACAGAATGTACGGCAATCGCTGAATATGAATAAGTTGTTTAACGAACTTTTTGGAAGATACACCCTGCCCCAGGAAGTGAAGGCAAAGGGAATATACCCTTATTACAGGCCTATCGAGTCCGGTCAGGACCCTATCGTGAAAATGAGCGGCAGGGATGTGCTGATGTTCGGTTCCAATTCCTATCTGGGCCTTTCTGATGATCCGAGGCTCAAAGAGGCTGCAATCGAAGCTATCCGGAAATATGGAACCAGTTGTTCGGGGTCTCGGTTCCTCAACGGGACTTTGGACATACACCTTGAGCTTGAGGAGAAACTTGCCAGGCTCGTTGGAAAGGAAGAGGCGGTGACTTACAGCACCGGATTCCAAGTCAATCTGGGGGTGGTCTCCCTCGGAACAAGAGACGGCTACGTGTTCCTCGATTCTTATGACCACGCAAGCATAATCGACGGCAGCCGGCTCTCCTTCAGCAAGGTTCTCAAATTCGCACATAACGACATGGGAGCTCTTGCTGACAAGCTTTCAAGGGTTCCTTCCGACGCTCCCAAGCTGATAGTGGTCGATGGGATATATTCAATGAGCGGCGACATTGCGCCGCTCCCTGATATCCTTGATCTGGCCGAACGGTTCAATGCCGCGGTTATGGTTGATGATGCTCATGCTCTCGGAGTTCTCGGCAATTGCGGCCGGGGGACTGCAGATCATTTCGGGGTCACTGACAGGGTGGATCTCATCATGGGCACCTTCTCCAAGTCCTTCGGCTCGCTCGGAGGTTTCGTGGCCGGAAACCATACCCTTCTGAATTACATAAAGCACAATTCCCGCTCCCTGATCTTCAGTGCCAGCATGCCTCCTGCAAATGTGGCCGCAGTCAGCAAAGCTATCGACATAATGCTTGAAGAGCCGGAGAGGATCAGCCATCTCTGGGACATAACCAATCATGCTCACGAGGAATTCATCAAGAGGGGATTCGATATCGGGGTAACTGAATCGCCGATTTTTCCACTCTATGTCCGTGACACTGAAAAGTGCCTTACTGCCGTCAGGGATGCCTTGGATGAAGGCGTGTTCATTACTCCTGTCATCCCTCCAGCAGTCCCTCAGGATTCCGTGATAATCCGTTTTGCGCTTATGGCTACTCACACTTTCGAGCAAGTGGATGAGGGAATAGATAAGCTAGAGAAGATATTTAGAAGACTTGAGATAATTAGATAAAACTCAGTGTATTATAAAAGAAAAGACCGCGGCCCTTTAGAGTCGCGGTTTTTCGCAAGAAAGACCCTTTCTGACTGCGGTAAGGAGTTCTGGCGGTGGAGAGCGGACTCATCCGGCATTGCTGCTGCCTGACGGCCTTGAACATTTCAAGGAATTCCGCTTCGGCGTCCTCCAGCCTTTGCCTGCTGTACAGATTTGGTACTGCAAAGATATACATAAAAATATTAACTCCAATAATATTTTTGCAATTTATTGTAAAAATAATTTATCTAATATGGTATAACACATTGGTAATATGTTGAATATGCCTAAAAATATCTACTTAAAGCAATAGATGAAATGCTCCGTTTTTCATGCCATTTGCGGCATGACGTTGCTTTCAACCGGTTCTACTGAGTTGGCGATTACGTCATAGCTCGTCTTTTCGCTTCCGTCTCCAGAGATGTATTTCTGAGTCCTTAGCCGGCCTATTACATAGATGGGAAATCCCTTGCAGATCCCGTCTAGAGAGGGGATCCCTTTGTTGCCTTCCCAGGCAGTAACGTTGTGCCAAGTGGTTTCGATGACAGGTTCGCCGTTCCTGTCCTTGTAGGCGAAGTTGGTGGCCACCGAGAAATGCGCGACGCGCGTGTTCCCGACCTTCAGGATGTTGACGTTGCCGACATTCCCTCGGATTTCGATTCTGTTGAGTTGTTCCATAGTTGTAGTTGTTTAATTATCCTTTGCCAAAGCTAGGGGATTTTTCCGTTATCCGAGCGGATGATAAGGATTATCATCGATTTATTTCTGTTTTATTTGCGACCGAAGTTTTTCTTATGGGATTATTAATAAAGATTACCCAAACCCCATGGGGTAATTGGTAAATTCACCTCCTTCCGAGCATAGGAAGTGTCTTGAGGGGAAACTATATTTGGGGCATGGCTTACAAGATAGAGGAAAAGAGGGGTAGATGCCTTGAATGCGGGAATGAGCTTCCCTATGGAAGGAGTGACATGAAGTTCTGCTGTACTTCATGCAAGAGCAGGTGGCATTATGAACATGACGGGGACATCAAAGGGCTCCGAAGGAGGATTATAGGGGCCCTGGACAGGAATCATGAAATCCTGGCTTCCCTTATTGCCAAAGGGGTCACCAGAATCGATATTCCTGATCTTGCGCAGTTGGGATACAATTTCGATTGCATCACATCCTACCACAAGGTCAGGAATCACAAGGAGTACAGATGCTATGACATCAAGTACTATATGTCCGAGAGTTCAGTTTTCAGGCTTGAACTGTGCCGGCGGAACGGGCCTTGACCTTTCTCGGATCCTTGAACAGGATCATGAAGAGGATTGCGACCACCAGGGCGTAGGCCGCGAAGATGTACCAGGCATTCGACCATCCTGCAGGGTTCTCGAAGCAGCCGCATTTCTCGACGACCCAACCTGCAGCAAGGGTTCCGATAGAAGCTCCTAATCCATTAGTCATGAGCATAAAAAGACCTTGAGCGCTCGACCTGATATCAGTATCTGTGTTCTCATTGACGTACAAGGAACCGGAAATGTTGAAGAAGTCGAAGGCGACTCCGTAGACAATGCATGAGAGGATGAACAGGATGACACCAGGCATGTCAGGTGAGCCGAGTCCGAAGAATCCGAACCTGAACACCCAGGCGAACATGGCGATCAGCATGACGTTCTTGATTCCGAACTTCTTCATGAAGAATGGGATCAGGAGGATGCACAGGGTCTCAGAAGCTTGGGAGATGGAAAGGAGGGCATTGGAGTTCTTTACCGCGAATGTGTTGGCAAGTGCAGGATCAGCAGCAAATGAACCAAGGAAGGTGTTGGCATAACCGTTCGTGATCTGCAGGGCGGATCCAAGGAGCATGGAGAAGATGAAGAATATCGCGAACTGCCTGTCCTTGAAAAGGGTGAAAGCTTTGAGTCCAAGAGCCTCCGTAATGGACTTGCTCCCGGCGTCGTCCTTAGTGGGCACAGGAGGCATCGTAAGGGCGTAGGCACACATGACCAGGGAAAGGATGCCGGAGGCGGTGAGCTGGGTGTATGAATCCTGCATGGCAGTACCTCCGATCTTGATCCAGTTGACACAGAGCATGCTGATGATGAATCCTACGGTTCCGAATACACGGATGGGAGGGAAATCTTTTACAGGATCCTTTCCGGCAGTCTCCAGGGCATTATAGGAGACGGAATTGACCAAGGCGATTGTCGGCATGAAGAAAGCCACGCTGATGCTGTAGAGGGTAAACAGGGGACCGAAGGCAATTCCAGTACCTGCGCCCTTGCAGTAATAGCCAGCCGCAATCATGAACAATCCGGCCAGCAGATGACACAGGGAGAGGACTTTCTGGGCTTGAACCTTCCTGTCGGCTAGGATGCCCATCAATGTAGGCATGAATATGGAAACGATACCCTGCATGGCAAAGAACCATTTGATCTGGTTGCCCAGTCCGATGTTTCCAAGATATCTTCCCAAGGATGTGAGATAGGCCCCCCAGACTGCAAACTCGAGGAACGAGAGCACTATGAGCCGGAGGGTGATGGATCGGTTATTCATCATTATAGATTATTTAATGTTTGTCACATGGTATGCGAAACGAACAAAAATACGAGTTTTTAGCTTAATATTCACAGACCACTCCAATAGTTTTTCCTATTTTTGTAGTTAGAATCAAAGCAACGTGAGATTATCGATCATCATACCTGTTTATAACACGGAGTCATTTCTTCTACGATGCCTGTCATCCTGTCTGGATCAGGACATTCCGGAAGAGGATTATGAGATTGTTGTGATAAATGATGGATCGACGGACGGATCCCTGAGCGTTGTGCAGGAGTTTGCTACTATCCATCCAAATGTCCGGATCATCTCCCAGGAGAACGGAGGACTGAGCAGGGCACGTAACTCCGGATTGCGGGAAGCTGCGGGGGATTATGTCTGGTTAGTGGATTCCGATGACTATATTGCCTGTGATTGCCTGGGTATGCTGCTGGAAAGATGCGTTCGCGATGCTTTGGATGTGGTAGGTATGGGTAGGTACAGGAGGATGCCAGACGGCTCGGTTTCTGAGCGCCCTTTATATTCCAGGAAGCAGTCCCAGATAATTTATGACGGCCCGTCTGCCATGCGTTCCGGTTTGTTTAAGGCTCCATGCGCACCTTTTTATGTAATCCGTCGTTCTTTTCTTTTGGAAAACAGTCTTTTTTTCATGGATGGCGTCCTTCATGAAGATGAAGAGTTCACCCCAAGGATGTTCTACCTTGCGCGGAGAATCTCCTTTGTTGATAATTGCTTTTATTATGCATGTCTCCGAGTGGGCTCAATTATGCAAACTCCTAATCCGAAAAGGGCCTTTGACTTGTTGAAGATTGCAAGAAGGCTGGATACTTTTTCCAGAGAGTCAGTGCTTAAACGTGATCGGTACCTATTCTCGCTTCAAATCTCTAACGTGACGGATTCTTGCCTGAAACTTTGCCAATCCATGCAGGAAGACACCGTCACGGCCATCAATGCCCAGCTCTCAGACGAACGATGGATCGCGAACCACTTTATCAAGTCGAGGAACTTGAAATTCATTTTCTCCGGACTACTGTTCCGATTGTTTCCTAAACGCATGGTTGCCATTTACTCTTTACTGCTAAGGATAGCCAAACGGAACAGATAATCGAACTATCCATTTTTAGCGTAAAATTCATTATATTTGAAAGTCAATTTTGTCAGAATGAGATTCACCAGGACAGCAGTCGATTCGGGCAGCAGCGCAAGAACGGGAGTTTTCACCACGGCACACGGTGAAGTCAGGACACCTATCTTCATGCCTGTCGGGACCGTCGGTTCTGTCAAAGGAGTCTATCACAAGGATCTGAAGGATGACATCCGTGCAGAGATCATCCTTGGCAACACCTACCATCTTTACCTGCGGCCGGGCCTCGAGACCCTTAGAAAGGCCGGCGGACTCCACAAGTTCGAATCATGGGACCGTCCGATCCTCACCGACAGCGGAGGATTCCAAGTGTTCTCGCTTACCCAGATCAGGAAGATAACCGAAGATGGCTGCCGCTTCCAGTCCCACATAGATGGTTCCAGGCATATGTTCACACCGGAGAACAACGTGGACACCCAGAGGATCATCGGTTCCGACATCATGATGGCCCTTGATGAGTGCTGTCCCGGCGATGCCGATGAAAGGTATGCCGCGAAATCATTGAAGTTGACCCAGGGATGGTTGGAAAGGTATTTCAAGCATTTCACTGAGAGCGAACCTTTGTACGGTTACGACCAGGTGATGTTCCCGATCATCCAGGGATGTGTCTTTCCCGAACTCCGCAAACGCGCAGTCGACCATGCAGTGACACTCGTTGGTGACAGCCAGGCTGTCGGAGGCTATGCAATCGGAGGACTCGCAGTAGGGGAGCCTACTGAAAAGATGTACGAGATGCTCGAACTCGTCTGTCCTCTCCTTCCGGAGGACAAGCCCAGATACCTCATGGGGGTCGGTACACCTGCCAACATCCTGGAAGGGATAGCAAGGGGTGTGGATATGTTCGATTGTGTGATGCCCACCAGGAACGGCCGCAACGGCATGCTGTTCACGTGGAACGGCATCATCAACATGAGGAACGCCAAGTGGAGCGAAGACTTCTCGCCACTGGATCCCGATGGTACGTCATTTGTTGACAGGGAATATTCCAAGGCATATCTCCACCATCTTTTCATTGCCAAGGAGATGTTTGCAGCGATGGTTGCAAGCGAGCACAACCTTGCCTTCTACCTCGACCTAGTCCGCCAGGCCAGGCTGCACATCGAAGCCGGGGATTTTTCGTCATGGAAGGAAGAAGCTGTCAGGAAAGTGAGCACTAGGTTATAAGCAAGTCACATGGTACCGGGACTCAAGAAGATAGACAAGTACATCATCAAGAAGTTCATCCTGACCTTCTTCATTGCGCTGCTTCTTATCATCGGTATCGTCATAATCTTCGACATAAGTGAGAAGATCAACCATTTCGTAGAGAACAAGGCTCCGCTTCACGCAATCATCTTCGATTATTACGTCAATTTCGCGCCTTACTACATGAACATGTTCAGTCCCTTGTTCGTGTTCATAACGGTGATTTTCTTCACTTCCAGGATGGCTGCCAACAGCGAGATCATCGCTATCCTGTCCTGCGGCGTCAGTTACAAGAGGATGATGGTGCCATATATGGTTTCCGCTGCCATAATAGCATTGCTTTCACTTTCGTTGAGCCTGTGGGTCATCCCCAGGGCGAACGTACACCGATTGCAGTTCGAGACCACTTATGTGAAGCACAAGAATCCATTCAGCAGCAACAATGTCCATTACCAGATCGACACCGGCAAGTTCGTCTACGTCGAGTCTTTCAGTTCATGGAACAACACTGCATTCGGCTTTACCCTTGAGGAAATCAAGGACAACAAGCTGGTCAACAAGCTTTCGGCCGAAACCGCTGTCTGGGACAGTACGAAGGGAGCATGGACCCTTCACAGGTATTTCCTCAGGGAGTATTCCGAAGGACTGGAAGACAGGGTTACTACAGGAGACCGGATGGATACTGTGATAAGTCTCACGGTGACCGATTTCTACAGGAACAAGAACACGGTTGAGACCCTTCCTATCGGGCAGCTCAACAACCTTATCGCACAGCAGAAACTACGCGGAGACACCAACGTGATGTATGCCTTGATCGAGAAGCACACGCGTTATGCGCTGCCGTTCTCCGCCTTCATACTTACTATTATCGGAGTGTCGTTGTCGTCCCGGAAGAGGAGGGGAGGAATCGGCCTTAACATAGGCGTCGGCATCGCACTCAGCTTTACCTACATACTATTCCTGCGTTTCAGCCAGATGTTCGTCTATTCAGGGGCACTGTCCCCGATGGTCGCGCTATGGCTGCCAAACCTACTGTTCGGAGCAGTTGCCGTATTCCTGTATTCAAGAGCATCCAAATAACTGGTACCATAATATGTCAACACAAACTCTTTCTCCACTGAAGCGTACGATAGTAGGCGTTCAGTTCATGTTCGTGGCTTTCGGGTCCACGGTCCTGGTCCCTCTGCTCGTCGGTTTTGATCCGGCTATAGCCCTTCTGGCGGCCGGTCTCGGCACCCTTCTCTTCCATGGTGTGACAGGAGGCAAGGTTCCTATCTATCTGGGCAGCAGTTTCGCCTTCATTGCTCCTATCGTCAAGGCAACTGAACTCTACGGCATGCCCGGAATGTTCTGTGGCCTTGTGGCCGTCGGCGTCGTCTACCTGCTGATGAGCCTTTTGGTCAAGCTGTTCGGTATCAGTTTCATCAAGAAACTCTTCCCTCCAATCGTCATCGGTCCGGTCATTATCCTGATCGGTCTTTCTCTGGCCAGTACCGGAGTCGACATGGCCAGCCAGAACTGGGTCCTGGCTATAATCTCTCTCCTTGTTGCAATAGCTTGCTCGATCTGGGGGAAGGGACTGGTCAAGATCATCCCGGTGTTCTTCGGCGCGATCGTAGGTTACATCGCTGCCATCATCTTCTACAGGAGCGGAATTGATTTCGCACCCGTGGCTGAGGCAAAGTGGTTTGCATTGCCTCATTTCGCCAAGATGAGTTTCTCATGGCAGGCGATAGTATTCATGGCTCCCGTGGCCATAGCTCCTATCATCGAGCACGTAGGTGACGTTTACGCCATCAGCGAGATTGCCGGAAAAGACTTCGTCAAGGATCCCGGACTTCACAGGACCATGGCTGGCGACGGTCTTGCCTGTATGCTTGCCGCCTTCCTCGGAGGTGCTCCCGTCACCACATATTCAGAGGTCACAGGAGCCGTCTCCCTGACCAAGGTCACCGATCCTGCCTGCATGAGGATAGCGGCCATCGCTGCCATCCTTATTTCACTGGTCGGTAAAGTCGGGGCAGCCATCCAGACCATCCCTACAGCTGTTCTCGGAGGTATCAGGCTCCTTCTCTACGGAAGCATAGCATCCGTCGGTATCAACAACCTGGTCAAGGCAAAGATAGACATGAACAAGACCCGCAACCTGATCATCGCTTCACTTATCCTTACTATCGGAATCGGCGGAGCAATCATCAGCTTCGGCAAGTTCTCACTTGCAGGAATAGGTCTTGCTTCCATCGTCGGCGTCATCCTCAACCTCATCATCCCTGACAAGGAAGCCGCTGAAGCAGAGGCAAAAACCGAATAATTACAATGTTGAAAGTCAAGATAGTCAATAAAAGCCACTGGCCCGATCCATTCTATGCGACCGAGGCTTCGGCAGGTATGGACCTGCGGGCGGACCTTGAGGAACCTATAGTCCTCGGTCCGCTCGAGAGGGCCCTTGTACCTACAGGAATATTCATAGAACTCCCCGTTGGTTATGAGGCCCAGATCCGTCCACGCAGCGGCCTTGCTACAAAGCATGGCATTACGGTGATCAATAGCCCCGGTACGGTCGATGCCGATTTCAGGGGAGAACTCCGTACCTCGCTGGTGAATCTTTCAAACACTCCTTTCCAGATCGTTCCTGGAGAGCGCATTGCCCAGATGGTAATCGCCCGGCATGAACGCGTCGAATGGGAGGATGTAGAAGTCCTCTCCGAGACAGAGAGGGGAGCCGGAGGCTGGGGAAGCACCGGCAGCAAGTAATTAAGTCCACATGGAAACAGCTAATCTTTATTCCTTGTTCAAGGAATGCTCGAGAGTCTCTACTGACAGCAGGGCGATAGAGGGCGGAGAGATGTTCTTCGCCCTTAAAGGTGAGAATTTTGACGGTAACCAGTACGCCCTCAAGGCTTTGGAACTCGGGGCGCGCTATGCTGTCGTGAATGAGGGAACGCCGGCTTCACAATCAGGTGATTCCCGGGTGATTCCTGTCCGGGACACCTTGGAGGCACTCCAGGCCCTTGCCCGCTATCACAGGGAGAACAGTTTTGTCGGAGGAAAGAGAATCACTGTCGTCGGTCTCACTGGCACCAACGGCAAGACTACGACCAAGGAACTTATCACCAGGGTTCTTTCTGCGAAGTACAATGTCGCAGCGACGAAGGGCAATCTCAACAATGACATCGGAGTGCCCCTGTCGCTCCTTTCAATCGGGGAGGACACTGAAATCGCCGTCATCGAGATGGGAGCCAACCATCCTGACGACATCTTCAAGCTTGTCAATGTCTGCAAGCCGGACTTCGGCCTGATTACGAATGTAGGAAAGGCACATCTGCTTGGCTTCGGCAACTTTGATGGGGTGAAGAGAGCTAAAGGACAGCTTTATGATTATATTGCCGGACATGGAGGGGAGATATTCCTGAATGCTGACGATCCCGATCTGACAGCCATGGCGGCGGACCGCAATCTCGATGTGAGGGCCAATCTCTATGGCATCCACTATCAGGGGGCGACGGTTCTCCCTTCAAGTGCGGAACACCCTTATCTCAGGATAAGGCTTTCTGACGGGATACTTGTAGAGACCAATCTGGCAGGGGCATACAATGCAACAAATGTGGCTGCGGCCATTGCCGTCGGCCGTTATTTCGGCGTGTCCCTGGAGGATGCAATCCAGGCTGTGTGCAGTTATGTTCCCAAGAACAATCGTTCACAGATGGAGAAGACTGGACGCAATGTCCTGATCGAAGACGCATATAACGCCAATCCCACCAGCATGGCCGCTGCACTGGACAACCTGGATCTAGTCGAGGCCGACCACAAGGCAGCTATGATCGGTGACATGAGGGAACTTGGTGAAGAATCAGTTGCCGAACACTCTAAAGTACTTGACAAGTTGCTCTCGATGAACCTGGATCTTGTCTGTCTTGTCGGAGAAGAGTTCAGCAAGGCCCTTCAAGGCAGGACTGAGGTCAAGGCCAGATGGTTCGCTACTTCGGACGAACTGGCCTCGTGGCTGAAGGAGAATCATGTGAGTGGTTCCACCATCCTGGTCAAGGGATCCAGGGGAATCCAGATGGAAAAGGTCATTCCTGAGCTATAGGGACTGTCCTGCTGATGCAATATCTGGCCGCAGCACCTGCCAGGCAGCCGATTGCGATTCCGATTATTGCGCCGACCAGAACATCGCCCAGGTAGTGTTTTCCGACGAATATACGGCTTATCGAAACAAGCGAAGCCCAGACTAACGCACATCTGCAAAACCAATTGTAGGTGTGCGTACTGTCATTACGGAACCCAATGACAAGACATACAGCCAGCGAGAAGGCATTAGCCGCATGGGCGGAGAAAAAACCGTAGAAGCCGCCGCGTTTTTCCAGGACATTGAGACCTCCGTCAAGCATCCTGAATGAATAGTTCGGCCTGAGTCTGGAGACGGCGTGTTTTACTATGTTGGAGAACTGGTCGCAAAGTGCGAAAGCGATTGCGGCTGAAGCAAGGACGATCAAGGCCTTTTTCCAGCCAAGCCGGAGGAAAAGGAAATAGGTGCAGATAAGATAGGCCGGAATCCAGAACATCTTGTCCGACATCATCATCCAGAACGAGTCGGTCGCAGGAGTGCTCCAGTTGTTGATCAGAAGGGTCAGATCCTGGTCGATGCGATGGAGCGATTCTATGATTGAAGCGCTGACCATAGCATGTCCTTGAGTTCCTTCAGGCCTTCACCGGAAACTGATGAAATGAATATGTGGGGAACCCCTTTGGGGAGGGAGGGTTCGATCTGGGTCTCGATTTCCTTGTCGATCATGTCGCACTTGGTCACCGCCAGCAATCTTTCCTTGTCCAGAAGTTCGGGGTTATATTCCTCAAGCTCATTGAGAAGGGTCTTGTAGCTTCCGGCGATGTCGTTCTCTTCCGCAGAGACCATGAAAAGAAGGACTGAGTTCCTTTCGATGTGGCGCAGGAATCGTATTCCTATTCCTTTGCCTTCATGGGCTCCTTCGATGATTCCAGGGATGTCCGCCATGACGAAGGACTGGTCGTCATAGTACTTGACTATTCCGAGGTTCGGTTCGAGAGTGGTGAATGCATAATTGGCGATCTTCGGTTTGGCTGCAGTGATGGCTGCCAGCAGGGTGGATTTGCCCGCATTGGGGAAACCTACCAGGCCGACATCGGCCAGAAGTTTGAGTTCCAGGATGAACCAACCTTCCTCTCCTTCCTCTCCTGGCTGGGCATATCTCGGAGTCTGGTTTGTCGCTGTCTTGAAATTGTTGTTCCCGAGACCTCCGCGTCCACCCCTGCACAGGACCCTTTCCTCGCCGGGCTCCATCATTTCAAAAAGTACCTCTTCAGTCTCAGCATCCTTTGCAACAGTTCCTACGGGTACTTCCAGAATGATATCAGCTCCGTTCTTGCCTGTCCTTAGGCCGCCCTCTCCATGACCCCCGTCATCCGCCTTGACATGCTTGCGGTATTTCAAGTGGATGAGGGTCCAGAACTGTGGGTTAGCCCTGAGAATGATATGGCCTCCGCGGCCGCCGTCACCTCCGTCAGGGCCGCCTTTAGGGACGTATTTGGCCCTGTGAAGATGCATCGAACCAGCCCCACCGTGGCCGGAGGCGCAGTAGATCTTGACGTAGTCTATGAAATTGCTGTCAGGCATGCCACTTAGATCGTCTCCATCAATGCGGAGATACGGTCGCGTACTTCTTCGATGGTTCCGACACCGTCGATCTCATTGTAGGATCCTGCCTTCTTGTAGAATTCCATCAGGGGTTCGGTCTTCTCGTGATAGGTCTTGATCCTGTTGGAGATTGTCTCATCGGATGCGTCGTCAGCACGTCCTTCGATGGCGGCGCGATGGCGGATCCTTTCCTTGATCATCTCATCGGGAATCATCAGGGAAACGACACCGCTGACTTTCTCATCCCTTTTGGCGAGCATCTTGTCCAAGGCTTCAGCCTGTGCGATCGTGCGCGGGAAACCATCGAGGAGGAAGCCGGAAACTCCTTCCACTGTGTTGAATTTATTCTCGATCATGCCTTCCACGATCTCGTCGGGGACAAGTTCGCCAGCCTCGATCAGAGCCTTGGCCTTGAGTCCAAGTTCGCTGCCTTTTGCCATCTCACCACGGAGGAGGTCTCCTGTCGAGATGTGGCACAGGTTGAATCGTTCAGCCATAGAGGCTGCCTGGGTGCCTTTGCCCGCACCGGGAGGGCCGAAAAGAATGTAATATTTCATGGTACTGTCCAAAACGTAAATGTCCTTGTTGTTCCTGCCAAGACCGTCATAGTCGAGTCCGAAGCCGACGATGAAATCGTCCGGAATCTCCATGGCCACATAGTCCAGTTTCTTGTCCAGCTTGTAGCATCCGGGCTTGAAAAGCATTGTGCAGATTTTTGTCTCGGTAGCTCCGTTCGCCTCCATCATTTTCGTGAGATTGGCGATCGTCCTGCCTGAATCCACGATGTCCTCGACAATAATCACCCTCTTGCCCTTGACATTGCCGGTCATGCCGATGATGTCCCTGACCTCTCCCGTGGACTTCATTCCAACATAGGAAGAAAGCTTTATGCAGACGATCTCACAGTTGAAAGTGAGTCTCTTCATGAGTTCGGCGGTGAACAGGATTGAACCGTTCAGGACACACAGCAGGACAGGAACGTCCGTGCAGCCTTGGTAATCGTTGTTGATCTTTTCCGCAACCTGGTCGATAGCCTTTTCTATGGCATCGTACTCGATGAAAGGACGGAAGGATTTGTCGTGGAGTCTGACGTTGCTCATTGCGCAGTGTTATTTTGAACAAAAATAGCACATTCCTTAAAAAAACAGAAATAATCCCCTTGAGTTTTATTAACATCTGTTGTTATTAAACATCCCGCACCTAACTTTGCATGACTTTGACATGGACTATGAAAACTTTATTGGGAATATTGCCTTATCTGATCACGGCCATCCTTCCATTCGCCTGTGTCCCGATCCCTGTACCTGCACAGACCGACTCTCAAATGATGTCGGTAATGGCCTTGGTCGGAGCTTCCTCTGCCGAAGAACTGGATGAACAGGAAATGGAACGTTTCGTCCACTTCCTGAACCATCCTCTTGAAATCAACCTCGAAAGTCACGCTAAACTGCTGTCCAGCGGTTTGCTTTCCCGTTACCAGGTAGCAAGCCTGGACGATTACCGATTGCATAACGGAGAGGTACTTTCTTTCACTGAACTGGCATTGATAGAAGGCTTCAGCCAGGAATATGTCAACGCTCTGAAACCCTTCTTGTCCCTGAAGGGGAAAGAACCTCCCGGTCAGGCAGGACAGGAAGACCATACTGTCCGGCAAGACATCCTGGGAAGATTGTCGCAAAGGGGAAAAGATTTAAGCTATGGGCTGAAATACAGGTTGTCATCGGCAGATGCGGCTGAAGTTTCCTTAGCCGGGAGAACGTCTTACCAGGACAATGCCCAGTGGCCTCCATCTTCCTGGTCGGGCTGCGCAGCATTCTTCGGGCGCAGGAAACCATGGAAGGTAGTATTGGGGGATTATAACCTGAGATTTGCCCAGGGGCTGGCTCTGTGGAGTGGCCTTTCCCTTTCAGGGTTTTCCTCATCTTCTTCTTTTTACAAGCGTGCCACCGGACTGTCTCCATCATATTCCTGGTCCGGTGTCGGGACCCACAGGGGAGTCGCTTCCGACTTCCAGGCCGGTCGTTTCGTTTTCACTGAATTCCTGTCCTTCCCTGGCCTTAAAGACAGGATGGAGGGGAGAAAGTCTGTCCCGGGATGGCTTGCAGGAGCGAATGCCGGCTATTTCGGGAGAGATGGACAGGTCTCCGTCACTGTTTATGGCGGCAGTAGCGGAGGTCTGCTTTCGGCGGACTTCCGTTACAACCGGAAAGGGGCGGATTATTTCGGAGAAGTAGTCGTGCTGTGTCCGGAATGGGGGCTGGGAGCTGTAGCTGGGGCCATCGTCCCCATTTGTCCGGACTGGAAACTGAGCGGTGTGTTCAGGAACTACCCGTCTTCCTTCAGCTCGCCTTATTCAGGAGGAGTAAGAAGCTGGAGCAAGACTTCCGATGAGACCGGGATTGCTCTTGGTTTGGAAAGACACGGCTTTGAGTTCACAGTTGACCTGGCGGCAAAACAGGAAGATCATACGGTAAGGCAGGGGAAACTGTTCTTCACCTGTCCTGTCCAAGTCTCGGACAGGACCATCCTTTTGTTGAGGGCCACGGAGAGGTTCAGGCCTTATGAAGAATATCTCCGTTTCAAGACTGGAACCAGGGTGGAGCTGAAATGGTCAAGTGCCGGGATTTCCGCACGTTATGGAGAATCCGACGGAGACGCCTGGAGGGCAGGGTGGAGAATTGAAGGGATGCTGTGCAGGTCCCTTGCCGGTCTGTCATATCTGGAATTCGGGCGCAAGGCCGGAGACTTCTCAGCCTGGGTCCGCGGAACCCTTTTCATGGTGGACAACTGGGATGACAGGATATATTCCTATGAACGGGATGTGCCAGGTGGTTTCACCGTCCCAGCCTACTATGGAAGGGGATTCAGCGTCACAGCCTTGGGCGGAGGACGCTTCCGTTTCGGGAAGGATAAAAGAAAGACCCTGAAGATTCATCTCAGGGTCTCTTCGATAAGGTATCCATTCATGAAGGAGCCGAAACCATCCAGAAACGAAGCCAGGATCCAGCTTACTGCCTCCTTATGATCATTTGGACGGAATCTTTATAGTCTGTCCTTCACGGATGCTTTCTCCTATGCCGTTGAATTTCATTATGGCTGAGGCAGAGACCCCGAACTGCTTCGATATCTTGTAGAGGGTATCTCCCTTCTTGACCTTGTAGATCGACCCTCCTTCGGATGACGCTGCAGGAGCCTTTGCAGGTGAAGCCTGGGTCTTTGAGCTGGATGTTGAACTGCTGGAAGCAGATGAGACTGAAGACCCACCTTTGTAGATGTATAGCCTCTGTCCGACGCGGATGGTATTGCTCCTCAGATGGTTCCACTGCTTGAGCTGGGCCACGGTGACCCGATGCCGGGATGCTATCTTTCCAAGAGAGTCTCCGCTTCTGACCTTGTAGGAGATCCGGCTGCCCGAAGAACTATCTTCAGATGAAGAAGATTTAGAGCTGACGAGAGTCTGAGGGTTGAGCAGTTCTTCCGCACGGTGGGTGTAGATGGAGTCCTCATTTGCGATGAAGGAACTGGAATAGTTGTAAGGCAGCCTGAGCACGTAAGGCTTGCTGTTGCCCGGAATGATGTCCTTTATGTACTGAGGATTAAGTCCTTTCAGTTCTTCCAGTGGGATTCCGACAAGGTCGCTGACCTGCTGCAGATGGAGGTTCCTGTTGATCATGAATGTGTCCACCTGGACGGGCATCTGGACATTGTTGGGGACTATCCCATATTCCTTGCTGTACTTGATGGCATACATGGCTCCAACGAATGCAGGAACATAGCCTCTGGTCTCCCTTGGGAGATATTCGTAGACCGACCAGAAATCCCTCTTACCGCTCCTCCTGATGGCCTTGTTGACGTTGCCAGGGCCGCAGTTGTAGGAAGAGATGGCAAGGTTCCAGTCTCCGAAGAGGTTGTAAGAGTCTTCGAGATAGCGGGCCGCTGCATCGGAAGACTTGAAGGGGTCGAGCCTTTCATCGACATAGGAGTTGATCTCCAGTCCGTAACTCTTCGCTGTCTTGGTCATGAACTGCCACATGCCCTTAGCTCCTGCCCTTGACACTGCGGTAGGGTTGAGGGCGGATTCGATTATGGCGACGTACTTGAGCTCATCCGGGAGGTTGTACTGGCTGAATGTCTCTTCGAAGATCGGCATGTAGTACTGGCAGAGCCCGAGGATGTTGCTCATCTTCGAAGGCATCTTTTCGGAATATAGGACCATGTAATTCCGGACCTTCTCGTCGTAAGGGAGGGTGATGTAGGAATTCATGTTTTCCAGCCTTTCCCTCATTACTTCATCTGACACGTTTGAAGAGAAGCGGACTGAATCCATGTCGTACTCTTCATTGCTGCTGTCCTCGTTGACTTGCCTGTGGAGGTACCAGATGTTCAGAAGGCTGTCAGTTATCTCGGGGCTGTAGTCCTCCGGGTTGAGTCCGGCTGCACTCTTGTCCTCGTTCTCCTCGTAGATGCCAAGCATTTCATTGGCTACGCTGTCCTTGAGGAGTATGTCATGCTGGAGGATTTCTATTGTTTTCTTGAGGGAGTCTATCTGTGCCCTCAGGCTGTCATTTTCCGTTCTTAGTCTGTTCCTGAACACCTGTGCATCAGCTCCGCCGGGCAGGAGGAGCAACATCGCAGCTGCGAGGAGTATTGATCTGAGTGTCTTCATCCTTAAAAAGTGAACCCTACCTTCAGGCCGAGGGCGCTGTTGCCCAGCAGGGCATATTCATTGTTCTGAGGTATGACCGCCGGTCCGACTTTCATGGACAGGTCGTCATTGACCTCGAAATCTTGCATGTAAGAGAACACGTTGGCATCTATGACCTGAAGCAGGTAGCTTCCCACAAGAGCAACCATGGAGTAATCCCTGAATCTTCTGAAAGCATTCCTGTAGTAGAGGGCCCTTTCTGCCGGAATCAGGCCCTCATAAGTGCTGTCTTCGGCTGTCGCCTCATTGTGTATCCTCTTGTATCTCTTGTAGTTAGTATTGTTCGTAGACCAATAGTGGTAGGATCCTATCATGGCTCCCCAATAAATAGGGATCTTCCAGAATTCTCCGTTGTAGGCCTGGCCGAGACCCGGGAGCAGGATGGAATAGATAGTGGCCTTTCCAGCCTGGTTCTTGACGTCCCGCTTATAGTTTACGACACCGTCCATCAGGCCTCCCCAGTAAATCAGGCCTGCAGCGGCGAACATGTAGTTGGACATGCGCCTGGCATCCTGATCTATGGTCAGGGTAGTCTCAGGGTCTGCCTCATAAGCAGCGTCATAGGCACGTTTGGATGCCTTGTACTGCTTGTTGTACTTAATCCCCATTCCTATTCCGGTACCGATGCCGGCGTAGATGACGGGAATCTTCCAATACTGCTTGTTGTAGAATTGTTCGGCTCCGATAAAGACGGTGGAACCGGCGAACATGGATCCGATCTTGAGGGTGCTGTCATGCTTTGCAACCCCATGGAAGAACTCCTTGAATGTCCACATCTGGTCCACAGAGTCCCTGGAAGCCAAGGTGTCCGCAGGATTGTTGTAGCTCTGGCTGAACGCCTCTTCCTTGAACTGTGCATTTGCACCAAAGGAAAAAGCGGTGGCGAGGGCCAAGACAAGCAATATCCTTAGAACCAGATCCTTCATTACGACGGTTAAATGTTCGAGTCCTCAAGAACCTTGAGGAACTTGCTCACTTCCTCGTCTGAGTTGAACCTGATGGTCATCGTTCCCTTTCCAGAGGGTGAGCGTTTCAGGCTTATGCTGTTATCAAAAAACTTGCCGATGTGTTCCAATATACGGTAATAGTCTTCCGGGAGGTCCTGCTGACGCGGTGCAGGGGAAACTTTCCCGTCTCCGCCGAGGCGACGGACCTTGTCTTCAAGCTGGCGTACTGAAAGCCCGTCCTTGATGACCAGGTCGCATAGAAGTTCCTGGATGTGCGGGTCTTCTATTCCGAGTAGTACCTTCGCGTGGCCCGTGCTGAGCAATCCTGCCTTCAAGTCGTGCTGGACCTTGGCAGGAAGTTTCAAAAGCCTGAGGAAATTGGCTACGGAAGCACGCTTCTTGCCGACTCTCTGGGCCATCCTTTCCTGTGTCAGGTTGCATTCATCCATAAGGCGCTGGTAGCTCATGGCAATCTCGATGGGATCGAGGTCCTGCCTCTGAATGTTCTCGACAATGGCCATTTCGAGCATGCCCTGGTTGTTGGTGGCCCGTATGTAAGCCGGGATGACATCCATGCCTGCGAGCCTGCATGCCCTGAACCTCCTTTCTCCGCTGATGATCTGGTAGCGGCCGTCAGGCTGCTTCCTGACAGAGATCGGTTGTATAAGACCGAAAGTCCTGATGGATTCGGCCAACTCTTCCAGGGAGTCGTTGTCAAAAGCCATTCTGGGCTGATAGGGGTTGGGGTCGATGAGCCCGGCTGGGATGCGAAGGACATCTCCGTAATCCTGGACCGGCTTCGCTCCTGCGATCTCCTTGTTGATGTAGCCTACCGGCTTCCTCTCAGGGCTGCTGAGGGACATCTCGCCGAGAAGGGCGCTGAGACCTTTGCCCAGCCTGCTTTCCTGCTTGTTGCTCATATTACTTTTCGTTCTTGTCAAGGACTTCCTTGGCGAGGTTCATGTAGTTGGACGTGCCGTTGCTTACTACGTCGTAGAGGATGATGGGCTTCCCATGCGAAGGGGCTTCGCTCAGGCGGATGCTCCTCTGGATGATCGTCTTGAAGACCATGTCCTTGAAATGCTCCCTGAGTTCTCCCACAACCTGGGCGTGGACTTTTGTCCTGCCGTCGAACATCGTCACGACGAAACCTTCAATCGTCAGCGCGGGATTGATCTCATGCTGGACGAGCCTGATTGTCTGGAGAAGCTTGCCGAGGCCTTCAAGGGCGAAGAACTCCGGCTGGACCGGGATCATGACTGAGTCAGCAGCCGTGAGCGCGTTAATAGTGATGAGTCCCAGGGAAGGAGAGCAGTCGATGATGATGTAATCGTAGTCGTCCCGGATCGGAGCGAGTCTTTTCTTCAGGAACAGTTCTCGGTTCTCCTCGTCTATCATCTCGATCTCTGCACCGACGAGATTAATGTGGGATGGGATCATCTGAAGGTCAGGGATCTCCGTCTGGATCAAAGCGTCCCGGACATCTATCTTGCCTATCATGACTTCGTAGATCGTCCTCTTCTCGTCGTTGTCAGGAGAAAAGTTCAGTCCGGAAGTTGTGTTTGCCTGGGGATCGGCGTCAATGATCAGCACTTTCTTCTCCAGGACGGCAAGCGACGCTGCAAGGTTTATGGCAGTTGTGGTCTTGCCCACACCGCCTTTCTGGTTTGCTATTGCTATGACTTTTCCCATAACTGAACTATGATTCAAACTACAAATTTAATAAAAATAAATCGCTTCTCAAACCGGGTCGACGTCCAGCGAGGCGTGGCCTGGATATTTCCTTTCCTTCTCGAATCTCTCCAAAGTCTCTGGGATGATCCTTTTGTTGCCTTTCAGGTTCCTGTCCTTCGGAAGCAGTACTCTGATGATTCTGATGTGTTCCCTGGCGACTTTCTCGACCGGAGGAGAGTAAGGGCCTGCGGTCGAAGAACCCTTTGACAATCCGGATCTTGAAATGGAATCTGCAAGCGACCTTGCCATCAGTTCGAGCCTTTGCAGGTTGTAGTCCCTGACGATTATGTTGATGACGCGGGAATAGGGAGGATAACCGAACAGTTTCCTTTCAGCGATAAAGCTTCCGGTGTCCTGTGCAGTCCCGAGAATGGTCTTGTAGACAGGGTGATCCGGCTGGGATGTCTGGATGACGAAAAGCCCCTTCTCCGATCTCCTTCCGCAGCGTCCCCTGAACTGTTCAAGCAATTGGACTGCATGCTCGTCAGCCCGGAAATCCTGCTGTCCGAGCAGGGAGTCGGCCTGAAGCACGGCCACAAGGGACAAGCCGCTGAAATCGAATCCTTTGGCAACCATCCTGGTGCCTATCAGGATATCGATCTGCCCGTTCTCGAACTGTTTGATAATGTCCGCTTCGGAACCATGATTGTCGCTGTCCAGCCTTGCAATCTTAGCTTCCGGGAAAAGTACCCTGGCCTCTTCTTCAATTTTCTGCGTACCAGCTCCGACTGGCAGCAGTTCACCTCCGCATTCAGGACACTTGCCAGTGTACTCCTTCACTCTGCCGCAGTAATGGCAGACCAGCTTTTCACTGCCGTCCAGGCGATGATGGAGGCTGAGGGCGACATCGCATCTGTCGCATTTGAGGATGGAACCGCATTCCTGACACTGGACGACGGGGGAGTAAGACCTTCGTTCGCGCAGGACAGCGACCTGCCCTCCACGTGCCAAGGTACCCTCAATGCGTTCGATAAGTTTCCTTGAGAAACTCCCGACCATACCGTTCTTCTTCTTTTCGGCAATCGTGTCGATCAGCTCCACGTCAGCTTCTGCGGCATCAAAGTATCTCTTCGTAAGATCCACCTTTTCGAAACGTCCTGCGGAACAGTTGTAGAGTGATTCTAGTGATGGAGTGGCCGATCCAAGTATCACGTTGGCTTTGAATATATTTGCCAGCATGATGGCCGCCTCGCGCCCGTTGTATCTCGGCGATGGATTGTCCTGTTTGTAGGAGGAGTCGTGTTCCTCATCTACGATCACAAGTCCGAGGTCCCTGTGGGGGAGGAAGACGGAACTCCTGGTTCCGAGGACCAGATACTGGCTCTGTCTCATGAATAACGATGTTTCGATCCGCTTGGCGGCTGTTTCAGCGGAGTGGAAAACCTGAAGTTCTTTTGGGAAGACAGATCTTATCCTTTCTTCCAGCTGCCTGCTGAGAGCGATCTCCGGGACCATGAACAGGACATTCCTGCCGTTGTCGAGAGCCTCCCTGGCGAGTTTCATGTAAACTTCCGTCTTTCCGGAACCGGTTACCCCATGGAGCAGCGCCGGTTTGCCATTCTTGAATACTCCTTTGATCCTGGAATATGCTTCCGCCTGGGCGGGGGACAGTTCCGGTACCAGTGACGAGAATGTCCCGCTGTACGTTCCGGCAGGTTCATGATCCTGTCGAATGGACAAAAGTGCATCCAGTTGTTCGGCATATCTTGCCCTCGTGTCTTCACGCCTTGCCTTGGCAATCTTATCCTGGAGCTTTGCAATCCTATCCTGAAGCCTTTCCCTCAATCTCGCTTTGACCTGCTCCTCTTCGATTTTACCCATCGGATAAGCGGCTTTGTAGACCTCTCCGGGTGTGCACAGATAGTAGTCGGAAACCTGCATCCAGAGTTCCAGTTCTTCCTTTGATATGGGATTAAGCTCCGTTAGACTTTCCAGGACAGGTTTTATCCTTCCTGGGTCTATTCCGGCTGCAGCTTCAGATGCGTCGGTGGCCGTGACGACTCCGACATATTCCTTCCCGGCGAATTCAACCCTGACCCTGTCACCGACAGACACGGAGGGGGATTGGATCGAATACACCGGCTCCCACTTGAGTTTCAGCGGGAGCAGTACGTGTATGAAGATTGATGCAGCCATAAGGCGAATTTACCAAAATATTTTATTACATTTATGTTCTGTAAACCGATTATAATTGTACTGACATGAAAAAGTTTGTCCTTCTTCTTGCTGTCATTGTCGCCTTTTCCTGCACTTCTCAGCGGGCTGACCGTCCAAAGGTATTGGCACACAGGGGTTTCTGTACCACGGGTACTGAATTTACTACCGACGAGAACACTATCGATGCCTTGATCCGCGCCCAGGAAAAGGGATGTGAAGGCGTCGAATTCGATGTTTTCATGACGGTGGACAGCCAGCTGGTCATCAAACATGATAATGTAATCGTCAAAGACCTGCTCACGTGCACGGGAAGCAAGTTTGAAGATATCCGTGCCCATAGGCTTCCATTCGGACATCAGATCCCTACGCTTCGTGAATGGCTCGAGCAGGCCAAGAAAACTCCCCGGATGATCCAGTTCCTTGAAATCAAGGCTCAGGATCCTGACAGGGAGAAAGAGCTGATCCGTCAGGCCCTGGCCATGATAAAGGAACTTGACATGATGGATCAGGTCTACATCCTCTCTTTCAGCAGCGAGACTCTCGATGAGGTCCTGCGCCAGGAACCGAAGATGCGAGTCGGGCTGAACTCGTCCAGCCTGCATGGTTCAATGCCACCGGAAGAAGTCAAGGCTCATGGTTTTACGGGTATTTCTTACAATTCAAACGTCATCCTGAACCATCCTGACTGGATCCGTGAATTCCAGGAACTGGGCATTGACACCTTCCTCTGGATGGTCAACAGCGACTACATGAAAAAGATCGGCGAAGAACTCGGCTTCACCTGGATGACGACTGATTTTTACGATGTCATAGGCTACTAGAATAATTATGAATCTGATAGAACAGGCCCTGAAAAGGACCACGGACACTAAGGCGCTTATCCTCGAGAGAGGCGCGATGGAGAAGACTGCAACCATGTTCATGGAGCTGTTCCCCGGGAAGAAAGGAGTAGTCGTCGCTGACACCAGGACATTTTCGGTAGCGGGGAAGAGGGTGGACACAATCATGGCAAAGGCAGGCCTGAAAGCAGCCGAGCCTTTCATCTTCGACGATCCCGACCTGTTCGCCGAATGGGGTTTTGCCTGCATGCTGAAAGAGTATCTTTCCGGAATTGACGCCGTTGCGGTCGCTGTCGGCTCAGGTGTCATCAATGACTTGACCAAATATGTGTCCAGTACTCTCGGACGTCCTTACATGATAGTAGGGACTGCTGCCTCGATGGACGGTTACACTGCCTACGGAGCTTCTATCAGCATCGACGGTAACAAGCAGACCCTCGATTGCCCAGCTCCCATGGGCATGATCCTGGATCCGGTCATCTCGGCAGAAGCTCCGAAGGAACTAGCTGCGTCAGGCTATGCGGATCTAATCGCAAAGGTTCCTGCCGGCGCCGACTGGATCATAGCAGATGCCATCGGGGTCGAACCCATCGACCCTTTCACCTGGGATCTCGTACAGAAGAAACTGCGTTTTGCCCTCTCAGATCCAGATGGAATACATGCCGGTAAAAAGGATGTCACGGAGGCTCTTGCAGAAGGGCTTATCATGAGCGGATTCGCAATGCAGGCCTTGCAATCCTCGCGGCCTGCTTCAGGTACTGAGCATCAGTATTCTCATTTTTGGGATATGGATGGGCTCTGCATGAACGGGAAACATGTATCCCATGGCTTCAAGGTCGGTATCGGTACCCTGGTCTCCACGGCCAGCCTGGAATTCCTGATCGACCTTCCTCTCGATACTATCGATATTGACAAAGCGGTCTCCCAGTGGCCTGAATGGGATGGAATGGAAACGCGAATCCGCGAACTGTTCAAGGACAAGCCTGCCCACATGGCCCGCGCACTAAAGGAGACACGTGGAAAATATGTAGGGAAGGAAGCCCTTCGCAATGAACTGGAATGCTTCGTCGGTGTCTGGCCGACCCTGAAGGAGAAAGTCCGCAATCAGATATATTCATTTGACACCGTCTACGACTATCTCAAGCGGGTCGGAGCTCCTTATGAGCCCGAGCAGATCGGAATCAGCCGGGAGCGTCTCCGCTACACCTTCCGCAGGATTCCGTACATGAGGAGCCGCTACACCAACGCCGACATTATCCAGCGGCTGGGTGTGCAGGACAGGTTGGAGAAGTATCTTTTCGGACCCGGAGGTCACTGGGAGATTCTCCAATAATCAAGTTTCTATAAGCTATTCTTCGTATCCGGTTGCCTTGGCGCTCCAGATGGTCGCCAGGACACCTACTGTGACTATGGCTGCAATAACCACGGTCAGATAAGTGCCTTCCCATCCGTAGTGGTCTGCTACGAATCCGAAGCCTACACCGGAGATAACCGTGCTCGCGTAGCCGAAGATGCCGAGGATGCCGTTGGCAGTCGCTGAAGCGCGGTTTGTCGCGTGCTGGGCCGCACAAATGCCAAGGAGTGCCTGGGGACCGTAGATGAAGAAGCCGATAAGCATGAACGGGGCGAGGAGTGCTATCCAGGATGTCCCGGCAGGAAGTTTCCAGAACACGAAGACGCTCAGGATTACTCCGATCATGCAGACCAGGCTTGTGTGATGGGCCTTGTTATGGAATATATGGTCCGTGGCCCATCCCCAGAACAACATGCCCAGATTGCCTCCGACAAGTTCGAAGAACAGCATCACAGTCGTGGCAGAAGCCATTGAAAGGTTCTTGTTCTCCGTCAGGATGGTCGGTCCCCAGTCGAGACAGGCGAATCTCACGACGTAAACGAAGAAATTGGCGATGGCCAGGGTCCATATGACACGGTTACCGTAAACATGCTTCTTTACAAAGGCTGAATGCTCTGCCGCCTCTTCGGGAGTGGTTACAATGGCCTTTTTCTTGCCGACCACTTCCGGGAGTCCGACGTCGGAAGGAGAGTCTTTCATGTTGAAATATAGCCATACGGCACCGATCAATGCGACAAAAGCCGGAATCAGGAAGCACCAGCGCCATGCTCCGTAATGTGCGGCGAACTGGAGGACCTTGGGGTCTGAAGCCTCAAGGCCAAGGTTGTTTGCAATTGCCGAAACCGCAGCAGCATTCCCGCTAAGGTCTACACCAAGATGTGGCATGACGACCCAACCGCAGAGGGCGATTGCGAGGCCGGCCCCGATCGAGTGGGACATGTTCCAGATACTCATCTTTGTCGCAAGCTCCTTAGGTGGGATCCATTGGGTCAAAGTCTTGGTGCAAGGAGGAACACCCATACCCTGGAGGAAGCCGTTGACCAGCCAGAGCATGCCCATGATGTAGACAAGGACGGATGCGATGGCAGCACCGTCGCCGGCTGTGGCAGAAACTCCCATTATCAACCTGGTCATGAAATCGGATGTTCCGAACAGGATGTTTACGGTTGCGCAAAGCATCAGACCGAGACTCATGATCTTCCTGGCACTGTTACGGTCCGTTATTATTCCTACGACATAGCGGGAGAGGCCGTAAATGACTCCGTGAAGGGTCAGGAACAGACCCAGCTGGGTCTTGGTAATGTTGAATTCGGCAGCCAGGCCTGGCATTGCAAAAGAGAAATTCTTGCGGACTAGATAAAAGACTGCGTAACCGATCATTGTAACGATGATGGTCCGCCACTGCCAGTAGCGAAGGCTTTTCTGGGTTTCGGTAGATTTCGTTTGCATGAGGCGAATTTACCAAAAAAAATTTGTAACGAGAGGATTTTTGTCTATATTTGCAATCCCAAAACGCCACGGTGCTGTAGCTCAGATGGTAGAGCAATGGACTGAAAATCCATGTGTCGGCAGTTCGATTCTTCCCAGCACCACTTTAGCCCGCTGATACCCAGCGGGCTTTTTCTTTTGTCTTCCATTGATTTGACTTGTTGATTATTAGCGGATTAATACTAAATTTGCGCATTTGATCCCCAAATTATACTCTCATCATGGAAAATTCTTTCTTCATTACCGGGGTGACCGGCTCACTGGGAACAGAGATCGCCTCTAAGCTGATTGATGTTTCGGATGCACGATTGTATGTGCTTGTACGGGCTCATTCCCGAGTTGAGGCAGAACGTCGTCTGAGAGCATTCTGGACGGGTGACCGGGCACTGTATTCAGCAATCGGTGAGAGGATCATTCCGGTTGTGGGTGACATTACCATTGACGGCTTGGGTGTCGAAGGATCCGTCAGGGAATCGCTGTTGTCTTCAGTCACCCATGTGATCCATTGTGCGGCGGAGACATCGGTACAGAAGTCGCGGGAAGATATTCGGAAAGTCAATGTCCATGGAACAGCCAACGTGCTCAGCTTCGCTCAGTCCATGCCTGCCCTGCAGAGATTTATCCACATTTCAACGGCCTATGTCGCAGGATGCCGGTCAGGGAGGATAATGGAAGATGACCCGCTTCCTCAGGTCTTCAACAGCCAGTACGAGGAGAGCAAGGCTGAAGCTGAAAACCTTGTGAGGGCATCCGGCCTGCCTTTTTCGATCTGCAGGCCTGGAATGATAGTAGGCAATTCCGTCAATGGAAGGACACGCAATTTCAATACGGTTTATTACGCTCTTAAACTTTTGCTTCTAGGGAGGCTCAGGTTCCTTCAGGTAAGCAGGAACCATACAGTGAACATCGCACCGGCCGATTATGTGGCAGATTCGGTTGTCGACCTGGCCACGGAGCCGGATGCCGAAGGAAAGACATTCCATCTTACTGCACCCGCGCAGATGCTTCCAACGGTTGGTGAACTTGTGGACGAAGTCCGGAAATGGGCGGAAGATAATCTTGATTTGTCCATCCCTCGGCCTTTTTTCATGAACCTTCCTTTCTTGGGCAAAGCAGGCAAGCTCTACAATGCACGGGAAAAAGCCAAAAGCAGGAGTTTATTATCCAACCTTACGGCGCTGATGCCTTATTTCCATGACGGCCACCAGTTCGACCGTTCCAATACCGACAGGCTTGTCGGCCAATATGACAAGGATTGGCGTGCTTTCCTTCCTGTCCTGCTGGACTTCGCCTGCAGGCATAACTTCATGCGAATAACAGATAAGAGTATTTTCCAACAAGCTGCTGAAAGAAGGGAGAGTAAAAGGAATCCTATCGTCTACTACAACATAAGTCCAGGCGGTCTTGAGGAAATCACGGGACCACGGATGAACTCAATGATAAACGGGTTTGTGAATAAACTTAAGTCCCTTGGTGTAAAGGAAGGTGACACCGTCGCCATCTCAGGCATCAACTGTGCGGAGCATGCCGCCCTTGACAGTGCCATAGGACTTGTAGGCGCCATCAGCGTCCCGATTTATTACACTACGCCCGCGGAAGAGGTCGAACTGCTTCTTCGGAAAAGTGAAGCCCGTTGGTTCTTCGTCGGAGACAAACGTATGATTCAAAACGTCGGCAGCCTGTCCTCTGAAGTCATGATAGTTCCATTCGGCCCGTTGGGCAGCGGGAATCCGGAAATGTCTGAAATCAACGGATATCCTGTCGTTGAAAGCAGCCAACTGGCCACCATACGCTATACCTCTGGAACTACCGGGGAACCCAAGGGCGTCATGTTCAGTTTCAGTCAGTTGAAATGGATGGGTGAAGTCCTGACAAACCTGCTTTCATGGAAAGACCGGAACCGGGAAATGCGTTATCTTTCATTCCTTCCGATGAGTCATGTGGTTGAAGGCATACTTGCTTCCTATGCACCTTACTGTATGCTATGCAAGGCCAAGATTTATTACCTCAACGATTTCCAACAGCTTACCCAGGCCCTTCCCAAGGTACGTCCTACAGTGTTCTTCTCTGTCCCACGCTTCTATGAGAAGCTATGGGAACAGATCGAAGGGAATGCCTTGGGACGACGTTATCTTTCGATGAAAGCAGGCAGCCTCAGATCCTTTACCGGCATGATACTTCGCAAGGCGGTTCTCAGGAAGGCTGGTATGGATAAATGTACTCAGTTGATCGTGGGGTCAGCCCCTGTCAGTGAGGAGCTTCTGCTCAAATTCAGGGAACTGGGAATTGAAATCCACAATGCCTACGGACAGACAGAGGCTCCTCTGATCACAATCAACCGACTGGGAGACAACGTCATTCCAAGCATAGGAACACCATTGCCTGAGACTAAGGTGAGGGTTACCCCTGAAGGCGAACTGATAGTATCCGGCCCCCAGGTAGCTCTGGGATACTATAAACTGGAAAGCAACACATTCCTTGGGGGAGAATTGCATACAGGTGACCTTGGAATGATCGGATCCGATGGGCATGTGTTCATCGGGGGCAGGAAAAAAGACATATTGATCACGTCGTATGGCAAAAACATCAACCGGGGAAAGATCGAACAAAGGCTGACAGACATCTCCGGCGTTGATCATGCCGTACTTGTCGGGGAACAGCGTCCATATTGTATAGCCCTTATCTGGACGAAACTGGATGCGGTCTCGCTGCAGGAGGGTATCGAGAAGATGAACGCAGGACTGTCTCATCCTGAGCAGGTCAAGAAATGGAAGGTTATAGAAAGCCCTCTCAGCATCAAGAACGGAGAATTGACTCCTAATCTCAAGATCAGGCGCGAGGTCGTGGAAAGCCATTTCAGCAAGGAAATAGAAGAAGTGTACAATGGCTAGAATGATGTTCCTGGTTGATTCATCCATTTTCCGGCGGATAGAGATCCAGCAGCTGATGAACCTCACAGCAAGGGCACTCGGTGAAAAGGGAAGGCGGATATGGACTTTGCCCTCAAGCAAGGCGCTGAAGGTTTATGCTGAATATACTTCCAGCCGCCTCAGTAGCGACTGTGCTGAAGAATTGCTTGAAAGTATGAATATTGAAGCGTACAAGGCTGGGGCCAGGCTCCGGAAGTTGTTCAGTCTGAAGGAGAAGGCTGAAACAGAGCGATTCGTGTTCGCCTTGTATCGGAATATAGGCATAACCATGTCCGGAAGGATCCCGGGTCAGATCTGTGTGGCAAGATGCTTCTTCAGCCGCTTTTACACACCCGCCACTTGTCTGGCAGCGTCGGTGCTTGATGACGGTATTATAAGGGGCCTTGCCGGTTATGGTCGCCTTAACTTTTCTCAACGCTTGACAGAGGGTTGTGACAGGTGTATCGCCAGGTTCGCTTGATTCGTTTGATGGTAATATGAAAAGAGTTGTTGTAATAGGCAGTGGGGCAGGTGGCGCAATGGCAGCCAGGATGCTTTCGCGTAAGTTTGATGTGACGGTTCTAGAGGAGGGAAGGGAATTCCACCCGTTCTCCATGTCAATGGACATTCTCTCAAAGTTCAGGAAATCAGGCCTTTATTTCGACGAAAGGATGATCCAACTGCTGCTGCCGAACATGCGTATCGACAAGACTCGGGAAATGGTGATGGTCTATGGTCGCGGGGTTGGAGGGACGACGACCCTTGCCACCGGCAATGCCGTGCGGGCAGACCTTGGATTGAAGAAGATTGGGATAAACCTGGATGAGGAGTTCGATGAGTTATATTCAGAGCTTCCAATTACTACAGACCATCAGCGTTACTGGTCCTCTATAACGAAAAAGACCTTCGAGGTGATGGAAGGTATGGGTATGGATCCAGAGCCGATGCCCAAATTCCTCCGCCCCGGATCCTGCGCTCTATGCGGGCATTGCTCCATAGGCTGTCCTACACGTGCCAAATGGGATGTCCGGGAGCTGCTTGAGGGTTTGAAAGTCATAACTGGGTGCAAGGTCATCCGGTTCGAAAGGGCCGGCGGATCAGCCAGCTGCGTTATCGCCAGGAAAGGATTGCAACATGTTTCTTTTGATGCCGACATAGTGATAGTCGCTGCCGGAGGGATGGGTACTCCGGATGTCTTGAGGAATTCAGGAATAGATTGCCAGCCAAGCTTGTTCGTCGATCCCGTCCTTTGCGTGGCTGCTCCGATAGAAGGAGTGAAGCAGAATCGCCAATTGCTCATGCCCTTTGTCAGCAGGCGTGAAAAATACATAATTTCCCCCTACATGGACTGGTTGAGCTTCTTTTTCAACAAGTCCTGGTACAAGCCGGCAGATGGAATTGCCAGCATAATGATAAAGCTGGCCGATGTTGAGCAGGGGGATGTCCGCGACAGGAAGATGTACAAGAAGCTTACGGACACGGACCATGCCCTGCTCGCCCAGGGAGTGGAAGAATGTAAGGAGATCCTTTTCCGCTTGGGAGCCTCCGCGAAAGACATCTTTCTGGGCACATTGAATGCCGGACATCCGGGCGGCATGCTTCCCCTCACTCCGGCTGAATCATCAACTCTCCATTCTCCAAGTTTACCTGACAATGTCTATGTCGCAGATGCCACCATCCTTCCGCAGTCTCTTGGCCTTCCTCCAATGTTGACAATCATGGCACTCGCAAAACGGATTTCAAAGATTATCCTCGACTAGTTTATTTTTTACAATTTTTATAAATATTTAACTTTGTCCGCAATAACATCATTGGATTATGAATAAGATACTCCCTCTTCTTGCTTTACTGCTTCTTTTTTCTTCATGCCACAGCGGCTACACCGTCAGGGACGGACAGTTGACCGTTACCTGTGAGAACTCCGTCGTGAGGCTGCAGGCCGTGTCGCCTGAAATGATAAGGGTCTCCGTCACTCCTGACGGCCGGTTCTCTGACAGGAAAAGCCTTGTCGTGGTTCCACAGTCCGGGTTCTCCGGTTTCAAGGTTGTCAGGGAAGGGGATAATGTATGCTTGGTAACTTCTGCAATGAAGGCTGAAGTTTCGCCTGACGGGAAAGTCGGTTTCTTTGACAGTGAAGGCAAGGCCATCGTTGAAGAAGGACGCTTCAGCTTTGATCCGATCGAGGTAGAAGGGAAGAAAGCCTGGTCTGTAAGGACATTCTTCAACTCCACTCCTGACGAGTCTTTCTACGGCCTCGGACAGCAGCAGGCGGGTGAGTTTGACCACAAGGGCAGGAGTGAGGAACTCTACCAGTACAACACTAAGGCCAGCGTGCCCTTCGTCGTATCAACCAAGGGGTATGGGCTGCTTTTTGATGCCTATTCCCTCAGCCGTTGGGGCAACCCGAATCCTTACCACCAGCTCGGTGAAAGTTTCAAGCTTTATGACAAGGATGGAAAGGAAGGCGCCCTGACAGGTACGTATATTCCTTCAAAGGGTAGGCCTCTTGTGCGCCGGGAAGATTCCCTGTATTTTGAGAATGAATTCGCGATAAAGAACCTTCCTGAAGTTGACCTTAATGGTTCCAGGGTTGTCTACGAAGGTTTCATTGAAGCTCCCCAGACTGCCGATTATCATTTCATCCAATATTATGCAGGCTTCCAGCGTACCGAGATCGGAGGAGTCGAGACCATGTCCCGTCGCTGGCGTCCGGCTTGGAATCCCAACAGCTACAAGTTCACCGCTCATCTTGAGAAAGGGGAGAAGACACCGGTCCGTATCGAGTGGGAACCCGACGGCGGAGTATCCTACATAGGGCTCAGGGTAGCAGAACTGATGACAGCCGAAGAGGAGGCCGGGATCAGCTTCTGGTCTGAATTCGAGCCTCAGGTGGACTTCTATGTCATCGCGGGAAACAATTACGACGATGTGATCCATGGCTACCGCACACTTACCGGGAAAGCCCAGGTCATGCCCAAATGGGTTCTTGGCTTCTGGCAGAGCAGGGAGCGTTATTCCACTCAGGATGAACTGGTAGAGACCCTCGCCGAGATGCGCCGCAGGCATATTCCTGTAGACAACATTGTCCAGGACTGGCAGTATTGGAAGGACGACCAGTGGGGAAGCCATGAATTCGACGAGGAACGTTATCCAGATCCGGAGAAGATGCTGGATGACGTCCATGCCATGCATGGCAGGTTCATGATCAGCGTGTGGCCGAAATTCTACACCAACACCGAACATTACAAGGAACTCAAGGAGGCCGGATATGCCTACACCCACGCCGAGGATGTGGGCCTGGTGGACTGGCTCGGTCACAACCAGACTTTCTACGATGCCTATGCCGAAGGGGGACGCAAGATGTTCTGGAGGCAGATGGACGAGAGCCTCTATTCGAAGTACGGAAAGAAGATAGATGCCTGGTGGATGGATGCCAGCGAACCAAACCTGAGGGACTGCCTCCCTATGGACTACCTCAAGTGGCTCCTTACTCCTACCGCCCTTGGCCCTTCCACTGAATATCTCAACGCATATTCAATTGTCAATGCGGATGCCATCTACAATGGCCAGAGAAGCGTGGACCCCGACAAAAGGGTATTCCTGCTTACCAGGAACGGTTTCGCAGGCCTCCAGAGGTACTCCACTGCTACATGGAGCGGCGACATCGGGACCTCCTGGACCGACATGCGCATGCAGATGGCTGCAGGTCTCAACTACTCGATGAGCGGCATACCTTTCTGGGGAATGGATATAGGAGGCTTCTCCGTCATGGGCAAGTTCTATGATCCGAAGAACGCTCCTGAATGGCAGGAACTCCAGACCCGATGGCACCAGTTCGGTACCTTCGTGCCGCTTTTCCGTGCACATGGACAATGGCCTCGCCGTGAGCTTTGGAACATCGCTCCTGAAGGATCTCCGGCTTACGAAAGCATCCTGTGGTATATGAGGCTTCGCTACCGCCTGATGCCTTATCTATATTCATTGGCAGGCTCCGTAAACCTTGAAGACTATACCATCATGAGGGGACTCCCGATGGACTTCTCGGATGACCCCGCCGTTCGCGACCTTTCCGACCAGTGGATGTTCGGCCCGGCCTTCATGCCCTGCCCTGTCTATGAATATGGTGCCAGGAGCCGCGAGGTTTATCTCCCTGAAGGAGGTTGGTACGATTTCTATTCCGGAGAGTACCTTGAGGGATGCAGGACCATAACAGCTTCAGCCCCTTATGAGCGTATGCCGCTATATGTCAGAGGTGGCTCGATCATACCCTTCGGCCCTGAGATGGAATGGTCTGACGAGAAACCGGCAGACAACATAAGACTATATGTCTACACCGGTGCCGATGCCGATTTCACGCTATACGAGGACGACGGCCTGACATATTCCTATGAGAAAGGAGCCTTCGCCACTATTCCCATCCATTGGGATGAGGCTTCGAAGACCCTTACTGTAGGGGACAGGAAGGGAACCTTCCCCGGCATGCTTGAAAACAGGAAATTCCATGTGGTTGCCATCACTCCCGGCAGCCCTGCTGGATATGACCCGGATGCCGAGGGTACTGTCATTGAATACGTCGGGAAAGCCGTATCACTTAAACTCCGATGATCCCGCCATGAGAAAAGTCACATTCATACTTCTTGCTCTCATCGCTTCCATCAACCTTCATTCGCAGGAGAAGCTGTTCGACGACGGTTGGAAATTCGCTTTCGGAGACGCTTCGTCTCCGGAAAAGGATTTCGGACGTGGTACAGAGTATTTCAACTATTTTACCAAGGCAGCTTCAATCCATAACGCCGGTCCTTATTCGAAGGATTTTGATGATTCTGCCTGGAAGGAAGTCCAGATCCCCCATGACTGGGTGGTAGACCTCCCCTTTGCACCGGAGGCAAGCCACAGTCATGGCTACAAGACAGTAGGCTGGGCCTATCCGAAGACCAGCGTGGGCTGGTACAGGAAGCATTTCAGTGTACCGCAGGAGGCAAAGGGCAAGCCCGTTTCCATCCGTTTCGACGGAATATTCAGGGATTCAGATATCTGGGTCAACGGTTTCTGGCTAGGCGGTGAAAAGAGCGGCTATACCTCTGCTTCTTATGACATTGCCCCTTATCTGAATTATGGAGAAGACAATATAGTGGCCGTCCGAGCCGACGCTACTTTCGAGGAAGGATGGTTCTATGAGGGGGCGGGGATCTACAGGCATGTATGGCTTACGATTGGGGAGGCTCCTTCAAAACCTTCAATGAGACTTCCCAGGATCGAGACCGATCCAGACAGGGGAATCCTGATAGATGGTGTGCCCGTCCGCCTGAGGGGATGCAATCTCCATCAGGACCATGCCGGTGTCGGAGCTGCCATTCCGGACGCCCTCTATGAGTATAGGGTCCGTGAGCTTAAGAAATATGGATTCAATGCGATAAGGACCTCACACAATCCGGCTTCTCCAGTCCTTCTCGACATCTGTGACAGGCTCGGAATGTATGTAATAGAGGAAACCCGTCTGATGGGTGTCAACGATGCCCAGCTCGAACCTCTCAGGAAGATGATAGAGAGGGACAAGCACCATCCCTGCATCATCATGTGGGGCGTAGGCAATGAAGAGTGGGGAATCGAATGGAATGAAAAGGGAGAGGAGATAGCCAGGGTGATGACGGAGTTCTGCCATAGCGTAGATCCGGCCAGACCAGTCGTGGTAGCGACAAGCAGCGGTCCCGAAGTGATCAAGGGCACTGATGTCGCAGGCTATAACTACATCCTCCAGAATCCCATCGACAAGCATAGGAAGGATTATCCTTCCAGGATTGGTGTAGGGACCGAGGAAACGTCAGGTTGCGGAACACGCGGGATCTATTTCGATGACATCGAGAGCGGAAGGATGGCATCACTGAACAGGAAACCCAACGGACCTGACAGCCTGTATAATTGTATTGAAAGGGGACTCAAGTTCTACGAAGAAAGACCTTGGCTTGCCGGTTTGTTCTATTGGACAGGCTTTGACTACAGGGGAGAGCCTAATCCGCTTTCCTATCCCGCGACAGGATCCGAATTCGGAATCCTTGATTATTGCGGCTTCCCGAAGGATGAAGCTTTCTACCTGAAGTCCTGGTGGACGGATGAAACTGTGCTTCACATCCTGCCCCATTGGAACCTGGCCGGACATGAAGGCGAAGAAGTCTCTGTCTGGGTCTACAGCAACTGTGATGAAGTTTCCCTGCAGGTCAACGGCAAGAATCTCGGCAGGAAGAAGATGCCTCATGGTGGCCATCTTGAATGGAAGGCAGTCTACGCCCCTGGCAGCGTGAAGGCTGTCGGTTACAAGTCCGGGAAGAAAGTCTGTACTGAGATCGTGCGCACTTCTGGCAGTCCGGCCTCCATCCAGGCTTCAATTGACCGCCCTGAGATCAATGGTGACGGACAAGATCTTTCTGTAATCAATCTGTCGGTGCTTGATGCAAAGGGTAATTTCGTTCCGGATGCCTGTGTCCCGGTGAAGGTGAGTGTCGAAGGACCGGTCAGGATCCTCGGCGTCGGTAACGGCGATCCTGCCTTCCGTGCCAAGGAACGTCCGGAGGAGCCTTCCGCCAGGTCGTTTACCGTCGATACTTTCAACGGCCTTGCCCAGGTGTTGATCCAGAGCGCAGGGGGTGATGGAAATGCGGTAGTGACCTTCTCCGGAGCTTCTCTCTCTCCTGTAAATGTCGGAATAACCATCAGATAATCAAAAAACTAAATTTATAACAAAGTGAAAAAAGCATTTATCCCAATTGTCCTGGCTATTGCAGCAGTTTCCTCCTGCGCCAGGAACGAGAGTACAAAGCCGGCCATCACTCCTGACAAGGATGTTGAGGCCAAGGTTGAAAGTGTACTTAAAGGCATGTCCCTTAAGGACAAGGCCGGACAGATGGTCCAGCTTACGATCCTGTCCCTTGAGGATAAGACCAGGGAGGCTCTCGATCCCGAGAAACTGGACAAGATCATAGGAGAGTATAGGGTCGGATCGATCCTGAATGTCATGCATGATGCTGCCCATTCGAGGGAGAAGACAGCGGACATGATCAGGCAGATACAGGAGAAATCGATGGAGACCATCGGAATCCCTTGCATCTACGGTTTGGACATGATCCACGGAGCTTCCTATCTTACCGATGGCTCACTTTATCCCCAAGAAATCAATCTTGGAGCTACTTTCAACAGGGAGTACGCCAGGATGATGGGTGAGGCCATGGCTTATGAGACCCGCGCCGCGCAGGTGCCTTGGGTTTTCTCTCCAGTGATGGACCTAGGACGTGATCCACGCTGGCCCAGGATATGGGAGAGCTGGGGAGAAGATCCTTACCTCCAGTCAGAAATGGCTCGTGTTGAGACGGTAGCAATCCAGGGAGAAGACCCCAACCACATCGACCTTGAGCATGCAGCTGTCAGCATCAAGCACTTCATGGGCTACGGCGTCCCGCACACGGGCAAGGACCGTACCCCGGCTTACATTGCGCTCAATGATTTGAGGGAGAAATATTTCCGCCCTTTCAAGGAGTGCTTCGAAGCGGGTGCCCTCACAGTAATGGTCAATTCGGCATCAATTAACGGAGTGCCTACCCACGCCAACAAGACCCTTCTTACCGGCTGGGTGAAAGAAGGACTGAACTGGGACGGAGTGGTCGTGACTGACTGGGCTGACATCGACAATCTCTACACCCGCGACCATGTGGCGGCTGACAAGAGAGAAGCTGTCGCCCTCGGAATAAATGCCGGTATCGACATGATAATGGATCCCTACGATCCTGAGTGCGTCAACGTAATAGTGGACCTGGCTGAATCGGGAGACATTCCCATGTCCAGGATCGACGACGCCGTCCGGAGGATCCTTCGTCTCAAGGTCCGGCTCGGGCTGTTCGACAATCCTACCTGGGAGTATGATTACAAGGATTTCGGCTGCGAGCGTTTCGCCAAGGAATCTTACGCAGCTGCCGTCGAATCGGAGGTCCTTCTCAAGAACGAGGACGGAATCCTTCCTCTGAAGGGCGATGAAAGGATCCTTGTCACAGGCCCCAATGCCAATTCGTTAAGGACCTTGAACGGCGGATGGAGCTACACATGGCAGGGAAGTGCCGACTATTTCGTCCCCCAGTACAACACGATCCTTGAAGCAGTCCAGAACCGTTTCAAGAATGTGAAGTATGTACCAGGTGTCGTCTATGATGAGAATTATGGACAGTGGCAGAAAGACAATGTCGTGAGCATCCCGCAGGCTGTGGCAGCAGCAAGGGCCTCCGATGTGATCATCGCCTGCGTCGGTGAGAACTCTTATTGCGAAACTCCCGGTAACATGGATGACCTCAATCTTTCGGCTAACCAGAAGGACCTTGTAAAGGCTTTGGCCGCTACAGGCAAGCCCATCATCCTTGTACTCAATGAAGGCCGTCCGAGGATTATCGGTGACATCGAACCGTTGGTGAAGGCTGTCGTCGAAGTGATGCTTCCTTCCAATTATGGAGGAGACGCCCTTGCGGCCCTTCTCTCGGGAGATGAAAACTTCTCCGGAAAACTGCCGTTCACTTATTCAAAACACATCAACGCCCTGCACACCTACGACTACAAAGTCTCCGAGCACAGGGAGATGATGGAAGGCTCATACAACTACGACGCCATCATGGATGTCCAGTGGCCCTTCGGGCATGGCCTCAGTTACACCGAGTTCGCATATTCCGACTTCAATCTTGAAGGCCCTGCCGAGTTCAAGGCAGGAGATGTCCTCAAGCTTTCTGTCAAGGTGACGAACGCAGGTTCGCGTGCCGGCAAGGAAGCCGTCCTGCTGTACAGTTCCGATCTGGTTGCTTCCCTCATCCCTGACGTGAAGCGCCTGCGTGGTTTCGACAAGATATCCCTTGAACCAGGGGAGTCCAAGGTGGTTTCTTTCGAACTCCCTGCAGAGGAACTGGCATTCGTGAATACCGAAGGCGACTGGACCCTCGAGAAGGGAGATTTCCGCCTTTCATGCGGCGGTCTGGCGCTCAACGTCAGGTGCACCGAGACTAAGGTCTGGTCCCCTTGTACGAAGTAGGGTAGTCTCCGAATTTAAGTGAAAACTCCAGATTCTGGCCTGATAGCTTGCCTGTCAGGCCAGTTACTTTGTATCTCGGGTACTCTCCTCCCATTGCGAGCGGAATGGTCTCCTCGCACGACAGGGTTATTTCGGTAGGTGAGGAAACAAGCTTGACGTCTGGAATCGTAACGTCGATCGTAACAGGCATCTGGGGGACGAAACGGATCTTTTGCAAGGTGATTGAAGCCGTGCTTCCGTCGTCTGAGGGAATGAAGTTGACTACTATCCCTTCATTGTCGAAAGGCTGGTCCTGGTAGATTACAGTGACCGTTCCCTTGAAATCAGCGTTTTCAGGCTTCATCGGCTCGTCCGCGTTTTCTTTTGTGCAGCCAAGCAGCATAATTGCCGCAATGGCGCAGAGGATTCTGTTTGTGTTCATGTTATCTAGATGTTAATCGTGATCCCTCCCAATATGATACGGGGTTTTGTCTTGGAGAAGAACTCCTTCCCCACTGATTTGAAGTAGAAAGCCATTCCTTCGGTTCCGGTGAGATTCGTTCCTCGTACGAAGAACTCCCATTTGTCGAACGATAAGGCGGCCCTGCCGTCAAGCTGGACTTTGAAAGCTTCCTTGATAGTATTGGCTTCATTCCACCAGACCGGGCCGTGCCCCCTGATCCCTCCGTCGATCCTGAAACTTACTGAGTTGAAGATGCTGACCGGCCACCAGTAGCCGGCACCGAGGAAGGTGGTTGTTGCCGGTGCATAAGGAATATGTTTCCCCGACCAGTCGTTGTTGCCGTCATTGAACTCGACAAACCTTGCGTCACAGCCGGAAAGGGAAATGTGACAGTCGAAACGCCCGGAAGCCCAGGAGGCTTCCATTTCTCCTCCGATGCTCCTGCTCCTCCCTGCATTGGTCATCATTCTTCCGGTTGACATCCCCGGAGGGAAGACTGTAAGTTGCTGGTTCCTTACATCCATAAGGTAGACGCTGGCTTCAGCCTTTAACTTGCCTTTTGAACCACGGAGTCCTAACTCATAGTTCCAAGCCGTTTCAGGCGAGTATTTAGTGTTGGCTGCCCCTACAGAGACAGAAGGTCTGTCAAGATGGACCCCAAGGTCATCCATCAGGGCATTCATCGTAAGATTCTGGAGGATGTCGGAAAAAATCTGGGTGTTGAAACCTCCCGCACGGTAACCCTTTGACACTGATGTAAATATTAATAATCCTTCCGAAGCCTCGTACATGGCTGAGAACTTCGGAAGGATCTGCAGGCTGGACTGACTGATCCTACCACTGTAGGGGACGCCGAGTTCCCTGTCCGATTTCATTATCGGCACGAACCGGTAGTGCAGCAGGGAATTGCAGTCGTAGTCCATGGTTCCTGCTTCATAGTCGAGCCTGATCCCAGCAGTAACCTGCCAGTTGCCCCGGTTCCAGACGGATTCATGGAATATGGCCGATCCCCATGTCCTGATCCTGAAACCGGAATTGACCGGCAGGCTGCTGTCACAAATGTCAAGGCTCCCTATTTCGCTTGGTATGTTGCGGTTGGCATTATCTTCCATCAGTGTCCTTATCCCTGCTTCCTTGAACAGGACGGGAGCTTCCATCCGGTTGCCCTTCCAGAATGCTGAAAAGCCTGTGGCCGGAATCCATGTTTCGCTGGAAGCGTTTTTCCTCACGATCGCTTCCAGGGTGCCGGCACCGCTGAGCTGTTTCTGGCGGAGTGTGAATACAGGTTCAGGAGTAAAGTCCTGGTCCATCTTCATGTCGTCGGACAGGAACTGGACGGATGCTGCTATGTCGACTGACAACTTTTCACCTGAGTACCTTCCCGTGAGTCCTTCAAGAATGTTCAGCCTGCCATAGCTGCCTTCATCGTTGTAACTGACGGGGTGGAGGATGCCGTCTGAGTATCTTCCGTAGGCGAAACCACCCTCCCTGGAGGCTGAGGCTGACAAGCTGTTGCTCAGGAATATCCTTTCGGACAAGGCTTTCTCATGCTTCCATCTAAGGGATATACCGTCATAAGGGTCGCACATGCTGCCCTTGAAAGTGTTTTTAAAATAACCGTTTCCATGCCTGAATCCTGCTGACAGTACGTTGTTGCCGAAGAACGCTAAAGCATTTGCCTTGATGGTATTTGCTGTACCATATTCAAGAGCCCCCAAAAAACCATCGTGGTCGGAAGGTGAAAATGTGGAGACAGAGAGGACTCCAGCCATGGAGTTCCTGCCATAGAGGGTTCCCTGCGGCCCCCTTACAAGGGTTGCGCTTCGGACGTCGTTCCAATCGGTGTCATAGCTGTTCTTGTCCAAGACAGGAATCCCGTCTACATAAAGAGCCATGACCGGGTTTTCCATCCTGGAGCCGAGACCCCTGAGGTAGATGGTTGAAGTCAGGGATGCTCCATAGTCGGGAATGAATAGGCCGGGTACTCTTGATGAAAGCTGGTTAGGACGAAAGATGCCTTCTCTCTTCAGTGATTCAGATCTGATCTGCGAGACTGGGGAGGGAATCTTTCTGATATCGACTGCTTCCTTCAGAACGCTGATCCTTGAAGGTGTGAGAGTCGTATCATTCGCATCTGTGACCGCAAGTAAGGCCCCTATGAATATTGCTGCAAGCATGTCGGTTGCAAATATCCGCAAAAACCGACAGCTATTTTAGAACGCTCGGTGCAGTAATTAGGATTATCCGTGCAGCCCTTTCCGATATTCAGAAGGGGTAATGCCGGTGTGCTTCCTGAAGAAACGTGAAAAATAGGACTGGTCTTCGAAACCTGTTTCAGCGGCGACGTCGATTACAGGTAGATCACTCTCCCGGAGAAGCTTTTTCGCCCTTCCAAGCCTGGCCATGTCTATCCATGTTCCCATCGGGTGGCCAGTATGCTTCTTTACGATCCGGTTGAGGTAGTTCGTCGAGACTCCTGCACTGCGGGCATGGTCCTGGGGAGACTTCGATGAATTGGAGGGAGTGAATGCTTCGTCCAGGAACCTGGAGACAATGTCCGGCAGCTGTACCGAGGGTTCTCTTACCATCTCCAGCAGCAGGTCGAGAGCTTTGTCGATGAACTCCCTGTCTTCTTGTTCAAAGGAATGGACCATCATGTTGAAAAGCTCCCCAAGGAATGAACCTTCATCGAACCAGAAGGCTTGCTGAAGTGGTTCGCGTATGGTGGAGAGTTTCCTGGTGTGGCTTAATTCAGTGGCGGCAAAGCCTCCGGTGAATCCGACGGAATCCGAATAGTGGAGAATCGAGAATGGTACATTCTGTGGAATCAGGAGGAGATGGCCAGCCGAACAAAGATAGGTCCTGCCTTCAGATTCGATGAGCATCTCACCTTCCATGAGATAGATGAAGCCTATCAAAGGAAGGGACGACGAAGGGATGGAGGGCGGTTTGGCCGTCCCCTTCGTGTTCATCCTGCGGATGAAGAACCGGCATGATGAATAATCCGCCTGCGGATGCCAGTAGGGCAGGTATGTCAAGCCTTCAGCCATTCGTACTTCTCGACGCTGTAAATCGGGACCAAGGGCAGGAGGATAGGAGTCTTGCGGACATATTCCTGGTACTCGGGATCATCTCCATAATTGGCATTCTGCCTTATCTCAAGGCGCCGGGCTCCGCTGAACATCACGTAGACGATTCCGGCATAGCCGATCAGGGCGATTATCCACTGCCAGACGGTCATGCAGGCACCGATGCCTGTTAGGAGACAGCCTGTCCATATCACGAGTTCTCCGAGATAATTGGGACAACGGACTATCCTGTAGAGTCCCTTGTCAACGAATCTTTTTGGATTGGCCTTCTTCGCTGCATTTTTCTGAGCGTCGGCACCGGCTTCCAGCAGGACTCCGCAGAGCATGACAACCGCTCCGATCCAGACCCAGATCTCATATACAGGCTTCCCGGCTGTCATGTTACCCAGCCTGAATGCGACAGGACTTACCTGGCAGACGTAGAGTAGGGCGCAGAAGATCCATACGGAAAGAATCACACCAAGCGGTTTCTCCTGTTTCAGGAGGGGATCGAAGAGTATCTTCCTGTAGGCTGCAGCCTTGCGTTCGCGGAAGAGCAGATAGCCTCCAAGACGGCATCCGAAAATCAGAAGGACGGCACAGACCAGGGCCGTGGCCGTGGTGATCGCAGGATGGAACATGATGAACATCGTGATTGCCAGGGCTGCGATGGAAAAGCCGTATCCGAGGCTGAAGAAATAGATGAAATACTTCCAGCCGATTGCCGAGACGGCCAGCGAGACTGCTAATAGAATCCAGAGATAAGACATGTCAGTTATTATGTTTAATAAAAATTAACGAATAAGATACCTTTCACCTGTAGTGCGGACCACGGCGTCGTAGAAACCCTGGTCATATCCGCCAGGCTGGTCGTTGTATTTGACCACCAGTTCTCTCCAAAGCTTGTCCCACCGTTTCATCATCAAGTCGGTGTAGGTGGCGGTCTTCTCATTGAGGTAGGAAAGCCTGTCACCGGTCGTCATCCCGGAAACAGTCTTTTCAACTTCGGCCTGGTCCGAAGCGAAGTAATCTTCCAATTCCTGCCTGGCCACCTTGAGATCCCCGATCATTGCGCTGTAGCGAGGATAGACCATGTTGGAAACCATGTTGCACAGCCAGAAAGCTCCGTCCTCATTGAACACCCCGTTGGTGTTGTTCCGGGCGTCGAAGGGGGCGGGAACTTCATTGACACAACAGTAGACCGGGACGTAGGCGACCATGTCGGGATCGTCGCAGTTGAAATACATGACCCCGCCAACCTCGTCCGGGAGCCAGCTGCGAAGCTGTGACACCAGGGCGAAACCTGCCTGGGGTGATGAAATCGGTCTTTCCCTGAAGTATTTCCGACCTCCTGATTCGAAAGTCTTTGCACGTGGCCTTATCGGCATCCCCCATGGGCCCGCGCTAAGGTCTGCGGTCATGTCAAGACTCGTACCTTCATAGTGGTCGCGCATATCGTTCATGACATCCTGGAGGGAAAGCTTTTGATCCGGCTTGATCCAGAGCGGAAGGTGGTCGCAGACATCAAATCTCCCTTCGAGATATGGAAGGTACGAGTCCATGACAGCCTGGTCCGTATGATGACGGAAGAAGCTCCAGACCCTGGCGTCACATTGCCTGACGCCAAGGAAAGTGATCGGGCAGTAGGCATCCCTGAAACTGAAGTCTGAATCTTTTCCGTTGAAATATCCCATTTCCCTGGCGAATGAGATGACATCTTTGGAATACATGCAGTTATCCTTGTCTTTCAAGGGGAACTGCCGTATCCGGCTGATGTTGGCATGGGCACAGACATGTCCGTCGGGGATACGCAATGCTACCCAAACAGCACCCTTACGTCCAGGACCCTTCCCGATAAGTTCCATGATCCAAGCCTCGTCCTTGTCGCAGACCGAAAAAGTCTCGCCATCATCACAGTAGCCATAGGTGTCCATCAGTTCTCCCATTGTCCTTATGGCATCCCTGGCAGTCGAGCAACGCTGCAGGGCCAGTTGTATCACATTGTCATAACCCAGCATCCCTTCCGGATTGACCAGTTCCTCCCGTCCTCCGAAGGTTGTCTCAACAATGCAGAGCTGGCGCTCATTCATGTATCCGATTACATTATAGGTGTATTCAACCTGGTCTACATAACCTTTGATCCCAGCCGGATGCCAGAAGGAGCGGATGGCCAGCTTTTCGCCTGCGACATGGCGTCCGGCAGGGGAATGTGTAAGCCAGCCGGAATACCCGAAGGTGTCGCAGTTGTAGGTGCAGATCACGGATCCGTCAACCGAGGCACCCTTGGTCACGATGAGGTTCGTGCATGCAGAAGATGTAGTGGGCAATGCCGCTGCAAGGCACAGAAAGACAATGCAAAGGGTTGAAGGGAAAGGGTTTATTTTCATGTTTGTAAATATACGAAATTATTGGGCTCACCTGTAAACTTCCGTGGGGGGGCTATCCGAAGAGCCTGCATAGTCTGAACATGAAGAATGGCAGATCTGACACGCCCCTGAGTTGAGCACGGAAGGCCTTGATCTTTGAGTTGAACG
>Ga0129310_1000171_pt1 | contig 89611 bp, 79 predicted proteins | sample Go1ome_2_FD_94433 | JGI IMG/M metagenome (GOLD analysis project Ga0129310, IMG submission 94433) | Western lowland gorrila individual fecal microbial communities from Wisconsin, USA - Go1022A metagenome | ecosystem: Host-associated > Mammals > Digestive system > Large intestine > Fecal | place... | reverse complement strand
CGGCACCTCGACCTACGACGGAATGTCCATCGCCAGGGCCATAGTTGAATATATCCATGAATATGGTCACGGCGCCAAGACCCTTTTTGCCACCCATTACCACGAGCTCAACGACCTCGAGGAGATGTACCCGCGGGTCAGGAATTTCCATATCGCAGTGAAGGAGGTTGGCACCCAGGTCATCTTCCTGCGCAAGATGCGTGAAGGTGGCACAGCCCACAGCTTCGGAATCCATGTGGCCAGGATGGCCGGGATGCCCAAGGAGGTAATCCAGAGTGCTGAAAACACGTCGAAAGCCCTGGAAATGAATGATTCGCAGCATCTTGTCAGCGCCCGGAAGGGCCAGATCAAGAAACCTGTCCAGACCAAGGCCGGCACCCTGGAAAGCGACGGATCGCTCCAGCTTTCCTTCTTCCAGCTGGATGACCCCACCCTGGAATCCATGCGCGACAAACTTGCAGGAGCCGACCTCAACAACATGACACCCCTGCAAGCCTTCGACCTCCTGCGTTCCATGAAGGACGAACTGGGGGTATAATCTTTGTTAATCAATGAATAAGATATCTTTCAGATGAAACGGGTCCTGATAATCACATACTACTGGCCGCCGTCCGGCGGTTCTGGAGTCCAGAGATGGGTCAAGTTCGCCAAGTACCTTCCCTCAGAAGGCTGGCAGCCCGTCATCTACACTCCTAAGAATCCAGAACTGACGACGGTCGACAAGACATTGGCATCGGAGATACCTCCGGAAGCTGAGATCATCAAGAAGCACATCTACGAGCCTTATGGGATCTACAGGAAACTGATGGGGAAAAACAGTTCCACAGATCTTAAGACCCTTACCGCCGCAGGAGCCTCCTCGGATGAAGTCAATCCAATTAACGGAAGCGGCAAGTCCTGGAAGCAAAGGCTGTCGCTTTTCATCCGCGGCAATTTCTTCATCCCGGATCCGAGAATAACATGGCTGTACCCGTCGGTCAAGTTCCTTAAGGAGTACCTCAAGGAGCATCCTGTCGATGCGATAGTCACGACCGGACCGCCGCAAAGCATGCACATGATAGGGCTGAAGCTTTCCCAGGCAACCGGACTCCCATGGGTAGCCGATTTCCGGGATCCATGGACTAAGATGTTCTACTTCAAGCATCTGGGACTTTCGAAGCGTTCCGAACAGAAGCACCACGAACTCGAAAAAGAAGTTCTGGACGGTGCAACCAGGGTTATCTCTGTCTCTCCCATGGTACAGAAAGACTTCCAGTCCATGACCACTACTCCTGTCGAGCTCATCACCAACGGCTTCGACGACGAAGATTTCAGGAAGGACTTCGACCAGGATGATTATTTCAACATCACCCACACCGGGCTGTTCGCTTCAGACGGCAATCCCGAGACGCTATGGAAGGTCCTTGCCGACAAATGCTCTTCCGACGAAGAGTTCCGCAGATCACTCAGGATCAGGCTTGTAGGAAAGACAGACAAAGAAATCACAGACTCTGTCAAGGCAGCAGGGCTTGCAGAGAATCTCAAGGATCTAGGCTACTGCAGCCACGAGGTGGCAGTCAGGGAACAGCGCAACGCTTCTGTCCTCATCCTGCCCTTACGCAAGGAACCAGAGTACGAAGCAGTCCTCCCCGGCAAGCTGTTCGAGTACCTTGCATCCCGCCGTCTAATCCTCGGCATCGGACAGACAAACGGGGCCATGGCTACAATCGTCCGTGACACCGGCTCCGGAATAGTCTACGACTGGGACGAAGAACAAAAGATCCGCTCGTGGATCGACTTCTGCTGGAATGAGTTCAAGGACAATGAACTCCATGACAACACTTCAGACATATCCCGTTATTCGCGCCGCCGACTCACAAAGAGGCTGGCCTCACTTTTGAATGAAATCACGACACATGAATAAGACACTCAAGAGCATACTCACCTATGCAGGAATAGTCCTTCTGCTTCTCGTGCTGGCCTATTCTTTCGTACCACAGGCCCTGTCAGGAAAGATTGTCAACCAGAGTGACATCACCGGCTTCCTGAGCATGGTCCAGGAAAGCAACACGTGGAACAGTGAGCACCCTGACGATCCTACCTACTGGACTGGCTCAATGTTCAGCGGTATGCCCAACACCTCTTTTATGCCATACTTCAAAGGAGACTGGACGCAACCACTGTACAACTTACTGATGATAGGGAAGAAGCCCGCCAACTGGCTGTTCATCTCCCTGCTCGGAGCCTTCCTTCTGATGCTCGCCCTGGGAATAGACAAGTTCCTGGCCGTGGGAGGTGCCATTGCAGTGACCTTCTGTTCCTACAACATGCAGATCATCCAGGTCGGCCACAACACCAAGATGCAAGCCCTGGCGCTCCTGCCATGGGTTCTTGCGGCAGTCATATTCACCTATAAATCAGCCCTCAAGGAAGGAAAGGGGTGGAAAAACTGGCTTCCAGGCACGGTGCTCTGGTCAGCCTTGTTCGGTCTCCTGCTGAGCTTCCAGATCAAGGCCAACCACCAACAGATCACATATTACCTGGCACTGATGATCGCGATCTACGTGATCGCCCTGTTCATCAACATCCTGAGGGGCAAGGACATCAAGCAGAAAATAGGACGCTTCTTCGCCGCTTCTGCCTTCCTTCTCATTGTGGGTTTCGCAGGAATAGGTACCAATGCCATCAAACTCGCCCCGCTCTATGATTACACGAAGTACACCATGCGTGGCGGTTCCGAGCTCTCTCACCCCACGGGAGGAGAAATCAACAACGACGGTCTCCAGCTGGACTACGCGACGTCCTGGTCCTATGGATGGGAAGAGCTTCCCAACCTGATGATCCCCAACTTCAACGGAGGATCTTCCGCCGGCTCCATCAACCCCGACAAATCCGAGGTCGTAAAACTCTTCAAGCAGGCCGGCCAGGGTAATCCTTCCGAGATCGCAAAGGCACTGCCCTTCTACTGGGGTCCCCAGCCTTTCACTGCAGGGCCAATGTACATGGGAGCCATAACAATATTCCTATTCCTTCTCGGTCTCTTCCTCTACAAGGGAAAGGAGAAGTGGTGGATCCTGGCGGCTACCCTGCTCGCGGTATTCCTTGCAGTCGGCAACCACATGATGTGGTTCACCAAGTTCTTCTTTGAGCATGTCCCGATGTACAACAAGTTCAGGACGGTCTCGATGGCCCTCGTCACCCTGCAGTTCACCCTGCCTATGCTGGGCTTCCTTGTACTGGACAGGATCCTCAAGCAGGAATATTCAAAGAAGGAGTTCCTGCGCGCAGGCTGGATCGCACTTGCCCTTACAGCCGGCTTCTGCCTCCTTTGCATCATAGCTCCCGGAATAGCAGGATCGTTCTCAGGAGCCTCCGACTCAAGGATGCAGGATGTGATCGTGGACGCTCTAAAGGCCGACAGGAGATATCTCCTCGTCAGCGACGCCCTCTGGTCCATGGTGCTGATCCTCCTTACCTTCGGACTGATCCTCTGGGCCTACAGCAAGCCTAAAAACGCTCCGAAATCCTATGCCACCGATCCTCATATCGGCAATGCCAGGCGGATCGAGGCCATGGCTGGAATATGCCTCCTGATCCTTGTGAATATGTTCAGTGTCGGAAAGAGGTACCTCAATGCAGACAGCTTCACAACTCCACGCCAGTTCGGCAGCCATTTCAATCAGAGGCCTGTCGACAAGGCCATCCTGGAAGACCCGGCTGTTTCGTACAGGGTCGCCGACCTGAGTGCCGACATGTTCAATGACACCTTCAACTCCTACTGGCACAAAAGCATAGGTGGTTACAGTCCTGCTAAGCTACAGCGCTACCAGGATCTGATCGACAGGTACCTTACCAAGGAAATCATGTCGATAGGAACAGCCGTGCAGGGATCAGCGACAATCGAAGAAGCCCAGGCGGCTCTCCCGGAGATGAAAGTGATGTCCGCCCTCAACACGAAATACTTGATCTTCGGTGGAGACATGGCTCCGGTAGTCAATGAGAAGGCGTACGGGACTGCCTGGTTCGTAGATGGTTTCGTGGAAGCGGCAACTCCTGACGATGAGATCGGCCTGATCGAGTCGGCGGACCTCCGCACCACCGCCATCGTTTCCACATCCCACGCCATTGTTCCTACATCCGCCGCCCCCTCTCCTGTCATCCTGAGCGCAGCGAAGGATCTCGCACCAAAGGACACCATCTACATGACGTACTACAGTCCCAACGAGCTGCATTACCACTATGTGGCTTCGGCCGACCGCGCCGCTGTCTTCAGTGAGGTATATTATCCTGACTGGAATATGACCATAGACGGAGCAGAAGGTCCGGAGATCTTCAGGGCAGACTGGATCCTCCGCGGTGCCATACTGCCTTCAGGTGAGCACGACATAGTCATGCGGTTCTCTCCGAAGGCCTATTCAGTAGGAGAAAAGGTCTCCAGAGCCTCATCGTCAGTGCTCTTTGTGCTGCTGATCCTTGCCGCAGCCGGTTATGTTGTCGGAAGGAAGAAAGAAAACTAACATTTCATTAATATTCATCAATCATGGAAGAAAACATCAACAAGGAAGGCCTCGATCCCAGGGATCTGAACGGCGACGGAAAAGTCACTTTCAAGGAAAAAGTCCAGTACACTGCAGGACAGGTGACCGACAAGGCCAAGGATGTCTATGCCGAAGCAAAGGATAAGACCGTTGAGGTAGCCGGCAAGGTGGCCGACAAAGCGAAAGACGTCTACGCCGATGCTAAGGAAAAGACAGTGGAAATCGCCGGTAAGGTGACTGAAAAGGCAAAGGACATCTACGCAGAGGTCAAGGAGAATGCCGAAGACCTCGAGGACAAGGCAGAGGATGCCATCGACACCCTGAAGCAGAAGTTCCAGGAAAAGAAGGACTCTAAAGAAGCCTAATCATGAAGAGGCATCGCTTCACCGCGACCGCCCTTCTTTGCTGCGCCCTGACGGTATCTGGCTGTGGACTCATCAAGACAGCCAGTGCCTTGGGCTCAATTTTCGGCAGTCGCAAAAAGGCATCTACGGTCACTACGATTGTCAAGATCCTCGGCTCAGTGCTGGGGCAGTTCTATGACACTACCACCAAGGCGGCACTTGTGGGCAACTGGACCTATGACGAACCGGCCATCCAGTTCGAATCTGAAAACATGCTCAAAAAGGCCGGAGGCGTGGTGGCAAGTGAAAGCGTAGCCGGCAACATCTCCCCCTATTTCGAAAAGATGGGATTCAAGCCGGGCAGTATCTCACTCCAGTTGAGAGAAGACAACACCTGCTCCTACTTCATAGGTGACAGATCCTTCGAAGGAACCTACGATTTCGACGACACGAACAAGAAGATTACATTGAAGACGCCCTTGTTCCCGTTACCGGCAGCCTACCTGTCAGTGGTGGGTGACCAGATGGCTGTGACGTATGATTCCAGCAAGCTGCTCAGCCTCATCCAAGTCTTAGGATTCGCGTCCAACCAGCCCACTTTGAACGCCGTCTCCAACCTGGCCGATAGCTACGACGGCATGAAGACCGGTTTCACCTTCAAGAGGGTAAAATAAGATCTTCATTATTCTCCACGGTAAACACCCGAGAATAATACCGCACCCGTTGACGTCTCTCTAATTGTATAAACGAAGGGGCGATCGGCATGAAAAACATATGTCTGAGGTTCATTGAAACTAGAAGATGAAGCACCAAGAGCTGCCGTTATAACTGATTCAGCCGCTGCTTCTGTCCCTGTTTCATCAACTTTGATGGATGACATCTGAAAACATTTACTAATACTGCTTTCAGGTTTGTCATTCATGTCAAGTATTTTTAACCACGCCTCGTCAAATGCTGTCTCCATTCCCATTTCTTTCAGGATCTTTTCCAAATCTATTCTCAAAGAACCTTCAAACTTAGGAAGCCATACATCTACTTTTCGCTTATAAAGAGAATGCGAGTATTCTCCTCCTAATGACATAATAGATTTAATCACATCTTTAACGCCTAACGCGTCATCCCAAGGCAAAAAAACATCGAAAACGTACGCCCCGTTTCCATAAGGCATTCTCAAGATACTGGTATTCTCGAAAGATCCCATCTCAAAAATACCTTCTTGTTTCATCATTTTAACTTTCTTGACATCTCCCTGCTCCGTCGTAAAACTCTCATTTTCTGTCTTGGACTTCTTGAAATAGTTCGCCCATTGTCCTTTGAAATATAATGAATTAACTAGAATTGCTGTCGTTAAACTATTAAAATCAGACTCTTTGATTGTTTCTTTGATCATCTTGTTTGAATTCTCATAACCCCATTTGTTAATATAGTCGCATACTCCTTGTTTGTTCAAAAAAGGAAGACTTTTAAGATAGGAATTATGGTAATTGCTAACTGCTGTTTGGAATGCTTTGTCCGGGGACGCAATATCATTATTAGTTACCACTAGATTTGACATTGATACTGTTGACATCTTATCCATTTCTGGCAGGCGTTTCATCATTGTAGAACAGAACTCCTTTATGTCTTGTCGTCCTCCTTCTTCATAACCTAGGACTTTACAGACAGAGTCAAGTATCGGCCCATCTTCTGCTCCTTCTATCAGCATCCCAAAAGCTAGACTTAAACTCAAAGGAGAAAGCGTAAAATTACTCTTCTCTTCCTGCTCGACTTTTTGAAGTAGCTTGAACGCAAAAGAATTCCCATGATCAACAAAATCGCCACCTCTAGTTGACAACTCAATGGGTATCAAATCATTTGACTCTACCTTTAACGGTTCTTCATGAGAACAGGAATTTGCAATAAATCCTATAATCGTTATTGAGAGTATTATTTTTAATGCCTGTCCTGTAATAAACAGGCTTCTTAAACAAACCATTTTTTTCATATTTGTGCTATTCCTTTTTGACTATAAAACGTATAGCATTTAAAAATACGTCCTTATTTTCTTATTTTTCAACGGACGTATTTTTAGTATTCTACCGTTTAAGATTGTGAGTGAAAATATTTGGAGATAAAGAAATAGGAGAAGAAGAATTAGCTTTCTTGTGTAAGAAGAGAAATCACTCAGCACAGAAAGAGTTGTATACAAGGTATGCAACTAGGGTATTTATGCTTTGTTACAGCTTTTATCACAACCATGATGACGCCTTTGATCTTATGCATGACATAATGGTTAAAGTTTTTATGTCTATTGATCAATATAATTATGTTGGAGAAGGATCTCTGTATGCATGGATTAACCGGCTCGCGAGAAACCTTATTATAGACCGAATACGTAAAGACTCTAAAAAAGAAAGTGTAACCACTGAAATAATAGATGACGCAGATGCTTCAGTCACAGAAGAAGCAAGCAGGGACATTCCTATTTCTGTTTTGAAAAAAATTATTCAACAATTACCAACAACAAAGCAATTAATTTTTAATCTTCATTGTGTAGAAGGCCTGTCACATAAAGATATATCATCATTACTAGGGATTACAGAAAAAGCCTCATCATCAATGCTTTCAAAAGCAAAAAAAATGTTAGCGAAAAGGATCAATGACTATTTAAACAAAAAGAATCGTGGATGACACTTGGCTGAACATATTATCAAATCGTCTTAGAAACGAAGAGATCCCTCTTCCAGAAGGAGATTGGGATAATTTTGAGACGAACCTGCTAAGGCCTGCTGAGAGAAAGCATAAAGTTATAACATGGGCTGTTATAGCGTCTTGTTCTATTGCTGCATCAATTGTATTTGTCATAGTATTCCATAACATTTCAATGTCATCATTTCACGAAGCTTCTCCTATTATCGATAACAAAGAAGACATTATAATAGTAGATGACACTGACCATTCTATCCATCTTGATAATAAACAAGAGAAGATAATGCCCTCTTCTGAATCAATGACAAGTCCGCTAAATTATGTTGCACAAGAAGAACAACTAAGCATCGTTCAGAATCAAGAAAACTATGATGATTATCAAGGGGCGGATAATCACACAACAAGAAGTAAAAAAAATGATTCTCTTATTGTGAATAATAATGTTGATCGGTTCATTTTTGAAGAAGAAAACAAAAGAAAACAACCTTCAATATTATTATCTCCTTTTATTAAAGGTGCTGGAAAAAGCACAACTATCAAAGGCCAGAATAATGACCTATCTTTTTTAGGGGATAACTTTGACAGCACGATTATGGACTATTATTATCAAATGGAAGCCCATCATTATTCCCCTATATCACTTGGATTGGATATTAGTCTAACTCTCACTCCCAAAATTGCTCTTACAACCGGCGTTAGTTTTTCAGTTTACAAGTCCAAGCTATCTAGTTATGTTCAAAAAGTGTATTATCTTGGTGTTCCTTTTAAAATAGATATAGTAACTTGGCATTCAGATCATATATCAACATGGATTGGTGCAGGAGGGAAAGTCGATCGGCAGATTTATGGTAAGTTTGATACTTTCAAACTAAAGGATAGCTCTATTCATTGGTCAATTACCAGCAATATCGGAATCCAATACGAATTATTACCTCAAATAGGACTCTATTTCGAGCCTGAACTATCTTATTATTTCAAGCCGTCTTCCCCTCGTGTATTAACTTACAGAACCGAGAATCCCCTTATGGTTTCCTTAGGAGGAGGAATACGGTTCAATTTCTAGACCGGGAGGGTCTTCTGGCGGAGCCATGAGGCGACGTCGCCGGGAAGGCGCAGGGACAGGGTACGGAAGACCAATTCGTTGTAGTCATTCAGCCACTTTATCTCGGAAGCGTCGAGAAGGTCCTTTACAATGATAGACGTGTCGAAATGACAAAGTGTCAAGGGCTCGAAACGGAGCCAGCGGCCGAAATCATTTTCACCTGCATCTACACAGAGGACCAGGTTCTCATGGCGCACACCATGCCTTCCTTCGCGGTAGATTCCAGGCTCGTCGGAAGTGATCATTCCGGGGAGCAGGGCTTGTTTGTTGAAATTCTGCCGGATGTCCTGCGGCCCTTCGTGGACATTCAGGTAGAAACCTACTCCGTGTCCGGTCCCATGACCGAAATTACGCTTGGTATTCCACAGCGGGGCCCTTGCAAGGGCATCCAGCTGACAGCCTGCAGTTCCTTTAGGAAACACTGCCTTGGACAGGGCGATGTGGCCCTTTAGCACCAAGGTATAGTCCTCCTTTTCAAGAGGGGTGCAGGGGCCGAGGGGAACCGTACGGGTTATGTCGGTGGTACCGAACAAGTACTGCCCGCCTGAATCACAAAGATAAAGGCCGTTGGCGAATAGTTCTGCCGAGTCCTCTTCCGGAGTAACATAATGAGGCAAGGCAGCATTCGGTCCGTAAGCGGAGATGGTCTCGAAGCTTTCGCCACGGAAACCCTCAATCTCACTGCGGAATTCATGAAGCTTGACCGAGCATTCATATTCATTGAGAGGCTCGCCGGCTTCAACTATCTTTTCGAGCCAGAAGAGGAAACGCTCCATCGCGAGACCGTCCTCGAGGTGGGCTTCCTTCATCCCGGCAATCTCCACCTCGTTCTTCACGGCCTTGCGCAGGGCTACCGGGGACTTTCCGGTCTTGACGTTGTCCTGAAGGGTGTTCTCCTTCAGGATGCCGTAGAGGTCGTAGTTGAGGGTCGAAGGATCGACAAAGAGCCTGTGGATGTAGTCATCATCGACCATTCCGGCCAGGGCCATGCCGATGTCTGAATAGTCCTGGATGTTCACTCCGTCCGCCGTGAGTTCGTAGAAACTGTCTTCCGTCTCATTGTCATCCTCGGGAAGGGGTCCCTTTCGGACAAACCACTGAGTGGTGTCGGGGGTGAGCAGGAGGTAGGACATAACCACAGGATTGTAGGCCACATCCTGGCCCCGGACGTTCAGCATCCAGGCGATTTCGTCCAAGGCAGTCAGCAGGATAGCATCACAGCCATTGTCCTCCAGCCACTTGCGCAGCCAGGTGATCTTCTGCCTGCGGGACCAGCCGACAGTCTCGGCTCCGAGGGTTATTATCGGTGTCTGGGGGATGGCGGGCCGGTCTTTCCAAAGAGGAGAGAGCATGTCGGGGACGTTGGCTACAGCTGTCCTGTCGGTGCCGATCGCTTCCCGGATCTCCAGGACGGTTGTAGCGCTGATTCCCAGACCGTCAACTGCCACGACCACTTCGTCATAGCCTTCAAAGTGCTCGGACAGCCATTGCGGGATCAGTACCTGGTTCTGGATCCTCGTCTTGTGAAGCTCTATTCCGGTACCGGAGAGCTGCCTTTCGGCCTGGATGAAGTAGCGGGTGTCGGTCCAGAGGCCGGCGTGATCCTCGGTGATCACTATATCTCCTTCACCGGTGTAGCCGGAGACCCAGGCGACCTGGTGCCAGCGGGACGCCGAATACTCGCTTGCATGAGGATCGTTACCTGTCAGGATCACGACATCCCACCCCCGGGACCGCATCATGTCCCGGACGGCCTCTACTCTGTCAATGAATATGCTCATCTTTGAATATGTGTTCGTAGGATGACCATTCCCCCTTGAACCGCCGCTTCGCGGCCCCACCGTTCGCTTCGCTCCGGTCCCCCCTCTTAACGTGCCGAGGGTGGCAGTGGTTCAGGTGGGGAATGGTCATCCTACTATCTATTTCAAGATTCTCCTCTTCAGGCGGCGGACAGTCGTCAGAAGAAGCTGATCGACAGGGATGTACGCCGAAACCGACTTGAGGCCGGACATCAGCATATTCCCGGGGGAATATGATTCCCTCATGTCGTAGAAGGACTCCTTCACCTCAACGCTCTTGGACTCGAGCCTGGATTTGACCTGCTTCTGGGCTTTCTCAAGCTGATCCATTGTCTTGATGTCACTGTACTTCATATTTTGCAGGCTATTTGTCTTCGTCAAAGAACAGTTTCACGAAAAGAGGCACGAAAGTGTCCCTGAAGAGTTTCTTCCTTAGAAGTACCAGTACCCCGAGGACCAGCAGGAAGAAGGCGGCCACGATGGCTGCACCTCCCGCATAACTGCCTATCATTTCCCCGATCCACATCACTCCTCCGATGGCGATCGAAGTAAGGATGATGGACACAACGAAAAGGACAAGCAGCATGTACAGAAGCTTGCTCAAGGTCATTGAGAGCCCTTTTGCCGAACGCAGTTTCAGATCGTTGATTCGAAGGTCAATATATTCGGAAGCCTCCTGACCGAGATCTTCGATCGGTCTTGTGAATTCACTCATGACCTAGGCGTCTTCGGCATTCCACTGATCCTCAGTTTCATCCGGATCCTTCGAGAGAGCCTTTTCGAGTTTATCCAGCTGGGCAAGGATCTTCAGGCGAGCTTCTTCCTTGAGGTCTCCGGCCTGGTCGGCGAGGGTTTCCTTCAAGTTATTAAAATCCCTGCGGGCCATTCTGGCGCGAGCTCTCATCCTGGATGTGGCGCTTTCGGCACCTTCTTTAACGTCCTGGAAAGTTTCTTTTGCCTTGCCGAAGCCTTCGTCAGCGGCATCCATGAATTCATCCCAGCCTTCTGCGGCTGCGACCTTCACCTTGCGGCGGGTCTCTTCACCCTTTTCGGGGGCGAACAAAAGTCCCAGGGTTAGACCGGCGGCTGCCCCGGCTATCAATGCGAAAAATGAATCTCCTTTCATGGCTATAAGTGTTTAAATCTAATGCAGTTCTTACAAATATAGTGCTATTATTTCACAATCATCGGGTCAAGTGACGGCATTCAGGAAGTCCTCCGGAGTGAAGACGGGGATGGGGACATCCTTGTAATGCTTCAGGTTCCGGGTGACTATTACATCACAGGATGCCGCTTTGGCACATGCGATCTGAAGCGAATCTTCGAAGTCGGGTCCGGCAAGGCGCAAGGCATTGTAGACCTGCTGGTCGCCCATGGGAAGAACGGAAACACTGTCAAACAGGGCCTTAAGGACACCGAGAGATTCATCGCCAGAAAGGTATTTCCTGAGAATATAAGCGATGTTTGCAAAACTGAGGACGGAGGTGCAGTTCCTGATCTGCTGATCCCTGCCGAACTGGAGGATCTGCTTGGCATTTTCAGCTCCGCTGCGGTCAAGGATGGCATCAAGAATGACGTTGGAATCAAGAAAGACTGTTTTCATCTGTTCAAGAGGTATGCAAGTCTGTCATCGTCCTCCAAGTCCTTTTTGGATATTTTTCCTGCCAGTGCGCCGTGGATCCGTTCCACTTCCGGGGAGAATGTCTTTGACAAAGTGAGTTTGGGAAGGCTTTCCCTCCTTTCAATATCCGATCTCAAGACAGATTCGACATAGGCGTTCAGGCTCTTGTCCTCCTTGAGGGCATAATACTTCAGTTTGGCGATGAACGTGTCGTCAAACCTGAAGATGGCCTGCCTTCTTTGAGATGATGCAGTTTCCATAGAATTCCGGTGTTGTGTCCACCGTCAAAAATAGAAAGAATTCCTGTGATATCAAAAATTAAATTTGATATCAATTTTCTTCCTGCAATCTTTCAATAAAAGTTGTAGGTGCATCAACATTTCGGTATCTTTGTAAGACTCAAATCATCCTGAAATGGCCTTCGTACACCTTCACGTCCACACCCAGTATTCCATCCTCGACGGCTTCTCGTCAATAGCAACCCTGTTCGACAGGGCCGAGGAGATGGGCATGCCCGCCCTGGCGATCACCGACCACGGCAACATGTACGGAGTCAAGGAGTTCTTCAAGTTCGCCGACAAGCACCGCGACAAGGAGACCAAGGAGTACAAGGTCAAACCCATCATCGGATGCGAGGTTTATGTGACGCGTCATTATGACCCCAGGATCAAGGACAACGAGCACCGCTCCTACTACCATCTCATCCTCCTGGCCAAGAACCAGACAGGCTACAAGAACCTGATGAACATCGTGTCGCTGGGTCACATCGAGGGTCTCTACTATGGCAAGCCGAGGGTCAGCCATGAGATTATCGAGAAATACCATGAAGGCCTGATCTGCTGCTCCGCCTGCCTTGCTGGAGAGATTCCGAAAGACATAGTGGCCGGTAAGATGGATGAGGCCAGGAAAGCGGTCCTGTGGCACAAGAAGGTCTTCGGTGACGACTACTATCTTGAAGTAATGCTCCACAAGACCGAGGTACCCGGCCTGTCCCTTGAAGTCTGGGAACAACAGCAGATAAGCAATGCTGGAATATTCCAGCTAGCAAGCGAAACCGGGGTCAAGGTCGTAGCCACCAACGACGTACACTTCGTAGACAAGGAAGACGGCCCGGCTCACGACCACCTCATCTGCCTCAACACAGGCAAGAAGATATTCGAGGAACCGCGCCTCCACTACACCCAGCAGGAGTACCTGAAGAGTGAAGAAGAGATGGCCGCCCTCTTCCCGGACCATCCGGAAGTCCTGGCCAACACCCTCGAGATTGCAGACAAGGTCGAGGTCTACAGCATCGACCGCGACCACGTACTGCCGAAGTACGAGATCGACCCCGCCTTCCTGGATGACATCGAAACCTACCTCGAACAGTACAAGGATATCATAGACGCCGGCAGGAACGACAAGAAGGGCAATTACCGCGGCGACGAGTTCTGCAAGTCGGTGGCCTACCTCTGCCACCTGACCTACCTCGGTGCTGAAAAGCGCTATGGAAAGACTTTGAACGAAGAACAGGCCGAAAGGCTCGACTTCGAGTTGAAGACGATCTGCCGCATGGGCTTCCCGGACTACTTCCTGATCGTCCAGGACTATATTGCCGCATGCCGTAAGAAAGGTAGTCTGGTAGGTCCTGGGCGTGGTTCGGCGGCCGGTTCGGCAGTTGCCTACTGCCTTGGGATTACCAATCTCGACCCTATCAAGTACCAGCTCCTGTTCGAGCGTTTCCTCAATCCGGACCGAATCTCGATGCCGGATATAGACGTCGACTTCGAAGACCTCGGACTTGCCCATAAATATGTCGACGACACCTATGGCAAGGACCATGTGTCAAGAGTCATCACCTTCGGAACGATGCTCGCAAAGGGTGCCATCAAGGACGTTGCCAGGGTCCGTGACCTTCCGCTCGACGAGTCCAACCGTCTCTCCGGCCTGGTGCCTGACCGTCTGAGTGAAAAGGTAGAGAAGGAATATCCTTTCAATCCCAAACTCGACGAGCTGAAACCGGGCTTCAAGTCTTATGAGAAGGACGGCAAGTGGTTCCAGAAGGGAATGGAAGAGACCGACGTCAAGATCACGCTGAAGAACTGCTACCGCCTGGTCCCCGAACTGAAGGACTTGCTCGAGAACGGCAGCGACCAGGTCAAGGACGTCCTGAAATTCGCCCTGAAGCTGGAAGGATGCATCCGCCAGGTCGGAATGCATGCCTGCGCGACCATAATCGGACGTGGAAGGCTGACGGACTACATCCCGATCTGCCTGTCTCAGGACAAGGAGACCGGAGAACTTGTCTGGACCAGCCAGTACGACGGCCACTACATCGAGGATGTGGGAATGCTCAAGATGGACTTCCTGGGCCTCAACACCCTCACGATCATCCATAAGTGCTTGGACAACATCAAGCTCCGTTTCGGAGAGGACATTGACATAGAGGCAATCGACATAAACGACAAACCTACCTACGAACTCTACAGCCGCGGCGACACCGACAGCGTGTTCCAGTTTGAATCCCCCGGGATGAAGAACTGGCTCCAGAGACTTCATCCGGAGCGTTTCGAGGACCTCATTGCAATGAACGCCCTCTACCGTCCTGGCCCTATGGACTACATTCCCAACTTCGTCAACAGGAAGCTCGGACTTGAGGCTATTGAATACGACCTCCCCGAGATGGAGGAATTCCTCAAGGACACCTACGGAGTCACTGTCTACCAGGAGCAAGTCATGCTTCTCTCCCAGAAGCTGGCAGGCTTCACCAAAGGCGAAGCTGACAAGCTCCGCAAGGCGATGGGAAAGAAGCAGATCGCCATCCTGAACGAACTGAAGGACAAGTTCATGACGGGAGGCATGGCCAACGGCCATCCGGAAAAGACCCTGGACAAGATCTGGAAGGACTGGGAGAAGTTCGCGCAGTACGCTTTCAACAAGTCCCATGCGACCTGTTATGCATGGGTGTCATACCAGACGGGATGGCTCAAGTGCCACTATCCAGCCGAATTCTTCGCAGCCAACCTGTCATGCAACCTTGGTAACACGGCAGAAATCAGGAAGATCCTCTCCGACTGCAAGGCACATAAGATAAGGGTGATGAACCCGGATGTCAACGAGTCCTATTCCCACTTCACCGTCAACAAGGACGGGAACATCCGCTTCGGCCTGAAGGGAATAAAGGGCTTCGGAACCAATGTTGCCGATGCGATCATAGCAGGAAGGGCTAAGGACGGCCCCTACAAGGACATCTTCGACTTCGTGGAAAGGATGGATGGTGTGCTCAACCGCAAAGCCCTGGAATGCCTGGTCTACTCGGGAGGCTTCGACTCCTTCGGCCTGAAGAGGCGCCAGTTTTTCATGCCTTGCAAGAACGGCAGTTTCTTCATCGACGAACTTGCCCGTTATGCTGCCTTGTACAGCCAGGACAGTGCGGACTCCGGAGCATCCCTCTTCGGCGAAATGGAAGAGATGAAGCCGGTACGGCCGGATATTCCTGAAAATGTCGAGATGGACGACGAGATGGAGATCCTCCAGAAGGAAAAGGAATATGTCGGGATGTACATTTCCTCCCACCCGCTTGAGAAATATTCTTTCGAGATGGAGACCTTCACGAACCAGGAGCTTGCCACCCTGGGGAACGTCATCGCCGAATGCGAAGCTTCCAAGAAAAAGATGAAGATCGCGGTGGCAGGCCTTGTCACGGAGACTTCAACCCTCACCACCAAGACCGGAAAACCATATTCCCGCACCAAGCTTGAAGACTACAGCGGCTCGTACGAACTCTCACTCTTCGGACGGGACTACGAGACCTTCATGAAGTACCTCCAGCCGCATGCAAGCCTCTACATTGAAGGTGAGATCGATGAGAAATATTCCATCAGGCCCGAAGAAAGAGCCCAGGGGAAAGTGGCTCCTTTCGGTTTCAGGATCAAAGGAATATCCTTGCTCGGCAACGTCAACGAGACCAAACTGGCCGGATTCTCGATCAGCATCACCACACCCATGCTGACCGAAAAGTTCCGTAAGGACCTGGTCAAGCTAGTCAGCACCAACAAGGGCAAGACTCCCCTGAAGATGTACCTCTACGATCCGGGCACGAAATACAACATCGAATTCCACTCGACCAAGTTCCAGGTAGCTGTCACTTCCGACTTCGTCTCATCCCTGAAACTCATGGGAGTCAAGTGCGCCCCGGTACTGAAATAAAAAAGCGGGGTGAGTTGCTCTCATCCCGCCTTGTACTATTGCCTATATTCTAGAAAAGATAAGCGATTCCAGCCTTGGCATAGCTCTTTGTCCACTTGGTTCCATCATTGGAGGTGTCGAGGTTGAAGAGACCCTGGTCGAAGCCGGCAGTGATCTGGAACCTGTAAAGGTTAAGACCGAGGCCGCCACCAAGAAGAAGGTTGGTCCTGCTGTAGTTGTTGTTGTCGTAGCGATCAACCTTGGGGCTGTTGTTTCCAGCCACGGAGACCTCTATTGTCGAGGCAAGGCCGATCTGGGCTGTAGGGCCAGCGAAAACGAATAACCTGGCGTTCTCACCGAGGCCGAAACCGACGTTCAGATAGACCGGAACGTTGATGAAGTGCTCCCTGACCTTGGCGCCGAGCTGACCGTTGAACTCGCTGTCATTGGAAAAGAGCATGGAATAATAGAGTCCGGGAGTGATTCCTACGAATCCGACGATCGGAAGGTTGTAGGAAACACCGGCATAGAATCCGTTCATACCCATATCCACGGGATCGATTCCTTTCATAGAGATCTGGTCATTGGCGTGAAGGACACCTGCACCAACAGACATCTGGGCGAAAGAGTTAGTGGCGACAGTCATCATGACAGCAGCCACGATAAGAGTAACGATTCTTTTCATTTGCTTTCTTGTTTTAGTTGTTTTACGCCGCGAATTTAGCGATTTTACATCAATTTGATGCAAGGTTTTTAATTTTATGGATTTAATTGATTGAGGTATATATTATTGTCATGAAAAGATTGCTTTTGTTTTTGCTGTTGCTCATTCCAGTTGTAAGCAAGGCTCAGAACTATGTCCAAGCAGGTCCGTCAGTGTATCCGATGGGTTCCTGGGGAGCAGAGATCGTCGGTGATTTCAAAGTAGCGGACATCACTCCGAAACTTTCATTTGGAATAGGAGTGATGGCATTCGCCTCATCTGGCAAAACCCACGAAGAGCCAACCCCGGATCAGACCGTAAGGGAGTATTATGGAGCCCCACAATTAAACTTAAGGTATTCTTTCTCAAGGGTATTTGACATCTACCTTAGAGGCGGAGCAGGATGGTACGGATCCAAAAAGGAGGAAGGAGACCTGATCAGCAAATTCATGGCAAACGGAATGGTTGGAGCCGGATTTTCCTTATTGCCTTTCTTGGGATTATACGCCGAAATAGGTCTGCCTTTCAGCAGCCTGGGTGTCCGGTTTGCTTTCTAGGTTTTTTCCTGCTATCTTTGTGATTGATGTTCAGATAATTGTTAAGGGACATGAAGCTCGCATCTAACAGATTTGTCAAAGCCTGCCTGGCCGCACTGCTGGCCGCGCTTGGATTTGCTTCCTGTTCCAAGCCGGAGGATGACCCGATCAATCCTTACACTACTATTCCAGGCGTCTATGCCTATGGGACATATCCCGCTTCCTTCCAGGAATCCCTCCCCTCCCAGGACATCGTTTCCGACCTCCCCGAAGAAATCCCAACCTCCGGTCAGGAATAGTTTACTCTGATTCAATCGTAAGGCTGATCCCAACTTTAAAAGAAAAGAGGCTGCGTGAATCAGTAATTGCACTGTGAATCTTAGGTTTCTTTTCAGCAAGGTTAAATGAGTATTGAGGTTCGACAAACAAGCCGACATTTTTAATAGGCTCAAACCTAAGTCCAGCAAGGCTAATAACTGAATAATAAAAGTTAGTGTCTTGAATCTTTGTACCTCCTAGATCCGCGTAAATACTTCTATAGACCTTAGCACCTGCTCCAATATAAAGATCAATCTTGTCAGTTCTGACCGGTACCCAGTCAAGATGTAGCGGCAGCCCAAGATAATGTACCCTCTGATTTGCTTCAGCCCCATCTGAAAACGATACGAGGGAGAAACAGAAAGAATAGTCCAGGCCGGATGTGGCCAGTAACCGATCTGAAAGATAATAACTTAATGACAGACCAATGGTCATGGGAGGATTGTGCCGGTAGGACAATGGATATGGACCAGATGATGACAGATATGTGTCCGGGATGTCCGATGGTGAAAGATTGATCAACCTGAAACCAGAAGAAAGAGTGTTGCCAAGCAGTGAACTGGATCCTATGCGAAACAACATTTCCCTTCTCTTTTTATCATCCGGAAGATCTTCAAATATCAGTTCCTTTTGATCTTGTTCATTTAGCTTCGGTTCTTCTGCCTTTTGTTCCTCTTGTCTTTGCGGTTTACGCTTTTGTTCTTCGTGAATCTCCTCCTGTTCAAACTGTGGTTCTGAATCTTCCTGCCACACTTCCTGACGGTAAGGCCCGGACATCTTTCCTGCCAGCAGAATATCTTCCGGTTCCTGGACAATGGCTGGTTGATGAGTCTTTTGAGTCTTTATTTGTGCGGCAACAAAAGCACTATCTCCTTCAGATTCAATATCTTTCATAAAAAACAATGGTACTCCGACAGCAAGGATTGCAACCACGGGGAGTAGAAACAGGGCTGTCTTGCGTAACCTTGTTTTTCGAATATGATTGGACAGAAGATACTCCATCGCTTCCCAATCACCATCAGGGAGCGGAATTCTTTCCTCCATCAAGACTTCTTTGAGTTTATCCATCCAGTCCTTCATCATTTATTCTCGTTAATATATTTTCTTACTTTCTCCGCCAATTCTCTGCGAACTTTCGACAAAAAAGAGGAAGAACCATTTTCTGATATTCCCAACAGATCTCCTATCTCTTTATGTGAATAACCTTCCAAGTAGTAGAGGCTGAAAACCTGTCTTTTCTGTGGAGAAAGGGTGTCCATTATCTTATGGATATCATCTGCCGTGAGTTCAAAAGGTAAGGCATCATCTGTGTCCATGACTTCGGAACTTAAATCCTGAAGGCATTCCACCCTGTGTCGGCGCTTCCATTTATTCTTGTCAAGAATCATGTTTACAGTAAGCCTTTTCAACCAGCGATACAAGGATCCTTCTCCTTGATAAACAAAAGAACCGGACTTGTCATAAAACTTCAGCATCGCTTCGTGGAGAAGATCTACTGCATCCCTACCGTTCACGGAATACCACCGGCAGACAGCAAGCAGTCTGTCGGCATATTTCTCATATGTCAGACGAAAGCCTTCCCTCCGGTTTCTTTTAAGCAAATCGGCAAGTTGCTCATCTGACATCTGTATTTCCGTGTTCCTTCCCACGTTATTCGCTGTATAAAATAATTAACGACGCGGTTAGTAAAATACGTCATTATAATGACAAAAATAATTCTTTGACGGATTTCACTCCGTTTGTCGTTTAATATAGTGAAATGAAACACGCACTTACATACCTTTTCCCATTCCTCTGCCTTCTGTGCTGCATGTCATGCACAAAAGAGGAATTAAACGAAGACTTCCTGAGCGGTAATTGGGTTGTCAAATCATCCAACGAAACCGTCGTAGGATTCTGGGGATATGCCACTTTCATGCAAGGCGATGTGGTACATTTCGATGAATCAGGTAGCATTAGAATCACACGGCCAGCATCTAAAGTACGCGATCAGCTTGTATTCGATTATGGTTATAGGATAGTGACTCCTAAAGATAAGGGATCATATCTAGAAATAACTGTGTCATCATATTATGCAGTTGATCATTTCGGCCGCGTTCCTTTCTATATTTCGGGGACCTCACACAATCGGCTGTATCTTAACAAAGTCTATGACGATAACATCTCCAATGAACTAGTTGTCCTCAAACGAGTTTCAAAATAAATCGTCATTCCGACGAAAAGTGTTTTTCGCAACAAATTGATTTTTAGTATTATACAGAAAACGCATAGATTATTAGTCTATGCGTTTTTCGTAATTAATTAGTGGTCAGACACTTCTGCAAAACGGGCTACCATCAACTGGTGATGCCGATCCTGCTATCTTACCTGGTGATGCCTGCCTTTGACATCAAGCGCTGGTAGGTGCGGAAGTCGAAGGGCGGTGCGCCGTAGAGGTAGTGGTTGCGGTACTTGCTTCCTCCGGTCTCATATTCAATGAGTAGGACACCCTGGCCATCGGGGACCGGGAGCCCGGCCACGAGCGAACGATCGTTGGATCCGACATTGAACCTGCCTTTGTAAACTACCTTGCCGCTCCCGACATCCGTCACCTTGACCTTCCCTTCGGCCGGAATGAACGAATCGTTGACTGCCCTGAGAGGAAGCATTCCGTCTTCAGGATCGTTTATCAGCAGGCAGACAGTCCTCTGAGCGTTCCAGAGATAGGTATAAGCAAGTTTCTTGGAATTGTAATAGTCCACGATGGCATCCGAGACTATCGGCCAGCCGTCACGTACGTTCCACCAGATTATGCCGGTGCGATCGAACTTAGCCCCACGGAACTTCTCCACGAAATACTTCATCGCCTCGGCCTGGGTGCTCTGGGACGCGTCCACGAAATCGTCAAGTGTCTGCGGCCTGAACCCGAACAGAAGGTTTATCTGTTTGGTCATCAGGTCGTTCCTTCCCTCGAACTCCACAAAGAAAGGCAGGGGACGGACGGACTTCGTCATCCACTCTTCGTTCCAGTCGCCGTCCTTTGTCCAGGGGAAGAGGCAGTCCTTGATGAACATCTTCTCGATCGATTCCTTGTCAGGAGCCCCATGGTAACCTATTTCGCTCACGAATATTGCCTTGGCATCCTTGTAGAACGGATCCTTATAGTAGCCGCGAGGACCCCAGAGATGGTCCTGAGGGAGGTCCGAGCGCTGGCAGCCGTTCCTGAAAGCCTCCTCGCTGAAATAAGGAGAACTCGGCAGGTAAGGCCTTGTGGGATCGAACTCATAGAGCACCTCAGGGATCATCTTCCTGCTTATTACATCCCTGTTGGGGTCGATGTTGAAGGTCGGAAGGGTCCAAAGAAGGGAATTATCATTCTCATTGTTGCCAGACCATATTGCAAGGGAAGGATGGCTCCTGAATTTCAGGACTACCTGCTTTATTTCTTCCCTGACCTTGGAAACGAATTCTTCAGCCTGGGGATAGATGATTCCGGCCATTGAGAAATCCTGCCAGACCATTATTCCCTCCCGGTCACAGCGGTCGTAAAAAGTAGTGTCCTCGTAGACATTGCCGCCCCAGCAGCGTATCATGTTGCAATTCAGGTCGACAACCATGTCCAGCGTGCTGTCCACCCACAGTCTGTCCCTGCTGTGGAAACCGTCAAGAGGAACCCAGTTGGTTCCTCGTATGAATATTCTTTCACCATTGACGTAGAAGCAGAATTCTCCCTCCCCATTTTTGATCATCTCGCTCCTTTCCAACCTGACGGTCCTGAAACCGACCTTGCGTGTGTCAGAAGCCAGGACGGTGCCGTCTTCATCGATAAGACTGACCGTGCCGTCATAGAGGGCAGGCTCGCCATAGCCTTTAGGCCACCAAAGTTCAGCGTTGTCGAAGCTGAATTCGGTCCTCCAGGCGTATGTGGGAAGAATTCTCTCGTTCTCGTAGGCGACCTTGCCGTCCTTTTCAAGCTTGACCTTAAGCCGTACCTTGTCGACCTTGGACGCCGGATACCTTACCTGTGCATCCACGAAGGCGGAGACCTTGTGGGTCGCAGGGTCGGCACTCACGGTAACCCAATGAACATCGGCAAGGCTCACAGGCTCCTGGACCGTAAGGTAAACATCCCTCCACAGTCCGGCACTGACCAGCCTGGGCATGATGTCCCAGCCGTAGCAGTGACGTGGCTTGCGTATCCAGACGGATTCTGTGTAGTGTCGGAAGCTATAGGTTCCGACGAGATAATTCTGGGCCTCTAGGAAGGCTGAACGCAGGATCACTTGAAGAAGGTTGTCTCCAGGCTGGACCGCTTTCGAAACATCGAACTTATGGGCGATCATGGCATTGTCCGTCGAGCCTATCCTCTCACCGTTGAGCCAGATATCAGCAAGGCAGTCTATTCCTTCGAAATCCAGGATCAACCTTTGTCCCTTCGAAAGTGAAGGGGCTGTGAAATGCCTGCTGTACATCCACTGGCAGAACTCGTAAGGACGGAGTTTGTAGATGTTGTTCCCGACGGAAGGATCGTCGATCATCCCGGCGGCCATGAGGTCCAGTTCGACATTGCCAGGAACCGTTGCGCTGAGCTTTGTAGTGCTCAGCGAAGCGACCTGCGAAGGATCGGTGACAGGAGTGTCTTCCTGCTCCCAGAACTCGAGGTTCCACTTACCGTTAAGAGATATCTTTTCCTGGGCCGAGGCTCCGATGCAGACGGCCGACAGAAGTGCCAGAACCGCCGGTAAAGTCAATCTTTTCATTATTATGTGGTTGGATATTCCTTATTCAATTCTTCGAGGATGGTCTTGGCAAGGGCCGGAGAGACCATGGTCGAGAGGTCTTCGAGGGAAGCCGCAGCAATGCGAGCCACGGATCCGTAATGCATCAGAAGCCGGCTCTCAGTCTGTTCTCCGACTCCCTTGATGCTGCGCAGGGCACTCTGGATCTGGCCCTTGCTTCGCAGCGAGCGGTGGAAGGTGATACCGAAACGGTGAGCTTCGTCTCGGATCTGCATAAGGACTTTCAGAGCGTGGGAGTTACGGTCCAGGAAAAGAGGATATGGATCGTCAATCCGGATGACAAGTTCCATCCTTTTTGCAAGGCCTACCACCATCAGCCTGTCAAGGATTCCGAGCTCGGCCAGGGCCTGACGGGCAAACTCCAGCTGGCCTTCGCCTCCGTCGATCACCACGAGTTGCGGGAGGTCGTCAGGGGCCTCTGCCAGCATCCGGGAATAACGACGGTTCACGACTTCCTTCATCGAAGCAAAGTCATTGGCCCCGATTACTGTCTTGATCTTGAATTTGCGGTAGTCTTTTTTCGAAGGTACTCCATCCCGGAACACCACGCAGGATGCCACAGGGTTCGTGCCTTGGATGTTGGAATTGTCGAAGCACTCTATGTGTTTCGGCAATTCTTTCATTCCCAGCGCCTTTTGGAGATCTTCCATGACCAAGCGCTTGTACTCGTCAGGATCGGTGCGCTCCTTCTGCTTTAGGGTGTTGAAATGATATTCCCTGGTATTCTTGGCACTCAATTCAAGGAGTGAGAGCTTGTCACCCTTTGCAGGTATCCTGAACGCTACGCCATCTATTTCCACGTCCGGAAGGAAGGGTACGATAACCTCCTTGGCAAGCTTGCCGAACTTGGATTCAATCTCGGCGATGAAAGTACTGAGGACGGAGGCCTGTTCTTCCTCGATGTTCATCTTGAATCCAAGGTTCAGCGACTGGACGACCGCTCCGCCACGGACCCTCAAGAAGTTTCCGAAAGCTTCGGAACCGTCGAAAACCAGAGAGAAAACATCACAGGAAGCATCTGAAGAAGAAGAGATTATCGACTTTGAATAATGTTTCCTGAGGGCATCGATGCGGTTCTTGTAGACCTGCGCATCCTCGAAGCGAAGTTCGGAAGCCGCCTCCTTCATCGCGGACTCATATTCCCTGATAATGTCATTCACCCCGCCTTTCAGCAGACGGGTGATCTCATCTATCCATGATGAATATTCCTCCCTGCTCACAGCCCCAACGCAGCAGCCCTTGCAGCGTCCGATGTGCATCTCCAGGCAGGGACGGAACTTCCCGCGAAGGACGGCCTCACCAGTAATCTTCAATTTGCAGGATCGCAAGGGGTAATTCTTCCGGAAGAACTCCAGAAGGTAGTTCGCATGCGTTACCGAACTGTAGGGACCGTAATATGTCCCGGTCTTACGGTCCACCCTTCTGGTCAGGAAAACCCTCGGGAACTCCTCATTGGTGACAACTATCCATGGATAGGTTTTAGAGTCCTTGAGAAGGATGTTGTAATGCGGCTTGTATTGCTTTATGAGGTTATTCTCAAGCAGCAGGGCATCCGCCTCCGAATCGACCACGGAAAACTGGGCATCTGCGATCTTGCTGACCAGGATCCTGGTCTTGATGTTGAGTCTCTCAGGTGGGACGAAGTACTGGGCCACCCTCTTGTGGAGGTCCTTGGCCTTACCCACATAAATCACCTTCCCCGAGGAATCGTAGTAGCGATAAACCCCCGGGGAATGTGGAAACAGGGAAATCTTTTCCCTGACAGTGAGACTCTTGCCGTCCAAGATTTACTTGACGGGTTTGACGTACTTGGCAACCTCTGCCCCGATGGCCGAGCCGCGGAGCTCCCTCTTGACGATGGTTCCATCGGGTCCGAAGAGGATGATGTGAGGAATGCCCTGGATGCCGTAGATGTCAGTAGGGATGTTCTGTGCATCGATGATCTGGTTCCAGACGATGCCAAGATCCTTGGCGCCCTTGATGGTGTCTTCTTTCTTGTCCCAGACAGCAACGCTGAGCACATCGAATTCAGGACCTGCATAGGTCTCGTAAACCTTTTTGATGTTAGGAAGTTCAGCCTTGCACGGACCGCACCAGGAAGCCCAGAAGTCCACGAGCATGTACTTGCCCTTGCCGACGAAATCAGAGAACTTGACTCCGTCGACCTCGAAATCGGTGAATTTCATGCCTTCGGCGGTAGCCTTCTTGGCCTTGACCACTTCGCTGATAGCCTTGACTGAGGCGATTTCCGCAATCTTGGGATCGACGATGGAAAGGACGGAATCCATCTGCTCGTTGCCGAGAAGGTACTGGAGATTCTCGATGGCGGAGACGGTGACGTAGTTGTCCTTGTTGAGATTCAGAGCCTCGAGGCAGATCTTCTTGACATCCTTCTGGTAAGCATCGTAAACGCTGTTCTGCATCTCTTCGCTGACTGCAGCCTGGATTTTGGGCTGGTAGTTCTTCTGAAGATCGAGCAGGCCCTTCTGCAGAATTTCATAAGCTGCCTGGGTAGAGATCTTGGGATACTTGGAAGTGATGTTCAGGGTCATGCCATCAGTCATGGTGACATTGAGAGGGGTACCGTCAGAAACGAAATTGTTGACAAGGTTTCCGACCTTGATACGGGCGATACCAGTCTGGCAAGCTGGAATTTCTGCAGTGAATTTTCCGTCAGTGACGGGAACATTGATCAGAACGTTGGCATCTTTGATGGAAAGCTCAACGCTTTCAGGTGCATTTGCTCCCAGATCACCGGTGATGGTGGTCTTGTCGGACACCTTGGGTGAGCAACTGACGGCGATAAGTGCCACGGCAGTTGCAACGATAAGTGATCTTGTCTTCATGATTATTCCTATCATTTTTTGATTTCCGTAATAACTTTCAAAGTTATGAATATTTTCGGAATATGAGTAAATTTGTTTTCTTACAAAGAATTTCGGATCAATGACATTCAAAACACGCGCCGCAATAAGATCCATGAGGTTGAGAACCCTTCCGCTTTCTCTGGCCGGGGTCATGCTCGGAATCTTGCTGGCAGCTTCAGATTTCAATGTCAGTCCCTGGACTGCTTTATTGATCATCCTCACTACCATTCTCTTACAGATCCTGTCAAACCTTTCGAACGACCTTGGAGATGTCCTCAAGGGGACCGACACGGAAGATCGGCAAGGGCCTTCATACGGACTGGAAGAAGGCGGACTTACAATCGAAGACATGAAGCGCATGATCATGATCGTCTGCCTGCTGTGTGCCGTGAGCGGAATCATCATGATCTGGGTTTCTTTCGGAACATTGTTCTGTACAAGTTCGCTCTGTCTCCTTGTTCTCGGAGCAGCAGCAATCGCCGGAGCTATGCGCTACACCCTTGGAAAGAATCCCTACGGCTACCGCGGACTCGGGGACCTGTTCGTCTTCATTTTCTTCGGCCTCGTATCCGTCCTTGGAGGTTATTTCGTGGCAGCCCGCACTATCCTTGACTGGAAACTCGTACTGCCGGCCTCCGCTATCGGCTGCTTCAGCGTGGGAGTCCTCAATGTCAACAACATCCGTGACATGAAGACCGATTCGGTCAACAGGGTCACTGTGGCCATCAGACTCGGACTGGCAGGTGCCAGGACCTACCAGACCATGCTCATCTGCCTGGGCTGGATCCTGATGCTGCTTTTCGCGGCCATCTACAAGCCCAATCCCTGGCATTTCATGTTCATCATAACCCTCCCTCTCTACATAAAACATCTCCACGGGGTCCGGACTCTTACCGAAAGAGCATTGGATCCGATGCTCCCCCTGCTCGTAATCTCCACCTTCCTGCTCTCGCTGATTGCAGGACTGTCATTCATACTATTCAGATAAGATGCCTGCAAAAGCCAAGATAAAGGAGATGTTCGACGGAATCGCCGCCGACTACGACAAGCTCAACCACATACTGTCCCTGGATGTAGACAAGTCCTGGCGCCGCAGGGCTCTTTCTGTCATCCTGAACGAAGTGAAGGATCTCTCTGTCCTTGACCTGGCCTGCGGGACCGGGGACTTTGCTATCGCTATAGCTAAGGCCTCGCCTGAGGCCCACGTCACAGGTGTGGACTTGTCGGAAGGCATGCTCGAGGTCATGAAAGAAAAGGTGGCGAAGCAAGGTCTTCAGGACAGGATCTCGATAGAGACCGGGGATGGAGAAAACCTGCGTTTCCCGGACGGCAGCTTCGACCGGGTGACCAATGCTTTCGGAATAAGGAATTTCGAGGATAAGGGAAAAGGCCTGAAGGAAGCCCTGAGGGTGCTTAAACCCGGAGGGAAGCTGGTCATCCTGGAGCTTTCCAGGCCTGAAAACAAAGTGGTCAGATGGTTCTATGACCTGTATTTCCTGAATATCCTTCCAAAGATCGGAGGAAAGGTCTCAGGAGACAAGGGGGCATACTCCTATCTCCCGGCATCCGTAAAGAACTTCCCGGGAAAGAAGGAATTTTCCACCATGATGCGCCAGGCCGGATTCGAGGCCGTCACGCACAAGGCTTTCACCTTCGGCATCTGCCGTATGTACACCGGAGAAAAGCCAAGATAGGCTATTCTATCATCTTCCGGAATTGCGGGATGGTCTCTTCGAGGGACATTCCCTTCCTGTAGATGCCCGCGGTCCCGCCTACGAATATGGATGCGCCCATGGCGGCCATTTCCCTGGCGCCTTCAGGGCTGACAGAACCGTCCACGATAATCTCCACATCCTCCCGGCCATGGGAGTCCAGCCACATGCGGGTCCGGGCCACCTTGTCCATGATCCCTGGAACCATCTTCGACCCGGCGAATCCAGGATAGACCAGCATCAGAAGTACCACATCGATGAAAGGAAGATTCCTCTCCAGGGTCTCAGGAGGTGTGTCAGGACTCAGTCCAAGACCGAAAAAGGCTCCCATGTCATGTACTTCCTTCGCCAGCTGCTCATAGGAGCGAGGTGCTCCTGAAGCGTCTTTCAGCTCTGCATGAGCGGTAAAGCCATCCCCCGGACGGAGAGTCCCCAGCCGTTCCATGGCCAGTTCAGGATCCGTCACCATGAAATGACAGTCAAGGGGTAGACTTGTCTTCTTCTGCATGGCCTTGATGAAATCATGGCCGAAAGTAAGGTTCGGGACGAAGTGGGCGTCCATGACATCAATGTGGAGCATGTCGGCGCCATTGTTTTCAAGAGTGCGGATCTCACTCTCAAGATTGAGGAGATCCGCACACATTACTGAAACGGAAAGCTTGTTCCGCCTTTTACTTCTTGTCTCCAAGGTCAAGGACGCGTACGTTGCGGATCTTCAAGCCTTCGCCGTGACCGCAGAAGGAGATGTAACCCTTCTTGTTGAACATTCCTGGATGGTTCCTGTGATCGACGGTGTAGGGATTGTTGTTGGAACCGTCAGGTGCAACGTTATGGCCCTTGCAGGCAGTGCGGATGTTGCCGTCCACTATGACCTGACCGTTGACGGTGACCTTGATGCGGTCGCCTTCCACGCGGATTTCCTCTGTGCTCCACTCGCCCAGGGGCTTGTGGACAATCCTCTTGGCAGGGATGACACCGTAGACTGAACCGTGGACCTGGTACTCACGAAGGTTGGCGTACATCGGAGCGTCATGGTCGAGGATCTGGACCTCGCACATTGCATCATAAGCAGCGTCGACACCCATTGGAGTCCTGACACCGACACCGTTGTTGACTCCCTCGCGGAGGAAGCAGAACTCGAAACGGTAGACAAAGTTGCGGTACTCCTTCTTGGTGTAGAGGTTGCCGGTGCTGCCGTAGTTGGCGCTCACGTAGATGGTTCCGTTGACGGGAATATATCCCTCAAGGTCACCCTGCCACTTGTCGAGGTTGGTACCGTCGAAGAGCATCTCGAAGCCCTGCTTCTTCTCTTCGGCGGTCAGCTCTGAAGGGGTGAAAGGCTCTGCCTTGGAAAGGAGCTGGCCGATCTCGTCGACAGCGTAGCCGTCGTCGGCACCGCCGGCAGCCTTGAAGATGGCGACAGCCTTGTCAAGATTGGTCTTGAAGGTGTTGTAGTCAATCTCTTCCTTGGTCTTGGAGGCGATGTTCTTGACTGCTCCGGCTGCGGCATAGGCTGCATCCTTGTCGTCAAGGTACTTTCCTGCAAGCCTGAAGGCCTTCATGGTAGGAACGTTGGAAAGAGCCTTGAGGGCAGTGGTCTTCAGATCCTTGGTGTTAGCAAGGCTCAGGGCCTCGCCGAGGTCTGCACGCTTCTTGTCAAGGTTGTTCTCGTAGGTGCTCACGAGGGAGATGTAGCGAGGAAGAACCTTTCCGATGTTGGAAGCACTTGCCTTTGCAGCCTTGAGCAGGATAGGAGCGGCCTTGAAGTTGTCGATGACGGTAAGGGCGCCAAGAGCGACACTGCTGCCGTTGGTGCAAGCCTTCTCAAGGTCGGCAACTGCCTCGTCGGTACCTGTGGAAGCAAGGACGGGATAGAACCTTTCAGCATTCTTTGCAGTCTTCATGAGGTTGCTGACCTGAGTGTACTGGTCAGCAGGAGAAAGGGTGTGGATGGCGGACTTGAGAGCGTTGGAATAGTCCTCGACGTTGTCCTTTGCTCCGTCGAGCAGGCCGCCAACCTTGGCGATGTCACCTACTCCCACGAAGCTGGCCAGGTTCTTAGCACCAAGGGAAGAAAGGGGACCTCCGAGCATGGAGTAGATCGAAGGGGCAGCTTCTTTCATCCTTCTTGCAGCTGCAAGGGCCACGAGATTGTTGATGGCTTTCACATCCTTGCCGTCAGCGAGCTTCGCTGCGAGGGCTTCTGCCACCTTGCCCTTGATGTCACCCTTGAAGGATTTGAGAGCGGTGAGAGCCTCGGCTCCGTTTTCACCGCCAAGCTGGCCTATGAGGGCATCAATGGCAGAATTGCTTCCGATCTTTCCAGCAGCTGCGATGGCAGCCTTGGCCACATCACCACCTTCTCCGATTGCGGAATTGACCAGACCTGCAACAGATGAGATCTTGTTGTTGCCGAACCAGTTCAGGACATCGACCTTGGCATCGGGAATAAGCTTCTTGAACTTGCCGGTGAACAGAGGTACGAGAGCAGAAGGTCCGAGGATCTTCGTAGCATTGCTGATCACGGAGTTCCTGAATATCTTATTGTCGCTCTTGAGTGCTGAAGCAACAGTCTTCCATGCTTTTGAGGGCTCTGCCTTCATGATGGCGTCAGCGGCGAGACACTGCTCGTGAGTCTTTCCGGACTTGAGAAGGGCCTTGGCTTCCTTAAGGGAGAGACCGGGCTCCTCGGCCGGAGCGACATAGCTGCCGAGCATCCTCTGGAGGGAGGTCAGGAGTTCCTTGTTCGTGGCATCCTTGCATACGTTGGCAGCGTCCTGAAGGCCCTTGAGCACATCGGCCTTCTTGTCGCTGTGGGCAGGATCGTTGACATAGGCAACGAGACCCGTAAGAGCATATTCATAAATGGCATTCTTGACGCCTTCGCCGGCAGGCTTGAGCATAGAAGCCACCTCCACGACAGACTGGGGTGCAGCCTTGGCAAGGTCGCCGATCTGGGTGGCAAAGTCGGCGCTGTTCTGGGCCGGCATTGCAGCGAGAACGTCAGCCACAATGGTCTGGACGGTCCTCTGCCTGGCATCCTGGGCATAGACTGAAACTGCCAGGGCCAGAAGGATCAGTATTGAATATATCTTTTTCATGATTCTTCAGGATTTAGATTGACCAGGGTGCGCGCATGGGCTGGTTGATGAGCAGGTTGGCAGCATCGTCACCAATGAAGAGCTGCTTGTCCGGATCGAAATGGAGGGTCCTTCCGAGACGAAGGGCGCATGAACCCATGTTGACGATAGTACAGCTGTGATGTCCGTTTTCCTCGGCAAGGGCGAACTTCTGGCGTGTCTTCACGCAATCCAGGAAGTCGGTATGGCGAGGCTCCGGATCAGGAAGCTCGTTGATGATGTCCTGCACGTTCGGGATGGTGCATTCGAAGCCCTTGTAGACCTTTCCGTTGGGGCCTTCGATGTAAGGCACCTTGCCGGTGCTCTCGAAACCTTCGCCCTCGAGGATGATCTTGCAGCCGTCGGCATAGGTGTAGGTGATGCTCCTCCAGATACCGACTGCGTCAGGGTGCTGCATAGGAGCATCAACTTCCACCTTCACGGGGAAGGTGTCGTCCTTCCCGAGGAAGTACTGGACAGGGTCGATGTAGTGCTGTCCCATATCGCCGAGTCCGCCGGACTCATAATCCCAGTAACCACGGAAACTCTGGTGTACGCGATGAGGATGATAAGGCTTCACAGGGGCCGGTCCGAGCCATGCATCGTAGTCGAGCTCCTTTGGAACGGGCTGGGGAACGAGATTCTCCTTGCCGGTCCAGTAGAATTTCCAGGCAAATCCTGTAGCCCCGGAGATCCTGACGGTAAGAGGCCATCCGAGAAGACCGCTGTCAACCAGCTTCTTCAAAGGCTCTACCGTAGTTCCAAGACCGTAGAAAGTGTCCTTGAAGCGGAACCAGGTGTCAAGACGGAAGATGCTGCCATACTTGTTGACAGCCTCAACTACCTTCTTGCCTTCGCCGATGGTCCTAGTCATAGGCTTCTCGCAGAAAATATCCTTTCCTGCCTTGGCGGCCTCGACAGCCATCAGACCATGCCAATGGGAAGGTGTGGCTATGTGGACGATGTCCACGTTGGGATCGTGAACCAGGTCCTTCCAATTGTGATAGGACTGGAGTTCTGTACCGAATCTCTCTTTCCCTTTCTGGAGAGCGTTGTCCAGATGCTTCTGGTCAACATCACAGACAGCCACGAGGCGGCAGCGCTCGTCGCTCACGAAATGAAGGTTGCTCATGCCGATACCACCGACTCCGATGATTCCACGGGTCATCTGGTCGCTCGGCGCGACTAACTTGCTGGAAGGGTCGCCCATCTTGCCGAAAACTTCACGCGGAAGTATCGTCAAGGCACCGATACCCAAGCCCGCTTTCTTGATGAAATCTCTTCTGGATTGTGCCATAATTATAGTTACTAGTAGAAATAAATGCAGTTAGCAAGCCGACGCTGATGCGTACGACTTGCTAATTTAATAAAAATCCGAGGATATGTCAACTAAGTCATTAGAGTTTCACATCCACATAGACAGGAAGGTGGTCAGAAGCCACGGTTACGTCACCGTCCTTGAAAACGGTAGGGACGTCGGATCCGACAAGCTTGTACTTTGCTCCGTTGCGAAGTGCAAGGATGAAATCTATGCATGCCCTGGGTTCCTTTGGGGGAATGGTGAATTTTTCCACGGACAGGACATCCCACTCCTTCTTGAGTTCCTTAAGGGTAGCGCTTTCAGGACGGGAGTTCATGTCGCCGCAAAGGAAAACGGGCTTCTTGGATTTTGAATATTTCTTAGCCAGAACCTCGTTGATTGTCCGTGCCTGGTCGATCACGGAAGATTCGGCCTTATGGTCCAGGTGTGTGGAGGCAATCACATAGTACTTGGTCTCGACCACGCTGCAAGCCCTGGGTTCCGAGCCATCACCCTTGGCGAGAGGAATCGTGAAACTGTCGAGTATCTCGTTCGGGACGGCTATTCCTACGCCGTAGGCTCCCTCACGATAAGCCATCGCCCTGCTGTAGAAATAGTTCCAACCTCCCATCTCCTTGGCCATGTCAGCCAGCTGATAGTTTGTGTGCCTGGTATTGCAGCTGTCAAGCTCGTTCAGGGACAAAGCATCAGCACCGAGTTCCTTCATCATGGCCGCCACCATCGGAATGCTGTTGTCAATCTCTTTCGAAAACACTCCGACATTGTAATGGACGATACGTGTCACTCCTTTGGCCTTGGGATAAGCTTGGCTGGAAGAAGGTCTTTCCTGGCTGTCGCTACAGCCTGCAATCAAAAGCGTGCCCAGAAACAGGGCAGCGAATAAGACAGTTTTTCTCATGATTATTAGTCTTGATGGTCTTGCTACGCAAAGATAACAATAAACAAACAAAAAAAGACCGGGGCCGCTATGGCTCCGGTCTCAATCACATAAGGAATGACCTTATTCGGCGCTGCGTGAGTCACGACGGCCACCACGGCCACCACGACCTCCACGACGGTCACCACGATCACCCCTGCGGTCTCCGCGTTCTCCACGGGGACGTCCGCCACCCTGAGCATTAGCTGCAGATGCGGAGTTGGGGGTAAGATCCTGCTTGCCGTAACGCTCGCCGTTGCAGATCCACACCTTGATTCCGAGGGCACCGACCTTGGTGCTGGCAACTGCCAGTGCATAGTCGATGTCAGCACGGAAAGTGTGCAGAGGAGTACGGCCTTCCTTGAACATCTCGCTGCGAGCCATTTCAGCTCCGCCGACGCGGCCACTGATCTGGACCTTGATGCCTTCGGCACCTACCCTCATCGCGGAAGCGATAGCCATCTTGATGGCCCTGCGGTAGGAAACGCGGCCCTCGATCTGGCGGGCGATGCTGTCAGCCACGATGTGGGCGTCGACCTCGGGCCTCTTGACCTCGAAGATGTTGATCTGGACGTCCTTCTTAGTGACCTTCTTGAGCTCTTCCTTGAGCTTGTCGACTTCCTGTCCACCCTTACCGATGATGAATCCGGGCCTTGCGGCATGGATGGTCACGGTGATGAGCTTAAGGGTCCTCTCGATGACGATCTTGGAGATGCTGGCCTTCGCAAGACGGTTGGTCAGATACTTGCGGATCTCATAGTCCTCGGCGATCTTCTCGGCGTAGTTGCCACCACACCAGTTGGAGTCCCATCCACGGGTGATACCGATTCTGTTGGAAATAGGATTAGTTTTCTGTCCCATATTACTTGTTCTCCTCTACTGTAGTGGGTTTGACATCGAGAATGATGGTGACATGGTTCGAACGCTTGCGGATCCTTCCGGCGCGGCCCTGAGGGCAGGGACGGATTCTCTTGAGCGTACGGCCTTCGTCAACCATGATGGTCTTGACATAGACATTGCCATTGTCCAGCTCCTTGCTCTTGTCAGGATTCTTGGCTTCCCAGTTGGCGATAGCGCTGCGGAGAAGCTTCTCGAGACGGATTGAAGGATGCTTCTTCGAGAAATGAAGAAGGTCAAGCGCACGGTTTACTTCCACACCCCTGACGGTGTCAGCGACGAGACGCATCTTTCTGGGGGATGTAGGCACATCGTTAAGCTTTGATATAGCGGTGTTCTTTTTGGCTTCCTTGAACTTCTCAGCCATAAGTCTTTTACGAGCTCCCATAACTTAATTCTCCTTAATCATTACTTATTGTTGCCCGAATGGCCTTTGAATGTTCTGGTAGGCGCGAATTCGCCAAGCTTGTGGCCGACCATGTTCTCAGTAATGTAAACAGGAATGAACTTGTTTCCATTATGAACTGCGACAGTGTGGCCGACGAAGTCAGGGGAGATCATGCTGGCGCGGGACCAGGTCTTCACGACCTCCTTCTTCTTGCTGCCATCATTCATAGCAAGAATTCTCTTCTCCAGGGCTTCCTGGATGTACGGTCCTTTTCTTAATGAACGACTCATAATCTTGATTTCTGTTTAATTACTTCTTCTTTCTTCTTTCGATGATGAACTTGTTGGAGGAAGCCTTCGGGTTGCGAGTCTTGTAACCCTTTGCAGGCAGACCCTTGCGTGAACGAGGGTGACCTCCGGAGGCGCGGCCTTCACCACCACCCATAGGGTGATCATGAGGGTTCATGACGACACCACGGTTGTGAGGCCTGCGGCCAAGCCAGCGGCGGCGTCCTGCCTTTCCATGAGATTCAAGATTATGGTCACCGTTGGAAACGGTACCAACGACAGCGCGGCAGGAAGTGAGAACCATCCTGGTCTCGCCCGAAGGGAGGCGGAGGATAGCGTAGTTGCCTTCACGGGCAGCAAGCTGTGCGAAGGTTCCTGCTGAACGGGCCATTGCAGCACCCTGTCCCGGGCGAAGCTCGATGTTGTGGACGAGCGTACCCACGGGGATCTCGGCGAGAGGGAGGCAGTTGCCCATGTCGGGAGAAACACCCGAACCGGACTCGATGACCTGTCCCACCTTCAATCCTGAGGGAGCGATGATGTACTTCTTGACTCCGTCTTCGTATTCTACGAGGGCGATGCGGGCGCTACGGTTAGGATCGTATTCGATCGTCTGGACGGTAGCCTTGACATTGTCCTTGTTGCGGAGGAAATCGATGATGCGGTACATCCTCTTGTGTCCGCCACCACGATAACGAACGGTCATCTGACCGGTGTTGTTCCTTCCTCCAGTGCTCTTGAGAGGTTCAAGCAGCGGTTTGTAGGGCCTTTTGGCGGTGATTTCGTCAAAAGCGCTGATAGCCTTGTTCCTTTGACCAGGAGTCGTCGGCTTGAATTTTCTGATTGCCATTGCCTTGTTCCTCCTTAAATATTAGCGTAGAAATCGATCTTGTCTTCACCAGCAAGAGTGACATAAGCCTTCTTGTAGTGGTTGGCGCGGCCGCGGAGCATCCCGGACTTGCTGTAACGGGACTTCTTCTTTCCGTGATAATTGATGGTGTTGACATCCTTCACGGTCACATTGTAAGCCTGCTCGACGGCAGCCTTTATCTGAAGCTTGTTGGCTTCCCTGTCAACGATGAAGCCGTAGCGGTTGAACTTTTCAGTCTCAGCCGTCATCTTCTCGGTAACTATTGGCTTTAATAAAATACCCATCTCTTTGCTCTTTTAACGGTTGGCAGCCCTTTCGGAGAGGACATCCTGGACACCGTCGACAAACACCATTGAGTTGGCGTTCATGATGGCATATGTGTTGAGCTCGTCAACAGTGATGACCTTGACCTCGGGAAGGTTGCGTGATGAAAGGTAAATGTTGTTGGAATTCTCGGGAAGGACGAAGAGAACCTTGCGGCTGCCGGCCTTGAGGGCGTCGACGATGCGCATGAGTTCCTTTGTCTTGGGAGCTTCCATGGTGAAGGGCTCTACGAAAGTGATTGCATTCTCCTGAGCCTTGTATGTAAGAGCCGAGTAGCGGGCGAGAGCCTTGACCTTCTTGTTGAGCTTCGTCCTGTAAAGGCGAGGCTTGGGACCGAAAACGCGGCCACCGCCAACGAAGATATTGGCCTTCAAGCTACCGTGACGTGCTCCGCCGCCGCCTTTCTGGCGACCGAGCTTCTTGGTTGAATGTGCGATTTCGCTGCGATCCTTGGTCTTTGCGGTACCCTGGCGCTGGTTGGCGAGGTACTGGACGACGTCAAGATAGATCGCATGGTCATTGGGTTCGATACCGAAGACCTTCTCGTCAAGGACTACCTTCTTTCCGGAAGGAGTTCCGTCAATTTTCAAAACTGGTAATTCCATAACTAAAACTCCAATGCTACATAAGAACCCTTGGCTCCGGGAACGGAACCCTTAATGACGAGAAGGTTGTTCTCAGGGATAACCTTGACAACCTCGAGGTTGAATACCTTCACCCTTTCATTGCCCATATGGCCGCCCATCCTCATACCGGGGAAGACGCGTGAAGGCCAGGATGAAGCACCGAGGGAACCGGGCTTGCGGAGGCGGTTGTGCTGACCGTGAGTCGCTCCGCCGACACCGGCGAAGTGATAACGGTGGACAACACCCTGGAAGCCTTTACCCTTGGAAGTACCGATAACATCAACGAACTTGACGCCTTCCATGACGTCGGCTACGGTGATGGTATCTCCAAGCTTGAGCTCACCCTCAAAGTCCGCCGGAAATTCGACGAGCTTGCGCTTGGGGGTGGTCCCTGCCTTTTTGAAATGGCCCTTGAGGGGCTCGCTGGCGTGTATCTCCTTGATTTCGTCATAGGCAAGCTGCACGGCCTCATAGCCGTCCTTTTCAACAGTACGCAGTTGCGTGACAACACACGGACCAGCCTCGATAACGGTGCATGGAATATTTTTTCCATCAGCACCGAAAACGGAAGTCATTCCGATTTTCTTTCCAATTAATCCAGGCATTGGTTTGATTAATTAATTGTAACTAAATACTTTACGTTAATCCGCACAATTTTGCGGGCTGCAAATGTACGAATTATTTTTCAATTAACAAAGTTTTCAACAATCCTAAACCCTCATAATCAAAGAGAAATCGTTATCTTTGCAGGACTGAAATGAACGCGATGTTTATCCATATATCTGCAATCTTCGGATTCCTCAGCCTGTCCTTCGCCGACTGCCTGGACATCCTCATGGTCGGAGCCATCATCTACCTTGTTTTCAGGTGGATAAAGGGTTCTGCGGCAATGAGCATATTCATAGCCATCATCCTTCTCTTCGTGCTCCGTGTCATCGTGGCTGCCCTCAATATGAAGCTGATGAACGCCCTTCTCGGGACTTTCATCGACGTAGGTGTGCTGGCTCTGATCGTCATCTTCCAGCCGGAGGTCAGGCACTTCCTCATGAGGCTTGGATCCCGTTACGGAGTTGATGGAAAGGGCAAGGACATCCTAGGCAGGATCTTCGGCGTCAAGAGCCAGACCATGGGCGGCGAGGCCCTCAACGAAATCGCGGAAGCCTGCAGGGCGATGTCAGCCGACAAGACCGGAGCCCTTATAGTGCTCCCTCATTCGGATTCACTCAATTATATCAAGGAGACTGGCGACATCGTGGACGGAAAGGTGTCCAGAAGACTTATAATGAATATATTCTTCAAGAACTCCCCCCTCCATGACGGTGCCATGATCATCGAAGGAGACAGGATAGTGGCAGCTCGCTGCACCCTTCCTATCACCCAGAGGACCGACATTCCGCCGAGCTACGGGATGAGGCACAAGGCTGCCATAGGAATATCAGAAGAGACGGATGCCGACGTAGTCGTGGTCTCCGAGGAGACCGGCAACGTCTCCTTTATCCAGAGGGGAGAGCTTACCCGGATAAACAATATCAACGAACTGAAACTGAAACTGGTCCCTCAGGAAGAAAAAGCATAGGAATGGAGGAGATGGAGATAGACAGGAGGTTGGAAAGCAAGTTGGGCTTCGACAAGGTCAGGACGATGATCTCCGACCGGTGCTCAACTGAATATGCTGTAGGCCGGGTGGCTGAAGAAACCTTCAGCACGGATCCGAAAACCATCGGACTACGTCTGGCCCTCACAGACGAGATGAGGCTCATAATGATGTTCGAAGAGAGTTTCCCGACGAACGGATACATCGACTGTCTGGACTTCCTGAAACCTCTTGCCAATCCAGGCTGGAACATAGACCTCGGTTCCCTCGGAAAGCTGCGCACCATGGTGGAGACAGTCGGGAGGCTGACCAATTTCTTCATGTCGATCAAGGATGGGATCTATCCCAACCTCAAGAAAATGAGCGCTCCGGTGTTGAGCTTCCCGGAAGTCCAGAGAAGGATCGATGTCATCCTGGACAAATACGGCGATGTAAAGGACACGGCATCAGACAACCTGCTGCAGATCCGCCGAAGCCTCAAATCCAAGGAGGGGGCCATTTCAAAAAGGGCCAATGCCATCCTCAAGCAGGCCCAGGCAGACGGAATAGTGGACGATGATGCCGGGCTGTCGGTCAGGGACGGAAAGCTCCTTATTCCGGTGAACAGCTCCAGCAAGAAGAAGATTCCGGGGTTTGTCTACGACACCTCGGCAACTGGAAAGACTGCCTTCGTCGAACCGGCGGAGATCGTAGAACTGGAAAATGAGATCTTCACTCTCCGGGCTGAAGAAGCCCAGGAAATCCAGAGGATCCTGGCCGCTTTCAGCGACTTCGTCAGGCCATATATTCCCGAGCTCATCAATTCCGCGGAGTACCTCGGAGAAATAGACTTCCTCGTAGCCAAGGCCCAGGTCTCGCTGGACTTCAAGGCCGGCATGCCGCTGATCTCAGAGGAAGGTGAAATGAACCTCAGAAAGGCCCGCCATCCCTTGCTCGAAAGGGCCTTGGCAAGGGAAAAGAGGGCGATCGTCCCTGTCACCGTGAAACTCAATCCCACTAAGAGGATCCTTCTGATCTCAGGACCGAATGCCGGAGGAAAGTCTGTCTGCCTGAAGACGACCGGACTTCTCCAGTACATGTTCCAGTGGGGCATGCTGATCCCTACTTCCGAGACCTCGGAGCTTCCGGTCTTCGACAGGATCATGGTGAGCATAGGAGACGACCAGAGCATCGAAAATGACCTGAGTACCTACAGTTCCTTCCTGGAGGACATGAAATCCATGCTAAAGGCTGCTGACGGGAAGACGCTCATCCTCATAGATGAATTCGGTTCCGGCACAGAACCTGCTGCCGGCGGGGCCATTGCAGAAGCGATCCTCGCGGAAATGGACCGCAGGGGAGCCTTCGGAGTCATCACTACCCACTACACCAACCTGAAACTCTACGCTTCCGGCCCGGACACCGGAGTCATCAACGGAGCCATGCAGTTCGACGCAGCCAAGATCCAACCCCTTTTCAAGCTGGACATCGGCATGCCAGGCAATTCCTTCGCCTTCGAACTGGCCAGGAAGATGGGCCTGCCTGAAAACATAGTAAAGGATGCGGAGACCAGGGCGGGAGAAGAATTCGTCGGGATGGAAAGGAACCTGAGGAAGATCGTGAGGAACCGCCGCGCACTCGACGAGAAGCTCCAGAAGATCAAGAACACGGACAAGACCCTGGACAGCATCACCGAACGCTACCAGAAAGAGCTTGAAGGAATAAAGCAGACAAAGAAGGAAATCCTCGACCAGGCCAAGAAAGAGGCTATGGAGATTGTCCAGGGAGCCAACAAGACCATCGAGAACACGATCCGCACCATCAAGGAGTCCCAGGCTGACAAGGAAAAGACTTCAGTGGCCAGAAAGGACCTGCAGGAGTTCATCACTGCGCTCCAGACCAAGAAGGAAAGCGAGCAGAAGAACCATGACGACTACCTTGACAAGAAGCTCAAGCAGCTCTCGGAAAGAAAGCGCAAGTCGGCTGCCAGGAAGAACGGAATCGCCCAGGAAGCTGTACGCGAGACCTCCGACCAGTTCAGGTCCGGTCCCCTCAAGGTCGGAGAGAAAGTCAAGGTGAAGGACAACGGAATGGTCGGCGAAGTGGTCCGGGTGTCAAACAAGGCCGTCACAGTGGCCGTAGGCAACATCACCAGCAAGATGCCTCTCGACAAGGTCGAAAGGATCTCTTCCAATGAATATAAGGCCGCTCGCAAGGAAAGCGTAACCCCGCGTTCAGTAATAGACAATTCCGGACTCAGGGAAAGGAGGCTGCGCTTCTCTCCTGAGCTTGACGTGCGCGGAGAAAGGGTCTCCGATGCCCTTGATATCGTAATCCACTACATCGACGATGCTGTCATGCTGGGAGTCGGCTCAGTGAGGATCATCCACGGGAAGGGTACCGGCGCGCTGAGGGATGAATTGCAGAAATATCTCCGGACAGTTCCTGGCGTGGGCTCCGTCCATGATGAACATATACAGTTCGGTGGCTCCGGGGTAACGATAGTTGAATTTGAATGACGAGATATTAACGAAGGATCTGAACTTTAAAAATATGAAAAACGGAAAAATTGAAAAGCGCCCGACAGCAAGGATACTGCTGGGAAAGAGGGGAGAAGATGTGGCATGCCGTTTTCTGGAGAGACTTGGACACAGGATTATTGCCAGGAACTACAGGTCCGGACATTTGGAAATCGACATTGTTTCCACGGACGGGAACGGCGTGCATTTTGTGGAGGTTAAGAGCCGGATGGCACCGGTGGCAGCACCGCCCGAAGAGAATGTCACTCCGATGAAGCAGGACAAGCTTGCCAAGGCGGCCCTTAAGTTCCTGCACGGGCCTTTGGGACATTCCATCTACGGCAATTCAGAGGTGTTTTTTGATATTGTGGCTGTTGTTTTCGACAAGGAAGATGTGAATGTGGAATGGTTCCCAAACGCTTTCGTGCCGATGTATGTCTGACTGAAAGGTTATTAATGACGCTAAAGATATGAACGATAAACAATATTGCGTGATAATGGCTGGCGGCAGTGCCAACCGCTTCTGGCCGATAAGCAGGGAAGCCCGTCCAAAGCAGTTCCTGGACATAGCGGCTACCGGTAAGTCTTTCATCAGGATGACCTACGACCGCTTTTCCAAGATAATCCCACAGGATAACATCCTCGTCGTCACTCTCGACAAGTTCGGAGAACTCGTGACGGAACAGATCCCAGAACTACCCCGCCAGAACCTCCTTCTGGAACCATACAGCCGCAACACGGCTCCCTGTATTGCCTATTCAACGCTCGAAATTGCAAGGCGCGATCCGGATGCAACCATAGTCGTCACGCCTGCCGACCACATCATCACTGATGAAGCCTCTTTTGGAAAAGCAGTGGAAGACATCCTTGAAGAAGCCGCTGACAATGATGTCCTGATGACAATGGGAATCCCTCCTACAAGACCGGACACGGGTTACGGTTACATCCAGATCACCGGGGGAAAGGCAGCAGCCCAGTCCGACAAACCGGCCAAGGTCAAAACTTTCACTGAAAAACCAGACAAGGCCCTCGCTGAAGTGTTCTGCAAGAGCGGAGAGTTCTTTTGGAACTCGGGAATCTTTGCCTGGAAAGCATCCCTCATTCTCGAGGAAATGGAAAAATACCTTCCTGATGTAATTTCGATTTTCAGCGGATGGAAGGAAGCCCTGGAAAAACATGACGAAAAGGCGTTCCTCCAGAAAGCCTATTCAGAATGCCCCAAAATCTCCATAGATTATGGGGTGATGGAAAAGACCGACAGGGCGTGGCTCTATCCTGGCAAGTTCGGGTGGTCAGACATCGACAGCTGGGATTCGTTGTTCAAGGCGATCATGGTAAAAGACAGCGAAGGGAATGTCTCCAACACAGGAAGCAGCCTCTTCAAGGAAGACAGGAACAACCTGGTCATTACCGATGACAAACGGAAAATCTACGCAATCAAAGGTCTCAAGGACTATCTTGTAATTGACACGGAAGATGCACTGCTTGTCTGTCCCAGGGACGACAAGCAGTTCAAGGAATTCATAGCAGGACTTGGAATGCCCGGCTACGAGGATTTCCGTTAGAGATTTAGCAGTTCATTGCGCCGCAGCAGTGGATGACCTGGCCGCTGACATAGCTGGAAAGGTCGCTGGCGAGGAAGAGGGCGACATTGGCCACATCTTCAGGGGTGCCTCCACGGCGGAGAGGAATCTGTTTCGTCCAAGCATCACGGACGTCCTGGGGAAGTGCGTTGGTCATGTCGGAAATGATGAAACCGGGTGCGATGCAGTTGGCCCTTATTCCGCGGGGACCCATCTCCTTGGCGATGGACTTCGCGAGTCCGATCATTCCAGCCTTGGATGCTGAATAGTTGCACTGGCCTGCGTTGCCGGAGACTCCGACCACTGAAGACATGTTGATGATGCTGCCTCCTTTCTGGCGTGCCATGACGGGGGTGAGAGCGTGGATGAAGTTGAAAGCGGATTTGAGATTGACACCGATCACGGCGTCCCACTGCTGCTCGGTCATCCTGAGCATGAGACCATCCTTGGTAATGCCAGCGTTGTTGACGAGGATGTCAACCCTTCCGAAATCTGCGACGATCTGCTCGACGACAGTGTGGGTCTGCTCGAAGTCTGCCGCGTTGGAAGCATAACCCTTCACCTTATGGCCGAATGCCTCAAGTTCCTTTATCGTTTCTTCAGCTGCTTCATTGATCACGAGGTCGGTGAATGCTACATCTGCGCCTTCTGATGCGAATTTAAGAGCGATAGCCTTTCCGATTCCTCTTGCTGCGCCCGTCACGAGGGCGACTTTTCCTTCCAATAATCCCATTTTGATAGATTTAAATAATTTCTTTTCCACTGCAGAGGATGTCCCTTCCGAGGACCACTGCCACCCTCGGCACGTTAAGAGGGGGGACCGGAGCGAAGCGAACGGTGGGGCCGCGTAGCGGCGGTCCTGGAAGGGACATCCTTTGCCAAGTGGACAAAAATAACTTTATTTGTCAAGAAGGGCAAGAATAATTGGCTATATTTGCACCTCTAAAAATAAAATGCAGTGGCAAATAGCGAAATACGTGACCCCGGACAGTGGGAAAGCGGCGAGCTGAAAATCAGCTGGGTAAGGCACCACATGCCCCTTCTGGAGGGCCTGGAGAAGGAATTCAAGGCTGAAAAGCCCTTCAAGGGATTGAAGGTTGCCCTGTCCGTCCACCTGGAGGCCAAGACGGCGCACTTATGCGAAGTGCTGTCGGAAGGCGGAGCGGAGATGTTTATCACTGGAAGCAATCCTCTCTCCACCCAGGACGATGTAGCTGCTGCCCTCGTTCATGAAGGTTTGAACGTGTTCGCTGTGCATGGAGCTACCCCCGAGGAATATGAACGCGGCATCAGAAGAGTGATCGAGGCCGGTCCGAACATCATCATCGACGATGGAGGAGACCTCGTGTCCATGATCCATGAGAATTATCCCGAGCTGATTCCAAATGTCATCGGAGGCTGTGAAGAGACCACTACAGGAATCCTCAGGCTCGAGGCCATGGACCGGGAAAAGAAACTCCGTTTCCCTATGATGCTGGTCAACGACGCCGCCTGTAAGCATTTCTTTGACAATCGTTATGGCACAGGCCAGTCCGTCTGGGACGGTATCAACAGGACCACCAACCTGATCGTGGCCGGCAAGGACGTCGTTGTGGCCGGTTACGGCTGGTGCGGCAAGGGTGTTGCCATGAGGGCAAAGGGTCTGGGAGCCAGGGTTATAGTCACCGAGGTTGACCCGATAAAGGCAATGGAAGCCGTGATGGATGGTTTCAGGGTCATGAGCATGTCAGAAGCTGCTGAGACCGGAGATATATTCGTAACGGTCACCGGCTGCGAAGACGTTATCACCTCCGAGCATTTCATGAAGATGAAGGACGGAGCTATCTGCTGCAACGCAGGCCATTTTGACTGCGAAGTCTCCGTGGCCCAGCTAAAGGAGATCGCAGTCGCTGCCAAGCCAGCAAGACAGAACATAATGCAGTACGACATGCCTGACGGCCGCAGGATCTACATCCTGGCGGAAGGACGCCTTGTCAACCTGGCTGCCGGAGACGGACATCCAGCCGAGATCATGGACATGTCCTTCGCCATCCAGGCCCTTAGCGCAAGGTACCTGGCTGACAACAGGGAGATCCTTCGCTGCGCTCAGGGTGACAGCCCGAATCCAGGAAGCATGCTTTACCATGTTCCGGAAGAAATAGACAAGGCCGTCGCCCTCCGCAAACTTGAGAGCTGGGGAGTTACGATTGACAAACTTACTGAAAAACAAAAGATCTACTTATACGGAAAATAAATCATCATGAGACTGTTTCCTATCTACACCTGGACTAAAGGCATCAGAAACTTCGACCATCGCAGACGTAAATTCTCCAACCAGCCCTGGGCTCAGGGAGTGATCCTGCTTGCATGTGTGGTTGTGGCCATGCTACTGGCAAATCTTCCTTTCACGAAAGACTTCTACCACAATCTCCTGGAAACCCAGTTCTCCCTCTTCTTCAAGGCTCCTGACGGCAAGGACATCATGTTCCCCCGCGGAATGACCGTGGAGAGTTTCATCAACGACATCCTGATGACCATATTCTTCTTCACCGTCGGACTTGAGATCCGTCGCGAGATGAAGAACGGAGAGCTTTCAAGCCTCAAAAAAGCCTTGATGCCGGTCATCGCCGCCTTCGGCGGAGTCATCGCTCCCGCCCTCATATTCACTGCAGTCAACCACGGCACCGCCGCTTCTTCGGGTTGGGGTATTCCCACTGCAACCGACATTGCCTTTGCCGTAGGCATCCTCTCCATCCTGGGAGACAAGGTCCCCGTGTCGCTGAAAGTCTTCCTTACAGCCCTCGCCATAGCCGATGACCTTATCGCAATCCTGGTCGTGGCAATATTCTACGGCGGAAACATCAATTTCGGGCTTCTGACCATCGCCATCCTACTGATCATCGGCATCCTTATAATGAATAAGCTCGGTGAAAAGAGGGGCTGGTACTATTTCATCCCTGCAATGGTGATCTGGGCCCTGTTCTATTATTCAGGAATACATTCCACCATGTCAGGCGTGGTGATGGCCTTCCTCGTCCCTATGACCCCCCGCTACAACGAGGCCTATTTCCACCGCAAGAGGGTCCAGTACCTACAGAGGCTCAATGAATATAACGGAATCGCCTCTACCAGCAGCGAATTCCCCAACGGTCCGCAGAGGCATTGCCTAAGACGTATGAGCGCCATATCCAAGGGTGCCGTGCCTATGAGCTATCGCCTGGAGCACGCCATGGGTCCCTGGGTCAACTTCCTGATCATGCCACTCTTCGCCCTTGCCAATGCAGGAGTGGAGATCCCCGATGTGTCCTATTTCAACGTATTCAATTTCGACCCCGCTCTCGGAGGAGTGAGCATGGGTATATTCCTTGGCCTGTTGATTGGCAAGCCCCTGGGAATCTCGCTCGCCAGTTTCATTGCTGTCAAGCTTCACGCAGGAGAGATGCCTGCAAAAGCATCCTGGAAAATGCTTATCGCTGTAGCCTGCCTCGGAGGTATAGGCTTCACCATGTCGATCTTTGTCGACACCCTGTCATTCGGTGACCAGACTCCTGAAGTCATGGCAAAGCTGCGCGACATGGGCAAGGTGGCCGTCCTCATGGGCTCCCTCTGCGCCGGCATCCTCGGCAGCATCCTCATCACCCTCATCCACAAGATTGAGAAAAAGGCATAAAAAAAATGAGCGTCGACGCGTCTCGCGTGGACCCTCACTCTAACCACATAATTAATAACACTAAAACTAATAACCAATAGGTTGATCGGGGAGAGAACCTCCTTGCTCAACCCGATGCAAAGGTACGGCTTTTTTTAAATTATCCAAATAATTTATAATATATTTTTAAATTTTTTCGTTTTAATAGGGATAAAACACTGAAATTTAAGAATATAAACAATAAGAAAAGTTTTAATACCGTTTTAATAACCCCAAAATCAACCGCGCTTAATAAGGTATAAAACTGTTTAATCAGCCCTATAAAACGTTTATACTTACAATTTGTCAACAGCCCACACACGCAAGTGTCGCTACCGAAATCCTGACAGAAACCGGAAGCTCCGCCCTCAAAGCCCGGTAACACGCCATCATGGTCGCTCCGGTGGTGAAGACATCGTCGACCAGAAGGATATGTGAATATTTCTCCACCCCGGAATGCCTCCTGACTCCGAACGCCCCGGCCACGTTGGAAGCCTTTCTTTCCAAAGAAAGACGGGTCTGGGTCCTGGTCCGCCTGCGCCTGAACAGGACGTTCTCCCTTGACTTCACTCCAAGGCAGGAGGCTAGAACCTTACCTATGACACTTGCTTGATTGTAGCCCCTTGACCACCTTCTCGTCCAGTGTAAAGGCACGGGAATCACCAAGTCCACATCAGAATAAAGTGTCGATGAAGCCAGCTCCTTGCCAAGCATTTCTGAAAAATAACGTCCTGCATCAAGGTCGGAATGGTACTTGAGGCGCCGGGTAATGTCCCGGTAACCAGTTCCGGAACGATAGAAGAAAAGGGCTGTAGCGTAAGAATAGCTTCCGATGAGTTCTGGCTTCAGTCCTCTGGCAATAAGACCGTTGAATCTGTCTGCCATCTGGTTGCTACGTTGCTTTGAAAAGAAAGTCCTTGGAAGGTCGGCAAGGCAGGACGCACAGACATGCCGTTCATGGACGGACAGTATCCTCCCGCAGACGATACACTCCCTAGGAAGGAAAAGATCCAGTAAAGCATTAATCATAGTTCAAGCATTTATTTACAATATTACGGAAAAACGGCCTAAATTTGCCATGCAATGAAAAGAATTGTGTCCTTGCTCATGGTAATTGCCATCACACTCCCGTTGATGGCACAGTCCCATTTTGTCCCCGTGATAGCTGTACCGGATTGTTCGGAGAAGGCCCATATTGCCGAAATGATCAAAATGGCCGGTTGTTATCCAGAAATGGTTGACACGACGGATGATATTGACGCAACCGAGTGGGACGGCGCTGTCATGCCCGACGGATGGGTTAAGCACGGAGAAGAGTATTCAATTCAGTTTTACCGGGCAATAGCAGACAGGAACATCCCTCACATCGGCACATCAAAGGCCGCACGGCAGATCGACCTGGAAATGAAAAGGCTCCCGTACGAGGAAATTGCATTCGAAGAACTTGTGAGGGAGGCAATGACTTTCAAGAGGGCCAAGAACCTGATGGACGGAATGTTGACCATTGACACCCACTGCGACCTTCCGGAAGGTTATGCAAAGGGATATTCAGTGGGCAAGAAGACGAAAAGCCAATGCAGCGTGCAAAAAATGGAGGAGGGACATCTGGCGGCTCAGGTCCTTATAAGTTTCCTATGGCAGGGACCGACTGACGACGCCTCGTCGCAAAAGTCAGTGGAAAAAAACCTCCGACAGATAGAAGAGATAAAAGAAGATGTTGGTAAGTACCCGGACCTCTGCGGACTCGCAAGAACTCCTGAAGAAGCCGAGGCACTACGGAACCAAGGCAGGAAAGCCTTCTTCATCGGCGTGGAAAATGGCTACGGAATAGGCAAGGATCTCGGAAACATCAAGAAAATGAGAGATTTGGGAGTGGTCTATATAACCCTGTGCCATTTCCAGGACAATTCCATCTGCAACACATCATCACGGCACGGAAGCGACCCTTCCAAAGGGCTCACTGAATATGGAAGGCAGGTTGTCGAAGAAATGAACCGCCAAGGAATAATGATCGATCTTTCCCATCCTTCGGCCGGCACGTTCTGGGATTGCATTAAGTACAGCAAGGCTCCTGTCATCTGCTCCCACTCCGGAGCCAAGGCCGTCTACGGCCACGACCGCGGACTGGACGACCGCCAGCTCAAGGCTCTCGCAGAAAACGGTGGTGTTATCCAGGTCTATTCAGTACCTGAATATCTTGGCAGGTCCCGCAGTTCGATGACAATAGACGACATGATGGTCCATTTCAACCACTGCGTCGAAGTCGCCGGGGCTGAACATGTCGGAATTGGAAGTGATTTCGACGGTGGCGGCGGAGTCTGGGGATGCAACGGGGACAACGATCTTATCAATCTCACTGTCAAGATGCTGGAACATGGCTACACCCCCACCCAGATCCGTGGATTCTGGGGAGGAAACTTCATGAGGGTAATGAAAGAGGTGCAGTCTATTGCAAGTCGAGACTGAGCTGCGGATCTGCAGCCCGCCTGAGAGAGTCGAATTCCTCAACCGTAGCAAGATCCGGATTGATGATTACATCAAGGTTGCGGATCAGCACCCTGTCGCCATTGTAGATCTGCGCAAGGCTGCCTCCAAGCCCTGTCACGGCAGGAATTCCTATTCCCCTTGCAAGGAGTCCGACATGGCCGGAAAGATCCTCTTCTTCGGTGACCATCCCGACCACGTTCTTGAAATTGATAAGGGCTGAATCGGACAAGGAAACAGTCTTTGCCACGAGAACGCTCCCCGGAGGAATGTCCTCAAAAGGGTTGCGCTGTCCGCGGTCGATGACCACGAACGCGCGTCCCTTGGCAAATCCTGCCACACCGTTGCCCCTGAATGTCATACTAGTTGATTTCCCAGGCCCCGCCCTTTGCGAAGACTGGCTCGACGAGCTCGTCATAGAACATTCCTCTCTTGGCGAGGTCAAGGACGTTCATCCTGTGGCGCATCAGCTGGACAATAGGGAACATGTCCTTGAGCTGCTGGCGGGTGACTCCGATCATAGAAGGATCATAGGGAGCACCGGCGACCTTGAAGAGGTTCTGCATCTTTTCGAAGGTGTAGACCTGTCCCTGGAGTTTCTTCTTGAACTCAGGCCAGGTGTCACGGACGCGGGTTAGTTGTTCACGTACAGTTTCAGCATCATTGTATTTCTTGGTGATGTTGTCATAGCCAAGGGTCGGTGCCGGGAAGTCCTTGAATACCTCCATGGCCCTCTGCTGCTCCTGTTCGAGGGTAGGCCATGCCTTTACGCAGGCGTCAACGTCGATCTTCGAGAGATCCATCTTGAAGAGTTCATCGAAAACGGCGCACATGGTGAGAGTGCCGATCGCCACCTGGAAACCATGGGGCTGGAGCTTGCCGTTGTAACGGTGATGCGTCATGTCAAGGATGTGGCTGAACAGGTGGTCGCAGCAGGAAGCAGGACGGCTGGACTGTGCTGCCTGCATGGCGAAACCGCTGAGGGTAAGGCCCTCGAAGAGATCTGCTATGGCATCGGGATTGCCTGCGGCAACGCCCTCGGGATCAGCAAGAAGGTCGTCAAGATAGTCCTGGAGGACATGCCATGCATCCGGCTTGATGGGTGCTGTACCCATGAGGTCGGCTACCATCCATTCGGCACCGGCAGGGACCTTTGCGGCAAGGTCGGCATAACCGGCCGCAGTCATCTCCTTCGGAGCGGCAGCAATCACGTCGATATCAGCTATGATGGCAACCGGAGCCGGGCAGGAGAAGGTCTGCTTCGAATTATGGTAGGAGATCGAAGCTCCGAATGATGAATATCCGTCCACGGATGCCGCGGTAGGTAGGGTCAGATACTGCTGCTCATGATGGTGTGAGCAAAGCTTGCAAAGGTCGTTGATGACTCCTGAACCCACGGACACAGCGATATAGCCACCGTCAAGTTCCTTGTCCACCATTTCGATGTATTCCCATTCGGCATGGAATTCTTCCTCCATGATGATGAATTTCTCGGTAGGGATCCCTGCTTCGACGAAGAGGCCGTAAACTTTCTCTCCGAGGACAGGCCAGGTGTGGATGTCGGCGATGATCTTTGCCTTCCTTCCCGGGAAAAACCTGTTGAACACCTCAGGGGCCATCGAACTGACTCCTCTTCCCATTTCAAAAAACTTAGTGTCAGTAGAAACCTTTAGCGCATTGGCTATCCTCTGTTTTGAATCCATAGTATGTGATTGTCCGTTTTGTTTTAGAATCTATAAAGTTAGAAAATAATCATTAAAGTAAGTGGAAATCGGCCACAATAAAATAATGGTCACTTGGGAACATTTTCCCTTCATGATCCTTAATGATCTGAGCGTCCGTCACTTCGACAGGTCCTCGATGGAAAATGAAATCTATCCTGCTTCCAGGGCCCTTCTCCTCGCCAAGGAATGCATGGTAGGTGCGTCCTGCCTCTCCCTGCCCATGGATGTCCTCGTACATTTCCTTCCACTCTTTCCTCGTACGGATAAACTGGATCGGAGCACTCTGAATCCCGGCATTGAAATCTCCACACAAGATCTGAGGCATTCCTTCAGGATACTGATCACATTCTTCAACAACCATCTTGATTTGTTCCCTCCTGGCTGGATCGCTTTTATGATCGAGGTGGGTGTCTATCAGGCGGAACTCCCTCCCGGTCTTCCTGTCCCGTAACCTGACCCAGTTGCAGTGCCTTGCGCGGTTTGTTCCCCATGACATGGAGCCTGCTATGGTTGGCGTCTCCGAAAGCCAGTAGCAACCCGAAGAAACCAATTCGAAGCGGCTCTTCTTGAAAAAGATCACATTCTTTCCGATGAAATGATATCCCTCTGTCCAGGGATCCATCTCAGGACCGATGAAGCCGAAATGATAATACTCTTTTCCAAACTTGTCCACGAACCATGAATAGGAGTCATAGATAACCTCCTGAAGGCAGAACATGTCCGGATCCTGCTTCTTGATTGTCTTGACACAGTAATCCCTGCGATTTTCCCAGACCCTTTCCGGATAGGGGGCATCTTCTTCAAGTCCGGTAATCCTGATGTTGCAGGTCATGATCCGGTACTCTCCGGACGGTCTTCTTGCACCTGCTGTAATCAGAGGCAGCAATAAAAGCAGAATAACTGCAACTGTCGATCTTTTCATGTTCGACCTCCCAGATATGCACCTTGGTCCAACAATTCTTTCCGAACGGCATTGACATCAACTTTGGAAGGTTCAACACCCTGTACCAAAGCCAGACGTGCTGCCGTCCCTGCTGCCTGTCCGACTGCCATGCAGGTGGACATGACCCTCGTGGAGGCCATTGCTTCGTGGGTATAACCGGCACAGCGGCCGCTGACCAAAAGGTTCTCAATGCCTGTGGGTACAAGACAACGGAACGGAATGTCGTAATTATCTTCCGCAAAGAGCATGGTACAGTCTGTTCCGACCGAATGATGGATGTCAACCGGATAACCTGCCACGGCAATGCAGTCATCAAAACGCCTGCTCTCAAGGATATCTTCTCCCGTGAGCATATATTCACAGTCTATCTGGCGGCTTTCCCGGATGCCCATGAAGGGGGCAACCTTATCCATCCAAGCGTTTTCGAAGCCCGGAACGAAACGGTGGAGATACTCACTGACCTGGGCAATCTGCTCACGGGCTTTGATTTCGCCCTTTGTGTAGCTTTCGGGAAGTGTAGAATCTACGCCATTCACCCTGGTCATGTTGACCCAGATCTCGTCAGGATTCAGTCCGGTAATGAGAATGGTCCTGGCCACAGGAACATCCAATCCCGCTTCTTTAGCCTTACGTATCTGGTTGCGAAGTCCGACGGTTATGAATTTGCCTTCCTTGAATTGCTCCGGCGGCATCCTGTCCATGTCGAACTCTTCATGTCTTTCGACTATTGCCCTTCGAAGGGCATCAACGTCGACTCCTCTCATGCTGTACATGAGGGTTGGTGGCTGCATTCCTCCGTTTTCATCTCCTTTGTGGACGATCGCTCCCGCCCTTGCCGCCACGTCTCCGTCACCAGTACAGTCGATAACCGTCTTCGCCAAAATCGCTTCCCGTCCGTTCTTACTCTCGATGATGACTCCCTTTACTGAATTTCCATCCTTGATGACTCCGGCAGCAAAAACGTACATCAGCACTTCCACCCCTTTTTCTTTCATTATCTCAAGGGCAACATTCTTAGCCTCCTCCGGGTCGATTATAGTAAGACTCATATGCAAGGCACAGCGTTTATGGTCGCTGGCAGATCCCCTTGCAGCAAGGCGATCGATGAAATCCTGGGCATAACCCTTGACGCACTGCTTTCCATTCACATCCAGGAAGGCCAGGATCGGAAGCCCGATAGTCAGATTTCCGCCAAGATAGCCTCGGTTCTCAAGAAGCATGACTTTGAGACCATTCCCTGATGCAGCCTGGGCCGCCATTATTCCGGCAGGTCCACCTCCGACGACAAGCACGTCGACTTCTGAGCGTACGGGAATGATTTTTTGAGGTTCGGTAATAGTTTTCATGATACTTGAATATTTCTCTGTTTATCAGGATGTTCCGGCCGGACCATCTTCGTCAGTATAACAGCGGCGATCAGATGAAGAGTGCCCATAAGGATGAATAACCATTTCCAGCCGCTTTCGGGAATAGAGCCGGTAAAGAGGTTGAAGACCACGCTTCCAAGAGCGCCTGCTCCGCAGGAAAGCCCCATCACGGTTGCCACGTTGCCAATCGGGAAAGTTTCTGCCAACACTACCGGAAGAGTGTAAAGCCAGCTAAGGCACATGACGGCCACCAGGCTGAATATTCCTACAATCAACCCAACCTTCAGTCCAAAGCCTGCCGAAGATGAATTGATGAATGGGACAAGGGCGCAAAGAGGAGCGATAAAGGCGATCGTAACCATCATCTTTTTCCTTGCCTTCAAGGCAGGCATTCCATGGCTGATCATCCTGTCCGACCAGACCGATGTAAGTATGCCGCCTATCGCCCCGATCAAGAATGGTATTCCGCCGATCCACTGGATCATGTCAAGGGTCTGCTGGGTGGAAAGACCTTGGGACGAACCCATGTTCCGAAGGAAGCCTGGAAGCCAGAAACAACAGAAGTACCATACGGGGTCGCTTACCAGACGTATCAGGATTCCACCCCACAGGGTGCGGGTGTTGAACAATCCCCTGAATGAGAATTTCTCCCCTCCGGTGCTGCCTGTATCCGTTCCGATGGTACGGTCAAGGATTTCCTGTGAAGGAGTCCTGTACACGAAAGTCCATGCGGCGGCCAGTGCAAGCCCGATCCCCCCGGAAATAAAGAAAACATGCTGCCAATTGCCCAAAATACGCATCAACCATGCTATAAGCAGAGGGGCAATGACAGCCCCGAGTGAGCCTCCGACAGTACATAGGCTGTTTGCTGTCGCACGCTGTCTCTTCTCAAACCAAAGGGTCACAGCCACCAGCTGACCGGCAAAAATAGTGGGTTCTGCCAGCCCAAGGATTCCCCTGCAGATAGCAAACACTCCTACATTAGGAGCGAGTCCGCCTCCGATGCAGGCAAGCGACCAGACAGTTATGCCCCAGAAAAGGACCTTTTTAGGGCCGAAACGGTCCACCAGCATTCCTGAAAGCGGGTACATGACGGCATAGCAGACAAGAAAGACATTCACTATCCAGGCATATTCATAATCCCCGATTCCGTAATGTCCAAGAATCTCAGGTTTCAGGATCGAGAGAAGCTGACGGTCGAGATAGTTGCATATAATGGCAAGGAACATCGTCGCCACGATGATCCATCTCCTGGTTGAAGGATCCTTGATCTTGTTCATATCCGGATTGATAGACAGTACCACAAATTTAATGAAATAAAATGACTACATTTGCGCTTTGGATATTTATTAACATCAACTATAATGACACAGGACGAACTCTTCAAGGTGCTGGTAGCACATTGCAAGGAATACGGATTCATCTTCCCTTCAAGCGAAATCTACGACGGACTGGCAGCAGTCTATGACTATGGCCAAATGGGCGTCGAGCTCAAGAACAACATCAAGCGTTACTGGTGGGAGGCCATGACCCGCCTCAACGAGAATGTCGTAGGAATAGATTCTTGCGTGTTCATGCACCCGAAGACATGGGTCGCTTCCGGTCATGTGGCAGCCTTCAACGATCCCCTGATCGACAACAAGGACTCAAAGAAGCGCTACCGTGCCGACAACCTCATCGAGGACTATCTCGGCAAGATCGAGGAGAAGATCGAGAAGGAAGTTGCAAAGGGCCGCAAGAAGTTCGGAGAGGCCTTCAACGAGGAGCAGTTCCGGGCAACCAACCCTAACGTACTCAGGGAAAAGAAGAAGTATGATGAGGTGCATGCCCGTTACAAGGCTGCGGAAGACGCAAATGACCTCAAGGCCTACCGCGATATCATCATCGACTGCGGCATAGTCTGCCCCATCTCCGGTACCGCCAACTGGACCGAGGTCCGTCAATTCAACCTGATGTTCAGCACCCAAGGCTCCACCACAGGAGGCACCGACGACGTACTTTACCTGCGTCCAGAGACAGCCCAGGGAATATTCGTGGAGTACCTGAATGTCCAGAAGACCGGCCGCATGAAGATTCCTTTCGGAATCGCCCAGATCGGAAAGGCATTCCGCAACGAGATCGTGGCCAGGCAGTTCATCTTCCGCATGAAGGAATTCGAGCAGATGGAGATGGAATTCTTCTGCCGTCCCGGAACCGAGATGGAATGGTTCGCAAAATGGAAGGAGAACAGGATGAAGTGGCATGTCAGCCTCGGAATGGGAGCAGAGAACTACCGCTTCCACGACCATGAGAAACTGGCCCACTACGCCAATGCTGCCACCGACATCGAGTTCAACTTCCCGTTCGGCTTCAAGGAGCTGGAAGGTATACACTCCAGGACCGACTTCGACCTTGGCAACCACCAGAAGATCAGCGGAAAGAAGATCCAGTACTTCGATCCTGAGACCGGTGAAAGCTATGTCCCTTACTGCGTCGAGACTTCAATCGGAGTCGACAGGATGTTCCTCGCCGTACTCAGCCACTCCTACAATGTCGAGCAGCTTGAAGGCGGAGACAGCCGTGTAGTACTCAGCATTCCTGCTCCCCTTGCTCCCGTCAAGGTGGCCATCCTCCCCCTCGTAAAGAAGGACGGTCTGCCCGAGAAGGCCCAGGAGGTTGTGAACGAGCTCAAGTACGACTTCGCCTACCAGTACGACGAGAAGGATTCCATCGGTAAGCGTTACCGCCGCCAGGATGCCATCGGCACTCCTTTCTGCGTCACCATCGACAACGACACGATGAACGACAACACCGTGACAGTCCGCGACCGTGACACCATGGAGCAGACCAGGGTTCCAATCGCTGAACTACGCGAGATGATCGACAGGAAGGTCAACATGGCCAATCTCCTCAGAAAGCTTTAATGATGAAAGCCAAAGCCCTATTTGCCATACTTGCGTCAGCCGCGATCCTTTCTTCCTGCTCCGGGAAAAAGGTTTCCCTTTTCAACGGGGACAACCTTGACGGCTGGAGAACCGTCCTTAAGGAGGACACAGACGCCATCTCCGGCGCTTCCACCTTCAGCGCTAAAGACGGGATCATCCACGTCACAGGGCAGCCTTTCGGCTACATCCGCACGGAAAAGAAGTACTCCGACTACCTCCTGCACGTCGAATGGCGCTGGACGGGAGACAAGGCCGTTGACGGAGGAATATTCAATTACCTTCAGGATGGTGACAAGGTCTGGCCTATGGGAGTGCAGCTCCAGATGACTCCGAAGGACATGGGCATGCTGATGGGAGGGATTCCGATTGAAGGAGTTGAAGGACCATTCTACCGCAAGGCAAGGACGGTCGAAGAGAACCCCGAAAAGCCCGTCGGCGAGTGGAACGAGATGGAATTCCTCTGCAAGGGCGGAAACATCAAGGTCACCCTCAACGGAGTCATGATTAACGAGGCTCAATGCAAGGCCACCGAAGGCTACATCGGCCTCCAGTCTGAAGGCGGCGCCATGGAATTCAGGAATATCTTCCTGTCATTCTGAGCGAAGCGAAGAATCTATCATCCATCAAAATATTCCGGGAAAGCCATCTTCAGTGAGGGCTTTGCTATTTCCAGCAACGGGATCATCACGAAGGGACGGTCAGCTATTCCTTTGTGTGGAATCGTCAGTTCATGGATATCGATCCGTTCTGTACCGTAAAACAGGATGTCGATGTCGATGATGCGTGAGTGATAGATCCGATTGCCTTCTCCGTCATATTCAGGAGGGTCCGTCCGGCCCATTTCCCTTTCGATCGACTTGACCGTTCGCAAGACCTCCAGCGGAGCAAAGTCAGGAGAAAGATAGACCCGGTACAGGACGGCTGCATTGAGGAACTTACCACCGGAAAAGCCCATAGGCTTGGTCTCTATCAGGCGGGAAAGCGCAGAATAGTGGCATCCGAAGGCCTCGTCCATCCTGCGCAAGGCTTCAAGGATGTTGGCCTCACGGTCCCCAAGATTGCTCCCGAGTGAAAAATAGATGTTTACAAACGACATTTCAGGACAACAATCGAATCATCCTTGAAAAGATTCTCAGGAAGTGTGATCACCGTCTCATCTTCCACGACGGTCATTCCAACAGGCTGACCAGTCTCCACGACTTTGCATTCTCCTGACAGGACTGCAGGAACCGTCACGGAAGCCATAGGGCGGGTCAGGAACAGATAAAGGTTCTTTCCTTCTGAGGTCTCTTTACGAGTCGAGTAAACTCCATCCGGCATCGCTAGACCTAAAGGCTCGGAACCGAAGACAGCTTCCCCGTTGACATCCAGCCAGGCACCCATCTCCCTAAGGCGGCGGACTGCAGGAGCAGGAAGAGTTCCATCCGCTTTCGGTCCTACGTTCAGAAGATAGTTTCCACCCATCGAGGTGTTGTTTACAAGGTAACGCAGCATCCTGGAAGCAGGCTTCCAGTTATAGTCCTTGCCATGATAAGCCCAGGAATTCTGCATGGTCGCAGGAGTCTGCCAAGGCTTGGACAGCATCTCTTTCGGGTAGGAATTGTCGTGCATCTCAAGGAAGTCGATGTTGTCCCCAGGATTCTCATAACAGATACGCCCGTTGATGAGGCATTTATCACTGTAGGTCCTGACAAGCCTGATCAATTCGTCCCTCCTCTCGGGAGTGATGTGGGTCTTCCAGTCCCAAGTGTCAAACCACAGAAGGTCCGGGTTGAATTTCTCGATCAATTCCCGAACCTGTGGAAGGGATTTCCTCTGCCAATATCTCTCGAAAGCCTCGTCATCCCTCCATTCACACCATCTGGGCAGAGCTCCGTCCGGATCCTCCCAATCCTGCCAATGGGAATAGTAGAAGCCATATTTCAAGCCATATTTCTTGCAGGCCTCCACGAGCGGTGCGATCAGGTCTTTCCCGTAAGGGGTGTTCATGATGTCAAAATCCGAGACTTCAGAGTCCCAGAGCGCAAAGCCATCATGGTGCTTGGAAGTGATCACCAAGTACTTCATCCCTGCATTCTTAGCTTCCCTGACCCAACTGTCGGGATCATAATTCACCGGATTGAACTGATTTGCCAGGGCATTGTACACATCGTCAGGAACCTCCAGACGCGGCTTTATCCACTCTGCGTACCAGCTGTTTCCATTAGCGAAGGAAGTGTCCGGCATGGTGTGGCCGTTGTATGAACCCTCTAGGATTGAATATAATCCCCAATGGATGAACATCCCGAACTTGGCTTCCTTGAACCATTCTGACTTTTCTTCAGGCAGTTTCAGGGAGACTTCGCGCTGTGTTATTTGTTTGTCCGAACAGCCTGTGAAAATAAGTCCGAGCAATAAGAGTGGTATGACTAGTTTTCTCATTGTGTCAAACGTGATGATGCTCTTCGGGTTTGTCGGAGTAAACAATCTTTGAACGGACCTCGATAGGGTGCTTCCGGTCAGGATTGAGCCACTTCAGGGAAACTGTGTGCTTGCCGACAGGAAGACCGTACTTGAAATAGAGCTCAAGGCTCCTGCGATTGTTGGCGGCAGGAAGGACAACAGTCCTGTCCACGACGCCGTCAAGGGTGACTTCAACCTTGGCTTCATAGCCTGAATTATCCATAGGCATAAGGTAGGTGAACACTACACCGTTGCCGTTGAATTCCATCTCGCCGCAGTTGTCAATGTGGTCCCTGATCTCCTCGCGTTTCACTGGCCAGTGGCCTTCAAAACCCTTCTCGAGACGGACGGTTTCAGGGACCTGAGTCTTGATGGTCACAGACTCGTCGGAAACTGAGCCGCCGTATTTTTCAATGACCTTGAGGGCTTGATTGAAAGACATCTGGTAAGTCTTGTTGAGGGAAATGTCTGTATAGGCGAAATTCCTGTCCTCAACTTCGTAAATGTTCTTCTTCCAGTACTCAGGAATGTTACTATAGCCAAGGACGACGCCCAGGATTCCTCCGGAAGAAGCAGGATTGCAGTCGGAATCCTTGCCGCAACGGGTGGAGACATCAATGGTCTTGTAGAAGTCACCTTCGCCGTAGAGCAGACCCATGATGATGTAGGCACTGTTGATAAGAGCGTCGATGTTTGTGGTGCCATAGACACCCTCCGGACAGCCGATGTCGAAGCCCCATTTGCGCTCTGCTAGGGCCCAGGTTATCTCCCAGTTGTCAGGATAATCCTTGTGCCACTTGATTATGTCCGCCATGCACTGGTAGTACTTGCTTTCAGTAGGAATCGTCTTGAGAGCCTCTGAAACAATGTATTCAACGTCATCGGAGACGAAAGCCAGGGAATACATTGCCGCGACATAGACACCTCCGTACCAGCCGTCACCGTAGTTCATCATGTGGCCGATCTCATCAGTGTAGTGAACGGCCGCATTGGGCATTCCCGGAGCCATTATTCCGGCGTAGTCAGCCTCGATCTGGAAGTCGATGTCGTCCGAATGGGGATTGTTCATCCAGAAACCCGACTGGGGAGGCATCAGCCCTTGCTGAATATTGTAACGTGCCGCCTGGTTGGCATGCCAGAGAGGATAAGCGGCTGAGGAGAAGGCTTTGGCGAACGACTCGATAGGTGCATCAAGGCCTTCTTTTTCAAACACTTCCACAAAGGTAAGGTCCATGTAGATGTCGTCGTAAAGGCCCGGTGCATGGTCATAGTACCATTGGATCCTGTGGTCCGGCCATTCGATAGGTATGTTGTCATTGATGATGCTGCTGTAACGGAACTCGGTAGGACCTCCGTAGGTGCAACCTATGGTCTGGCCTGCCCAGCCTCCCTTAATCTTGTCCATAAGCTGTTCCTTGGTGAGAGAGACCTCTTCCGGAGCAGAAGGTACCTTGACCTTATTCTGGACGCAGCCCACGGCCAGGATAGCAAATGCCAAAATGGTGACAATAGTTAACTTTTTCATATTCAAAGATTTTTATACTCTTGGACTAGTGAGATTCTTCATTCCCGGATAGAGGTAAAGCTCCTGCTCGACCTTGCCGCCATAAAGGCGGACCCAGGTCTTGAAGCCGTCGTCTCCCTCGGTGAACTCAAAGATGCGGGCGCCGTTGGGCTTAAGGTCGTTGTAGACAGTGTCGCAGCCACTGAAGCGGCCGTAGATAAGGAAGAAATCCTGCCAGAGCATGACAAAGTCGCTGTTATGGTCGTGACCGGTCACAATCCCCTGGACGTCACCCATCTCCCTCATGGCAAGATAGAGGCCGGAATTCACCTTGGGGGCTCCTGGCTCTTCACCTATATTGCCCATCATCACGCGGGAAGTGTCCCTGATGGCCTCTTTGTACTCAGGTACGGGAATATGGAAGAATGCGAGGGAAGGAACGGGCTTTCCGCCGTTTGCCTCGGTGAATTTCCGGCTGTGTTTCTTGTACCAGGCTATCTGGTCGTCATGGACATAACTCCAGCCCTTCTGGCCGGCTATTTCAACCCTGTTACCTGAATCGAAGAGGTAGAAAACCCTGTCGACACCCTTTGATCCAGAAAGAGTGATTATATCGTTGGAGCAGCCCGAGATACCTTCATCGTCTATGGTGTTGACGTTGCCTGGAATAGAGCGCAGGACCTTGAACATGTCCGTCCTGGAAAGGTCAAAATCGCTGTCATGGTTGCCCATAGCCACAGCAAACGGGATCTTGCGGTCAACGAGGGGCTGCAGGATGTGCCTTGCAGAGGCCTCTGCAGGTTTTCCGAACACGATGTCTCCTGTGTGGATGACGAAATCCGGCTTCTCAGCGTCCAGCATCTGGATCACGTTCTTGAGAGCCCTTTCGGAACGCTCGTCTCCTTCGATGTAATGGGTGTCGGTGAACTGGAGAATCTTTATCTTTCTGTTACTGTTGTATTTGAGCCTGTGGGCTATCCCGTCAGCAGGAGTCTTACCCTTGTTGACCTGGAGTTTTCCGGTAGCCATGGCTTCCACACCAGGAATGGCCATCGCTGCGCCGGCTACTGCGGCTGTCGCCGAGTTCTTCAAAAAAACTCTTCTGTCCATGATAACTGTTATTAGTTTATTTTTTGTTTGCAGGAACTGACGTAACCACCTCTACGAAATGGGCCTTGATGGCTTCCGCCTGTTCGGGCGTAACTGAAAGATAGCGTCTGGTACCCTTCTCGTCCGAAGTGAAAAAGGTTGATCCTTCGTCTGTTACGCTAATTGTTCCTGGTTCCGAAACGGTGAACCACTTATCTCCTTCAACAGCATAAAGCACAGCTGTAGGGTCCCATGTAGGACGGTCGTATGGCATCTTTTGGTAGGCCTTGTAAGCTTCTACCATAGGATGGAGTCCTGCCCAGCCGAAGTCATTCTCGATGCTTGTGGCCGGATAATTGACCTGGATCCCTACCTCGAAGGGAGAAGTCACAACGGGAGTAGGCCATTCCTCGAAGATTGCCTTGGCTGCAGGGATATCCTTTACCACATTGTATTCATGATGGTTCTGGTCCTTGAAATTACCTGCCATTGTGACCAGAAGGCGGACTTTCTTCGCCACCAGTTCCTTGCCTGTGAGTGATGAATATTCATCGGCAGGAGTCTGCAGGAGCCTTGAAAGGTTTGTGGAGAACCCAACTGAGGCGATTACGACCGAATTGTCAGCAGCCTTGGAGAGGAGCTTCCTGTAAAGTGACGGCGCTTCAGGGAGTTTGGAATAATCTTTCAGCGTTCTTTTGAATGCCGGGCGCCCTTCTTCGTCCTTAAGAAGAACAACCGCTTGGGCATAATTGATAGCATCAGTCTCACAATCAGCACCATCGCGGATAATTCCGATCGGGATGTCAGGATGCCCGTACCAGGTGTTCAGAATGTCCACGAATTCTCCCGGAGCATCGCCTTCCTTGTTGATGCAGGTCGCAAGAAGATTGATTTTGCCGGCGTCAACATATTTGTAAAGCAGATCCATGGCTATCGCATCATCGACGTCGTTGCCGATGTCGGTCTCCATGATAAGGTTGATGGGACCGGTCTCGCTCCCGGCGGTTCCCCCATTCCTGCAACCTGCCAGGCAGGCAGAAATGACAGCTATAAAGATGAATATTCTTTTCATGATCATAGGAATCTGTTAAAGTTCTTCCCTGTAAGGCATGGCAACTTGGGCACCAGCCTTCTGGACAGCTAGCGCAGATGCCTTGGTAGCGAATTCTGCAGCCTCTTCCAGGCTCTTCCCCTCAGAGAGGGCGACACAGAGTGATCCGCAGTAGCAGTCTCCGGCTCCGGTAGTGTCCACAGCGTCGACCTTATGAGCCTTGACAAATGAGATCTTTTCGCCATCGCAGATAAGGGAACCCTTGGAACCCATTGTAACTATTATCTTTTCTACACCTCTGGCCATCAACACTTTAGCTGCTTTCATAGCCTCTTCCTGGCTGTTTACGCTGCATCCGGTAATAGCTTCGAGTTCGCTCTCGTTTGGAATGAAAAGGGAGATATATTTGAATAACTCTGCTGGAAGCTCTTCTGAAGGAGCCGGGGCAGGATTCAGAACGACGCATTTCCCGAGTTCATGGCCGATCTTGGCCGCTTCGAGGACGGCGGGAACGGGTATCTCGAGCTGCATAAGAAGGATGTCGCACTCTTCAATCGCCTTACGGTTGATCCGGATGTCTTCTTCAGTGTAGTCTCCGTTGGCTCCGGGAGCCACGACGATGCAGTTCTCCGCATCCTTGTCGACAGTGATAAGGGCCACTCCAGAAGGCTTGGAAGAAAACATAACTTCCGAAGTGTCAAGGCCTTCCTCTTTGAAATGACGAATCGTATTCTCTCCGAATATGTCTTTGCCTACCTTGCAGATAAAAGACACATCTCCGCCCAGACGTTTGGCTGCAACAGCCTGGTTTGCTCCCTTTCCTCCAGGCCCCATCACGAAATCAGTGCCCATGACTGTCTCTCCTGGGCCCGGCATCCTGTCCGCAAAAGCGGTCATGTCGGTGTTGGTGCTTCCGATCACCAGAATCTTTCCTTTCATCTCGATTATTAGTTGTGTTATTAAAAATCTGTTGTGTTTCTAGTCCATTCCTAATTCTATGCGAGCCTCTTCTGAGAGCATGCTCTGGTCCCATGGCGGTTCGAAAGTAAGCTCGACCTCGCATCCGGTAATCCCCGGTACGTCAGCTACACTTTTCTTAACCTCGGCAAGTACCTCATCTGCCATTGGGCAAGTGGGAGCCGTGAAAGTCATCTTGATGAAAACCTCGTGCTTCTTGTTTATCACAAGTTCATAGATAAGTCCAAGATCGTAGACATTGACCGGAATCTCAGGATCATAGACCTGCTTGATGGCCATGATGACATTGTCGTATAAAGGAGCGAGTTCCTTGGCATCTTCTGCGGTAAGGACTTCTCCCTGAGGCTCATGACAGACACTCTCACGCGCCAGTTCCTTAATCCTTTCAATCATCGAAACCAGTCCGTTCGCCCTTGTAGGAGAAAGGTTTTCTTTCAGCCCTATCTCTCCGATGAAACCGAAATCGTCTTCTGCTATCTCCTTCGGGTCGCGTCCGGAATAGACGCTTATCAGGAGGGATATTATGCCCTTGGTGATTATCGCGTCGCTGTCTGCCTTGAAGAACAGTCGTCCATCCTCAACTTTTGAATCCAACCAGACTCTTGATTGGCAACCTTTTATAAGCTTATCTTCTGTTTTCTGGTCTTCAGGATACTCCTCGAGATTCTTCCCAAGATCGATCAGATACTCATACTTGTCAAGCCATTCGTCGTACATCGAAAAATCATCGATGACCGCCTGTTTGGCTTCTTCCAATGTCTTCATTCTCTATCAATATTTAACAAGCAATCTATCTACGCCAGCATCGAAACCGCCTTTCCAAGCGACTTGATGAAATACTCTGCTTCTGCCATCGTGTTATATGGCGCCAAGGATACCCTTACCATGCCGGTCACACCAAACCTGTCCATCAAAGGTTCTGCACACATCTGGCCTGAACGGACAGCTATTCCCATCTTGTCAAGGATGAGCGCAAGATCCTCATGATGAGCACCTTGAACTACAAATGAATAGAGCGGTATCTTCCCCTCTGTTCCACGTGGAACACCAAATAGCCTAACCTCATTCTCCCCTTTTATTTGGCTGAGAGAAGAGTACATATACTCGTCCACAGATCTAAGTTCTCGCTGTAGTTCATCGTCTTTATTAATCATTGACAAGAAACTGATTGAATCCTTAAGGGTAGGAACAGCATTGATGTTCTGGGTGCCAGCCTCAAACTTACCTGGCAGCGGGGCATAGGTCGTTCCTGTAAATTTAACAGACCCTATCATCTCTCCCCCTCCCATAAAAGGAACCATCTTCTCGAGCCATTTCTTCTTGCCGTAAAGCACCCCCGTGCCTGTTGCTGCATAAAGTTTGTGGCCGGAAAAAGCATAAAAATCACAGTCAAGGTCACGGACGTCCACCCCGACATGTACGATTCCCTGCGCACCATCGACAAGAACGGGGCAATTCATTGAATGACAAAGGTTTACAATCTGTTTAACAGGGTTTACGATTCCCAGAACGTTGGAAACCTGCGTCACAGCTACAAGCTTGGTCCTTGAAGTGAGGAGTGTCTTCAACTCGTCAATCTTCAGATGTCCTTCATCATCGATGCCAATGACCTTCAGCACCGCCTTTTTCCTCTCGCAAAGCAATTGCCATGGGACTATGTTGGAATGATGTTCTTCCTCTGAAACGATGATCTCGTCACCCTCGTTTATGAATGTCTCCCCGAAGGAATAAGCCACAAGATTAATTGACGCCGTAGTGCCTGAAGTGAATACTATTTCTTCCCTGGATTCCGCATTCAGAAAGTCACGTACTGCGTCCCTGGTACTTTCATATTCCTCGGTTGCATCAGAAGCAAGCTTATGGACCGCCCTGTGGATGTTGGCATTTGCCCCAAGGGCTAAACCATCCAACCTGCGAACAGCATTCTCCAGTCTTTGGGAGGTCGCAGCGTTGTCAAAATAAACAAGAGGGCGGGAATAAACCTGCTGCCCGAGGGCAGGAAACATGTCCCTTATGTCGTTAATTGTCATTCTCCGAAACCAAATGAAGTAAATACAAATTTAACTAATAAATGTCAAACATTTTGTAATTTTGGAAAGTTAAAAGAAGAAACATGATCGACTACATCAAGGGCTCAATAGTGGAACTCTCCCCCGCAGAATTGATTCTGGACAACAACGGGGTCGGCTACAGTTTTCCTATCTCTCTTCAGACCTACCAGACGCTGCAGGATAAGAAGGAGGCGAAGATCTTCGTGTACCATTATCTCCGCGAGGACATGGAGGAATACTACGGTTTTGCAACAAAAGATGAGAGGGAACTATTCGAGCTTCTGATCAGCGTTTCAGGAATAGGTGTAGCCTCCGCCAGAATGATGCTTTCCTCTCTGTCTGCTGAAGAAATCCGCCAGGCAATCCTGTCTGAAGATGTGGCGCGAATCAAGAGCATAAAAGGCATAGGAGTTAAGAGCGCACAGCGTTTGATAATTGAACTCAAGGACAAAATCGTCAAGGGTGAAGGCGCAGATTCTTCAGAGCTTTTCGGAAGCGCTGCAAGAAGCGAGATCGTCGAAGAGGCTTCTCGTGCCCTTATAATGCTAGGTTTCGCAAAACCTGCCGTCAACAAGGCCATCCAGACTATTCTCAAGGCCAATCCTAATGCCAAGGTTGAGCAGATAATCAAGTCCGCCCTACAGATGATGTAATAATACACCTACCGTCCGAAATAGACGAGAAGGATAGATATGTCTGATGGGGAAATACCGGAGATGCGTGAAGCCTGGGCTATTGTGCGCGGTTTATAACGCATCAATTTCTGGCGGCATTCTATAGAAAGGCCGGAGACCCTTTCAAAATCAAAATTTTCAGGAATAATAAGATTTTCCAATCGAGAAATCTTCTCTGCTACCGTTATTTCACGTTCGATATAACCCTTGTATTTAATCTCGATTTCGACGGAATCAACTACTTCTTTTGGATAAATTGTTCCACGTGGAACAATTCTTAACAATTCAGAAAGATTTGTTTCAGGCCTTGCCGCAAGTTCAGCCACCTTCTTAGAATCAGTCAAAGGTGTGGATCCACATGAATCAAGATAAGGGTTGACATCACCCGCGCGAACCTTTGTAGTGTAACAGTATTCACTCAAAGAAGCTGCTTGAGTGTACTTCTGCTGCATTATTGAGTAACGCTTTTCTGAAGCAAGGCCTATCTTGTAGGCCTTTTCTGTCAGCCTGAAATCAGCATTATCCTGGCGAAGAAGAATCCGGTACTCGGCTCTTGAAGTGAACATCCTGTATGGCTCGTCAACTCCTTTTGTGACGAGATCATCTATCAAAACTCCAATATAGGATTCATCACGACGGAGGATAAAAGGATCTTTTTCTTTAATCTTCAAAGCAGCATTAATGCCAGCCATGAGACCCTGGGCAGCAGCCTCTTCATAGCCTGTGGTTCCATTTACCTGACCGGCCAAATATAGGTTTTCGATATCCTTCAACTCGAGTGTATCCCTAAGCTGGGTCGGATCGAAATAATCATATTCTACAGCATAAGCAGGTTTGAATATCTTTGCAGTCTCAAGACCTTTGATTGCATGAAGAGCATCAAGCTGAGTTTCCAAAGGCAAAGAAGAAGAAAAACCCTGGAGATAATATTCATTAGTATCCCTACCTTCTGGTTCAAGGAAGAGTTGATGGGAGTCGTTGTCGGGGAAAACCCGGAGTTTGTCTTCAATGCTCGGACAATACCTTGGTCCCTTACCGGTGATCAATCCGTTCAACAAAGGAGAATCTTTGAAACCGGATCGAAGAATGTCATGAACTTCGGAGTTGGTGTGAAGAATATAACAAGGCATCTGCTCTTCGGAAGCCTGGACCGAAGAAAGAACATCGAGATAAGAGAATCTCTCCGGAAAGGTGTCTCCGATTTGAAGAAGAAGTGAAGATGTGTCGACTGATGAAATGTCAATTCTCGGAGGAGTACCTGTCTTCATCCGTCCGGTGCGAAGACCGAGACTTACGAGTTGCTCTGTCAGACCATGGGAAGAAAGCTCACCGATCCTGCCACCTTCGAAAACAGTGCGACCTATGAAAAGTTTACCACCAAGGAATGTTCCTGCAGTCAAAATAACTGCCTGAGACTTAAAAATTGCCCCGGTAGTTGTGCGGACCCCACAGATTTTTGAATTCTCAAAGAGGAAAGATGAGGCAAAATCTGCGTAAATATCTAACTTACAATTAGTTTCGAGAATTTTGCGCCAGCGTAGGGAAAACGCCTGTTTATCACACTGTGCTCTTGGGCTCCACATCGCTGGTCCTTTGGAGCGGTTAAGCATCCTGAACTGAAGGGTACAAGCGTCAGTTACGAGCCCCATCATACCTCCGAGAGCGTCTATTTCCCTGACTATCTGACCCTTAGCAATTCCGCCAACGGCAGGATTGCAGGACATCCTGGCAAAGCTGCGAAGGTCGGCATTAAGCAAAAGAACCGAACAACCGAGCTTTGAAGCCGCAACTGCGGCCTCACAACCAGCGTGTCCTCCCCCGACTACTATGATATCGTAAGAAAGAGTCATGAGATCAGACGGCACTCCTTAACTTAAGATAATAATCTTCTTTCTCATGGATCTGCTTCTCTTCCTCCGGAGTGTGGTCGTCGTAACCAATCAGATGAAGGAGACCATGAACGATGACCCGGTGGAGTTCCTCATCGAACTCGGCACCATATTCAATGGCATTCTCACGAACGGTGTCGACACTGATGAACAGATCTCCGGAAAGCTTGTTTCCCTCACAATAGTCGAAAGTGATAATGTCGGTAAAATAGTCATGCTGAAGATAACGCATGTTGACATCAAGGATGTAATTGTTGGAACAAAATATTATGTTAACATCGCCTATGGTTCTGATCTCACTGCCAGCGACAAGCTTCAACCAGCGGTTCGTGGCGAGTTTATCCTTGAAAACAAACTTGACATCTTCACAATAGTACCTGATCATGGCTCAAAGTTTCTACAAATCTACAACTATTAATTCAAAAAATTTGAAATGAAAATTATTATTTATAACTTTGGAAGCCATTAATGGATTAATAAACTCACTGAATATGGAAGTAAAGAAAACCGAAAAAGCCAATCTTGAGAACAGGAGACTGCTTTTTACAGAGATCGGACTCGTTGCTGCACTTCTTGTTGTCTGGGGAGCATTCTCCTACGGAACGAAAGAAAAGACAGTGGCTAAGTTCGAAACTGACACAGAGGTTGTGGAAGTTGAGGAAATGGTTCCTATCACTCAGGAGACCCCTCCCCCGCCGCCCGAGGCCCCTCAGATCCCTGTCCTGTCAGACCAGATCGACATTGTCGAGGATGACATCAAGGTTGAAGACAACTTCATGAGCCTTGAAGATGACGCCAACTTAGGTGTTGAAATCATGGACTATGTTGAGGAAGTCAAGGAGGAAGTAGTTGAGGAAGAGGCAATTCCTTTCCAGTTGGTTGAGGAGAAGCCTTCATTCAACGGTGGCGATGCCAATGAGTTCTCCAAGTGGGTCAACTCAAAGCTCGTCTATCCTGAGATCGCCAAGGAAAATGGTGTACAGGGCCGTGTCACCCTCCAGTTCACGGTTGAGAAGGACGGTTCAGTGACCAACGTAAAGGTCCTCAGGGGCGTTGACTCATCCCTCGACAAGGAGGCTGTCCGCGTCGTCCAGAGCTCCCCGAAGTGGAAGCCCGGAAAGCAGCGTGACCGCGCCGTCAAGGTGACCTACACCTTCCCTGTTATCTTCCAGCTCCGATAAGCTCGGAACAAGAAAAATGAAAGGCCGTCCCCGACCGGATGGCCTTTTTTAATAAGATTCTTCACTGCATTAGATTCTTCACTACGTTCAGAATGACACAAATGGTTGAGAATAATATAGAAAAGGCGGTATTTGTCGGAATCATCAGGCAAAACGACGACGAACGTAAAGTAATGGAATACCTTGATGAACTGGAGTTCCTCGCTGAGACAGCGGGGGCTACCGGTGACAGGAAGTTCGTCCAAAGGTTGGACAAACCCGAAAAAGCCACCTACATTCGAAGCGGAAAGCTCCAGGAGATTGCTGACTACTGCGAAGAAAATGAGATTGCGTACGTCATATTCGATGACGAACTCACAGGAATGCAGCAAAGGAACATTGAAAAGGTCATCAAATGCGGCTCGGTGATAGACCGTACAAGCCTTATTCTTGAAATATTCGCACAGAGGGCCAAGACATCTTACGCAAAGATGCAGGTCGAACTGGCTCGCTACAATTACATGCTTCCGCGTCTGGCCGGAATGTGGACCCACCTTGAAAGGCAGAGGGGTGGAATGGGCACCAGAGGCGGAATGGGTGAAACCCAGATAGAGATCGACCGCCGTATCGTAAAGGAAAGAATATCAAGACTTAAGGAACAGCTTAAGAAGGTAGACCGCCAGATGGCGACCCAGAGGAGCAACCGTGGATCCATGGTAAGGCTTTCCCTAGTCGGTTACACGAATGTAGGGAAGAGCACGATCATGAACCTGTTGGCGAAGGCCGACGTATTCGCGGAAAATAAGCTATTCGCCACCCTGGACACGACCGTAAGGAAGGTAGTCATAGAGAATGTTCCCTTCCTTCTGAGTGACACCGTCGGCTTCATCAGGAAACTTCCTACGCAGCTCGTGGAAGCCTTCAAAAGCACTCTGGACGAGGTAAGGGAAGCAGACATCCTGCTTCATGTCGTGGACATCTCGCATCCCGGTTTCGAGGAGCAGATGGAGGTGGTGGAAAGGACCCTTCGCGACATCGGTGCCGCCAATAAGCCTGTCTATGTGATATTCAACAAGATAGATGCCTACCAGTACGAGGAATATGATGAATTCTCACTCACACCGAAAGGGAAGGAGAACCGCACGCTGGACGAGCTGAAAAACACCTGGATCGCTCAGGAGAAGACGCCATGTATCTTCATGTCGGCCATCAACAAGACCAATATTGAAAAACTCCGCAACGATATCTACAAGATGGTCGCCGAAATCCACGCCGGACGCTACCCCTTCAACAACTTCCTTTGGTAATTACTTCTGGTCGATGTCAATACAGGCCTTAAAGATCCTTCCTGAGAAATAAAACGGTGATTCATAATCCCCGTTGACAGGGACTCCCCACTGCCGACCAATCTGGACGGCATTGGATTTTCCAGCCAATTTTACTGCAACTGAGAGTTCAGTACTGCCAACCTGCTGGTCATCAATAAACAGAGTTACCACCGTATGACTTCTGTTGGGATCGATCTTCGCTTTAACGACACAGGGCCCGTCCGGTATCCTCTCAGAGGCTATCAAGCGATCCCCTGCGGCTGTAGCATAGACAGGATAACCATCCAGGACATACAAAGCAAAATGTGTCTGTGAAACGAGAATACCGTTAGAAGAAGTGTTTCCTTCCTCTACATACGCAGAAATTGAATATGGCTTGCCCAAACTACCGTCGAAATATGGATACTCTCCCCACCTTCGAGCACCGGTGAATATGTCATAATGAGCCCTCTGCCTTACTGGGTAGTCAGGATCTGCAGCTTTTCCGTTCTTAAGCGGATAGACATTATGCTTCCAAGCTTCTCTTTCGAATTCTGAGAGCAATTCCTTGACTTTTTCCGGATGTTTTGTGGCAAGGTCATGACTTTCGTTGAAATCCTCCTTCAGGTTGTAGAGATGTACCTGGGTATCCTTGTATTTCTTACGGAGACCATTGACCTTTCCGTTAGGAAACTGAACCTTCCAGCCATCCTTGTAAAGGGCATAGGAGGCATTCAATTCATAGTATTGAAGGGTTTTACGGTCCTTTACATTGTTATCTTTGGAAATCACGGCATAACCGAAACTGGTACCTTCCAAGGGTGTCTGCTCATAACCATTGATCCTTGAAGGAACTGTCGACCCAGAAAGTTCCACAGTTGTTGGAAGAATATCTGTTACATGGGTGTACTGTGTACGGATTCCTCCTTTTTCCTTTATCCCGGCAGGATAGAAAACAATCATTCCATCATGGGTACCTCCCTCATAATCAGCCCATTTCTTGTAGTAACGGAAAGGTGTATTACATGCTTTTGCCCATCCGCTGGAATAGAAAGGCTGGGTATTTTCATCTCCATAATGGTCATATTTTCCAAGTTCTGAGGTTATATATTCCTTTTCAGCCTCAGATGATAAATCACGTCCTCCTGTTCTTCCTCCTTCGCCTGAAGCTCCATTATCTCCCATGGCGACAATTATCAATGTATTGTCCAATTCATCTATCTGTCTGAGGAAATCAACGATCCTGCCTATCTGCTCGTCAGCCTCTGACATGAAGCCTGCGAATACTTCCATCTGTCGTGAATAGAGTCTCTTTTCATCCTGACTAAGAGAATTCCAATCCAAGGCATCGGCGTTTTCCAAAGGTAATGTAGTTCCAGCTGGAACTACGCCGAGAGCAATCTGGTTCTCCAGAGTCTTCTTTGAATATTCGTCCCAACCATCATCAAAACGACCCTTATAATGATCTATCCAACTCTTGGATGCGTGGAATGGCGTGTGTGCTGTTCCTGGAGAAAAATAAAGAAAGAATGGTTTGTCTGGTGCTGCACTTTTACTATCAGCCACATAGTTGATGGCTTCGTCGGCAAGGCGGATAATAACCGGTCTTCCTTGTGGATCTTCCGGCTCTCTTTGGGTGTCACGATACATCAAAGGATGCCACTGGTCTTCTGATCCAGATGCCGCGTTGAATCCATAATAATGATCGAAACCACGGTTAGTAGGCCAACGGTTGAAAGGACCTGCATTTGAACCGTCTGCATCTGGTGTTCCATTGTATTTTCCCACACAGAAAGTGGCATAGCCATTCTCCCTTAGTATTTCAGCAATAGTTCCATTTTCCATGGGAAGATAAGTATCGTATCCGGGAGTTCCGAACTTGTCATCGTTGAAACGTCCCATATGGGATGAATGGTGATTCCTTCCTGTAAGCAGGCAGGCCCTGGTTGCAGCGCTTATGGATGCTGTGTGAAAATTATTGAATCTCAACCCATTCTCAGCAAGATAGTCAAGACATGGGGTTTCAACTAATCCTCCGAAAGAAGAACTCACACCGAAGCCGGTGTCATCAAGGATTATCCACACTACATTTGGAGAACCTGGTTTAGCCACAGGATTGTGATGTGGATAATATGTACGTGTTTCCGAGACGGTCTTTCCGATCTTGCCTTTGAATTCAGGAACGGGACTGTACTGTGCAAGGGCAGATGGCGTGGTGGCAATAAGGCACACGGCCGGCAGAATCATCTCTTTCGTGTTCATAATTTTGATATTTTAAAATATTTAGGGCACGAAACCCTTGATTCCGTGCCCATTATCATATTTATGAATAATAAATTATTCGCTGAACTTGGCCTTGAGGAACTCACGGTTGAGACGGGCGATATGCTCGATCGAGATACCCTTAGGGCACTCCATTTCACAGGCGCGGGTGTTGGTGCAGCCTCCGAATCCGAGTTCTTCCATCTTCGCAACCATATTCCTAGCCCTTCTTGCAGCCTCAGGACGTCCCTGGGGAAGCAGGGCAAGGGAACTGACCCTTGCAGCTACGAACAGCATTGCAGAGCCGTTCTTACAGGTAGCAACGCAAGCTCCGCAACCGACGCAGGCTGCTGCATCCATACTCTTCTCTGCATTGTCGTGAGGAATGAGAATAGTGTTGCCATCCTGGGCAGCTCCGGTACGTACGGAGATGAATCCACCGGCCTGGAGAATCTTATCGAAAGCACTGCGATCCACCACAAGGTCCTTGATGATAGGGAAAGCAGGACTTCTGAAAGGTTCAACGGTGATGGTGGCTCCGTCCTTGAAATGACGCATGAAAAGCTGGCAGGTAGTCACATGATCGTCCGGTCCATGTGCACGTCCGTCAATGTAGAGGGAGCATGCTCCGCAGATACCTTCACGGCAGTCATGGTCGAATGAGACAGGACCGCTGCTCTGGCAACCTCTTTCGACGGCCACGGGATCGTTGCCCTCACGGATGAGCTGCTCGTTCAGGATGTCAAGCATCTCGAGGAACGAAGCGTCCTCTTCAATACCTGAGATGTGATAGGTCTCGAAATGACCCTTTTCACGGGCGTTCTTCTGACGCCATATCTTGAGATTGAAATCCATATCGGGCTATTCTTTGTAGTTTCTGGTTTTGACTTCGATAAACTCGTACTTGAGGGGCTCCTTGTGGAGTTCAGGCTCCTGGTTCTCTCCCTTGTACTCCCAAGCGGCTACGTACATGTAGTTGGCATCGTCCCTCTTGGCTTCACCTTCCTCAGTCTGGCTTTCCACGCGGAAGTGACCTCCGCAGGACTCGTTCCTGTTGAGAGCGTCGCGGGCCATGAGCTCGCCGATCTCGAAGAAGTCCTCGAGCCTGAGGGCCTTCTCAAGTTCCTGGTTGAACTGATTCTGCTCTCCGGGAACGCAGACATCCTCGTAGAATTCTTTCTTGAGTTCCCTGATTTCCTCAATGGCCTTCTTAAGACCTTCCTCGCTGCGGGCCATACCCACGTACTCCCACATGATGTTTCCGAGTTTCTTGTGCAGGGAGTCAACTGTCTTCTTACCCTTGATGGAGAAGAGTTTGTCTATTCTTGCCTGGACGGCCTTTTCAGCCTCCTCGAAAGCAGGATCGTTAATGTCCGTCTTAGGCTCTGCAAACTTATTGGAGAGATAGTCAGCAATTGTGACAGGCAGTACGAAATAACCATCGGCCAGACCCTGCATAAGGGCAGAAGCTCCCAGACGGTTTCCGCCGTGGTCAGAGAAGTTGGCTTCACCGATTGCGTAAAGGCCAGGAATGGTGGTCTGGAGATCGTAGTCTACCCAGATGCCTCCCATGGTGTAATGGATCGCCGGATAGATCATCATCGGCTCTTCCCATGGGCTGACGTTATTGATCTTGAAATACATGTCGAAGAGGTTGCCGTAGCGCTCCTGAACCCTCTGGTGACCGAGCCTCTTGATGGCGTCGGAGAAGTCAAGGAACACTGCAAGACCGGTCTCGTTGACACCGTAACCTGCATCGCACCTTTCCTTTGCTGCACGTGATGCAACGTCACGGGGAACGAGGTTACCGAAAGCAGGATAACGGCGCTCGAGATAGTAGTCACGATCCTCTTCAGGAATCTGTGAAGGCTTGATCTCTTTCTTGCGAAGCTTCATCACATCTTCCATCTTCTTGGGTACCCAGATACGTCCGTCATTACGGAGTGACTCGGACATAAGGGTAAGCTTGCACTGCTGCTCACCGTGGACGGGAATACAAGTAGGATGGATCTGTGCGAAGCAAGGATTTGCGAAATAAGCACCCTTCTTATAGCACTGCCATGCAGCTGAACCGTTGCTGTTCATTGCATTGGTGGAGAGGAAATAGGCATTGCCGTATCCACCGGTAGCGATGACGACTGCATGAGCGCCGAACCTCTCAAGTTTTCCGGTGACAAGATTACGGGCGATGATACCCTTTGCCTGACCGTTAATCATGACAAGGTCGAGCATTTCGTGACGAGGATAGCTGGTCACGGTACCAGCAGCGATCTGACGGTTCAGAGCAGCATAAGCTCCGAGGAGGAGCTGCTGACCGGTTTGTCCACGGGCATAGAATGTACGGCTCACCTGGACACCTCCGAAAGAACGGTTGGCAAGATAACCACCGTATTCCCGTGCGAAAGGAACTCCTTGCGCAACACACTGGTCGATAATGGCTGCGCTTACCTCGGCAAGACGATATACGTTGGCTTCACGGCTGCGGTAGTCTCCTCCTTTGATAGTATCGTAGAAGAGACGATAGACAGCATCGTTGTTATTCTGGTAGTTCTTTGCAGCATTGATACCTCCCTGTGCTGCAATGGAGTGTGCCCTACGGGGCGAGTCACTGATACAGAAGACTTTGACGTTGTAGCCAAGCTCTCCGAGAGAAGCAGCTGCGGACGCGCCACCAAGGCCCGTTCCGACAACTATAATCTCGAGCTTTCTCCTGTTGTTGGGATTGACAAGACGAAGTTCCGACTTACGTTTGGTCCATTTTTCAGCCAAAGGTCCGTCAGGAATCTTTGAGATTAATTTATCGGCCATATTGCAATATGTTAGTTGAATTATTCCGGTTATTGCGAATTAGTCTGCAATTTTAATGATTTTTATTGTATTCCGCAATTTAACGGACCACTTTCGGCAGTTTCCTTAAGTACATCAGGCGATATTTGCGGTAAATCTTATTCATGAGACGGTCATATGCGGAAGAAGACATATTCCTTGAAAACTTCGAATCAGAAATATTCTCAACTTCCCGGCATTCGGCGACACATCCTTTTTCAAAACCGTATATTCCTTTAATCACAAGGGACTGACTGCAAATCTGGGAATTATCCCCATCCTTGTATTCTTTCATGAAAGAAGGAATATGGTCTCTTTCAAAAATTTTCAATGGAATGTACACACTTGTAGTAGGACACCCCAAAACAGTCCATGCAACGGTCTGCAGAGGATCTTCTCCAGGAAACACTCCTTCAAAAACAGTCGAAGATGAAGAAATGTCCCTCATAATAGGTTTTCCAGAACGGGAAATAGAATTGATTATCTCTGAATGCCCGGCAACTGAAACATCTATTCCTTTCATTATTTCACTTGCCTTCTCAAACCTGTCGACTCCCTTCCTGTCTTCCGGTCGGCCGCTGCGGGTGAAATTGGTAACAACCATGTAGCCTCCCGGCTCATCTGCTACATCATAACGACGATAGGAATGATTGTTTACTTCATAATAAGCAGCCTCTCCGAAAGCGTCTATTATTCCGAAATTAGCTTCTACTCCCCATGGTTTAGGCAGAGACTCAAGCAATCTCTCGAAGTCCCTAAGGTTTGCACAGACTCCAAGAGCCTTGTACATTACTTCACCTTCCTTACCCATCGATTCCTCGGGGACATCATCATCCTTAAGGTCATAAGCAGCAGTGTTCATTATGCAGAACCCGGCCGAATTATGACCAGACCAGACTTCTCCTCCTTTGGAAGAAGAATTGACAAGACCTATGAAATTATAGGAAGGTCCCTTGAACCATTGTATCCTGTTGTTGAGTTCCTGGGTGTCACGATGCTTGAGCATCACTGGACGGCCGTCAGAACGTGCATTCCCGGAAATTATCACGGAAGTGCAACAAAAAGCATGAATGGAAAAGAACAAGGCTGATACAAAGATCAGAAACTTAGAATAACGTGCCATTTTCAGTCTTGTTTGCTTCAAGTTCGGCTTCCATACCAAGATGCTTATAGGCCAGCTCAGTTGCAATCCTTCCACGCTGGGTCCTTACTATGAATCCTTCTTTGATAAGGAAGGGTTCATACACTTCCTCGAATGTACCCTGGTCTTCGCTTATCGCTGTAGCGATTGTATTGGCCCCGACGGGTCCTCCCTTGAATGTTGAAATTATGGTTCTGAGTATCTTGTTATCAATGGAATCAAGTCCCCTCGTGTCAATCTTGAGTTTGTTAAGGGCATACCTTGCAATGTCCAGGTCGATGTGGCCGTCTCCCATGACCTGGGCAAAATCCCTTACTCTTTTCAGGAGAGCATTGGCTATTCGTGGCGTACCGCGGCTCCTGAGGGCGATCTCCCTGGAAGCTTCATCATCCACTGTAACTTTGAGAATCCTTGATGAGCGCTTCACGATACGGATAAGGTCGGAAGTGTCGTAATATTCAAGAGCACAGTTTATTCCGAACCTTTCCCTTAGAGGAGCTGTAAGAAGTCCACTTCGAGTGGTAGCTCCGACAAGTGTGAATGGATTGAGGGATATCCTGACAGACCTTGCACCAGGTCCCTTATCTATCATGATGTCGATCACATAGTCCTCCATGGCTGAATAGAGATACTCCTCAACCTCTGGGGAAAGCCTGTGGATCTCGTCGATGAAAAGAACATCTCCGGTTTCGAGGGAAGTGAGGAGTCCGGCCAGGTCTCCCGGCTTGTCCAGCACAGGTCCGGAAGTCACTTTCATGTTGACTCCCATCTCATTAGCTATGATGTGAGCCAAGGTGGTCTTTCCCAAACCGGGAGGACCGTGGAAAAGCACATGGTCAAGGGCTTCACCCCTCATCTTGGCTGCCTTTATGTAGATGCTGAGATTCGAGACTATCTCTTTCTGGCCGGTAAAGTCTTCAAGTTCTTGAGGTCGGATAATTCCATCCAAATCCTTATCTTTGTCGGCGTTTGTATTATGCGGATCGAAATCTGTCATCAGAGAGTCATTTAGCTTATACAAATATATTGATTTATTTTTATTTGATTGATGGTTTTGTTTAGGTTGTTAAAATGTTAATAAGTTCCTAATTGATTAAAATTTAATAATTTATAAAATCAATTAAGCTGTTTTTACTTATTGGAAACCTTTTTATGGATTGTTGAAAAAAAATCCGTTTCCAAAAAATAACATTCGGCACCCGGAAATAAACATTATTTTTAACAGCTTTTCAACACCATTTCAAGGTTTATGTTGATAAGTTCGAAGTCGAGAGAAAAACTCGGACATGAACTTGCGAAAAGGAAGGAAGTCTATTGTAAGGGACTCTTCCTTTCCGCGAGATGGTTCGTGCTCAGCGAGGTAGCTTCGCAAGGAACCCATGTGGTCCTGCTGCCTGACCGTGAAAGTGCAGAGTATTGTTCAGCAGATATTTACGGTCTGGTGGAAGGTGACATTGTATTTTACCTTCCTGACAGCGGAAAGGCAATTGAAAGGAGTAATTACAAATCTTCCGTAGGAGTCCAGAGGACATCTGCTATTGGAAAACTTATTTCCAATTCCGACAATTCACAGAGGCTTTTCATTGTAACATATCCCGAAGCCTTGAAGGAACCTGTTCCTTCTACTTCAAAGATAACTTCTTCTCTTCTGAAGGTTTCAGTCGGACAGGAAATATCACATGAAGAAGTCAAACAGATCCTGTCTTCACAGGGATTTGAAAAAGTTGATTTCGTCTCAGCTCCAGGTCAGTACAGCATCAGGGGATCTATCATAGATGTATTCTCCTTTTCTTTCAACAATCCTTACAGGTTTTCATTTTTCGGCAACGAGGTTGAAAAGATCCATGTGTTCGACTGTAACACCCAGCTTTCGATAGAAGAAAGGACAGAAGTAGAAATATTCCCTGACCTGGTGTCCGGTGATGAAGGATCGGGATCCAGAGTTGCAAGTATTTTTCCTGCCGGGACAGTAATATGGGCAGATTCGTCCGACATGTACCGCAAGGAAGATTTCTTCAAGGAACTTGATCCGTTCAAGAAAGTATTCCTGGACGTTCCTCTTGAGGTTGACAATGATGATGTTATAAAATTCAACATCTCGCCGCAGCCTACTTTCAACAAGAATTTCGAACTCCTTTCGGTCGACATCCGCCAGAACATTGAACGCGGGTACAAGGTCTACATATTCAGTGAAAAGAATTCCCAGATAGAGAGGCTTCGGTCTATCTTGATCGAGAATAAGGGACTGGTTCCAGAATTCGTGGCAGGAAAGAACATCCATTCCGGATTCATCGACCATGAAGACAAGGTCTGCTGCTATTCTGATCATGAGATATTCGATCGTTTCCACAGGGTCAGCATCCGCCGTACAGTGGAAAAGAGCGAGCAGCTTACCCTGAACGACCTTACTGCTTTCAACATCGGCGACTACGTGGTTCACATCGATCATGGAGTGGGAGTTTTTGGCGGTCTCGTAAGGATGAAAGATGACAAGGGGAGGATGCATGAAGTTGTGAAACTGATGTATAAGGACGGAGACGTTGTGTTCGTCTCTGTTCATTCCCTGAATAAGATTTCCCGTTTCCGCTCCAAGGATGGAGAGGCACCGAAGATAAACAAGCTTGGATCCAAGTCCTGGCAGACCCTTAAGACAAATGCAAAGTCAAAGATCAAGGATATAGCCAAGGATTTGATCCAACTCTATGCGAAGAGAAAGGCTTCAAAGGGATTCGCCTATTCTCCGGACAGCTACCTTCAGGAAGAACTTGAATCTTCTTTCATGTATGAAGATACTCCTGATCAGGAAAGCGCTACAAAGGCAGTCAAGATGGATATGGAGGATCCAAGCCCCATGGATCGTCTTATCTGTGGTGACGTAGGTTTCGGAAAGACAGAGATAGCCATCCGTGCTGCTTTCAAGGCAGTTACAGACGGTAAACAGGTGGCCGTACTTGTGCCGACAACGATCCTGGCTCTCCAGCATTTCACTACTTTCTCTTCCAGGCTGAAGGATTTTCCTTGTACGATAGACTACGTAAGCCGCCTTCGTACTACCAAAGAGATTAATTCTATCAAGTCCCGTCTCAAGGACGGCAGCCTTGACATTGTCATAGGCACTCACAAACTCCTAGGAAAAGATTTTGATTTCAGGGACCTTGGCTTGCTGGTTATTGACGAAGAACAGAAGTTCGGTGTGTCTGCCAAGGAAAAACTCAGGCAGTTGAAATCTTCCGTAGACACCTTGACACTTACTGCCACCCCTATTCCAAGAACCCTTCAGTTTTCCCTTCTTGGCGCAAGGGACCTTTCGATAATCAACACACCTCCACCGAACAGGATTCCAACACAGACTGAGATAATCTTGTTCAATAAAGATGAAATAAAGAGCATAATCAATTATGAACTGAACCGTGGAGGACAACTTTTCTTCCTTCACAACAAGGTTGAGGAATTGCAATCCATATATGAAATCCTTCACAGGCTGGTTCCAGACATGAGGATCTGTGTGGCGCATGGCCAGATGGAACCGAAGGAATTGGAGAACAGGATGCTGGACTTCATAAGGGGAGATTATGACATGCTCCTCTGTACCACCATCATCGAAAACGGTCTGGATATTCCTAACGCCAACACCATAATAATAAACCAGGCCCAGAACATCGGTCTTAGTGATTTGCATCAGTTAAGAGGTCGTGTTGGACGCTCCAACAGGAAGGCTTTCTGTTATCTGATTGTACCCCCGCTCGTGACCATCACCGACGATGCCCGAAGGAGACTCAAGGCTATCGAGGAATTCTCGGATCTCGGAAGCGGATTCAACATAGCCATGCAGGACCTTGACATCCGTGGAGCCGGTAATCTCCTAGGTGCCGAACAGAGCGGATTCATCATGGATATGGGATATGAGACTTACCAGAAGATCCTGGCTGAGGCAATGGAGGAACTTGGAGTCGAGACTGGTATAACTGCCGGACGCAAGGAAGATTCTTTCATCAAGGATTGTACGATTGAGACAGACCAGCTTGCTATGATCCCAGATTCCTACATAGACATAACAGCTGAGAAGATAAGGATATACAAGCATCTTGACAGTATGTCGAACGACAAGGATATAGACACAGCCCGTGAAAGGCTTTCTGATCGTTTCGGAGAGATGCCACCGGAGGTAGAAAACCTTTTCGACGTGGTCAAGATAAGGAATCTTGGAGGACAGCTGGGGTTCGAAAAAATCATCATAAAGAATGGAATGATGATTATGTTCTTCATTTCCAATCCTATGTCTAACTACTACAAGACCAGGATATTCTCGGACATCCTCTCAATGATAGACAAGAATTCGGGACTTTTCAGCCTGAAGCAGACTGAAGGCAAGTTGAAAATAGTTACAAGGGGTGTTGATTCATTGTCCATAGCCTTGTCAAGGCTTCAAAAATTGCAATAAAAACACTAAATTTGAAAGATTGTCCTTGATTGAAAAATATGTCTAATCTTTTAGTGGAAATAGGAAACACTGCCCTTAAGGCCGCCTGGTCCGACGGTCTGACGCTTGGCAAGACATTCCGCTACCAGGGAGAAAAGATGTTCGATTTCATCGAATCCTTGGTGAACAAGGAGAAGCCTTCCGTCATGGTGGTTTCCTCATCTATCAAGATTGACAGGAAGGAAGAAGAGAGGATGATGGGGAACTGCGGCAAACTGTTTATCCTTGACCGCGACCACACAGGATTGCTTGAGGAATATGGTCTTCCGGCTTATCTGTCTCCCGACAGGGCGGCTTCGGTCATCGCTTCAAGACATCTTTTCAAAGGAAAGGGAAGCCTGATTTTCGACTTTGGAACTACACTTTCCATTGACATGGTGGATGGAGAGGGACAGTATCTTGGAGGAAATATATCCCCGGGATGCAGGACAAGGTTCAAGGCCTTGAACAGGTATTCCAGGTCCCTTCCTCTGGTCGACACTCCGTCAACGGTAATTGAAACAGGTAATTCATTGGTTTCTTCAATAGAAGCCGGAGTGGTTGGCGGCATAATGTTTGAAATACAGGGTTACTTGTCGCGTTTTCCGGAAAAAGTTGCAGTTTTTACCGGCGGAGACGCGTTATATTTTGCAAAAAGAATGAAAAACTCCATCTTTGTAGTCTGCAATTTAGTGTTGATGGGGTTGGCCTTAATAGCCGAGAGTTATGCTGAAAGGAAAGTTTGACAAGATACTCCTGATTATTGCGGTAATGTTCTGTACACTCCCTATGGGTGCGCAGAATGATGCTTATAATACCTTTTCTCCATATTCAATGTATGGAATAGGAGACTTGTCCAAATTCGGAACAGCCTACAACAGAAGCATGGGAGGAGTCGGAATTGCCACCAGGGACAAGAGGAATCTCAACATCCTGAATCCTGCCGCTGTGACCGAGAGGGACATCCAGTCCTTCATGTTCGACTTCAGTATTTCACAGGGTAACCGCTACTATGCCCAGAACGACATTCACAGTTCGAACAACACCTTCAACATCAACAGTATAACCATGTCCTTCCCGATATTCAAGCCTATAGCAATGTACGTGGGAATAGCTCCCTACAGCGACATTGGCTACAAGGTTTCTGCCTGGGAGACGGACCAGAACATAATTGCTCACACTGGATCCATCCTGAACACTGTCCAGGGCTATGGAGGACTTTACAACCTTTACTCTGGCGTAGGCTACAACCTGTTCAAAGGTTTTTCTGTTGGCGGAGAACTTGATTATATTTTCGGAAACCTCCATAAGGACAATTCCTTCCAGATGGCCTCTTCTTCCCACAGGAGTATCAGCAGCGGTTACACAATGACCCTCAAGGCCATGACCGGGAAATTCGGAGTTCAGTACGCCATTCCTGTCGCAAAGGATGTTTCCGTTGTCGTCGGAGCAACTTACAAGCTGCAGACAAACCTTCGCGGAACCGTGGACAGGTTCGAGATCCAGACTATCTCTTCCATCAACGACTCCACACCTTCTCCGAGGACATATTCAGACACCCTCGGTAATGGCAAAGTCAAGCTGGCAAGTGAGATCGGAGTCGGACTGGCTCTCAAGGGAGGAGATAAATGGACGGCAGAAGTTAACTACATACGTTCAGACTGGTCTTCCACCGGCATGGACAAGGTCATAGGTTTTGCCAATGTGGGTAATGCGGTTTTCAGTGCTACCACATCCCAGTCAATAAGGGCCGGTTTCTCTTATGTACCCAACAGGAATGACATCAGGTACTATCGGAGAAGGGTTACTTACAGGGCCGGAGCCTATTGGGACCAGGCTTATTGCAAGATAGACGGGAACGACTTGAATGCTGTCGGATTGACCTTTGGAGCAACCTTGCCGGTGTTCCGTCTGTACAACGGTTTAACTGTCGGCATGGATTTTGGACAGAGGGGTTCTAAAGCCAACGGACTGGTACGGGAAAGATACGTAAGTTTCAACATAGGACTTAACATTCACGATATTTGGTTCATCAAGACCAGGTACGACTAATATAGGAACAAATAGAGAATAAAAAGCAAATACAAACGACCATGAAAAAGATTACATTAGTACTGCTGGCTATGGCAATGACGCTCGGAACGATAGTTTCAGCGCAGGATAAGTACGGTCCCAACGCAGAGGAATGCAAGAAGTATCTGTCTTATTATCAGGAGTACTACAAGCAGAAGAATTATGACGACGCCCTTCCCAACTGGAGGCAGGCCATGAAGATCTGCCCTCCTACCGCAAGCCAGAACATGCTGCTCAACGGCATGGTCCTTCTCGGCAGGGAGATCAACAAGACAAAGGACGCCGACACCAGAAAGGCCCTCATCGATTCTTTGCTGAATCTTAATGACATCAGGGCTGAGTACTATCCCAACTATGCGGTCGCCGCAATGAATACCAAGGGACAGTACATGACTCAGTTCTTCAAAGATCCGAAGCAGGTTTACGATGGTCTTTCAACAATCGTGGCTGCAAACCAGGAAAAGACAAAGCCCAGCCTTCTCCTTCTCCAACTCAACTCCGCCATCGACCTATTCAAGGCCGACAAACTTGGAGCAGAGGAAGTGATCAACACCTATCAGAATGCCATCGCCCTTATCGGAAAGGCAGAGCAGACTGAAGATGTGGTCAAGACCAAGGGAGACATCGAGGGACTGTTCATCACCAGCCAGGTCGCCAGCTGCGATAATCTGATCGCTCTGTTCACTCCTCGTTACGAGGCGGATCCTGACAACATCGACCTTGTCACCAACATCGTCAAGATGATGGGCAACACCGAGGGATGCCAGAACAACGACCTGTTCCTCAAGGCTGTCACCAAGATGCACGCCAACGAGCCTTCAGCAGCATCCGCTTATTACCTCTATAAGCTGCATGCCGCCCAGGACGATAACTCCACCGCTGTGAAGTACCTCGAAGAGGCTATCGCTTTCGGCGATCTCGACTCTGCAACCAAGGCCAACTACAACCTTGAACTTGCAGCATTCGGCCTCAAGAACGGCATGAACGCCAAGGCTTTCGAAGCCGCCAGGAAGGCAGCCGAGCTTGATCCCGCAAACCAGGGTAAGGCTTACTACCTGATCGGAACCATCTGGGGATCCACCAGGTGCGGAGGCAACGAGGTTGAGAGAAGGGCCAACTACTGGGTGGCCGTCGACTACCTCCGGAAGGCAAAGGCTGCAGACGAGTCCCTGACTGCTGATTGCAACAGGCTTATCGGTTCCTACAGTGTTTACTATCCTCAGAAGGCAGAGGCCTTCATGTATGACATCGTGGACGGACAGTCCTACAGCGTCAACTGCGGAGGAATGCATGCAACTACAACCGTAAGGACTCAGAAGTAAGACTCTTGAAGCTCCTTTCACATACTCTTACGATGATTGCAACCGCATCAGCGGTTGCTTTCGTCGTATATTCATGCAGCGGGAAACTCTCCGAGGCAGCGCAGCTTGACCTTTCGGAGACCCCGGTTCAGACCGTCGACAACCTATTCATGGTCCAGACTCGGAACGGCGGACTGAAGATGCGTGTGGAAGCCGATGTGATGGAGCGATACGACAACGACACTTGTTCCTACGAACTCTTTCCCCAAGGCCTGCATGTCTTTGCTTATTCAGAGGAGGACCTTCTCGAAACCGTCCTCCATTCCAACAACGCAAAGCACTTCAAGAGTAAGAAAAGGGACAATGAATACTGGTCAGCATTCGGAAATGTCGTCGTCCAGAACATTATGAAGCAGCAGACCCTGGAGACAGACACGCTTTACTGGGACCAGACCCAGAAAGAGATCTACACGGACTGTTATGTAAGGATGTTCACAAACGATGATTTCATGCAGGGATACGGGATGCGTTCTGACGAAATGGCCCGTAATGCCATACTCTTCAGGCCGTTCAACAGCTATGTCTATGTGATCCAGGACTCGACAAGGGTAGTGATTGATTCCGTCAACTTTATTGGCCCTTTGCTCAAAAAAAAGATGATTAATTAAATAAAAATCACTATCTTCGCACCCCAATATCTATTTTAGAGAATTATAGAATAAAACAATACAAAATGGCGATTCTTCAAAAAACTCGCGAAAAGGCTGGTCTTGCGGTGTCTATCATCATCGCTCTGGCCCTTCTGTCTTTCATCGTAGACCCCGGAACCCTCGAGTCTGCGTTCCAGATGATGTCTTCCAAGAATAATGTCGGTGAGATCAACGGAAAAGCCGTTTCCTACATGGATTTCCAGCAGGATATCGACAATTTCACCACTGTCAACGAGATAGTGACCGGATCTTCCGCACAGAACGAGCAGCAGCAGGAGCAGATCCGCAACGCTGCCTGGCAGAGCCTTGTGGACAGGTATCTGTTCACAAAGAAAGCCAACGAGGCTGGCATCAAGGTTGGTGAAGATGAAATGAAGGAACTTCTGGCCGGTGACATGGTTTCTCCTATCATTGCCCAGAATCCTGCATTCATGGATGAGAATGGCAACTTCTCCAAGACAGCGCTCCAGAATTTCATTTCAAGTATTCCCCAGGATGCATCCGGCAGGCTCAAAGCTTACTGGGATTACATCCAGACCTCAGTTGGAACCCAGCAGTACTATGCGAAATACGGTTCCCTCTTCAACCAGAGCAACATCCAGAATCCTCTGATGCTCAAGAGGGCGATTGCAGAGAACAATAACACGACCAACGTCGATTTCGTGATGGTTCCCCTCGGGTTTGCACAGGACACCACCATCAAGGTCCAGACCGCAGACATCAAGAAGTACTACGACAGCCACAAGGACATGTTCAAGCAGAGTGCTTCCCGTGACATTGAATATGTAGTCTTCGAGGTCAAGCCTTCACAGGCGGACATCAACGCAACGAGCGAGTCCATGGACAAGCTTTACGAAGAGTTCAGCACCACGGATGGTATGAAGTCATTCCTTGCCAAGAACTCTGAGATGTCCTTCGACGAGCGCTGGTACAAGGATGGTGAACTCAATGTCATCAACTCCGACCTGAACGCTTTCGTCTTCGGCAACGCTACCGGAACTTCTCCGATCATCGCCGACAACAACACCAACGTCTTCTATGCCGGAAGGATCATGGACACTGCCCAGATTCCTGATTCTGTCTATGTAAGGCACATCCTTCTCCGTGGAACCGATGCCACTGCCAAGGCAGACAGCCTTCTTGGCGTCCTTGCAAAGGGAGAGAATTTCTCCAACCTTGCAGCATCATTCTCTGATGACACACAGTCAGCTGCTGACGGTGAGCTCGGAAGCATCGGCTGGATGACCCAGAATTACATGATCCCTGGATTCGAGTCTGTCCTGACCGCCCAGGTCGGCAAGCCTTATTCCATCAAGACCCAGTACGGCACCCATGTCGTAGAGGTTACCAAGAAGACCGCTCCTGTCACAAAGAAGCAGGTTGCTGTCCTCCAAAAGACTGCCCTTGCCAGCGGCGAGACCTTCAATGATTATTATTCTCAGGCCAGCAAGTTCGCCAAGATCGCTGCAGGCAACTATCAGAACTATCTTGCAGCCGTTGACTCCTGCGGTGTCTATTCACACCCCATGAACGGTGTCCTCGAGAGCACTGCAAGCTATGGCGCCATCGACCAGGCCAAGGAAGTCACCAGGTGGGTCTTCGACAACAAGGTTGGAAAGGTTTCTCCTATCATCACCGTCAACAACAACTATTTCTTCGTGACTACTGTAAAGGGTATCCACAAGGAAGGAATCGCTACGCTTGATGAGGTCAAGGACATGATCAACCAGCAGCTTTACAACGAGCAGCTGAGTGTCAAGGCCGCAGAGAGGGTTGCAGAAAGGATCAAGGGCCTCAATGACCTCCAGACCATTGCAGACACCCTTCATACCGTTGTCAGCTCAGGTGTCGATGTGAGGTTCGCCTCACTTGCAGGCCAGGGGCTCGACCCTATGTTCATCGGTGCCGCTTCTGTGGCTCCCGAAGGCAAGATCTGCGGACCTGTTGCAGGCGCCATCGGAACCTATGTATTCAAGGTCAACTCCCGCGAGATGGAGTCCTTCTTCACCGAGGATGATGCCAAGAATGCAGCTACCCAGATGAACAGCTACAACTCCCAGATGATCCTTCCTGTGATGATGCAGGAAGCAGACGTCAAGGACCACAGGGCACGCTTCTTCTAGCAGAAACCCTAGCAAGGATATATTAAAAGGCTGACCCTTGAAAAGGCCAGCCTTTTATTGTTGAAGAATATTAAAAAACTATTCTTCTCCGGAGAGGATCTTGACAACGGCTTCAAGTTTCTGACGCAGCTTGGCGGTGTCGATGCTCTGAGTGAGCCCCTCGATGGACTTGCGGAGCCTGGCGGTGTCAATGCTTTCGACGAGACCTTCAATGCCGGTCTTTATTCCTTCTACTGATTTGCGAAGCGAGGCAGTGTCGATCTGGTCTATCATGTCGTTAATGGTCTTGGGAAGCTGCTCAAGCACATCGCCAAGTTCTTCGGAAACACCGGAAATCTCGCTCCCAAGAGCCATGGAACCATACTTTCCCATCGCCTGCATGGTGCGGACTTTTTCGGCAGTGGTATAGGAATCGTAGTTCTCCTTCATTTCAGCCACAAGGGCGTCATATTCTTCACGGGACTTCTTCCAGTCCTCCTCCGAGTAGTTCTTGTACTCCTTCTCCGTCTTTTCGACAAATTTGTCGAGCCGGTCGGGAAGGCTTACTGTCGTTGCACAGCCCACTGTGATGACCAGGGCAGCGAAAGCTGCAGCTATTGTAGTCCTTTTCATATCTCAGGTGTTTACACGTTAAACAGGAAATGCATTATGTCTCCGTCCTGGACTACATATTCCTTTCCCTCCGTAGCAAGCTTTCCTGCGGCCCTGGCGGCACTTTCGCTGCCAAGGGCTACATAGTCCTCATACTTGATGACTTCGGCCCTTATAAAGCCTTTTTCGAAGTCTGTGTGGATGACTCCGGCCGCCTTCGGCGCCTTGTCTCCCTTGTGGATGGTCCAGGCCCGGCATTCGTCGGCACCTGCAGTGAAGAAGGTTTGAAGGCCGAGAAGATGGTAGGCTCCTTGTATCAGCCTTACGACTCCAGACTCCTGAAGACCCATTTCTTCCAGGAACATCTGGCGGTCCTCGTAGCTGTCCATCTCGGCGATCTCAGATTCTGTCTTTGCGGAAATGACAAGGATTTCAGCATCTTCGTCCTTTACAGCCTCTCGGACAGCTTCGACATATTCATTTCCGGCAGCAGCAGAAGCATCGTCTACATTGCAAACGTACATTACCGGCTTGTTGGTCAGCAGGTAGAGATCCTTTGCCATTGCAGCTTCTTCTTCGTTGGCCGGTTCGACCGTCCTGCAGGACTTGCCCTGCTCGAGGGCTTCCTTGTAACGCTGGAGAAGGTCGACGAGCTTACGGGCGTTCTTGTCTCCTCCTGTGGTGGCCTGCTTCATGGATTTGGCGAGGCGGGATTCGACGGTCTCGAGATCCTTGATCTGGAGTTCCATGTCCACAACTTCCTTGTCCCTGACCGGATCCACGCTACCATCTACATGGACAACATTGCCGTCATCGAAGCAGCGAAGTACATGGAGGATGGCATCCGTTTCACGAATATTTGCAAGAAATTGGTTTCCAAGGCCTTCGCCCTTGCTTGCTCCCTTGACAAGACCAGCAATGTCAACGATGTCGACCGTGGCAGGAACTACGCTTTTGGGCTTGCACATGTCGGCAAGGACCTCCAACCTCTTGTCCGGTACATTGGTGGATCCCAGGTTGGGTTCTATCGTACAGAAGGGGAAATTGGCGCTTTGGGCTTTTCCGGAACTGACGCAGTTGAACAAGGTTGACTTTCCGACATTGGGAAGTCCGACTATTCCGCATTTCAAAGACATATCTTATTGATTTTTAAGTTCAGTTAACAATTGTTGGACACAAAGATACGAATCTAAAGAAAATGTTTTTCCGTTTATTATCCTTTTTTCTGTTTTGAAGTCCCATCTTTGAGTGTGTTTCGCTTATCTCTCATAGTTATTTGGAGTCTTTTCCCGGTCCTATGCAATCCAGATCATGGGGCAGGGAAAGATTCCATCCTCATTATGTTCTGGAACCTTGAAAACTACTTTGACTGGAAGCGCGACACCCTTCTTCAGAGCACTTCGGAAGAAGAATTCACTTCATTTGGAAACAAGCACTGGACCAAAAGGAAATTCGAGTCCAAAAGCAGGGCCATAGCGAAGTCCATCCTTTGGCTGGCAGACCATAACGGCAGGCCTCCTGATGTGATCGGTCTTGCCGAGATAGAGAACCGCTTTGTGCTTGAAAGGCTTCTAAGGGACACTCAACTTTCAAAGCTGGACTATGCAATCGTTCACTTCGAATCTCCGGACCCGCGCGGGATAGACACCGGGCTGCTTTATCGGAAATCCACGATTAAACTATTGGATGCCAAGCCTTTGAGAATCAACAACAAAGACGGGACACCTCTCGGGACTAGGGATATCCTGCTGGCCGCTTTCCTTCGTGAAGGCGTGGACAGCATCGCCTTCCTCGTGAACCACCATCCTTCGAAGTACGGCGACGGTTCTGCACCACGGCGGGCCCTTGCCATGAAACGCCTTGAAGAAGCAACGGATTCCCTCGTTTCTTCAGGTTGGCATGATGTGGTCGCCATGGGTGACTTCAACGATGTCCCAGCCTCGACCGAAAGCTATTCTAGGAAAATGTTCAATCTGGCTCTGGAGCTGGCCGCGAAAGGTCTTGGTACGATCAAATATTCAGGAAAATGGGAAATGATAGACATGTTCTTCATTTCCCCGGCCGTCAGTTACAGGAACCCGGGAGCGGAGATGACGGTCTGGAGGATTCCTTTCCTTATGGTCCGCGACAACACCCATTCAGGTGAAAAACCGTTCAGGACATTCACCGGACCACGTTACACAGGAGGCGTGAGCGATCATTGTCCCATAACGCTGATGATTCAATAATATTTATTATTTTTGTAAGAACGGCTCGAAAAACATAATGTCAAATAACACACTTTTATGGAAATGAAAACCAGAATCAGGGAAAAATTCAAGACTCTCTTCGGCGTTGAAGGTGAGGTCTTTGCATCTGCAGGACGAGTCAACCTCATTGGAGAGCACACTGACTACAACGGCGGTTATGTGTTCCCGGGAGCCATCGACTGCGGCATCATGGCCGAGATCAAGGTCAACGGAACCAACAAGGTAAAGGTCTTCTCCCTCGACTACGATGAGTACGTTGAGTTCGGCCTCGCAGAGGAGGACAAGCCTCAGCAGCAGTGGGCCCGCTATATCTTCGGAGTCTGCCGTGAGACCATCAAGCGCGGCGGCAAGGTCGAAGGTTTCAACTGCGTGTTTGCAGGAGACGTTCCCCTCGGAGCGGGACTTTCTTCTTCCGCAGCCCTTGAGAGCACCTTCGCTTTTGCTATCAACGAACTCTTTGACAACAAGATCGACAAGTTCGAACTTGCAAAGATCGGACAGAGCACAGAACACAACTACTGCGGTGTCAAGTGCGGTATCATGGACCAGTTCGCCTCGATCTTCGGAAAGAAGGGCAGCTTGATCCGCTTGAACTGCAAGACATTGGAATACAAGTACTACCCCTTCAATCCAGTAGGCTACAAGGTGGTTCTCGTTGACTCATGCGTGAAGCACGAACTCGCTTCTTCTGCTTACAACAAGAGGCGCGAATCCTGCGAGAATGCAGCTGCCGCCATCAAGAAGAACCATCCTGAGGTTGACTTCCTGAGTGACGCGAAGAGGGTGTGGCTCGAAGAGGTCCGTGAAGAGATTCCCGAGGAGGACTTCCTCAGGGCTGAATATGTTATCGGTGAGGTCCAGAGGGTCCTCGACGTCTGCGATGCACTTGAGAGAGGAGACTATGAGACCGTAGGCGAGATGATGTACCAGACCCATTTCGGACTCAGCAAACTATATGAGGTGAGCTGCCCTGAGCTTGACTTCCTCAACAAACTGGCCCGCAAGTGCGATGTCACCGGTTCCCGCGTGATGGGAGGCGGCTTCGG
>Ga0129310_1000170_pt1 | contig 89916 bp, 80 predicted proteins | sample Go1ome_2_FD_94433 | JGI IMG/M metagenome (GOLD analysis project Ga0129310, IMG submission 94433) | Western lowland gorrila individual fecal microbial communities from Wisconsin, USA - Go1022A metagenome | ecosystem: Host-associated > Mammals > Digestive system > Large intestine > Fecal | place... | reverse complement strand
TAAAATCAAGCCGGAGATAGAACCTAAACTCAAGGAAATAGCGGCAATTCAGCAATCATTAATTGAAGCAGCTTGATTTATTATGGAGGATGAGCAATTTACACCACATTTAGGACTTGACCGTTAGCAGTGCTTGGAGGTATTGAAAAATGAAAAAAAGATTAAAGCTGGGGGATATTTATGAGATTCCTTTACCGAATGGAAAAAATGCATATGGTAGATTATTTAAAGAATACACATTAGCAATATATAAGATGATATGTACATCAGTTGATGGATTACCTGATACAGAAGATTATCAATTTTTTGTTGGTGTATATAAGGATTTATTGCAAGATGGTGAATGGAAGATCGTTGGCAACAGAAAGTTTGAAAATGAGGAAGATGCATGGGCACCCCCGCAATGTGTAATTGATGCTATTACTAAAATAGGTTCTATATACTATAAAGGCGAAATCATTCCTTGCGAATATGAGGATTGTAAAGATTTAGAAGTTGTTGCTGCTTGGGATAGGCATCATCTTGTTGATAGATTAATGGGAGATGACAAATGGATTAAATCAATAGGAAAACCTATTAATCCAAATGATAAATAATTTAAGAGACGAAATAAAGGAATAAGACCAATAAGAGGGGTACAAAATGGGTAGTTTAGTTCTTTATATGGTGTTGACGGTTCTTTCAGCGGGACTGTGCTTTTTCATACAGACTTTGGGAAAAGAATTCTTAGGACAGTGGAGCGGCTTTCTCTTTGCAGGTGACAGCTTCAGATATAATTACGTAATGTATTTTATAGGACTGGCTATATTCTGCACCTCACTGAGTCTCATGTATAAATATATTGTACAGAAGAAACTGGAGACATATTCAATCAATAAGGTGGCTGCAGTAATAGTAGTTATCTTATCAATATGACGATAATGGAAACTTTATCGGTGGTACATTTGATGGCAAAACATATAAGTACACCTATGATGCAAATAATTTATTATCATCTATGGAGTTGGTTGGAAAAGGAACAAAAACCTTTGAGTCCAAGAATGGAAGATTTGTCGGTTACACTGACGAATTAGGTAATAAAACTTCATATTCTTATGATGGAGTAGGAAATATAGTGTCGAAGACAGATGCTTTGGGAAATATAACAAAGTACGAATATGATGGAATGAGTCATCTGACAAAGATTACCGATGCAAGAGGAAATAGCTCTACTTTTACCTATGCAGCTAATACTTTTAATAGAAATATGAGATCTTCTGACCCTTATTATTCTAATAACGGACTAGAAATCCATGAGATTGAACCTGTTAAAATGGGTGGAAGTCCAACTGATTTGAATAATAAAGTTGCAATTCAATCACAAGCTCATAGAAGGTATGTAACACCATGGTGGAATAAGATACGTAATGAAGTTAAGAAAGGACTAGAATAATGAGTCTACAAAACATAATAAAAATTTTGAAAAATGAATCGACAGGTTTATCTGAAGAAAATCTTATAGATTTTGAAAAAGATATTAATTGGCAATTACCTAAAGAATATAGAGATTTTTTAAAAGAGGTAGATGGGGGATATGGAGAATTAAATAATTACTATATTGAATTTTGGTGCATCAATGATATTGCGTTTTATATTGATGAGTTAGATGATTCAGATGAAATAATTTTATTTGCGTCTGATGGCTGTGGTGTTGCTTTTGCGTTTGATAAGAATACTTATGAGATATTATCAATACCGATGGATTGTCTTGAAAGAAGGTATGCAAAAAAAATCGCAAATAATTTTTCTGACTTTATTGTATTATTAGAGTCCAAGAAATTGGAGTATTAAAATATTAAATGTTTGTCAATACTTTAGCACCACAATCCCCTCCCCATCAAAACCAACCAACTAAATCCAACCACTATCCCGAACCCGAAATAACTCTCTGCGAAGCAGAGTCATATTATGAGGGCGAGTGTAGCGAGTTACGGTATTAACGAGCAAGATATAATATTTTTTTGTTCAGGCAGAATAATAATTTAAGAGACAAAATAAATGAGGAATATTATGAAGAAAGGCTTGTTCTCTATATTAATCTTAGGTATATTATGTCTAGCTTTTGCTGGATATATAATAATACCTAACTTTAATTATTTAATACTAGGGAAAACGATTGATTTAAATAAGTATATAGAAGATAATGGTTCATCACAAGTTGATCTTCCTGAAAATGAGATAGTAACATTATCGATAAATAAGTGTTACGGAGAGTTTTCGCGGAGATCCCGTTTAAAGAGTAGTGATGAGAGGTATTATCTTGTTGAACTAGAAGACAAATCTACCATAGTTGTTGAAGTTGTAGTTTCGAAGAAAACAAATATTGCTATACTTGATAAGATAGCCGAGGATACAAAATCTTCTAGAGATAGAACATCGTATAGTACCTTAACTTATACTGGTAAGTTGATGGAACTTCATGATAATAAAGTGAATAAGGCTTGCGCGTCTTATGTTGAAGAGTTAAAAAAAGATAAAATTATGGATGACGATGTTAATGTTAGACAACTAGTTATCAATTCTGGTGGAGAGCGCTTTTGGGGAATTCTTTTAACAGTGATATTTTTATTCTTAGGCGTCTTATTCGTATTTGTTGGAATTAAGTCATTTTTTGTGGAGGTGTAGAATATAATGGCACCCGCAACATATAATATATAGAAGAGAAGGAAGAATGTATGTTTACAAGAGTTATAAATGAAGAATATGCAGTTCTGCATAATGCAAATGAGATAGCTAGACTTGGCCGCAGAGCCCTAATAGTTACAGGAAAGTATTCAGCGAAGAAGAATGGTTCGCTGCTTGAGCTTCAGAAGGTACTTAGTGATACAGGTACTGAGTATGTTATCTTTGATCAGATCGAGGAGAATCCTTCAGTTGAGACTATAAAGCAGGCAAGAGATATGGGCGTCAGCAAGGGAACTGACTTCTGTATAGGACTGGGCGGCGGTTCACCTATGGATGCAGCTAAGGCGATAGCAATTCTTCTTTATCATAGCGAGAAGGATGTGGACTATCTATATGAGAAGCCAGCTTCTGATGAAGTAGATGAGTATGGTCATACACTAGCTTATCCAGTTGTTGCGATTCCTACTACTTGCGGTACAGGTTCAGAAGTTACAGGTGTGTCGGTTCTGACTCGTCATGATCTTAAGACAAAGAAGAGTCTTCCACATCTGGTTTTCCCAGAGGTTGCACTTCTGGATCCAAGATATCTGATGTATGCGCCACATAGTGTACTGAAGAATACATCTATAGATACTATGTCCCATCTTGTAGAGAGCTACATCAACAACAATGCAACGACAGAGAGTAAGGCACTCGTACTTGAGGGACTTAAGCTGTGGAGTCGAGGCAAGGACGTTATACTCGGAAAGAGACGTGTTGGTTATACGAAGGATGAGCATATCGAAAATGTATCTGACTTCGTTCGAAGAACTCAGGATCCTGAGAAGGCTGAAGCTGATAAGATTACAGATTTGAAGATTCTTAGTGATATGCTGACTGCTTCAAATATTGCTGGAGAGGCTATAGCTATAACAGGAACTTCACTTCCTCATGCTCTGAGCTATAGACTTACTTATGAGGCAGGTATCAAGCACGGCCCTGCAACTGGAATCTTCCAGCCAGGATTTATGAGATTTGCAGATGAGGATACTCAGAAGAAGTTACTTAAGGCGATGGACTTTGAATCACTTGATGAGTTTAAAGCATTTCTTGGAAAGACTTGTGATATAAAAGGACTTGGTGATATGCAGTATAGTATACTGGTTGAGAATTCGATTAAGGATATTCTTGCTGATCCAAAACGTATTGAAAAGGTTCCATATCCTGTCGATAGAGAAGTTTTAGAGAGTATTGTCTCATAAAAAGTTTGAGAAAAAACAGTAATTTTTGTTAAAATTATACGAAATCACAAATTTCTTAAAAAATCGGTTGCAAATGAAAACCTATTGTAATATACTTACGTGGTACTTGAAAGACAGTACTTATACGTAACGGGCCGCTAGCTCATTTGGTAGAGCACCTGACTCTTAATCAGGGTGTGCGGGGTTCGAGCCCCCGGCGGCCCACTCCAGGAGGGCTGAGGACTTTGTGTAGGCAAGGTTTTTGGCCTTTTCTTATGCCCGTTTTCATCCGATGCTAAAAGCGTCGGATGTTTTTGTATGAAGCAGTCTTATGAAACATTTTATATGTATGAAATGGAGTCGAGAATGTACAAGAGTGATACAATCTGTGCTGTGGCAACTGGCCTTGGTAGGTCGGCCATAGGAATCATAAGGGTGAGTGGTCCAGAGGCAATCCAGATATGTGACAAAGTATTTGTTGGTAAGAAGCGTATCTCAGAAATGAAGAGCTTCACAGCTGCATTTGGAAAAATCTGTGATGGTGATAAGGTCCTTGATGAGGCGATAGTTCTCGTGATGAAGGGACCGAAGACTTACACCACTGAGGATACAGTAGAACTTGATCTTCATGGTGGCCCATATGCTCTTCGATGTGTTATGGATCTGCTCGTTACACTTGGTGTGAGAGTTGCTGAACCAGGTGAGTTCACGAAGAGAGCTTTTCTTGGCGGCAGGATCGACATGACTGAGGCTGAGGCTGTTATGGATGTGATAAATGCTGAAACCGAAAGGTCGCTTTCTACATCTTTAAGTCAGCTGTCAGGTAAGCTGCGCGATGAGGTTGTGAGTCTTCGAGAGAAGATTCTCTATCATACTGCATTTATCGAGGCGGCACTTGATGATCCAGAGAACTATGTTCTTGATGAGGAATATAACCATAAACTTGAGCAGGAAGTTAGAGAGCTGAAGGCTAGAATAGAGAAGGATCTTTCTACTGCGGAAGAAGGAAGGATTCTTAGAGAAGGAATTAGAACTGCGATAGTTGGTAGGCCAAATGTTGGAAAGTCTTCTATGCTTAACCGTCTTCTTGGGGAAGAACGTGCTATCGTAACTGAGATAGAGGGAACGACGAGAGATACTCTTGAGGAATATGTAAGTATCGGCGGCGCGCTTCTTAGACTTATAGATACTGCAGGAATCAGAGAGACGGATGATACTGTAGAAAGAATCGGAGTTGATAAGGCGAGAGATGCGATAGAGTCTGCAGATCTTATCCTGATGCTGCTGGATGGAACCAGCTCACTCACCGATGAAGATAGAGAGATTATCAGCGGGCTTTCTGGCAAGGAAGTAATCGTTCTCATTAACAAGAGCGATCTATCGAATGCCAGCACTAAGAGTGATTCAACTAGTCATACTACGCATACTATAATAGAAGAAAATGAATTAACCAGCTGTCTTCAGGATGCAGAAGTGAAGGGATATCATATAATCAACACTTCAGCAAAGACTGGTCAGGGAATGGAAGAACTTACTTCTCTTATCGGAGGGCTGTTCTTTAGTCAAGATATAGATTATAATAATCAGGTATATGTAACCAGGGCTAGACATAAGAATGCACTTACAGTTGCAAGAGATAGTCTAGGTAAAGTACTGGATAGTATAGAAGCAGGTTTAGGAGAAGACTTCCTTACTATCGATCTTATGGCGGCTTACGAGTCGCTGGGTGATATCATAGGTGAGACATTACAAGACGATCTCGCCGACAAAATATTTAGTGAATTTTGCATGGGAAAATAAATTACTATTCACAGTAGTAAGAAAAAAATATGAAACAGACTGCTTGCAGGCTATTTTTCATATTTTTTCTTACTAACTGCGAAGCAGGAATTAAAAAATCATGAGGAAAGTGTCTGCAAAGCAGACAGTAGAGTGCGATAGCACGGACTTTCCGAATGGGTTTTTAATTACTGTGAATAAGAAAAAAGGAATTAATATGAACATCGAAGAATCTTATGACATCGTAATAGTTGGAGCGGGACACGCCGGATGCGAAGCAGCGCTCGCGGCAGCCAGACTTGGATTTGAAACTATCCTCTTTACAGTAAGTATGGATAGTGTTGCTCTGATGCCTTGTAATCCGAATATTGGTGGAAGCTCCAAGGGACATCTGGTGCGCGAGATAGATGCACTGGGCGGTGAGATGGGTAAGAATATAGATAAGACTTATATTCAGTCGAAGATGCTAAATGTATCAAAGGGTCCTGCTGTTCATAGTCTGAGAGCTCAGGCCGACAAGGGCGAATATACTAAGCAGATGAGACTTACACTTCAGAAGGAACCACGTCTTACACTTAGACAGGCAGAGATATCGGAGCTTATCTATGAGAAGACAGAGGACGGAGTTAAGGTCGTAGGTGTAAAGGCTTATTCAGGAGCTGTCTATCACGCAAGGGCAGTTGTTCTCTGCACAGGTGTTTATCTGAAGGCAATGTGTATCTACGGAGATACGATAACATATACTGGACCAAATGGACTGATGGCCGCGAATCATTTATCTGATTCTATGGAAGCAGGCGGCATTCCACTTAGAAGATTCAAGACGGGTACTCCACCTAGACTTGACGGAACGACTATCGACTATTCGAAGATGGCCGAGCAGAAGGGCGATGAGAGGATTCAGCCTTTTTCCTTCATGAATACTGAGGAGGATATCGCGCGTGATCAGATATCCTGCTGGCTCACTTACACAGGTAAGGAGACCCATAACATTATTAAGGAAAATATCGACCGTTCTCCACTCTTTTCAGGAGTGATAAAGGGAACCGGTCCTAGATACTGTCCTTCTATTGAGGACAAGATTATGAAGTTCCCAGATAAGGACCGCCACCAGCTCTTTGTTGAGCCAGAGGGTGAGTTCACTACGGAAATGTATCTCGACGGAATGTCATCTTCTATGCCTGAGGATGTGCAGTACCGCATGGTGCACTCTGTACCGGGACTCGAAAATGCTAAGATAACAAGACCTGGATATGCTATCGAGTATGACTGCATCTCCGCAACTGATCTTAAGCCTTCCCTTGAGTTTAAGAGTGTGTCAGGACTCTTCTCTGCGGGACAGATTAACGGAAGTAGCGGCTATGAAGAGGCAGGCGCACAGGGGCTTATTGCAGGTATAAATGCAGCTAGACTCCTTCAGGGTAAAGAAGCAGTTGTTTTATCCAGAAGTGATGGATATATCGGAGTTCTTATCGACGACCTTGTAACTAAGGAGACGAAGGAACCTTATAGAATGATGACTAGTCGCGCGGAGTATAGACTCCTACTTAGGCAGGATAATGCTGATCTCAGACTTACGGATATCGGTCATGAGATCGGTCTTATAGATGATGAGCGTTACGCATCATTTTGCAAAAAGCGTGAGATAATTAATTCTGAGATTCAGCGACTTAAGGAAACCATGGTTGGAGCGGCAAAGGAGAACCAGAAGTTCCTGGAGAAGCATGGCAGTTCGCCTATCCATACGGCAGTGTCTCTGGCAGATCTGATAAGAAGACCGGAGTTTAGTTATGAACTGATTGCGGAGCTTGATACTGAGAGGCCAGAACTTCCTCTGACTAGAGAGATTACCGAGCAGATTGACATTTCTCTAAAATACGAGGGATATATTGATAGGCAGAAGAGACAGGTGGATCATTTCCTGAAGATGGAAGGAAAGAAGATCCCTGCGGATATTGATTATAGTCAGGTTAAGAATCTTCGAATAGAAGCTAGACAGAAACTTGAGGCTGTGAGACCGGAGTCTATAGGACAGGCATCACGTATCTCTGGCGTTTCACCAGCCGATGTTAACATGCTATTACTTTACTTAAAAATGTAGACAGGGGATATACATGAACATTATAGTTTTTGATCTGGAGTGGAATCAGAGCCCAATCGGGCAGGCTGGGGAACATCCTAGAATGCCATTTGAGATAATCGAGATTGGTGCTGTGAAGCTTGACGAACACTACCATATAATAGATGAATTTCGCCGGCTCATAAAGCCAAAGCTCTATCCGACTCTGCACAAATACATAAGGAATATTCTCAACTACGATGAGAAGGAACTCAGGAAGTCAGGCGTTGATTTTAAGGTTGCCTGTTCAGACTTCCTTCGTTGGTGTGAGACTGATGAGTCCATAGAAGTAGAGGACGGGGTTACCGTAAAGGTGCCTTATTCCTTCTGCACTTGGGGACCGTCAGACTTGAATTATCTACAGACCAACATGGACTTCTATCGTATGGAGAAGTTACCATTTCCTCTTAAGTTTTACGATATTCAGCAGATATATGCTGATAAGTTTTCGAAGGATAAAACTATATGCAAGCTTGAGAAGGCAGTCGAGAGACTGAAGATTGAGCATAGCAGACCTTTCCATGCAGCCGTAAATGATGCTTACTACACGGCCATGGTTCTGCAGAAGGGACACTTCGGTAACATCGAGGAGAAGTTCACATTTGACGTATATAGACATCCGAAGAATCAGGATGAATCTATAACTGAGTTTCATAACAAGGTTCTTGATCATATATCTGGAGAGTATGATTCAAGATGTGATGCTATGAATGATCCTGAGCTCCTTACTATAAGATGTTCTCGTTGTGGTGGAAAGACCACTAAGAGAATTGACTGGTTCCAGAACTCCAGCGGAGTGGAGTATGCAGTTGGCAGGTGCTTCAGGCATGGAAACATGCTGGCATCTATGCGATTTAAGCCAGCATCGGATAGTTCTACACGTATCTTTGCAGTAAAAAAGATCGTGCCTATCAGCAAGACCCGATATAAGGAGGTCAAAGCAAAGCACGATCAGATAGAAGCAAAGCAGCGCGAGAAATATATGAATTATCGCAGAAAGAAAAATATGAAGTAATATAATGTAAGAGATTTTTACTTCAGAGGTTCTCTCTTTGCGGTTCCAGGTTTTCTTGGATAAGCCTTTGGAGTTGGCTTCGTCTTTCTGATAAGAACGAAGCTACGGGATATATCACTATCGGCGAGCTGGAAGCGAACGACGTCTTCAAGTTCTCCACCGAGAAGCTTTATAGCTTTCTTGGAGGAAGCAAGTTCTTCTTCTATATCCTGTGATTTATAGGATATAAAGAGACCATCGACTTTAACATATGGCAGGCAATATTCTGTAAGTACATCGAGACTGGCAACTGCCCTTGATACTGCTATATCGAAATGGTCGCGGAGCTTCGGATTTCTGCCGCCTTCCTCTGCACGAGAATGTATCGTAGTGATGCCATTTAGATTTATGGCGGTGATAACATCATCTAGAAACTTAATTCTCTTACTTAGCGAATCAAGAAGTGTTAGCTGAATGTTTGGACATGCTATTTTTAGCGGGATAGCGGGAAAGCCAGCTCCTGTACCAACATCAATCATGCTGACATTTTTTGATGAAATGATATTTGCGGCAGGGACTGCAGGTAGTAGAGAAAGGCTGTCAGCGAAGTGCTTCAGAGCGAACTCCTCTGGATCTGTTATAGCAGTGAGATTCATCACTTGATTTTTTTCTATCACCATGTCTCTATAAGTGGTGAACTGTTCTATCATAGTCTCACTAAGGTCAACACCTAGCAGATCTGCATAATACGCTATATCTTTCATTAGCATCCTCCAGTATTGTCTAAAAATATATAGATAGAATAAGATACATGCAAAGTAAAATCAATAAAGGTTTTATATTTTTTTGATTTATGGTATTATGCCATATGGTAATTTGGACTTAGGAGAATTATTAATTAAGTTTTCATTTCAATATATACTATTTTCAATATACAAAAATTAAGAGGGATAAAGAATATTTATTCAGAGGAGAGTTTATGAAGGCGCTTAGAGTTATGGGCTACATCTTTGCTGGTATTCAGCTGATTCTTTCAGGAGTTGTGCTGTACCTTGCATTATCAACTAATTTTGTTCCTATGGGATATGGTATAGCTGCAGGAGCAGTAATACTGGTGCTTACGGCACTTTGCATATTCCTGACAACGAAGAAGAAGTTAACGAGAATCGTATCACTCGTTATATCGATTCTTATCAGTATAATGATGGCATTTGGAATATACTATCTCCTCGTTACGATCAAGACCATGAACGACGTTACTGGTATAACTACTGAGGTCGATGAGATAAATGTATATGTATCTAAGGACGACGCAGTACAGTCTATAAATGAAGCTATTTCGAATGGATATACTTTCGGTCTCTCTGCAACAGATGACCAGGCACACATCAACGAAACTATCAGTAAGATAGAGGGTGATGTAGGTGCTACTATCACAACAAAGGAATATGATACAATATTCGACCTGATCACAGGATTTGAAAGCGGAGAAATCCAGTCATTTATCACAAATGCTGGTTCACTCGTTATGTATGAAGGCGCAGCAGAAGAGAATATGAACTACTCTGCTAAGCTTAAGACTATTATGGAGAATACAATCGTAGAAGAGATTGCAGAAGAAGAGCCAGCTGCTGTAGATAAGGATCACTTCTGTGTATACTTCAGCGGTATTGATACATTTGGCACAGTTAGTGCAAAGAGTAGAAGTGATGTAAATATCATCGCAGTTGTTAACAATGATACTAAGCAGGTTCTTCTTGTATCTACACCTAGAGATTACTATGTACCACTTTCAGTATCAAAGGGTAAGAAGGATAAGCTTACACATGCTGGACTTTATGGAGTTGATTGTTCAGAGAACGCTCTGGAGGAACTCTATAATATAGATCTTAACTACTACGTAAAGCTGAACTTCTCTGGATTCCAGGGAATCATTGATGAGATTGGTGGAATAGATGTTGATTCAGAGATGGCATTTACATCTATGACAGAAGAAGGAACATATAGCTTCAGCAAGGGAGTTAATCACTTAAATGGTGAGGAGGCTCTGGGCTTTGCTAGATCAAGAAACTTCAAGGAAGGCGATAGACAGCGTGGACGTAACCAGATGCAGGTTATCAAGGCTACTATCAACAAGCTTGAGACTCCAAGTACACTTAAGAACTACAGTGGTATTATGGAGACAATGGATGGCTTCTTCCAGACTGATATGTCAACAGAGGATATCGGATACCTTGTTCAGAGCACACTTTCTGATGGTAACTGGGAAGTTCTGACATATAGTGTTGGTGGAAATGATTCTACTGAGACATGTTACTCTACAGGTTCACAGCCACTCTACGTTATGCTTCCAAATGATGAAGATGTAGAGTATGGTACAACTATCATCAACAGAATCCTTAGCGGCGAGAAACTTACTCAGGATGAGATAAATGTTTATTTGAATAACAAGGACGCAGAGGATATAATAGATGAAGATGCAGTAAATACTGAACTTACTGAAGAAAAGGACACAGAGTCTACAGAAGAGTAAACTAATTGAGGGATAAAAGTATGGGAAACAGTTCACAGAGTCCAGTTCTTGTAGTTATGGCTGCAGGACTTGGAAGCAGATTCAAGGGCTTGAAGCAGATTCAGCCTGTTGACGATGCAAATCATATCCTCATGGACTATGCAGTATATGATGCGCTTGAGTGTGGATTTTCAGAGATAGTATTTATTATAAGAAAAGATTTTGAAGATAAGTTTAAGGAAGCGATAGGTGACAGGATCAGTGCTAAGTGTCCGGTAACCTATGTATATCAGGAGCTTACAGATTATCCTGGAGATATAGACTTTCCAGAAGATAGAACTAAGCCTTGGGGAACAACTCATGCTCTCTGGAGTGCGAGAGAAGCGCTTCGAGGAAAGAGCTTCCTTACTATAAATGCTGATGACTTCTATGGAAGAGGTGCTTACACGGCAGCATTTAACTTCCTTAGCAGTGTGAAGGATGAGGATGGAACTCATCATGGTTGTATCTGCTATGATCTTGTAAAAACTCTTAGTCCAACTGGAACTGTATCTAGAGGAATCTGTAAGGTTGACAGTGAGAACAATCTTGTTAGAATAGATGAAAGAAAGAATATTAAGCTGGAAGATGGTAAGGGCTTCTTCACGCTTGATGGTGGAGAGACATTTACCGAGATTCCGGAAGGCTCTCTTGCTTCCATGAATCTTTGGGCTTTCGGCAGAGGTTTTATCGATGATATAGAGGTGAGCTTCAAGAAGAGGTTTGAGGAAGGTGTTAAGGAAAATCCTCTTACCTTTGAAGAAACTATATCAGATGCAATCCAGGATATACTTACTAGAAAGTCAGGCAGTGTAACTTGCATTCCAACGGATGAGCAGTGGTTCGGTATGACATATATCGAAGAGCTGGATATGGTTAAGGACAGGCTCAAGACTCTTAGAGAGGAAGGCGTGTATGTCGACTCAAAATGGTAATAATGCTATACCATTTTATGAAAAGGATAGTTCCTACAAGATAGCTGGTGCTTTATCGGTAGGTGGTGCTGTCTTTATGATTGCGGGTACATTTTTCCATTGGATCAGTCTTTTTGTAAAGACTACAGAGGTCGAGCATGGTGGTATCAGCTTGATAAAAGCGGTGATACATATAATCCGCGGCGGCTTCAGTATAGGAAATATACTTCCTGCATTTTTTCTGTTGCTTTTCTATGCGACAGTTGTATTCCTTGGATTTCTAGGATTTAAGGATAATTTTCAGAGACAGCCATTTCTTGTTAAAGGAAAGAAGCGAATAAGATTTGGTGCACTTGCAGCATCATTGGTCTTTGTTATCGTGCTGGTCAAGCTTCCAGCCATGAAGGAAAATCTTAAGAGATTTTATGATCTGAGAGACAGTTGGGCATCCTTTATTAAGTCTAGTAAAGAAAATGCTGTACCAGGTGCAGGACTTATGAGCTGCCACTTGTTTATCGGATTGGGAATGATACTTTTCATTATCGGATTTGCAGCATATCTTGCATCTATTATCTTCAACTTTGTTCTTGAAACACTGAATGAAGATGATTAGAGATTTTGAGAATAGATAAACTTAGAATAAAAAAAGTGCCGTGAGGCACTTTTTTATTTGTATATATCTTGTCTAGATAAATCTATATTCCATCAACTTCTTCTTTTGCAAGCTTTCCGTCGCGGAGTATATTCTTAAGCTTTATAGCATCGTCTTCTTCCAGAGCTTCCTTATATTCTTCAAGATACTTGATGATAGTATCAAGTTCGAAGAGAAGGTTGTCCTTGTTCTCCAGGAATATCTCCGTCCACATGTTTTCGTTAAGCCATGCAACACGAGTCATATCCTTGTAGCTACCTGCGGAGAAACCTGCATGCTCTCTAGCAGTTGGGCTCTTGATGTAAGCATTTGAAACTATGTGAGCCATTTCCGAAGTAAATGCTATCATCTGGTCGTGTTTCTCTGAAGAACAGATAGTAATACTTCCGAATCTACAAGGGGCGAGCACATCCTTAATGTGGTTACAAAGGTTGAGGTCGCGGATATCTTCAGGTACGAGGATCATAGATGAATCTCTGAAAAGCTTGCTGGTACTATACTTGTAACCAGAGAACTTCTTACCTGCCATAGGATGTCCACCAACAAATGTGAATCCATATTTCTTAGCTATAGGGAAGCACTCCTTACAGATACGGCGCTTAAGTCCACCTGTATCAAGTACGAGAGCCCCCTTCTTTATAAGAGGCGCCTTTGTAGTTATAAAATCAATAATTGCCTGATTATATAGAGCTGGAATGATAAGATCACATTCGCCTATGTTGTCATCAGTAAGTGTATCATCCAGAGTTCCGTCGAGCTTCGCGAAGGAACAGATTGATTCATCGATATCGTATCCGAGAATCTTTGCATTGCTGTGACTCCTATAAGCCTTTGCGAAGGAACCACCTATCAGTCCGAGACCGACTATACCGACAGTCTTAACTCCTGAACGCTCGAAGTCTCCGAGTATTCCTTTCTTTTCCTGTGTCTCATTTGGTTCGCTGATTCTCTTAACGCTCTCAACTATATCGAGAGATTCAATCAGTTCTGGATCTATCTTAGAAGTATCTCCGACTAAACCTATGATAGTCTGATAATCGCCGTGCGATACATCGCATTTTAATCCCTCAGCTTCAAACCATTTGGTAAGCTCATAGATTTCATCAGGAGAAGTATCCTTTTTTATTATCGCAATCATATATATGCTCCTTAGTATAGAATAAAACATATTCACGCTTTATACATGACACTTTAGCGCGTTAACGTATCGAAGTATAACACTATGTCGTGCAAGAGTCAAGGCACTGTTAAGAATGCAGTGAGCTATGGTGTTGTAAATAATGGTCAGCTATGATAAAGTTAGTCTTGCAAATTAACGAGACTTGAGTTGATCTGTCTTGCATAGATAGTGGAGGTTATTTACTTGTTTAATATATTAGTTAGCATAGCCAAGATTATAATAGGCTTTATAATGCTCATAAAGGGCGCCGACTTCTTCGTAGACGGTGCCGCAGCAGTAGCTAAGAAGTTGGGAGTGCCCGAACTCGTTATCGGACTTACCATAGTTGCTATGGGTACCAGCGCACCGGAAGCCGCTGTCAGTCTTAGTGCAGCAGTAGCAGGTAACAATGGTATCTCTATCGGAAATGTAATCGGCAGTAATATAATGAATGTATTCGTGATCCTGGGTATAACCTCGATCATCACAACTCTTAAGGTAAAGCCAGCTACTGTAAAGGTAGATATTCCATTTGTCATAATCTCTACTATAGTGATGGTAGCATGGGGTATGACTTTCGGAAAACTCACACATCTGACAGGTATAATCTTTCTACTTGCCCTGTTCTCATACATGGGTTATCTGATCTGGTATTCTAAGCACACTGACTCCGAAGATGAAGGAGAAAATGTGAAGGATATAAAACTCTGGCTGATACCAATCTTTATTCTGGGTGGACTTTTTGTTATCGTGCTTGGAAGTAAGATTGCGGTTGCTGGAGCAGCTGATATCGCTAGATTCTTTGGCGTATCAGATAGAGTTATCGGACTTACTATCGTAGCTCTTGGAACATCACTTCCTGAATTGATGACTTCTGTAACAGCTGCCAGAAAGGGCAGTGCAGATATAGCTATCGGTAATATCGTAGGAAGTAATCTATTCAATATCTTATTTATACTTGGTCTTACCACTCTTATTATTCCACTTCCTTATGTAAGTGAAGGGGCAAACTTTATAATAGATGGATTTGTAGCTCTTGCAGCTGTACTTCTTCTATTCATACTGGTTGTAAAGAATAAAAGACTTGGTAGAACAGGTGGAATCATAATGCTACTCGGATATGCTGCGTACTTTGTATACCTTCTTTTGAGTGGCTCAAATCCAGTCTAGCGCGGCTTTAAAAAATGCTCGCTTTTGTTGCATTTTCATGTAGAAAATGCACCCCTTTTACGTTATAATACGAATAGGCTTTTGAGGGGCTTTTACCGGAGGTTTTCAAGTATTCTTGGAGGTGTTTATGTTGAAAAAGAAGAGGCTTAGAGTATTTGTATCTATGTTTCTCGCACTTATGATGATTCTTGGAGTGATTAATGCACCTAAGTATCAGATTAAGTCAGTTGAAGCAGCGGATGCATATGTTACAGTCACAGCAACAAGATGTTATGACTATTGCTACGAAGTTCTCGATTACGTTAATGAAGAGAGAAGAAAGAATGGTCTAAATGAAGTAACCATGGATGCAGAACTCATGGAAGCAGCTATGCAAAGAGCTGCTGAGTCTGCTGTTATCGGAGCTGCATATGACCATGCTGAGATAGATAATAATAGAGCACATACAAGACCTGATGGAACAACCTGTTTTACAGTTTCATCCAAAGCTATGGGTGAGAATATCGCTTATGGACAGTCTACTCCATTTAAGGTTATGTATAACAAGAGCAAGAATATAGATCCTAACAGTTCTACAGATATGGATCATACTTCTTGGATGCGTTCAAGTGGACATAGAGATAATATCCTCTATGGACTTAAGTCTACAGATAAGACAACTTGGAAGTCAGTTGGTATCGGTATGGTTTACTATGGTGGTAACTATTACTACTATTGGGCACAGGAGTTTAGTGCGTATGATGCAAATCCTGTAGCTAAGAGAACTGACAGAGTTCAGACAACATTTTCAGTTGGTGTAACTAGTGAAGTATATAGCAGACTTCAGAGCAGAGGCCTTCTTAACGGAGGCAATGATATTGGCTCAGGTTCTTCTGGTGGTTCAGGCGGCGGTCAGCCAAATGGTCCTGTAAGAGGCGAGTGGAAGAATGACGGCAGAGGCTGGTGGTTCTCACTTTCAGACGGAAGCTATGCACAGAATTGCTGGCTTAAGTCAGGTGGCAACTGGTATGCATTTGGTGAAGATGGATATATGCTCACAGGCTGGAAGGCTATAGAGGGATCCTGGTATTACTTCCATAGCGATGGACACATGGCGAGCAGTGAGTGGATGGATGGTTACTGGTTGAGCAGTGACGGTTCATGGACATATGAAGGTATAGGAAGCTGGTACGCTGATGGAACCGGATGGTGGTTCGCAGATTCCTCAGGCTGGTATCCAGTAAATCAGTGGCAGAAGATAAATGGTAAGTGGTACTACTTCGATGGAAGTGGATACATGGTTACCAACAGAACTGTTGATGGATATTACTTAGGTCCAGATGGAGCTATGCAGTAATAAGTAATCTAGAGGGCAGGGGATAAAACCCCCTGCTCTTTTTTTGGGCATTTTACTTATAATTTCGTGCATTTTCGCGCTATATTTATTAAATACATGTGTGGCGCATGGAAAAGTGTTGTGGTAAAATGTTGAAAGGTGCACGATTAGGTGCTAATTAGAGATTTTCTAATTCGTTAAGGAGGAAAATGATGAAGCCTTATGCAGAAATGTCAAAAGAGGAACTAGAGGCAGAGCTTGCCGCAGTAAAGGCAGAATACAAGAAGTTCCAGGATATGGATCTTCACCTCGATATGAGTAGAGGTAAGCCTTGTAAGGAGCAGCTCGATATATCTATGGGAATGATGGATGCCCTTAATTCAGAGGCAGACCTCACCTGCGCAGATGGAACAGACTGCCGTAACTATGGTGTTCTCACAGGTATCGAGGAAGCTAAGATTCTTATAGGAGACATGATGGAGAACAATCCAGATAATATCATTATCTATGGTAACTCTTCTCTAAATGTAATGTACGATACAATTGCCAGAGCATATACCCACGGAATTATGGGTAATACCCCATGGTGCAAACTGGACACTGTAAAGTTCCTTTGCCCAGTACCTGGCTATGATAGACATTTTGGTATTACAGAGTATTTTGGAATAGAGATGATTCCAGTTCCTATGAGTCCAGAGGGACCTGATATGGATATGATAGAGAAGCTTGTGTCTGAGGATGAAGCTATCAAGGGTATCTGGTGCGTACCTAAGTATTCAAATCCACAGGGATATTCATATTCAGATGAGACTGTAAGAAGATTTGCAAGACTGAGGCCAGCTGCAAATGATTTCAGAATCTTCTGGGACAATGCATACGGAATACATCATTTATATGAAGATAAAGAGGACTACCTTGTAGAGATTCTTGCAGAGTGCAAGCGTGTTGGTAATCCTGATCTTGTATATAAGTTTGCATCTACATCTAAGATATCTTTCCCAGGAAGTGGTATAGCTGCACTTGCTACATCACCTAACAATATGGAAGATATCCTGAGTCAGATGACACATCAGACAATCGGACATGATAAGGTGAACCAGCTTCGTCACGTTCGTTTCTTCAAGGATATTCATGGTATGACAGAGCACATGAAGAAGCATGCTGCTATAATCAGACCTAAGTTCGAGGTCGTACTTAATACTCTTGAGTCAAGACTTGGCGGTCTTGGAATTGGTGAGTGGACTAATCCAAATGGTGGTTACTTCATCAGCTTTGATTCACTGGATGGATGCGCTAAGGATATAGTTGATAAGGCTAAGAAGGCAGGCGTTGTTATGACAAAGGCTGGTGCTACATGGCCATATGGTAAGGATCCACACGATAGCAACATTCGTATCGCTCCAACATATCCTAAGAATGATGATCTAAAGCTCGCAGCAGAGCTCTTCACTATATGTGTACGTCTTGTATCTGCTCAGAAGCTGCTTTCAGAGAAGTAAAGATATAGATATTTAATCGGTATTATAATTATGAAGCTTGATATAGTATATGAAGATGAATATTTAATAGCGTGTGTTAAGCCTTATGGTGTTCCTAGTCAGCTGGACAAGACCTATGGCGTAGATATGATAACTCTGGTAAAGGAATATCTCTACGACAAGGAAGTTGCTGCAGCTGAAGCTGAGGGAAAGAGTTCAGAGGATGTTGAAGAACCTTATGTTGCTGTGATCAATCGTCTGGACAGACCAGTTGCGGGTATCATTCTTTTTGCAAAGGATGAGAGCACTGCAGCGAAGCTTTCCGACATGGTCCATGACCGCAAGATAGCTAAGTTCTATCAGGTGGTTGTCAGAGGATTCATGAAGGATGAAGAAGGAACACTTACTTCTTATCTCTACCATGATAAGAAAAGCAATATAACAAAGGTTGTACCAGCAGGTACAAAGGGTGCGAAGTACGCGGAACTACGCTACGAAGTATTAGATGAACTTGATACGGACGAAGGTCCGATCTCATATCTTCTGGTCGAGCTTGTTACTGGAAGACATCACCAGATACGCTGTCAGCTGGCAGCTGCGGGAGCTCCAATCTGGGGCGACACAAAGTACGGTCTGGTGAAGGAGCATCCACGTCCCGTAAAGGGTGCACATGGAAAGAATAGACAGGTAAAAGAAAGAAGCGAGATTGGTCTATATTCAACTAAAATGATATTTGAACACCCAGTTACTGGAGAAGAAGTATTTCTTCATAGAGAACCGGAAGGCAAAGCATTTGAAATCATGGACCAGTTTGATTGGTGAATGCCGAAGGCACAAAGCTCCTGGAAGGGAGCAGCTTGGGCTGCTCGCTGCAAAGAGCTGGACTGAATCAGTTAACGATTACGAAGTAATCGTTGACAAGAATACAAAGCTCCTGGAAGGGAGCAGCTTGGGCTGCTCGCTGCAAGGAGCTGGACTGACTAAGTCATCGAATAATAAGAGAGGAAAAACTATGGCAGATAAGAAAGTTGAAGCAATTACCTCCATGGAGGAGGATTTTGCGCAGTGGTATACAGATACAGTAGTTAAGGCTGACCTGACAGGTTATACAAGTGTTAAGGGATTTATGGTACTTAAGCCAGCAGGTTATGCTATATGGGAGCTCATCCAGAAGCAGCTGGATGCACGCTTCAAGGAGACGGGAGTTGAGAATGTATATCTCCCAATGCTTATTCCTGAAGGTCTTCTTCAGAAGGAGAAGGATCACGTAGAGGGATTCGCACCAGAGGTTGCCTGGGTAACTCATGGTGGTCTTAATGAGCTTCAGGAGAAGCTTTGTGTAAGACCTACATCAGAGACTCTCTTCTGTGACTTCTATCAGAAGGATATTACATCTTATAGAGATCTTCCAAAGGTTTATAACCAGTGGTGTTCAGTAGTTCGTTGGGAGAAGGAGACAAGACCATTCCTTCGTTCAAGAGAGTTCCTGTGGCAGGAGGGACATACTGCTCATGCTACAGCAGAGGAAGCTCAGGAGAGAACTATCCAGATGCTTAATGTATATGCAGATTTCTGTGAGCAGGTTCTTGCTATCCCAGTAGTTAAGGGACAGAAGACAGAGAAGGAGAAGTTTGCCGGAGCTGTTGCTACATATACTATCGAAGCACTTATGCATGATGGTAAGGCACTTCAGTCAGGAACTAGCCATAACTTCGGTGATGGTTTTGCAAAGGCCTTTGGAGTACAGTTTACAGATAAGGACAATCAGTTAAAGTATGTTCATCAGACATCATGGGGAGTAACTACAAGACTTATCGGTGCTATCATCATGGTTCATGGAGATAACAACGGTCTTAAGCTTCCACCAATGGTTGCTCCAACTCAGGTAATGATCGTACCTATCCAGCAGAAGAAGGAAGGCGTACTTGAGAAGGCTGAGGAACTTCGCGAGAGACTTGCTAAGGTAGCTAGAGTAAAGGTTGACGATACAGATAAGTCACCAGGATTTAAGTTCGCTGAATGCGAGATGAGAGGTATTCCTCTTAGAGTTGAGGTTGGTCCACGTGATATCGAGAACAACAACTGTGTACTTGTAAGACGTGACACAGGTGAGAAGATAACTATCAGTATGGACGAGCTTGAGGCTAAGGTTGAAGAACTTCTTGTAACTATCCAGAAGGATATGCTTGAAGCTGCCAGAGCACATAGAGATTCACACACATTTACAGCAACAACTTGGGATGAGTTTGTTGATACAGTTAATAACAAGCCTGGATTTATCAAGGCTATGTGGTGTGGTGAGACAGAGTGTGAGGAGAACATCAAGGCAGAGACTGGCGCCACAACAAGATGTATGCCATTTGAGCAGGAGCAGCTTTCAGATGTATGTGTATGCTGCGGAAAGCCAGCTAAGAAGATGGTATACTTTGGAAGAGCATATTAAAATGTAGTAAACGAAGGTTATGGGGTTAGGGGTAAGCTGCATTGAGTAAGAAGAGACTAAGGGATCATACTATCATATTTCTCGTACTTTTCTTTATCGCAGGCTTGTTTCACGCCCTTGACTCATCACCTTTTGGTTTCTTTAATACATTTGCTTTTACAGCTAATTTCGTAATATATTTCGGACTTATCGTTCTATGGATAAGGTCTGTGTATGACAGGCTTCTACCATCATATACCCGTAGGTATATGATAGTAGAGGCTCTTTTTATGCTTATCTACATGATTCTCAGGACTGTAAAATATCGTATCGTAGGCTCAGCTATTGCAATGAGACTATGTTGGTATTCTTATTACATTCCTATAGTAATGATTCCTTCATTTTTCCTTATCTCGGCCATTTCCTTCGGAAGTAATTCTGTGCCTGAGGATTTATCTTCCCCTAAGTTAGCGGGAAGAGTAAATATGTTTTCCGTTATAGCAAGCTTCTCTGTACTACTTTCGCTAGGAGTAGTTACAAATGATATTCATAATCTTGCATTTATTCCTAAGGTTCCACTTGAAGAGTTCTTTGGAGAAACAGGAACTTATTCGCATGGTCCTTTATTCTACGGAGTATATATATGGGTTGTTGCGGCAGTGACTATAGGGGTCGCTTATCTGATACATATAACTAGAAAGGTCAGCAACTGGAAGAAGATTATATATATTCTTATCCCGCTGGTTTTGGTACCGATAATAAATGCCGTGGGCGATTTTCTGGAATCCATAGGTCGCGAGACTCTATATAAGATGCCGGAATTATATGTATTTGCACTTATTGCAGTTCTTGAAATATGCCTTAGAAATAGGCTTATTACTTATAATGAAGATTATCGCGGAATCTTTAGTCAGCTGAATATCCCCGTACTTATTACTAGTTCCGATTATAAGAGCATTTATAAGACCGAGAACCCTATCGATATATCCCAGAAGGAGATGGAGTGGGCACTACAGCTGCCGGTATTTATAGATGAGGATACGAAGCTCTGTGGTATGAAGGTCAGGGGTGGAAATGTATTCTGGACGGAAGATCAGTCTGAGATTAATAAAATGAATAGTTCCCTGGAAGAAGCAAATGAAACTCTGGATCTGGAGAATAAGCTGATTAAGTACGAGAATGATCAGAAGGAAGAAAGAGCCAGAATCGACGCGCGAAATCAGGTATATCGAAAGGCAGCAACCTCCGTATATAAAGAGCAGAAGATCATCGAGAGATTACTGAGTAATATGAATCCTGGAGATGAAAACTTTAGAAGAGATGTGGCCTATGTCAGCATTTACAATGCATACGTAAAAAGAAAATCAAACTTTGTACTTACCTATTCAGAAGAAGAGAGAATCAGCTCCTGTGAGTTATATCTTGCAATGGACGAGATGATAAGATTCACAGGTTATCTTGGCGTGCTCGGATCGGTGGAGAATATGTCGAAGGGCAGCCTCTCCTATAAGTCTACGCTATCACTTTATGAGCTGTTCTTAAATCTTGGAGAACTTGTGTTAAATGATATAACTAAACTTCTAGTAGTTATCACTGAGGATGGAATCAGAATGATCATGGATTATCCTGATGATATAGAGATAGAACATGATGACTGGAATATCTCAACGGATAGAGAAGGGAAGTCTCTATACGTGACGATCAGTGAGAAGAGAGGAGGAGAAAATGGCTAACCTTAGCAGCGTAATATATTCTCCTCTGGGCAAGGTAATAATCCTGGCTGCACTGGCAATTCTGGTAATTGAGATAGAGCTAAGTATCTTATCGGTAAGACAGAGAAGAACATTTGATACGATAAATCTTATATGGGGTATAGTTTTCTTCTCGTGTCTTATGGACATGATCTATGTGCCTTGGTATGTGCAGGGAGAAAGAAATGATTGGACCTCGCTCGTAGCATTTCTAAGGGATATGCCTTGGCTTCTTAGCTTTGGTATAGAACTAATAATGTTGGTTACGGTTATAGTCAGGGCACGCATCATATATAAGTACAGAAAGGAGAGAATCACCAAGTCTTCGATAAAAGAGGCTATGGATAAACTCCCTGCGGGAATCTGCATACTTAGAGATGAAGAATCCGTTATTCTGACTAATCTCAAAATGAAGGAATATATAAATAAGTTTATCGGAAATAATCTAAGTGATGGAAAAGAGTTCTGGAATTATATAAAAACTGTTGGTGAAAAAAGAGGCGATAGATATATATTAAAAAATGATGAGATGTACATATCCTTCAAGAAGGACAAACTGCTGGTATACGACATGTGTTATGACGAGATAAAGGCTTTCGATATAACCGAGCAGGCGAGACTTATGAAGGAGCTGGAGGAGAAAAATGCGAAACTAAGAGATGTACAGTATCGTATGAAGGCTTATCAGGTTCGTGCTGCAGATATGTTTATGGATCAGGAACTGCTGGATGCAAGAGTAGCAGTGCATGATGGTCTGGGTGCCCTCCTTCTTCAGAGCAGGTCATATCTTGATGGACATATGGACGATGAAGAGGAACTACTTAAGAGTTTAAAATATACAAATGGCTTCTTGCTTAGCGAGAGTGAATCTGTACCGGAGGAAAGAGATCATTTCAAGGAAGGTCTTCGTATGGCCGAAGGTATAGGTATAAAGGTTGTTATAGAAGGTGAGGAAGCACTTCATAAGGATAACCGCAACTTGGTGGGACAGGCTATAGGAGAATGTGCAGCAAATACGGTGAAGCATGCAGGTGGTGACGAGATACAGGTTAAGATAGAGAGTATAGATAAAACTTTTGTAATAGAGATAACTAATAATGGAGAGCCACCGGGAGAGGATATTAAGGAGACAGGTGGACTTCTATCGCTGCGCCACATGACAGAGAATCTTGGCGGAGATATGACTATATATTCGGAGCCTGCATTTAAGATAAAAATCATTCTTAGGGATGATGTGAATAGAGAAGAGGTGTGATAGACTAGAACTTAGTTAGAAGGTTTATCACAAATAATAGTTAGTATTAAATCACTACTAAGTAAAGGGAGATATAGATTTGTCAGATGGTAAGATAAATGTCGTTGTTGTAGACGATCATATGATAACGAGAAGCTTTTTCGAGACAACGGTTAAGACTTCGGATAAGTATAATCTGGTAGCTTCATTTCCATCTGCTGAAGAAGCTGCGGAATATCTGAAAAAGTCAACGGTTGATCTTGTTGTGATGGATATATTGATGCGTAAAGGAATCGATGGACTTACCGCTGCTGGCATCATCAAGAACAGACATCCGGAGATCAAGATAATACTTGCAACTTCCACTGCGGAAGCTAAGTGGCTGGATATGGCACGGGAGATAGGAGTCGAGAGCTTCTGGTATAAGGAGTATGCGGAAATGTCGCTTCTCGAGGTTATGGATAAGACGATGGAGGGGGAGCGAATCTACATCGATGAGACCACCGATATCACGCTTGGAAATATCACAAAGGGTGAGCTTACCGATAGAGAGCTGGAGGTTCTTAGGGAGCTTGTTACTTGTTCGACAAATGAGCAGATAGCCGAGAGACTTAATATATCCGTAGCGACAGTTAAGACGCATATTCGTCATATGCTGGAAAAGACTGGCTTCTCCGACAGGTTGGAACTTGCTATAAATGCATCGAAGAGCAATATCGTGGTAAATGACCGCGAGCTATCACATTTTTGATACAATTTTTATACAAAGATGATATACTATGAGGGCATAGAAAAGGTCTAAGGATATAATATGAAGTTTAGACATAAGGTACTCATGGTTAATATTATAATCATCGCTATCACCCTGTCTTTGTCAGGGTATTTTATTATGTCCAGACAAAACCGTCTTATGATGGACGCTCAGATTAAGAATGCAGTTATTGAGAACAATCTGATGGAGTCCGTTATCGAGTATTCACTTCTTGAAGTAATCAATGATCCTAAGAAATACGTAGGCAGCGAATTGCCTGAAATAGCTGACCGAGTAACAGCCGGAATGCTCAGTTCTGATACAGAGCTTTTTCTGGGTTACGATGGACAGCTTCTTTTTGGTTCGAATAAGAAAGATAGTATCCCTGTAAGACTTCTTACGAAGGATCCGGAAAGTGGAAGAAAACGCTACGAGGTTTCCGAGGAAAAGAAGGGCGACTATGTATATGTTATAACTTCTATCTATGTTGAGGAAAAAGAGATTGCAATCATAACTAAGAGAAATATCACGGACACTAAGGATATTATCAACAGTAATATCAACATGTTTAGATATTTCATAGTAGTTATTCTTTTTATATCCGGCTTTATGGTATACATTCTGAGCCTTCTACTGACAAGACCGCTGGAGAAGCTGAACCGCGTTACGGACGAGTTCGCGGAAGGAAACTTTGACACCAGAAGTAAGGTACGGTCTCGTGATGAGATAGGTCTTCTGTCTGAAAAGTTTAATCATATGGCCGACTCCGTAGAAGACCATATAGATGAGCTAAATGATATGATTCACCGACGTGATCAGTTCGTTGCAGACTTTACTCATGAGATCAAGACCCCTATGACAACTATCATAGGTTATGCTGATACGATAAGATCTGTGGAGCTTCCACGAGAGACTGAGGTAAAGGCTGCGAATTATATCTTCTCTGAAGGTAAGCGACTCGAGCAGATGTCACAACATCTATTCGATCTTATATATCTTAAGGACGGCACTATACCAAAGCAGCCAGTAAATACACAGGCATTGGGAGATGCGGTAGTAGATACGATGCTCCCTTCTATAGAAAACGCTGGCCTAAGTCTGGAAGCAGATTTTGAAAATGATACTATAACCGGTGACTCTTCTCTACTGAAGACAGTATTTGTTAACTTGCTGGATAATGCGAGAAAGGCCACAGCTACTGCACTTGAGTCAGAGAAGGATAAAGAGCGAGTTATTCATTTCACTGGAAAAGTTCTTGCTGGAGATAAATCATCAGATAAAAAGGGCTACCAGATTATAGTTGAGGATCATGGTATCGGTATAGCAAAAGAAGATATCGACAGAATCTGTGATGAGTTCTACATGGTCGATAAATCGCGTTCCAGGCAGGAAGGTGGAGCGGGACTTGGAATGTCGCTTGTATCAGTAATACTTAAGGAGCACGGGGCGACTCTTGATATAGAGAGTGAGCTTGGTGTGGGAACCAGGATGATAGTAACATTTCCAGAAACAAATGAGTAGAAAGTAAAAGCGATAAAGAAGTAAAGATATGATTAAGTATGTTATAAAAAATATAATACTTGTGATGTTCACGGTGGCTGTGGCAGTTGTTGCTATCTGGCTTCCGGGTTACTTGCTGCGTCGCGAAGATAATGCTGAAGTCGGCATGATGAAAGACGTGTCAGCAGAGTATTACTCAGGCCCTTCAGCGGCGATTATAAAAAATGCTTCAAGACAGCTGAACAGCGAGGAACGTATCCAGCTTATTACTGGTGTGTGGGAAAGTACTGTAGAACGTGTAAGCGAAAGTGACTGTGAGCTTACGGAGTTTGGTATAAAGACAATAACACTTAACAGAGTAAGTGAGCTTAGCGCCAAGGGACTCTATCCGAAGTCACTATCCGCGAGCTTCGATGATTGGTATACATGGTCTGCGATTCCTTATAGAGCACTGGATTCAACATTCCAGTCCTATGCAGCTGTATTCTGGGATGTGAGATTTACGAAGTACGATGGCTCCGAGTATCACAGATTTATCGTTACAGAATCAGGAGATATTCTATATGCCAACATGACTATAGGACTCGGAGTAGATCCTGAAAATGATGTAAGGAAGCTGATAAACGATTTTAAGCCAAGACTTTCAAACTGTATGTATCTTCTCAACTACTACGGTGATTATTCTAAGGAAACAGATGAACTCACTACAGTAACAACCTATGATGCTGAAGTAACCTCATTTAGAGTAGCATCTGCAAATGATAAAGAAAAAGAAAATCTGGATACAGAAAATGCATCCAGATTTATAGATGGTTTTACGGCCTTCGAGCCTGATCAGGCATTTACGCTTCGTCAGACTAATCATACTGATATTAAAACTGTTGATTATATAGTATGTAATATCAAGACGGAAAATGATTACTCTATCCTGTTACTTCCAGAACTTGAATCTTCTGAATCCGAATCTACAGAAGAAAATGAGGATACTGAAGAAACTTCAACTGAAGAGGATTAATTAACCAGACGGTAGCCAGTGCTGTAGGCTGTACGAAGGTTGTCCTTCAGATCCAGCTTCTTACGAAGACGCTGTACGTGAAGATCCACAGTACGAGACTCAGGCTGCCACTCTGTCTCCCATATAGTTTCGAATATCTTATCCTTAAAGAGGGTAATATTTACATTTCGTACGAACAGAACCAGTAGGTCGAATTCCTTAGGAGTGAGTTTGATCTCCTGGTTTCCTTTTTTTACTACACGATTATCTGTGTCTATGATTATATCTTTATAGAAAAGAGTTGTATCAGTCTTGTTATATCGTCTCAGCACGATATTGATTCTGGCAAGAAGTTCCACAATCTCAAAAGGCTTAACTATATAATCCTCTGCTCCGGATGTAAGTCCTTTGATACGGTTATCAAGGGATGCCATAGCGGTAATGAAGATAACAGGGATTCCCATAGGCTGGATATATTCCATCAGCTCGTATCCATTTATCTCAGGAAGCATGATGTCCAGAAGGATAAGATCAAAGTTCTGATTCTCTTCCAGGAGATCTGCTGCCTCTCGACCATTATAAAGTGCGGTACAGTTATAACCCGCCATAGTAAGATTCATAACCATCAGGTCAGATATAGGTTTTTCATCTTCGACAATTAGTATCTTAATCATATCATTTGCCTCATAAAAAAAATAACCGATTGAGAATTCTTCAGAATCGGTTATAAGTATATCATAAGAATATAAAAAACCCAACGAGAACTGATCTCCCCTGTTTATAATAAACTAATGTTCTCGTCGGGCTTTTTAACTTATTCAAAATGAATCGGGGTGAGACTCATTTAGAAACCATTGATCTGGAATACAAGAACTTCCTTGGCTGATTTATCAGCACGCTGCTCTGTCATAACTGTGTAGAGTGAACCGTTATGATAAGTACTTGAACTGAACCATGGATAGTTTGTACCAAAGAGATCGCTGTCCTCAAGACGTCCCTGATATGTTCCATCCTTTGACCAGTATGGAGTAGTTCTCATATTTCCATCCATAGCGAAGTATCCATTAGGTGCATCAACTACGTATGTGACACTACCTACACCAACAGACTCCTCATCTTTTGAGATAGTAAGGATAGTATTAAGGCTTCCATCCTTGTTATATACAGCTACGATACTTGATGCATCGAGAGACTCATCAGAAGGAGAACCGCATACGAAGATCTTGTCATTACTGAGGTTGACCTGTGATATAGACTTAATGTCTGAGAAAGATACAGGTGATGATGTAAATGTACCATCACTGCTCAGATTTATGATCTCACAGTCGTCAGGACTTACAAAGTATCCAACGCCCCATGTTCCATCAGGGCTGATGTCATATTCATTCTTAGCGCCAGTATATGTAGTAACCGTCTCACCATCCTTCCACTCGATAAGATCCTTACCGTTACTTGATAAGAAGATACGTCCATCATCAGTTGAGTTCATGCTGGAATACTTACCATCAAGAGCATATTCTGCGTTAAATGAAAGACCTGTCTCTGCAAGATCATAAGCTCTGATATAATCATTTTCCAGGATATATACCTTACTGTCTGTTACGGCAATTTCCTGATTAAATGTTTCGTGTGTGATAAATGGTTCATCCATCTTTTGGAAATTAGTTGTAAGAGTTAAGTCACCAACTGTATTAGTTGTTGAATCTGTATCATATGGTTCGCCTTCCCAGTACCATGGATAATCTGTATTACCAACATCTGTAATCTTATATTCAACACCATCGATAAGTGCCTGTACATTTTCGTTATCGCAGTCATAAGTAGCTTTTACATATACAGTCTCGCCAGCAGCTACGTCACGCCCCTGGAATATACGAGTTGTTCCGCTTTCGTACTTAATACATTCAACTCCGCCCACATTAGTTGTCTCAACCTTACCGTCAGCATATTCCTTCTCATCTATTCCGTACTCGAAGAGGTTATCTCTAAAGGAGAGACAATCTGTAATACCAGCATATACTTCAACCTGGCAAGCTACATCTTCACCGTCCATAATCTTGAACTTGAGATTAGTCTTACCTTCAGTATCAGTTGCATTTTCCTCGTCATACTCCCATACCTTGTCATCGTAGGTTACAGTTACAAGCTGAGTTTCAATCTTCTTGCCTTCTACTACTTTGTCGGAAGACTCAGAATCTGAATCGCTTGCAGTAGCCTCTGTGGTATCATCAGCAGCTGCTTCGGTAGTTGCTTCTGTTGTAGCCTCAGTAGTTGGTTCCTCGGTCTGACCACACGCAGTAAGACCTGCCATACATAGAGCAACAGCAAGAGACATAGTTAATAATTTCTTTCTCATCCTTTCAATCCTCCCCATCATCATATATGTCACATTGTCATAGTTTTAAAAACTACATATCATGGTTGGATAATATCATAATAGATTTTTTACCACATCATCCCTAAGGATGATTTTTTGATGCAATTTTTGCAAATTGATACATTTCCGATACAAAGCAAGAATATTATTCATATTGTTACTGATACATTTCCGATACAATCCCGATACAGTGTTGATACAAATCCGGATTATTCTTTTAATGAACTATGAGAGTTATACAGCTCTCAAAAATATATAGAAAGATATGGAAATAAGTATGAAACATTCAAAGTTTAGTAGGTTTTTGTGCGTAGCGCTCAGTGCTATAATGAGTCTTGGCGTGACCTCATGTGGACAGAGTGAAGACATAGTGGATGATTATGGTTCTGGAAGCAGTGACGTAGCATCAATAAGTGATGCTGGAACTAGTGGTGATACAGCTGGTGATTCATCAGGTGCTGCTGGAACGTTGCAAGATCAATTTGGTAAGACTATTAGTTGGGATGAAGAGTTTACGGTAGATGGCATAAGATTCACCCCTGAGGTAAGCTACAATATTTCGGCAGATGCACAGGGCATGAATGTATATAATGCTAGGGCGATAAAAGATAACAAAGATTATGAGGCGGCTCTCGTTAAGTCACTTTTTGGAGATACCGCCGAGAAGATAGAAGAACTTAAATATGTAAATGAAACTGATTATATATCTATGCTATATAAGTATAGACAGATAATGCTCAGTCATGATAGGTATGAGGCAAATGTAGATTCTGATGAATATGTATGGATAGACCCAGATTATTCAGTAATCAATGGAGCTTTCGAAGAGACTTATAAATGGCTCGATGAAACTAATCTATATATTCATATGTACGAAGGAGAGATAGACGGAAAGCGATTCGGACTAATATACTCATTTGATTATATTGGAAATCAAAGGAATATATTTATAGAACCAATAAGCATTAAGGAATACTTCCCAGAACAAGATTATAAGACTTTAATGGTAAAAGGTTCCAATAATTATCTAGGTCAGCCGCTTGATATAGAAAATGCTTGTTCCGAGAATTCTGATGAGATTAAGAAACAGGCAAGAGAATTTGCAGAGGACAAATTAAAGATATCAGGCAATATAGATATAAGTGAAGAATCAGAACTTTATACTATGATTTGTACTAATGATATAATGCTTGCTTCAAGTGGATCATATATTTATGGAACAAATGGATTGTATGATTCTGGTCATTCTATATTGGAGTTTTCTGATTCTGATTTTATAAGTTCACTAAGAAAACATTCGGAATCTGGAATAAGTGTTGATTATAGGATATTAGCTGAACAGAAAGATATCTATAAGCAATACACAGAGGAGCATCCAGATAAGAATATTGAAATATACAATATGATCATGGATTCAACCACGGCATATGATGAATACATAGAAGATGCGAATGTTACTGTGGACGGATATGCAGTATTTTTAGGAAGTGGAGTGTATTCCGGAACAGATTTAAGTGAAGGAATGAGTGTATATTCACCAAATGTTGGTATGATCATGTATACCAGCAAGGGATTTTATGGCGCTGATATAACTATATCTGAAGAGATAACAGATATTAAAGAGGATGTAAATCTTCTTGGATTTGACAAGATAAAAGAGAGTGTTGAAGCTGGACTAGCTGAGAAGTTTGATAAAGACAAAATGGAACTTAATGCAAAAGGAGTTTATATAGATCGAATGTATCTTACATATACTCCTTACAGTGATGATCCAGAAAGCGGAGAGTTTTCTTACATTCCTACATGGACATTTATATTAACCTCAGATGCTTATATAGATTCAGCGATGCTCTCAATAAATGCTATGGATGGTTCTGTAGTAGATTTATATTATTACGGGGGGTAATTAATACTCATGAAGAAGTATGATGGCCTATATAAAAGGAGAAGAAGTTCTGCCAGGATTGTTCTGGCAGGACTTCTTCTACCTGCCATTTTCACACTTAGCAGTTGTGGTAATTCAGATATGGATCCGCTTGTTCCACCAGTGGACGTATCCTATACAGGAGAGGAGAGAGAAACCGTTACAGTTGAAAAAGGCGATCTCACTCCAGTGTTCCAGGCGGATATAGAATTATCTGGATTTGAGGAAAAGACTTATTCTTATGCAGAAGGAAAGCTTGATGAGATAGACATGCTTTATAAAGCAAAGCTAGATGAAGTATGTGTATCAGAAGGTGACCGAGTAGGTGTGGGAGATACATTACTTACATTTAAATCAGAGGTTCTTGAAAAGAAGAAAAAAGAATGGTCATCAACGAAGACCACAGCTTCACTTAAAAGAGAACATTATCAGAATCTTCAAGCATTAAATGAGGAGTATGATTACTATGATGAGATAGAAGACACGAACGATGAGATAACTCTGGCAAATGAGTATGCCTCGGATGTATCTGATACTTATGACAAGATGAATCTCATATCCGAGACAGAAGGTGTCGTAAGCTTTGTAAATGATTCGGTTAAGGACGGCTTCATGGTTACAGGAGCTCCGATCATAAAGGTTGTAACAGATGATGGTTATTATATCCTGGACCGTTCTGAAAAGCCGAACATGGATACAAACAGGACCAGATTTGCGGCAGATATAGATTTCCATATAGGAGATAGATTTGCAGCTAAGTATAGCCTCAGTGAGTATGAGGTAGAGGTAATACCGGATCCTACGGGTAAAGCAAGCGCCAGTGATGCTACTGAGGAGGGTGCTACTCCTACAGATGCTATAACTGATGACAAGATTTACTTTAAGATTGTGGGTGATGAAACTCTTAAGGATAAGACACTTACTACTAGTAAGGAGCTTCCAGAACTAAAGAATGTATGTTACGTAGATAGAAGAGCGGTTGTTATCTACGATGATGAAACATTCGTCTTTAAAGAGATGGAGGACGGATCCTTTAGAGCAGTAAAGGTAGATGTTGATCAGCAGGTTGGCCTCTATGCGGTAATTAACTCGGGACTTGAAGAAGGGGATGTAGTAAGCATTCCAGATTAATGAGAAATATTCATAAAATCAGAGTGAAGGAAATATGAGAAAGAATTGGCTTAAACTAAAAAAGAAGATACGTGTACGCACAGCTGCTGTTCTAGTTATGGCAGAAGTAATACTGGCACTTGGGTCTTTTACAGGATGCGGCAATGTTACAGCAGATGTACCAGAGCTTCTAGAACCTGTATCCTCGGTAAATGCATATCGTCCAGCCAGTAAGCGACTTATAGGTTCTATTACAAAATATGATGGAACTGTCGTAGCTAAGGATTATCCAGTCTATGCACAAAAGACGACAACACTTTCGGAAATCAAGGTCGGTGTCGGCGACTATGTTAAGAAGGGTGACGTCATAGCTATATCATCAGTATCCGATAAGAGTGATCAGATAACTACTCTTCAAAATGAGATAGCCTCACTTTCAAGAGAGAGAACTAAAACTAAGAATATATCTGATGCTACAATCAAGAAGCTTGATTATGAGAAGAGGATTGAGCAGTACCTGCAGAATACGGAACTGGTTAATAAAAAGACCATGGACATCCTTATAGAGCAGGAGAATCAGAGATATAATCTCGCAGTTATAGATAACTCTATCAGCGAGAAAAGAAGTGAGATAGCGGAGCTTCAGGAAGAAGCGGCTAACAATACATTTACAGCTCCTTATTCCGGACGAGTAACATTTGTCAAGGATATGACACAGACAAATACAGTAAATCCTTTTGAAAATATCGCTGTTATATCCGATTATAACAATCTCTACATCGAGACGAAAGACACAAATATAGGTCACTATAACCTAAGTGATTATAAGAGCAAATGGGCTTATATCAACAACAAGAAGGTTGACCTGGTTGAACATAAGTACTCGAATGAAGAGATATCCTATGCTGATTCTATAAAGAAATATCCAGATATGTCATTTGATGCTCCAGGAGCGACTCTTACTCTCGGAACAGACTTGGTACTCTTCTTCCTCGAAGAGGATGATACACCAAAGCTTGTCGTCGGCAAGGATTCGCTTAACTACGAAAATGATGAGTACTTCGTATATGTAAAAGGCGAAGGCGACAAGAACGAGAAGCGAATTGTTGAAGTTGGCGTATCGGATGAGTACTACACAGAGATCAAATCTGGAATCGAAGAGGGCGAATTGATTTTCTATAAAAATGATGCGCTCATGCCGAAGAATTACGACACTGCGGTTGCTTCGATTGGTGATTATAGAGAAGAACTATCTACAGACATAATAGATTTTGCTTATCCATATTATGAGATATATACGGCTGAGGTTGGTGGAACTTACAAGAGACTTCACGATATCGGAAAAGCAACAACGGGCGACGCATTATTCTCTATAGAATCCTCAGTTGGAAGAGCTGAGCTAGATACGATAAAGGAAAATATATCTGATCTGGATCAAGAGCGAACCAGAGCGAACAGAGAATATCAGTATAACAAGAAGGATCTTGAGACAGAAATCCGAGGCGCGGACCGAGTTGATCCGGATGTTCTAGAACCAAGCACGAATACAGATGCAGACGAACAGACAGTTCGCGATACTATGTATAAAGCTGAGATTAAGGAATGCGAACTTGATATCCTTACATATGAAGAGACCTATGAAAGTGAGGAGTACGCTGCACAGCGCGCCATCTTATCTGCTGAGTATACCAAGAAGGAAAAAGGAACGAAGAAGCAGGATGATAGGTCAGACTATGTAGAGTATTCTGTTGGACCAGGTCAGATAAGTGCTGTTCAGTATTCTGAAGATAGAGCTGTTGAAAAGGATGCCTTTGTTATGACAGAGGAGCTTCAGGGAAATGATGCTGGAAGAACTAAGCTTCTTGCCATGATGGGCACTACGAACAGAGCAGTAGAAATGGAAAGTGCGAAGCTCGGCTCCTCTATAAAGCTGAAGAATAAGAAGCAGTCCTGGACAGGTACCTGTATCGGACTTAATGGATATAAGGATAAGTTTTACTTATTCTCTGACGATGGAAAGCCACGTATTACTCAGTCGACTCCATTTAACAAGGCAGTTGTATATCAGTTCTACCTTGAGATGGATGACGAGCTATCAGAGACGGACATCATGCAGACAGAGCTTTCGTTCTATAGCTGTGATATCAGGGATGTTGTAGTTATCCCAGCCGCTTCCCTTAAGGTTGAGGTTGCGCAGCTGAGCGGAAATGAGAAGTACTACGTCTGGAAAGTTATAGACGGAGAGATTGTAAAGGAATACGTTGATGTATATCATCCAGAAGCAGCAACAAAGGTTAAGTACATACTAAATGGTGTTGAAGCTGGTGACACGATACTAAAGTAACATAGTCAACTGTTAGATTAATTATCCTTTAAAAGAGAAAAGAAATGCTAAGATATATAATTACGAAAATATTTAATAAGTATAAGTTATATCTCTGCCTTATGATCGGTAACATAGCTATCATCATGATATTTGCTATGATAATGATGTTTCGTGAGGGTTCTCGTGCAAAGCTGATACAGCGTGGCTTCACGAGCTATCAGGAGAAGAATCTTAAGTTCCCGATGACGCTTTATCGACAGGGAACAGTTAAGGTTGGGGATATAGATAAACTATCGGAAGAGGCGAAGGTTACTGATTTTATCGCCAAAGATATGGATGCATATGAGTCCTCCTGGAATAAATATCTTGATCTTCCTATAGTTAACACACAGAGAATTGTCTCTTATAGAAATGCTGAATGTGAATATTCCTATGGTGAAAAAGGTCATATCGATATCACCTACATGGAAGAAGGCCTTGGCGGAACGGGAGCGGATCTATCAGAACATTACAACATAGCTGCTGGTGTAGATCTCTACGAAGACATTTCCGAATATTCAGCAACAGGATGCAAGATACCAGAAAATGCAGTGCCTTGTCTTGTAAGTCAGTACACTGCAGATAAGCTTAATATTGTTCCTGGAGAGATAATAAACTTCTACAAGCTTATCTATGGCGGTGAAACCTCTGAGGAACCACTGGTTACTCTCTATGTAAGCGGAATCATTACTGAGAAACCAGATGATTACTTCTGGCAGGTATCACTTGCAAATGTTGGATATGAAGCAATCCTTACTAAAGAGGATTTCGAGAATATCGTTAAGAAGTATCCTAAGGATGTTTACTACGATCTCTATATGTCATTTGATTACAGATATGTTTCACCTCAAAACATTGGTCGAGTTGAAAGTATCATCAGACAGTTTGAAAAGAAGGATGAGTTCCTGAAGCAGGAGATCATTCCTATCATAAATGATTTCAAGAAGAATAGTAGATCTGTTGAGCAGATGCTCTATGTTATCGTTCTTCCACTTATCATTCTTGTACTTATCTTCATTGGAATGATTGCATTTAGAATAATAGATTCTGAGGACGGTGAGCTGACCACACTGAAGAACAGAGGTCTGTCAAAGGCTCGACTAATCGGAATGTATGTACTTCAGTCATTTATCCTGGCGGGTGCAAGTCTTCCTGTAGGACTTATCGTGGGCTTCCTCTTTGGAAAGCTGGTTGCCGGCGTAACTGACTTCATGGGATTCTCTATAGGAGCTTCAGGTATAAGCGTAAGGGATTATCGTTTCAATATACTTATGATATTTGCGGGTCTTGTCGCAGCTCTTATAGCAGTAGTTATCATGCTTCTGCCAGTTCTTCTCTACTTTAAGAAGAAGAAAACCAGACGTAAGAGTGCGGGAACTCCAGCTTGGGAACGCTACTTTATAGATGTTGCATTACTTGTAGTATCTGTGTACCTGCTCTATAACTACAACAAGCAGGTTGGTACTCTTTCAAAGGGTGTCTTAAATGGTGAAGGAATCGACCCTGTCATCTTCATCAACTCAACCCTCTTCCTCTTCGCTTGTGGTATGTTGATGCTTCGTATCATTTTCTACATAGTGAAGATTGTTTATAAGCTGGGTGCCAAGAAGTTTAAGCCTGTTACTTACGCGGGCTTCATACAGATTTTGAGGACTAGAAAGGCATCGGGAGTTATCTCTATCTTCCTTGTTATGACGGTTGCCATGAGTCTCTTTAATGCAAATATGGCTCGTACCATCAATCGTAACAAAGAGGAAAGAATCATGTATTCCTGCGGTGCTGATTTACGAATCCAGGAACACTGGGTTGCTACGATAGTTGGTCCTCCTGAAGACAGAAGATGGAAGTTCAATGAACCTGACTTTGACGCTTATAATCAGCTAGTGGAAGATGGTACATTTACCTCTGTAACTAAGGTTCTTATGAGCGATAGAGCTGTTCTCAAGGTTAAAGGTAAGGAGACTCCTGACGTAACCCTGATGGGCATCCATACGAAGGAGTTCGGAGAGACAGCATTTCTAAAGGATGGTCTCACGGAAGAGCATTGGTACAATTATCTAAATGCACTTGCAGTTGAGCCTGAGGGCGTTATTATCTCTAAGAATCTTGCTGATCAGTTCGAGCTAAGTATCGGTGATAAGATATCATGTGATATGCTCCCACCAAAGCAGACGGGTCTTACTAAGGCCTATGCGCTTACGGATTTCAAGATCGTTGCTATAACTGATTCATGGCCTGGCTACGACAAGTATGTGTATGAATATCAGGACGTTGATGGCAAGACTAAGCTTGTTGAGCGTGAGAACTATCTTGCGGTAATCAACTACGGAAATGCTACGAGACATTTCAACGTTCTTCCATATGAGGTATGGGCTAAGACTCCTGAGGATGGCGTGAAGATGCCTGACAGTCTGAAGGAGAAGTTCAAGTCAGCAGATGGCACGAAGATATCAGGACGTGAATCTGATATCATAAATGCTATGCTCAAGGAAAATTACGCAAATCCTGCTAGATATACCGATAGTATAACCTCCTGGAGAGATGAGATAAGGGAAGACAAATCATCAGCTATTATCCAGATCACAAATGGTCTCTTCACAGCTGACTTCTTGATTGCATTAATCCTTTGTATCATCGGATATATGATTTATTGGATAACATCTATCAGAGATCGAGAGCTGCTGTTCGGTATCTACCGAGCTATGGGTATCAGTCGTGGTGAGATCAACAACATGCTTGGAATGGAGCAGGTATTCCTGTCCCTGATGTCTATCTTCGCTGGTGTACTCGCGGGTACGCTTGCTTCCAAGTTCTTCGTTCGAGTCTTCGCAGCGGTATACCTGCCAGAGAAGCACAACCTGGCCATCTTTACAAGCAGCTACGGCGGCGACCTCATAAAACTTGCGGCAACGCTGCTGATCGTAGTGCTCGTATGTATCTTCTGGATCAGACGAATCGTTCGCGGTCTCAACATTACCGAGGCCCTGAAACTAGGTGACGATTAAATATAGGATGTATATATGGATAATGTGAATTCATTACAATCGAATAATATAACTTCATTGCAATCAAATGATAAATCTAGTGCAGAGGAGATGCCGGCGAGCATCCTCTCTGCAAGAGATGTGGTAAAGGCCTATCCTTTAGGAAGTGGCGAAACACTTACTGTTCTGGATCACGTCAACTATGAGTTCCCTAAGGGGCGACTCATTATGCTGATGGGTAGATCAGGTTCCGGTAAGACCACATTTATGAACCTTCTTAGTACGCTTGACGACGTAACTTCCGGTGACATTATCTACAATCCCGGAAATGGCGAAGAGCCTATAGGTTACTCTCAGCTGAGTGTTGCCGAGAAGGAGAAGCTTAGACGTTACAACATTGGTTTCGTATTCCAGTCGGTTGCTCTTATCCCTGTAATGACCGCGTACGAAAATGTCGACTTCGGCCTTCGTACAGCGAATTATAAAGACAACCGTGACGAGCGAATCCAGGAAGTTCTTGAGCGAGTAGGCCTCGCTGACCGCGCGAAGCATTTCCCAGGGGAGCTTTCCGGTGGTGAACGCCAGCGTATCGCTATCGCGAGAGCCATGGCTCACAAGCCAGACATTCTCTTCGCCGACGAGCCGACCGGAGCGCTTGATACGACCACGGGTATCTACATCGCCGAGCTCTTCAAGAGCATGACGCGTACGGATGACCTCACGGTCATCATGACCACCCACGACGTCCGCCTGGCCGAGCTGGCCGACGTGCTAATCCAGCTCTAACTGAATTAATTAGCAAGCCAGTGCTAACAGAGCCAGCGTTAACCGAATCAGCGTCAATAAAACCAGTGCCAAACATATAAACAGCTAATTCTGGAGCAAAAACCTCATGAAAATTAGCTGGAAGCAAGTAGAAGCAAGCTCGCAAGAAGCGAAAAGGCATACGAAACAAGCAAAATCAGCTGAAATGTTAGCCGGAAGCAAGTAGAAGCAAGCTCGCAAGAAGCGAAAAGGCATACGAAACAAGCAAAATCAGCTGAAATGTTAGCCGGAAGCAAGTAGAAGCAAGCTCGCTAGAAGCGAAAAGGCATACGAAACAAGCAAAATCAGCTGAAATGTTAGCCGGAGGCAAGCAGAAGCAAGTTCGCTAGAAGCAAAAAGGCATATAAAACATAGAAGATATAAAATATAAAAAAATATAAAAGATAAAGAAAAAGAATTAGAAGTAGAAAAGGTAAGTGTATGGGATTATTTTCTAAGAAGAAAACTGAAGATAAGAATCCAGCTGGGGAGAAGAATGCTCCTGAGATTATCGTGATGGGCGAGAAGAGTCAGGCAAGTGCGACAGCAGGCTCAGCCCAGGCAGCAGAAGCAAGTGCGACAGCAGGCCCAGCCCAGGCAGCAGAAGTAAGTGCGACAGCAGGCCCAGCCCAAGCGTTAGAAGCAAGCGAGACAACTAGCTCAGCCAAAGCGTCAGAAGCAAGCGAGACAACCAGCTCAGACAAAGCAGCAGAATCAACTGAGAATGCTGAGGCGGGCAAAGGAGCGGCGGAAGCAAATGGCGAGAAGAAGGATGATGAGGATGTTCCTTACATCAAGTGCGACAGCCTTGTTCGTATCTTCAAGTCAGAGGGTATCGAGGTAATGGCGCTACAGGGCCTTGATCTTGAAATCCAGCGTGGCGAGCTTACGGCTATCATAGGAAAGTCAGGAAGTGGTAAGTCTACACTTCTGAATCTTCTTGGTGCACTCGATAAGCCTAGTGCTGGTTATGTAGCTTACGATGGAGTTAACATTGCGGAGCTGAGCGAGAAGCAGCTTGCAAAGTTCCGTAGTGATCATATAGGATTTGTATGGCAGAAGAATACAGATAATTTGCTTAATTATCTTACGGTTGCAGAAAATGTAGAAATGCCGCTTCTCTTTACTGGACTGACTAAGAAAGAGAAGAGGGAGCGTGCGCTGAAGATGCTTGATGCCGTAGGACTAGCACACAAGGAGAAAGCATTTCCGACTATGCTATCAGGTGGTGAGCAGCAGAGAGTTGCGATTGCAACGGCACTCGTAAATGAGCCGGAGCTGCTTTTGATGGATGAGCCAACCGGTGCGGTGGATAGAAAGACATCTATCATGCTGCAGGATTTGTTCCGTGAAATTAACCGTAAGCTGGGCGTAACAATCATCATTGTTACACATGATATAAGCCTTGCCGATCGAGTTGACCGCGTTGTTATGATTTCAGATGGAAAGATAAGTTCCGAGCGTATCCTGAAGGATGAGTATCGTCGCAAGATTGAGGCAGGCGAGACCATGCTGAAGGAAGGTCTTGCGCCAGGCGCTGCGGTGGAAGAGGCAAATGCGGGACTCGGTGCTGGAACGGGAGTTTCTTCTTCTGAAAATGATTCGCACGAGGAGTTCTCTATTCTTGATAAGGCAGGTCGAGTTCGTCTGTCGGCAGAAATGAGAGAAGCAGTCGGTATCGATTCGAACCGAGTAAAGATTGATATAGTAGATGGCAAAATTGTTATTTCCAAAGAATAACATTTGCAGGGGGCAAAGAGTCACTCGGCTGAAGAGCTGGGTGACTTTTTTTAAAATGAGTCACTTGTTACGTCCGACGTGGAGGTGACTCAAAAATGAGTCAGCTCCACGTCGGACGTGCAAAGTGACTCATTCTAAGATATAATATAGGCGTTGCGGTGTTAGAGGTTTGCATCTGGATTTAGAATAAAAAGTAAAAGCATAATACACATTTAAAAGAGCGATTAATGAAGAAAAGAAAGTAAACAAAGAAAAGATTGGAACTTGAGATGGATATAAAGATTGAGATGCCTCAGGATGTGAGGTTTATAATAGGAAAGCTGATGGAGGCTGGATACGAGGCCTACGCGGTGGGAGGCTGCGTCAGGGATAGTTTGCTCGGCAGGGAGCCGAATGACTGGGATATCACCACATCGGCGACGCCTTACGAGGTGAAGGATATATTTAAGCGCACGGTGGATACAGGGCTGAAGCACGGCACAGTTACCGTTATGCTGAAAAATGAGGGCTACGAGGTTACGACATTTAGAATCGACGGAGAGTATACCGATCATCGTAGACCGGATGGCGTGACATTTACGAGAGAGCTTTCTGAGGATCTTCTCAGACGTGACTTCACGATAAATGCGATGGCTTATAATGATGACACGGGCGTAGTGGATCTCTACGGTGGAACTCAGGATTTGGAACAGGGCATCATCAGATGTGTTGGCGAAGCGGACGACAGGTTCGACGAAGATGCGCTGAGGATAATGCGAGCTGTGAGATTTGCGGCGCAGCTTGGATTTGAGATAGAAGATAAGACGAGGGAGGCGGCGGCAAAGCATGCACCTGAGCTTGCGAAGGTCAGCGCCGAGCGAATCGAGACGGAGCTCACGAAGCTGCTCGTATCACCTCACCCAGAGAGACTTATAGATATGTACGAGCTCGGCATCACGAAGGTGATACTTCCGGAGTTCGATCGGATGATGGAGACACCGCAGAATAGCCCATTTCACCGCTACGATGTTGGAAGACATACGGTGGAAGTGATAAGAAATGTACCAGCTATCAAGACGCTTCGATACGCTGCGCTGCTTCACGATATCGGAAAGCCTGACTGCAAGACCACAGACGAGGCGGGCATAGATCATTTCAAGGGTCATGCACTGAGAAGTGAGGAGATGGCACAGCCGATACTCCGCAGACTTAAGATGGATAATGACACGATTCGTGACGTTAGGAAGATAGTGTACTGGCACGATTATGGCATTTCCGGAAAAATGACGAAAAAGTCAGTTCGAAGAATGCTCAGCAAAATGGGTGCGGAGTATTTTGACAGTTACGTTGCTATAAGACGCGGCGACATGGCGGGCCAGAGCGACCATCTTGCTGATTGGAAGAAGCAGGTGCTGGAGGATATTATCAAGTATCACGACGAGATAATAGATGAAGGTGACGCGCTGTCGCTGAAGGATCTGGCGATAGGTGGAGCAGACCTTATGAAGCTCGGAATAAAGCCGGGTCCGGAAATGGGTCGAATCCTTGCGAATCTTCTAGACAAGGTATTGGAGGAACCATCCCTCAATACAAAGGAAGAATTAATTCGTCTGATCCATCAGGATAACTAAGATATAGATGGATGTAAGTGCATGGATGATAATGTAAAGATGATAAGGTGTAGTTATTAGTGCATGGATGTTAGAGTGATAAGAAGTCGTCGAAAGACGGTGGCGATTCAGGTTTTGGGCGTAAATGACGTGGTGGTAAGAGCGCCGATGCGTATGTCCAACAGAGAGATTGAAGAGTTTGTTCAGCAAAATATGGACTGGATTCAGAAGAATCTGAAGAAGGTCGCAGAGAATCAAAAGGAAGAAGAAGAGATAGTTCCGATGACAGAGGCTGAGGTTAGGGAACTTGCAGAACGGGCCACTCAGCTAATCCCCGAAAGAGTTAAGCACTTCGCTCCACTGGTTGGGGTGACGTACGGGCGAATTACCATTCGAAATCAGAAGAGCAGATGGGGAAGCTGCAGCGCTAAGGGCAATCTCAACTTCAATGTAGGGCTGCTACTTGCGCCGCCGGAGGTGCTAGATTACGTGGTGGTACACGAACTATGTCATAGAAAAGAAATGAATCATTCGCCGAAGTTCTGGGCAGAGGTCAGCAAGCTGATTCCGGATTATAAGCAGCATGAGAAATGGCTGAAGGATAACGGCAGGGCGATTATAAAGAAGATACGATTCTAACAATATGAATGAATTAGATAATACAAAGAAATCTGTGGAAGTTGCAAATGAACGTCCTCTTGGAGCGAGACTCGGAGAGGGCATCTTCTGCATAGTGTATCTTATATACACATTTGCGATAGTTCTCATTATGAAGAATAAATATGAGGCGGGAATCGCGTCGGTGGGAGAAATATTTGTCGCTCCCGAATATATGTATATTTATAAGTGGGGATTTGGATATATGATGGGCGCGCTTCTGGTGGGAGGCGATGCATTTCACCTGATCCCGAGAATTATCGTGGATTTCCGAGGAAGTATGTGGAAGCAGGATTTATTCCTGGGACTGGGTAACCTTATCTCCTCGATAACGATGACATTTTTCTATAACGTACTTATGGGAATGGGAGACACGCTGGAGTATAACGAGTTTGAGTATAACCTTGGGATCGAAAGGTGGATATTGTACCTTACGATAATTAGGTTTTTCATACTGCTGCTGCCTTGGAATAAATGGTACACAAGGGAGCCGAATCGGAAGTGGGCGATCGTTCGAAATGTGCCATTTGCTCTGATAGGTATTCTTACGGTGCTCGGATATCTGAATGTTCTGGTGCACGCGGATAATTACCCGGCATTCTTTTATGTGAGTATTATAATTCTGACTATTCTGAGCTTTGTCTGCTACATGCCGGTGGCGCTGCGTGGCAAGGAGAATCCGAAGCTCGGTATGCTGATGATTCCGAAGACAATATGCTACATGATACTGCTGTCGCTTATTTGTTTTTATTAAACTTCGCGGGATATAAGCTTCGTGAGATTTAAACTATCTTCCACTCGCGACAGAGATTTGCTAGTTTACAACAAACTTGGCTTAAAGTAGTCAAGGTTGTTATATATTTTTTTTGCATTACTAAAAAGGAGGACATTAAAATGGCAGAAAAAGTAGTTGAAAAGAAATCAGGTAATCAGAAGTCAGGCGGTGGAAAGAAAGTAGTGCTCGCGGTGATTCTTGCAGTGGTAGTACTCGCAGCAGTTATTGCAGTGCTTAAGCTGAAGAAGCCTGCAAAGATGAAGGACTTCGAATCTCAGGTTACGACCATCGATGGTATCGAAATTCCTGAGGGAACAAGGATCGTTGCACTTGGTGAGGCGGCTCATGGTAATAAAGAATTCCAGGAGCTTAAACTGGAGGTGTTCCAGCAGCTCGTTGAGAAGACAAATGTCAGAGCCCTCATACTAGAAGGCGACCTGGGTGGATGCGCTATAGCTAACAAGTATATTCAGGGCGGCGAAGGCACAGCTGAGGAAGCGACCCTTCACCTGGGATATACACTATATAAAACTGATGAGATGTGTAAGTTGGTTCAGTGGATGCATGATTATAATGAGACTGCAGCTGAGGATGATAAGGTAAGACTTTACGGTATGGATATACAGTATGATGAAGATACTGTACTTTATCTGGAACAGTTTTACCAGGCAGTAGACGAGACAAAGTATAATGATTATTCAGAAAAATTAACAAGTATCATGGGTGAAGCAGCCGAGGATTTCCAGGCCTCTAACTACGAAGCGGCCGTTAATCTAATGGATGAGATTAAGGGCGACATTGCTGCTAATAAGGACGCATACACAGAGGTAGTGGGCGCAGCAGAGGTTGAGTTCGCTGAGTATGCGGCAGAAAATCTTAAGTTCTTTGCCAGCTACAGAGCAAAGGAGAATTGCTCCAACAAAGCAAGAGACACATATATGAAGACAAATGTGGACTGGTTCCTTGAGGTTGAAGAGAGAGAGCATAACGGTGCTGTAATGATTAGCTGTCACAACGGACATATGACTAGAAATCATTCTTCGGTAGCTACATTTCTTGGTACATTTCTTGCAGAAGAATATGGTGACAAGTATTTCGCTATCGGAACGGATGCGTACTACTCGGTGACAAGCCTTCCTAAGACTAGCGCAAGGGACAGAATTGACAGAAAGTTCTGCTCAGACGATCCTATAGCTTATCAGGTTAAGGATCTTCCTGAAGATAAGTACTATATCGATTTCAGCAAGGTTGACGCGAGCAGCGACCTTGGTAAGAAGATAAATGAAAATATTAGAACAGGTTCTGTCGGAGAGACGGACTCCATAATGTACAAGTTCATGAAGTCTACTTATACTATAAAGTATAAGCCTACGGATATGTACGACGCGATGATCGTATACTACGATGTAGATCCGATCAGAGTGTGGACTGATAAATAATGAAATTAGAATGAGTCGATTTGGTTTTGAGCTGAATTGACTCATTTTTTTTGCATTTTGAGGGGAGATATGGAATAATGATTTTTGTAGTTTTTGGTTGTTATGGAAAGAAGATATGAGCGGTTATTTTGAGGAAAATATATTAGAAAACCTGAATGACTCTCAGCGGGAGGCAGTGACCTCCACTGAGGGTTATATCAGGGTCATAGCGGGAGCGGGCAGCGGCAAGACCAGAGCGCTTACGCATCGCTTCGCGTACCTTGTAAATGAGGTTGGTATCCCTGCTGGCAATATACTATGCGTCACATTTACGAATAAGGCCGCAAATGAGATGCGCGCTCGTATACATCGTCTAACCGGCGACAAGGACACAGGATATATCAACACTTTCCACGGCTTCTGCGCTAATGTTCTGCAGGAGGAAAGTTACGTCTTCCAGTATCCGAAATCATTTCTGGTGTTGGATAATTCTGATATAAATGCTATGCTTTCCATCATTTACGAAGAGCGCGGACTTACACTGAGAGACAAGACATTTAGCAAAGCGCGCGACATGATAGAAATGAAGAAGCTCTTCGAGATTCCAGATTACTACGAGGATATCTTCAACATGTCAGTGGAGGAGCTGAAGGAGAAGTATCTTAGTAAGACTGCGACGGATGATATCATTTTCTATGGGTATCTGTATCAGCAGAAGAAGTGCTTCGGCCTGGATTATAATGACCTGATCCTGTTCACGTTATATGTGTTCCGCGTCAGTGAGGAGTCGCGTATTAAGTGGCAGAAGCGCCTGATGTATATAATGATTGATGAGTTTCAGGATATCGATAAGCCGCAGTACGACTTGATGAAGGTGCTGGCGGACTATCACAAGAATCTCTTTGTGGTGGGGGATCCGGACCAGACGATTTACACCTGGCGTGGTGCGGATATCAGATATCTTCTTAACTTTAATGAGGAGTTCCCGGGCACGACGACGATAATGATGAATGAGAATTATCGTTCGACTCCTGAGATTCTAAATGTCGCAAATGACCTTATCGCGAAGAACAAAACCAGGGAGAAGAAGGATCTCCTTCCAATGCGCGGACATGGCGATAGATCTACGGTTTTCTTTGCGGAGAACTCGGACGATGAGGCAGACTATATCGCGTCAGAGATAACGCGACTAGTAGGTGAGACGGACGGTTTGACGAGTGAGTTGGCAGGTAAGGAAAGATTCGAGTACCGCGATATAACTATCCTGTATAGATCTCATTTCCTCACGAGACCTATCGAACAGGCATTTCTCGCGAATAAGATTCCATACACGATTTATAGCGGCGTTCAGTTCTACGACCGCGTTGAGATAAAGGTTGCGATGTCGTATCTCCGACTTCTGGTGAGCGGCGACGACCTTGCATTTAGATATGTGGTAAATGTACCGAAGCGTAATATTGGCGAACGAAGAATGAAGTACCTGGAGAAAATTGCAGAGGACGAGCAACTTCCGCTGATGAGGGCGCTGCGGGAGCATGTGGAGGATGATATCTTCAGCGGAACTAAGGCCAGGGAGTTTATTGCGCTGATAGACGAGCTGAAGGAGAACATGGACGATAAGCCAATATCCGAGCTACTTCGCGAGGTTATTGAGAAGAGTGGATACGAGGAATTGCTTCGAACAGAGGGCAGCCAGGAGCGACTGGACAATCTCGCTGAACTGAAGCAGTCCGTGTATGATTACGAGGTAACCTGCGGCGAGGAGACGAATCTGGAGAGTTACTTGAAGCATATCGCTTTATATACAAATGCCGACCTCGAAGATACGAAGAACCGAGTGAAGCTTATGACAATCCACGGGGCGAAGGGACTTGAGTTTCCGTACGTCTTTATATGTGGATTAAATGAGGGCGTCTTCCCTTCGAAGAAGACTCGAACAGAGGCGGCCATGGAAGAAGAACGTCGTCTGGCATTTGTCGCCATAACGAGAGCAGAGAATCGCCTGTATCTAACGGAGGCGCAGGGACGCAACCTGGACAGCTCTCCAAGATTCCCATCCAGATTTATTCTAGAGGTGGACTGCGGCGATATCGACTACGTAAATGAACCTGACGAAGCCCTCGTGAAAGAGGCGAGGGACTATATCCGTCTGGAATCGAAGCATCTGAAGAAGGAAGATAAGTCCGAACTCTTCGAAGAAGGAGCAAGGATTGAACACATGATCTTCGGTGCAGGCACAATTACTGCACTGGATATGGAAATGCAGGCTTACATGATCAAGTTCGATAAGCAGCAGACAGAACGCTTCATCGCCTTCAAAGTAAACCTAAAACCTCTATCGGGAAAATGAGTCACTTCGCACGTCGGACGTAACTGCTGACTCAAAAATGAGTCAGCAATTACGTCCGACGTGCAAGGTGACTCATTCTCTGCAAGACTACGAAGTAGTCTTGCAGAGTTGATTATTTGTGCAAAATTATTAATTTACGCTGTGATATAATGGCACATAGCGAAATCAAAAAAGGTTTAAGGTTAATTTAAAAGTATTTATTCGGAGGGAAAATATGATAAAGAAGTATTTTGATTCTAAAGCGATGTGGAAGCATATTGCCCTGTTATTACTCGCATCATTAGCTGAAACTATTTTCAGTACATTAATTAGAATTGATAGTATGATTGATAGTAGATGGGTACTTATATTTGCTAAGACTTTTATAATGATGTTCTTTCTCTATGCCTTCAAGCTTTTCATAATGTTCGTGAATATGGCAATTAAAGGCTATAGTCAAAATGGTGAAGATGACGGCGACGAAAATGACGAAGAGTAGGACTCATTTTTCTTGATGATTTGGGAGCGATGATATAAAATTATTCTATGAGTTGATTTTTGGGGGAAGGAATTAATTCAAATCTATTTGTTTAGGGGTGACGTAATATGGTAGACAAGGCGTTAGGGGATTACTCTATCCAGGACATTTCTGAACTAATTCAGGAAAATGTCGACGCAGTCGTTGTTGCTGATTCTGAGACAAATGAGTACAGAGCCATTCTCAGAAAAGGCATGTTCGAGAGTTTTATAGATGGCGAAGGAAGCTATCTCGATCTAATCGAAAAACTTGTATTTCATTTCAATGAGTCAAATGAGAAAATCACAGGGGATTATCGTGTCTTTATATCCTCGTATGGCGAGTTCCACGGAAAGTACAGCCGCCGCGTTAAGGTGATGCTGGAGGGAGATTCTCAGCCTCATTTGGTTCAAATGTCTGTTTATCCACTTCCAAATCCCAAGAAGTATTTATTCATAATGGATGAGCTTGATGCAAATGAGTATGAAGAAGAATACTCTACGACCAAGAAGGTAAATACCATACAGAATACATTTCTGTTCTCTATGTACATCGATCTTGTACATGATACCACCAGCAGTATCAGCATAACCGAGATATCCGACGATACGGTAAATGCTAGTATCAAATATTCCGAATGGCGTCTAATGATCGTAAATATGATCTGGCCTGAGGACCAGGAGCAGTTCCTGCGCCGCACGGATCCAGAGTATCTCAAGAAGAACTTTACACCAGGTCGAACAGCTTCATTTGACTGCATGATGCAGAATCTGGAAGGAACTTACATCTGGGTTAAGCTTATCTTCAGCCGCGCAGAGACGAATAATGAAGACGATTACAGATTCGTATTCATGGTTCAGAATATTCACGACAATTCAGTTGAGCTGCTCTCAGCGCTGAAGAAGTATGAAGAGCTTGCGCTAATGGATTCGCTGACAGGCGTATATAACCACGGCGGTATCGAAACTGAGCTGTATAATGCTATCGACCTGAGTCAGAAGTCGCATGAACCAGTATCACTTATGATGCTTGATCTGGACTTCTTTAAGCAGGTAAATGATACATATGGCCATTCAGTTGGTGATACAACCCTTAAGACCTTTGCGAAGATAATTAAAGATTCCGTGTCAGACGAGAAGTCAGCAGTAGGTCGTTGGGGTGGTGAAGAGTTCGTCATCATTTATTATGGAAAGAGCGGCGAAGAGCTTCGCGATAAGGCAGAGAAGCTTCGCAAGGCAGTAGACGAGTATGAGTTCTCAGAGATAAGACATATCTCATGTTCGATAGGTGTCACAGAGCTGAAGGAAAGCGACAACTTTGAAGATGCATTTAATCGACTCGATAAAGCAATGTACACCTCAAAAGATGAAGGAAGAAATAAAGTCACACTTCTCTAAAAAAAATGAGTCACTTTTTACGTCCGACGTAAAGGTGACTCATTTTTGAGTCACCCTCACGTCGGACGTGGGAAGTGACTCATTTTATTATTGAAGGTCGATTGTAACTGGGTCTGATACTAGCTCGCATGTTGCTGTAACTTCTCTAGTTGTTCCGTCTTCTGTTTTTGTGAATCTTTCAATAGCTATTGTTATCTGTGAGATACCATCAGCCCACTGTGAAGAGTATTCAATACCTGTTACTTCTTTATACCATCCTAGTTCATAACCATCATCGCAAATTGAAGCAACAAAAGTAGAAGTATCATATGTTTCATATCCAGTTACTGGATCTACGCTCATATAATTACCTGGCTCTATTTTTAAGAGATATGTATTACCAAGATCATCCCAAGCTCTGATTCGTAGCTCTTCATCGTATGCAAAGAGACCCTGATTAGCGAGTTCTGTATCATATGCAGCCTGGTCCGGTTCTTTGAAATAATCTCCATAAACCTGAAGACCATTTGCCTCTATAGAATAACTGTTGATAGTAACTGATTCCTTCTGTCCGTACCATTCTATCGTAGCACTGCCACCATCGAATTCATGTGTTTCATTTTCTCCACTCTCATAGTTACCTTCAAGACTTGTTACAAAAGAGTAATTTTCACCAAGATCTCCACCGAGGAAAATGTCAAGACTTATTGAACTATTTAATGGATCTGGAAGAGATGCATAATAGTTATCCATATACTCAGCCTGTTTTTCATAGTCTTCCTGAGATAATGACGCTGGGCCAGTTTGTGGATCATATTCTACATCGAACACATCTGTATCCTCACCAAAATGTGCAGTCATAAGTGTATCCATTACTACTTCAAGTGATAGAGTATTTCCTGATACACTGTAGTTATTTAGATAAGAGAACATTTCAGTATCTTCAAGCTTTGCTGATACTGTGAAATCATCGAATGTTTCAGGAGATGCAATACTTGCATGTCCCTCATTTACAAGATAGTCAAGGCTTTCTCTAAATGATTCAACCTTGCTGATGTCATCAAGCTTGATGTCTACGTTCATATAGATTAAATCATCCTTCTTGCTTATACGAACTAGAGATGCTCCTTCTGCAGAATCTGCATCTGTTGCAGAAGCATATACATCGTAAGTTAGCTCACTACCTGTTTCTTCATCGTGGATCTTCTTAGTAACCTTGTTGTCTTCTGTAGCTACAATTTCTGACTCAGTAGACTTAATACGAAGGTTGTCAGCGTTATTTTTTCTAAGTGTTGTAGCTGCATATACACCGCCACCAACAGCGAGGCAGCAAATTGAGAGAATTGCAGCTCGGCCTATCCAAGTAAGGGTCTTGTTATTAGTTTTCTTACTGAGATTCATTTTTTTATATACACGTGATTTGATCTGAGATACTTCCTCTGGAGTGAGAGTCTCTTCTTCATACTCACTGAAATCTGTTTCAATGTCATTAAAATATTTATATATATTATCCTTATTCATAAGAGGTCTCCTTGTTGAATAGATAAAACTTCCTGATTTTCTTCTTTCCACGGGATGCGTGATTATAAAGCTGGTCTTTCGGGATATTCATGTCACGACTTATCTCATCCATGCTTTCGCCTTTTTTATATATTCGGCGAAAGATTTCTCGGTCCTCCGGGGAGAGGCAGGAGATAAGCTGTTCAAACTCGTTATCGATGGAATCTTCGATAGCTCGAAATCTATCATCATTTGCTCCAGGTTCTATCTCTATCTCATCCAACGATTCACCGAACTCCTCACGCCTGGCTTTTCTGAGGTAATCTATAGCTTGGTATCTGGCTATTGCTGCCAGCCATCCTTTGAATTCACATTTCGCTTCGTCGTAATCCTCAGCGTGATCCCATACCTTCATTAATACATCGTCGAAACATTCATCCACCTTATCAGGAATTAAACTAAGTTTCTTACGGATTATCGAATATAGTAGGCCACCATATCTTTCTATAATATACTCGAGGGCTCGCTCATCTTTGCAGCGAAGGCGCTCGACAAAATTCTCATCTGTGATTTTAGTATTTCTTGGCTTATACACGACTTTTCTCCTTTTGCTTTTTGCAGCTGCTATTAATATATACGACCACTGCATTGGATATCTATCCAAAAAGTTTTAATTTTTTTAAAAATTTTTGAAATGTAATCAAAAATGGCTAAAATACTGGCCTCACAGCTTATAAAAATAAGAAAAAAATAAATTGACAAGTTTGGTCTAACGTGTTAGACTTCAAATCAGTAGAGGTCTAACGCGTTCGACTTTTATGTGTACACACCAATGATTCATCTTGCAAATGAATCGAATCAATTGATACATGTTTGAAACAAATGAGGTATATCATGAACACACCTAAGGTATTTGAAAGTGAATATAGGTTTTGCCTGATTCTATGGGAAAATGAACCCATCAAGAGCACGGAGCTTGCAAAGCTATGCGAGGCTGAGCTCGGCTGGAAGAAAGCTACTACCTATACTGTCATCAAGCGACTCACTGAGAGAGGCGTAATAAAGAGCGAAAATGCTGTTATAACATCTCTCGTTACTAAGGAAGAAGTTCAGGCCGCAGAGGTTGACGAAGTTGTAGAGAGAACATTTGAGGGAAATGTACCTCAGTTCCTTGCAGCTTTCACCAGGGGCAGGAAGCTATCGAAGAGTGAGATTGACGAGATACAGAAAATGATTGACGAGTTCAAAGAGTAAAAGGGACGAACTATTAATACTAGTTATAAGTGGAGTTATATAAATGAAGGAACTTTTTACGGGAATACTTAATATCAGCATTTCGGCTGGCATACTGATCATAGTATGTGTGTTAGTGCGCCTAATATTTAGGAAAATGCCAAAGTTCGTAAGATGTCTGATGTGGCTGTTGGTTGCAGTAAGACTTGCAATACCATTTGCTATCGAAAGCCCGCTCAGCCTGCTTCCTGCAAGGGAGTATGTAACAGTTTCTTCAAATAATGAAGCAGCAGACAAAGTAGCCGACAAAGCAGAGCATATTAATAATGTAGATTCTGCAGATACAGCAAAAGATATAGTAGCAAAAACATCAGCCAAAAATGCGGCAGATAAAAGTAACGTAGCTAAGGCAGAAACTGTAGAATCAATCAACAGCGTAGCTGCAGAAAAAAATGCAGAAAACATTTCAGAAAACATAGTAGAAAACACAGCAGAATCAGTCAATACCCCTGGCTCCGTGAGTTTTCTAGGCGGCATTGACGTAATGTATATTCTATCTATCGTATGGATAGTCGGAGTAGCTGCATTTCTAATCTATGCATTAGTTTCCTACATTAGACTCAGACGACTAGTAGATGATGCAGTACTTCTGAGAGATAACATCTATCAGTCAGAAAGAGCAGGAACTGCATTTATACTTGGAGTAATCAGACCAAGGATTTATGTTCCATATGGACTAGGCTTAAATGAACTCTATATGTCAATCAGTCACGAGAGGGCACACATTTCCAGACGTGACCATCTGGTAAAACCATTAGGATTTATCATCGCGGCAGTGTATTGGTTTAATCCATTAGTTTGGCTCGCCTACATACTGCTTTGCAGAGACATCGAGCTTGCATGCGATGAGAAGGTAATAAAGAAAATCGGTTATGATAAGAAGAAAGACTATTCGCAAGCGCTACTGAACCTCAGCATTCCGAGAAAATATATATCGGCGTGCCCAGTGGCATTTGGCGAAGTTGGTATAAATGAAAGGATTAAAAACGTACTAACTATGAAAAAAGGAAAGAAGATCATTATCGCAGTAGCAGTAGCTATATGCGCAGTTCTTGCGATATGCTTCCTGACATATCCAAAGAAACCAAAGAATAACTCAGGTGATACAGCAAAGACTCAGACAACAGATGAGACCAAAGAAACTATAACAGAAGATTTAGCAGCAAATGAGAATGAAAGCTCTACAGAGGTTAAAGAAGCTGAGTCAAATGAAGAGAATGCGTCGAGTGAAGACGAAGAAGCATCAACAGTTGGGGATGCAGCGGATAGCGACATATATGGAGTAGAGAACACCGGCACAAAGAAGGTAGTATATATTCTTAAAGGTGATGGTGATACTGTAAATCTTGGTGATAAAATAATTATAGATGGCGAGGAAGTTCAATTAGTTTCAGCAGCTTCAAATGAGGATTTCGCAAGTCTTGTGGCTTCACATTCGACGACCATCGATGAAGAGACAGGTGAAGAACAAGCGTTAGAAATATATATAACAGATATTTCTGCCGCAGAGGCAGCAGCAAAAGCAGAAGAAGAAGCTGCAAAAGCAGCGGGTGGAGTTGCATCAACAACAAAGGATGATCTAGGCAATGAAGTCGTAGAGTATTCATATAAGGATCCGTCATCAGATAAAACAGAAGTTCATATAGTTAAATTATATCTACAAGATACTGTTGCTTTACCGAACAGTACATCTAATGAAGACCATAATATATATTTTCCAGTTATAGGAAGCGGAACTATCACTAGGCAGTTCAGTGAGGAACATCAAGGTGTAGATATCGCTGCAGAAGAAGGAACAGTCGTAGTAAGCTTATACGATGGAACCGTAGAAGAAGTTGGCAAAGATGATAAAGATGGCAATTACATTATTATAAAGAATGAAAAGGGTTGTACAGTAAAGTACTCTCACCTTAAGGATGCGCCAAATGTATCAAAAGGTAATAAAGTTGACTTAGGTGAAGAGATTGGCAAGGTTGGTTCAACAGGTGAGTCAACAGGGCCACACGTACATATAGAGGTTACCGATGAGAAAGGAACTCTCATAGATCCTATGAGTATCATCGAATATCAATAAACAAAATATAAATATATAAATATATAAATATATAAATATATAAACACCCTATCCCTTCCCCACAAAATGACAGGCTGCTCCTTATGCAAAGTATTGAGTAGCTTGTCATTTTTTGTTTTCCTTCCGAATGTGCTATAATTGTGTCACATTTTTTGCTGACCTTCTCAGTTTTGTCAAATTCGAGCAAATCGAAGGGGTCAGTAAAAAAATAGTGACATAACCGAGGAAAGAGATTACAAATGAAAAAGAATAATATTACACTAATTGGTATGCCAACTTCTGGAAAGAGTACAGTGGGCGTTATTCTTGCCAAGATTTTGGGAATGGATTTTGTGGATACGGATCTGATTATTCAGAGGAAGGCCGGAAAGCGACTGGCGAATATTATAGAGGAAGACGGACTGGAGGGATTCCTCAGTCTGGAGGAAGAGGTATGCGCTGAGCTAGAGGCGGAGAATACAGTGATAGCAACGGGTGGAAGTGTTGTGTACGGTGAAAAGGCTATGGCACATCTTAAGGATATAAGCCAGGTAGTATATCTCGAGATTGATTATGAGACCTTGGAGAAGAGGCTTCATCATGTTAAGCAGCGCGGCGTTGTGCTGAGGCCGGGACAGAGCAAGAAGGACCTGTATGATGAACGTTCAGTTCTTTATAAGAAGTACGCGGATGTCATCATTTCCGAGGAAGGACTTGGAATCGAGGAAACGGTTCAGAAAATTGTTGAGGCAGAAAAACTTAGCGGCTTGCTGAAAAAATAAAAAAATAGTGCATCAATTATCTAGTAATATGGTATAATTTCGGTATATAGACTTTGATTTACATGGGGGTTGTTTTTGGGGTAGTATTATGAAGAAAAAGATAGCTGTATTTACGAATGGCTGGAATGATGAATACTTGGACTTCGTTCTTGAAGGTATTAAGAATGCTGCGTCTCAGTATCATATGGATGTCTTCGTATTTCTAGATTATACATCCTATGACAAGAGTAATGAAAATCTTGTGGGTGAACTGAATATTCTGAATCTTCCAGATCTTACTGAGTTTGACGGAGTGCTTCTGCTTGGAAATACTCTATATGTTGCGGGTGAGATAGATATTCTGAGAGAGAAGATTCTTGAGGTCGGTATCCCTGCTGTTTGTCTTGAATCGTTGATAGATGATATAGACTGCATCAGGACAGAGAATATCAACGGTATGAAGGAGCTTACCGAGCATCTTATTACCGAGCATGGTGTTAAGGATATCTTCTGGGTTGGTGGTCCGAGCGATAATGCTGAGAGTAACGACAGATATAATGCTGTAGTTGAGGTTATGGAGAAGCATGGACTTACTATGGACCCTGAGAAACAGATTGATGGAAGTTGGACTTTTTCAATTATTCAGGAGCTTATGCCTGGAATCTTAGAGAAGATGGATAAGCTGCCAGACGCATTTGTTTGCGCAAATGACGTTATGGCTATGGGTGTGTGTCTATCCCTTGATCACGCCGGTTACAAGGTTCCGGATGATGTTCTTGTTACGGGCTTTGATAATCTGCTAAGTGGTAGTTACTTCTCGCCTACTATTGCATCTGTTGATAGAGGCTGGAATGAGAGAAGCCGTCAGGCGGTTGATCATTTGGTGAGCCTTATGAATGATGGCCCTCATCAGGCCGACATTATATATAATTCTACATTTGATCCAGGCGAGAGCTGTGGATGTCCTATTAGTCCAGAGGATTTAATAAATCAGAAGGAAGCAGGTAGAAGAACATACAGTCTTCCACTGGAGAGAACGGTTTTTGACTGGCATTTGCTTGATATAGATGAATATACTTCACAGGTTGAAAGTATCGAAGGTCTTCATGACAATCTGAATGCATTATGGACCAAGAATCACACGTATACAGGTGATGATTTTGCCATATGCCTAGATCAGTCATTTATGGACTCTATTGAAGATGATGATAAGCTTCTTATAGAGGGATATAGTGAGAAGATGGATGTCGTCTTCTGCATGGTGAATGGAAAATGCATGCCGAGGGGTAACATTTATACAAAGGACTTAGTTCCTTACTACAACGCGAATGCTGATGAGACAAATCTTTATCTCTTTATTCCACTTCACATTAGACAGTACTGCGAGGGTTATCTCGTTATTAAAAATCATCACAAAATAATCAAGGATTTCTACCTTAATTCCTTTGTGAGTCATATAAGTTCTGGACTTGATAGAGCGCGCCAGAATATTAAGCTTGGGAATATGTACCGAAGGCTTGAAGAGATATCCGTAAAGGATGAACTGACAGGACTTCTTAATCGTCTCGGTTACGAGAAACTGGCGATTCCATATCTGGAGGAGCTTCGAGAGAAGAAGAAGAAAGCTATCATTTTGGTTGCTGATATTAACCGTATGAAGCTCATCAACGATAAGTATGGTCACCTTCACGGTGATATGGCTATCAAGATTACGGCGCATACGCTCCAGAAGTCTATTCCAAAGGAATGGAAAGCGGTTCGATATGGTGGTGACGAGTATGTTATAATCGGTGAAGCTGCGCTTTGCGAGAACATTAATCGACTTAAGAAAAATGTTATCGAAGATATAGCGAAGCAGGTTTCAGATTATGAGCTGCCATTTAAGCTCAGTGTTAGTATCGGTTACGTAAATGTAGCTTCCGACAGTAACCTGAGTATCGAAGAATGCTTCCGTATGGCGGATGACGCTATGTACCATATGAAGGAAGTTGCCCACAAGGAAGAAGCCGCCGAGTAAATTGAAAGGGGACGAAGACGTGAATGTTCTTCATATGAAATATGCTGTAGAAGTTGCAAAGGAAGGCTCTATCAATAAGGCCTCTGAGAAGCTTCTGATAGCACAGCCGAATCTTAGTCGTTCCATAAAGGAACTCGAATCGGATCTCGGTATAAGTATCTTCGCTCGTTCTGCGAAGGGTATGACTCTGACACCTGAAGGAGAGGAGTTTATCAATTACGCAAAGAAGATACTTCATCAGATATATGAGATTGAAATGATATATAAGACAGGAAAACCTGCTAAGCAGCTCTTTTCTATATCCGTGCCAAGAGCTAGTTATATAGCAGATGCATTTGCAAAGTTTTCCAATTATCTAGATGATAGATCAGCGTCGGTTTTCTACAATGAGACCAACAATGATATGGTAATACGAAATATACTGGAGAATGATTATAAGCTTGGAATAGTTAGATACGCATCCAACTTCGATAAGCATTTCAAGTTGATGTTTGAAGAGAAGGGACTGAGACACGAGTTCGTATCAGAGTTTAAGTACGTTCTTATTATGAACAAGGATTCAGAGCTCGCGAAGAAGGATGAGATAATGCTGAATGATCTCGCTGACTATGTTGAGATAGCTCACGCAGATCCATATGTTCCAACACTGCCGGTAGCGACCGTCATGAAGGAAGAGATGGTTGATGTCTCTGATAAGAGAATCTTCGTCTTTGAGAGAGGAAGTCAGTTCGATCTTCTCTGTAACAACAACAAGATATTCATGTGGGTTTCTCCGATTCCAGATAGTCTTCTTGAGAGATATAACCTGGTTCAGAAGGAGTGCGTAGACAACACAAAAGTCTATAAAGATGTACTAATTTACAAAAATGATTACAATATGACAAAACTTGATAAGATATTTATATCGGAACTTATCGAGTCTAGAAGAAAAAGTGAAATAAAGTAAAAAGCCTTATAAATAAAGGGTTTTAAGAAGATAGTCAGGCAAGTTGCCTGGCTATTTTTTTATTCGCTACAATGCATATCGATACATGGCATACCGATATTTGATATACCGATATACCATTTTGATAATTCTGTTTTTTAAATACATCGGCTACAATGCGTATTGTTAAGATTTGTTCGGATTTAGTAAGGAGGCTAAATATGACAGTAAGGATTAACAAGATTATTAAGAAGGCAGATGTTAAGGTATTTGGCGAGGAGTATACACTCCCAGTTAAATACGATGTATTTGTAGGAGAGAAACTTCTCGACTCTCAGAAAGATGCTCTTGAAAGATTTCTAGGTAAAGCAGATTCCCTTTTAGCAGACTCAGATAAGATCAAGAGCTATATCGAACATACAAAGCATGTAGCAGTAAATGATCTGACTAATAAGCTTGAACCTACATGTATATATGTCGAAAGAAATGATAAAGACAGATATACAGCAGTACTCCTATCACCTCTGGATGATAATGGCAAGAAGACAGGAGAATCATTCGCTATCGAGTTTAAAAATGAAGAGTTCTTTCGCATTGGAGACAGAAGCATAGTTGTATAACGGAGGATATCGGATTGTCATATAAAATATCAAAAGCTACACTCGGAAGATTACCGATGTATTTGGAATTCCTAAAAAGACAGAAGGTTGAAAACATATCATCTACGCAGATCGCGAAGCAGCTAGAGCTGGGAGAGGTTCTGGTCCGAAAAGATCTTAACGCAGTTTGTGATCAGGGGAAGCCGAAGATAGGGTATAACAGAGAGAGACTGATAGATTCTATACTGGATTGCCTTGGGGTTGAACGTAAGGTTTCAGCCATTATAGCCGGAGCAGGAAAGCTGGGTACAGCCCTTCTGGATTATAAAGGTTTTACCGAATTCGGCGTAGATATAAAGGCAGCATTTGATATAGATCCGAAGAAGTGTAGTGAACACTTATCTAACGGCAAATGCATATATTCGATGGACACCATAGAAGAGTATTGCAGATCAAATGATATAAAGATAGGAATAATAGCCGTACCACAGTCCGAGGCACAAGACGTATGCTCGAAGATGATTCAGTGCAACATAAAGGCCATATGGAATCTATCACCGGCATCCCTTGATGTTCCTGAAGGAACACTTGTCAAAAATGAGAATCTTGCGTTGTCGCTATCTTTTTTAAAGACATGCATGATAAGAAATGAGGAGTAATATGACATTTGACAGAGTAATCGCAGTAAGAAATGCGAAGACAGTATATCGCAATGGTGAAATATGTATAAAGGTATTTAATGAAGGATATAAGAAATCAGATGTGGTAAATGAAGCTCTGAATCATGTCCGTATCGAAGAGACAGGGGTTGAAGTTCCGGACTTCGTAGAGGTTAAAGAAATAGATGATAAATGGTCTATCGTAACAAAGTATGTTAAGGGCAAAACACTGGATTCCCTTATGGAAGAAAACCCAGATAGAGTAGATAGATATATCGATAGATTCACAGATATCCATAAGGATATCATGGAAAAAAGATGTGAGAAGCTGAATAAGCTAGTAGATAAACTTGATTCAAAAATCTGTGATGTAAATCTAGATGCAACACTTAGATTCGACCTTCACGCAAGGCTCGCTAAGATGGAAAAAAGAGATGATATATGTCACGGAGATTTTAATCCGACGAACATTATAATCACTGAAGATGATAAGGCATATATAGTTGATTGGTCATATGTCTGCAAAGGAAATGGCATTGCCGATATCGTAAATACGTATCTTACATTTATAGTTAAAGATCAGAAGGAGTTGGCTGAAAAGTATCTTGTATCTATTAGAACAAAAATGAAGATAAGCAAGGAAGAGATAGATGAATGGATTCCAATCATAGCAGCTGCCAAGTCAGTTGATGCACATAGGGATGCAAGAGAGAGACTCCTTGAAATCTACGAGGAGTACAGGAAGGCACCCCAAAAATAGTCTTAGAAAATGTGCATAACATTTAATCAAAAGAGTTTATCAAAGGAGTTATCAAATGAAAGTTACAATCTGTATAGGTTCATCTTGTCATATAAAAGGTTCAAGAAGAGTCGTTGAAAAGTTCCAGGAGCTTATAAGTAAGTATGAGCTTTCTGATGTAGTGGAACTTGGTGGAACATTTTGTATGGGACATTGTCAGGAAGGTGTATGCGTCACTATTGATAATGAGTTCTATTCTGTGTCACCGGAAAACGCTGAGAGCTTTTTTGAGAAGGAGATTAAATGCAAGATTGCTTAACTTTAAAAAAGTCTAATTGTAAAAACTGTTATAAATGTATTCGCAATTGTCCTGTAAAGGCAATTCGTTTCTCGGCCAATCAGGCCCATATCATAAATGATGAATGTATTCTCTGCGGCAGATGCTTTGTAGTATGTCCGCAAAATGCAAAACAGATAGTAGACGAGACTGAGAAGGTTCAGGTGCTCATGCAGGGAGACGAACCAGTTATCGCAAGCGTTGCACCTTCCTTTGTTGCTAACTATGCTGGAGTTGGAATTAACTCATTTAGAAAAGCTCTTAAGCAGATAGGCTTCGCTGATGCTGAGGAGACAGCTCTCGGGGCTACTATAGTTAAGAAGGAATACGAAAGAATTCTGAAGGATGAGGAAAGAAATATAGTTATATCCTCATGCTGTCATTCTATAAATCTTTTGATACAAAAGCATTTCGTTAATTGTCTGCCATATCTTGCAGATGTTATATCACCTATGCAGGCGCATGCGGCAGATATTAGAAGAAGGTACCCTAACGCAAAAATTGTGTTTATAGGGCCATGTGTAGCCAAGAAGGATGAGGCGGAGCACTACAAGAATTACGTAGATGCTACGCTCACCTTCGAGGAAATAACAGCATGGTTCAAGCGTATGAATGTAGTTCTGGAACCAGAACAAGATGCAGAAGAAAAGAGCAAGGCAAGATTCTTCCCTACAACGGGCGGAATACTTAAGACCATGGCTCTGGATGCTCCGGGTTATACATATCTTGCTATAGACGGAGTTGAGAACTGCATGGATGCGCTTAGAGATATATCCGAAGGAAAGGTTGAGAAGTGCTTTATAGAAATGTCTGCATGTGCCGGAAGCTGTATAGGCGGACCGGTTATGGAGAAGAAGCACAACGCCGAGACAAATCATTTTAGAAATCCAGTAATAGATTATATGGCTGTTTCGAACTATGCAGGAAGCAGTGACTTTGATATAGAGCAGCCTGAAGTTCACGAACTGAAGAAGGTCTTCGAGCCTATAGAGCAGAAGGCCATCGAACCACTTGAATATGAGATAAATAACATTTTAAAGAAGATGGGCAAGACTAAAAAGTCTGACGAGCTTAACTGTGGATCCTGCGGTTACAACACATGCAGAGAGAAGGCCAAAGCTATCTTCAACGGAAAGGCTGATATCTCTATGTGCCTGCCTTATCTTAAGGAGAAGGCTGAGAGTTTCTCGGATACTATCGTGAAGAATACTCCTAACGGACTTATCGCCGTAAATGATAATCTTGAGGTTCAGCTTATTAATAAGGTTGCCTGCAAGATTATGAATATACCAAGTCCATCAGATATCATCGGCGAACCAGTCGTCAGAGTCCTGGATCCTACGAACTTCATGAAGGTTCAGAAGGGACCAGAGCAGATATATGGCGAGAGAACATATCTTGCTGAATACAACAAATATGTAGAACAGACTATCGTACGCGATACCGACAGCAAGATGCTGATATGCATTATGTCCGACATCACTGAAAAGGAAAAGGAACATAAGAAGAAGGAGGAAATCAGTCGACAGACCATAGAGGTTGCCGACAAGGTTGTAGATAAGCAGATGCGAATCGTTCAAGAGATTGCATCACTGCTTGGAGAGACAGCAGCAGAAACCAAGATTGCATTAACGAAACTAAAGGAGTCTATATCGGATGAATAATCTATGTGCGGATATAGGGTATAGAAGTATTAATCATTTTGGGGAAAAACTGTGTGGGGATCATATAGATATAGTAGAGCAAAATGACGATTCTAAGGTTATCGTTCTGGCCGATGGTATGGGAAGCGGCGTAAAAGCCAGCATCCTGTCGACACTTACGTCGAAGATCATATCAACCATGATGGCAGAAGGACTTCCTATAGAAGAATGCGTTAAGACTATAGCTGCAACACTTCCGGTATGTTCGGTAAGAGAAGTTGCATATTCAACATTTACGATAATAAGAATAATAAATAGCGAGTCAGTAGAAATCATTCAGTACGATAATCCGAAGGTCCTCTTCATCCGAGATGGAAAGCCACTGGACTATCCTGAGATTGAAATGAATATTGATGGCAAGACTATATATAAGACAACCATCGATCTTCTGGAGGGAGATACCATAGCTGTAATGAGCGACGGATGTCCTCATGCAGGAATCGGACTCGGTTACAACTTCGGATGGGAGATGAAGGATATATCGGACTATCTATGTTCCATGTCAGTCGGTAAGTTTACTGCTAAGACACTTTCAACCATGCTGATAGACGAGGTCGATAAGCTATATGGCTATAATCCGGGAGACGATGCATCGGCATGCGTTATAAAGATAAGAAAGAGAGAACCAGTAAATATTCTCTTTGGTCCACCTTCCAATAGAGATGACTGCAACAGAATGATGAGTCTTTTCTTCTCAAAGGAAGGCAAGCATATAGTTAGCGGAGGAACTACCGCATCTATCGTATCAAAGTGGTTGAAGAAGCCACTTGTTCCAAGTCTTTGCTTCGACAAAAGCAACATACCACCTATCGCTAGTATAGAAGGCGTCGATCTAGTTACCGAAGGCGTTATAACTATGAATAAAGTGGTAGAAAATGCAAAGGATTATCTAGAGAAAAATGAATCCTTTGAAGAGTGGGGCTACGGTACAGACGGCGCATCACTCATATGCAGAATACTATTCGAAGAAGCCACAGACATTAATTTCTACGTGGGTAAGGCTATAAATCCAGCCCATCAGAATCCGGATCTTCCAATCAATTTCAACATAAAGATGAATCTGGTACAGGTGCTCTCAGAGTCACTTACAAAGATGGGAAAAAGGATTAAGATTTCATATTTTTAAAATCACAGGAGTTTATCATGGACAATTCTAGAAAATTCGATACAAAGGTTCAGTTACTGAAATACAAAGTACTGAAGGAAGTTGCTCGACTGGCCTGGGAGGATGCACTCCTGGAAAATATTATGGACATTCCGAAGACAATCGTTCCAGGAAAGACACCAACCATGCGTTGCTGCGTATACATGGAGCGCGCTATCCTTGGCGAACGTGTAAAGCTAGCTATGGGAGGCGACCTGAATAACGATAACGTCATAGAAGTTATCGAGACAGCCTGCGACGAATGTCCGGCAGCGGGATACGAAGTTACAGATTCCTGTCGTGGATGTCTTGCTCATAGATGCGAAGAAGCCTGTAAGAGGGGAGCCATATCATTTGACCATAATCACGTCGCTCACATAGATAAGTCAAAATGTGTAGAGTGCGGACAGTGTGCAAAGGTCTGCCCATATTCAGCTATCGCCAACAGAAAAAGACCTTGCCAGGTAGCCTGCAAGGTAAATGCAATCTCTATCAACGATGAGAAGGCTGCAGCAATCGATTATAGCAAATGTATATCCTGCGGAGCCTGCGCATATCAGTGTCCATTCGGAGCTATATCAGATAAGTCATACATTTTAAATGCAATAGATATAATCAAGAAGAGTAATAACGGCGAAAACTATAAAGTATTCGCTATACTTGCACCAGCTATATACAGTCAGTTCAGCTATGCAAAGGTTGGACAAGTTGTATCAGGTATCAAGAAGCTGGGCTTCCATACAGTAGTTGAGGTAGCTCTTGGAGCAGATCTTGTAGCCAAGTCAGAATCTATGGAGCTCGTAGAAAAAGGCTTCCTGACCAGCTCCTGCTGTCCAGCATTTGTCTCATACATCGAGAAGTCTTATCCAGAACTTCTTCCACTTGTATCCCATAACATGTCGCCAATGGGAGCGCTGGCAAAGTACATCAAGGAACATATTGAGAACTCAAAGGTTATATTCATCGGACCTTGTACAGCGAAGAAGATGGAAATGAAGCGCGAAGGAGTAAACGCTTATGTGGACTGCGTACTGACCTTCGAAGAACTACAGGCACTCTTCGACAGTAAGGATATCGATATCGCAGAACTCGAAGAAGACGTGCTAGACAATGCATCCTACTTCGGTAGAATATTCGCAAGAAGTGGAGGCTTATCAGAGGCAGTAGCCGAAGCCCTGAAGGAACAGGGACATGAAGACTTCCCACTAAATGCAGTGACCTGCGATGGTATCGAAGAATGCAAGAGAGCACTGATACTGAAAGCCAAAGGATTCCTGAAGGAGAACTTCATAGAAGGGATGGCATGCAAGGGAGGCTGTATCGGAGGAGCCGGAGTACTAACCCACGGCGATAAAAACAAAGCAAAAGTGGACGAATACGGAAAGCAGGCATTCGAGAAGAAGATTCTGGATGCAACCGCCGTACTCGACGTATAAATACAGTGAATCACGGGAAGGCTAATATTAGCCTTCCCTTTCTTGTTTTCCTACGCCTCGCATCTTACACAATACTTTTCTCGACACTGCTTCCGCACAGTTTCGGGTACCCCTAGCGGACGCCAGCTTGATTTCTTCGAAAACAAGCTTGGGCTCGCTAAGCTCTCACTTCGCTTTGCTCGTGAATCGCTAAGCGCCGAGACCCGAAATGGTCTCGAAAAGTATTGTGTTAGATGCGAGGCTTAGATTAGCAGGATATTTACATAGTTTGCGGAATAATATATTATTTGGGGTAGTTGGTATGAAAGGACAGTATTGGTTTGGAAGATATTAGGTTGGATAGATCGGAGCGCGAGATGGTTACGCGACTCCTGGATTTTGCATATACCCTGTCGGAGGGAAGTGACATTTGCGCCAGCATCTCGCGTGTGCGTGGGCTTCTTGATGTAGAAAATACGGCTGAATGTGCAGAAAATGTTAATAAATCTGGGGAAATTGTTGATAACATAGGTGAAGTTTGCAAAACTCGCGATGAAACTTCGGACGGGGCAATTACGAAAAATGATGCGACTATCGTTCGCTATGCAATTAATGTCTACGAGATGGTTCGCCGTGGTAGATATGAGAGTCTTAAAGAAAAGTATGGTATCGATATAATGGATGATATTGATAAGAAATGGATACAGAAGGCGGAGGAGATTATTCCGGATGAGCTGTATTCATCGGGCTATGTGAAGAGGCTTTCTAAGAGTCTGAAGGGTACGAAGGTTCCTGCTCGAAAGCTGTATATCGCTGATCTTCATTTCTTCCATGATGGTCTCTGCAGGCGTATGGATAATCGTCCGTTCAAGGATCATTATGAGATGAATGAGGCTATGATCCGTATATGGAATGAAAATGTGACGGATAAGGATGAGGTATATATCCTGGGCGACTTTTCTATAGCGAAAGCGCAGTCTACTAATGAGGTGCTTCGTAAGCTTACTGGAAAGAAATATCTGATAATAGGAAATCATGATTATTATCTGGAGGATAAGGTCTTTGATACTTCACTCTTTGAGTGGATTCGTCCGTATGCTGAGATAGGCGATAATGGAAGAAAGGTTGTGCTGTCGCATTATCCGATACTGTGCTACAACGGACAGTATAGAAAAAAGCCGGATGGAACGGCTATAACTTATATGTTGTATGGACATGTTCACAACACTCATGACGAGGTGCTGGTCAATAAGTTTATACAGACTACGAGGAACACTGAAGTCTTATCGAAGGGGCTGGAGAAGCCGGAGCCGATTCCTTGTAATATGATCAACTGCTTCTGCATGTTTTCGCACTATGTGCCTCTCACTCTTGATGAGTGGATAATAGTTGATGCAGAGCGTAGAGCCAAAATGAACGTTGAGTAAAGATTTACGGGAGACGATTATATGCATTTAATATATAAGAATTATCTCTTCAAAAAGCATTTCTTCGTAAATGATACGAGTGCTGGAGTAGAGAATAAGGATACGGACAATTCGTCAGCTAAGGCTGAGTTCGAAGTAATGTTCTCTCTTGCAAATCTTTTTGGAATAAAGATAGTAAAGGGTGCGAAGCTGCTCACAAGTGATATGATAAGATTTGCTTCGCTGGGACTGGGCGAGAATGTTCCAGAGCCTTTCTATAAGGGCTTCCCAGAGAGTGTAAGAAAGCTCACCAAGAAGGAGCTTATCTACGATCAACTTCTTAACTATATGATCACTTACGGCTTTGGAAACTTCGAGGATGAGAGGCATTCGGTCTTCGAAGAGAAGTTCGAGACAGCAGCATTTAAGGAAAATATAGAAGTTAAGGAATTCTCTGTTCTGAGCGAGAAGGAAGCAGAGGCTGTATTAGAAGATATAGTGAGAAATCTGCTGGCTGGAACTAGACCACTTAGTTTAGATCAGTATGGTTTGGTTGTAAGCTATATCACAGATTATTCCTTTGTACCAGAAGAGATAGCTTCGAAGAATACAGCCATCCGACTGCTCATGGATTTAAGGGATACTTCTCTTGCGAGATTCCTCTACATGTCGGATGTGCCAAAGCTTGTGGATGAGATTAACTATACTTTGTACCATAATGAAAATGTGAAGAAGCTAAATCTTAAGAATCAGGACAGAAAGCTTATCACATCTGTGATAGATACAATCTTTGAGTCGGGAAGAGTTGATATACGTAACTGCTACGAGAAGAAGAAGGTGTGGAGCGGTCTGCTTCATCATATTCATTACAAGGCAAAGTGCGAAGAGGCTCAGCAGTTTCTGGATGCTATGAGAGGTAGTGAAAATCTGTCGGTTTATTCATCATTTGAGAAAGCTATGACCGAGAAGAATATTCGTGCCGCTGTAGATGAACTGAAGTCAGGTAAGGGTACTGCTGCCGTTCTGAGACGTCTGAATTATATAATCAGCAGGTGCGAATCAGAAGAGGAATTAGAGCAGATACTCGCTTCCCTGGATACGAATAATGTTATCGTCTTACTGCAGCTTCTTATACAGTATGTGCAGTATAGGTCTCGAAATGTAGCTAGAACATTTACATTTACGAAGCATAATCTTCTGAAGGTTCATAATGAGACGGAGGAGGAACAAGCGAAGAGAAAGTCCGCCATATCTGAGGAGCAGGCAAAGATTCTATCGGCTAGGATAGCTGAAAAACTTGCAAATCTTCTTAAGGGCCGACTTGGTAAAGTATATATCGATCCAGATATGAGGAGGTATGCTCTTCCTATACAGGAGACAACCACTCAGGGAGGTTTCGGAGTACTAACTAGAGGAAGCAGAATACAGATTCCTGATACCAAGAAGCTTCGTGCCTTCACCTACTGGGAGAAGGTGCAGGATATCGATTTATCTGTCTTTGGTATAAATGATAAGGGCGAGCAGACGGAGTTCTCCTGGAGAACTATGGGACTACTTCAGAGCGAAGGCATCACCTATTCTGGTGACGTGACCAACGGATATTATGGCGGCTCAGAATATTTTGATATAAATTATGAGAAGTTTAAGTTGAAGCATCCCGACATCAGGTATCTGATATTCTGCAACAACGTATACTCGGCACTTCCTTTCAGCCAGGTTTACTGCAAAGCAGGATATATGACTAGAGATAAGTCAGATAGCGGAAGAGTTTATGAGCCTAAGACGGTTAAGTCGAGCTTCGTCGTAAATGCAGAGAGTACATTTGCGTACCTCTTCGGGATAGATCTTAGAACAAATGAGTTCGTGTGGCTCAACATGTCCAGAAGTAGCGGAGCTACGGTTGCGGGAACAACAGATATGAGTTTCTTGACAGATTATTTTCATGTCACAGACATAATAAATGTCTATACATTCTTTGAGCTTATGGCTACAGAGATTGTCTCAGATATAAGCGAGGCAGAAGTAGTGGTAACGAATAAGAATGTGGAATGCGGCGAAAATGTTCAGGTAATAAGAGAATATGATATAGATAAAATGATTCAATTAATGAATGTTTAGTGGAGGGGGATATGTCTTCAGAAATATATAAACTGCTTATAGTTGAAGATGATAATGAGATAGGAGATATATTAGATAAATATCTAAAGAGTAATGGATATGAGATAGACAGGGCAGAAAATGGATTGGAAGCCATAAGCAAGATTCAGCATAATGATTACAGCATTGTGCTTCTTGATATTATGCTTCCCTTTAAGAGTGGTGATCAGGTTCTTAAGACGGTTCGTGAGACGAGTCAGGTTCCAGTCATCATCATTTCCGCTAAGGATATGGTTCAGACCAAGATAGATGTTATGAGGATGGGAGCCGATGATTATATCACGAAACCTTTCGATCTGGATGAGGTTCTAGTTAGAATCGAAGCGGTGCTCAGAAGAACTGCGGGGCTAAATAAAAACTTGGCTAGTACTGGTGAGCCTAAGATCATAAATCATAAAAACCTGGAAATGAATCTAGATGCAGTCAGGGTAACTGTAAAGGGACAGGAGATAACTCTGACCTCTAAGGAATATGCCATCCTTGAACTACTTCTGACTAATCCAGATAAGATGTTTTCAAAGTCAAATATATATGAATCCGTATGGGAAGAAGGATACATATATGACGATAATACACTGATGGTGCATATCAGTAATCTTAGAAATAAGCTTAAAGATGCAGATCCAGAAGATGAATATATCGAGACAATCTGGGGCATGGGATATCGTCTGTCTAAGTAGATAGGGACGGATAAAGACATCCGCGTTAAATAATTTATAAAGCTTAAGAGCGTACTTAAGTTTTTCTTAAGAGATAGATTTTATTATGAGTACAGTAAATCGTGCGGTTAAAATCTAGCTTAAGAAAGGAATATGGGATGGAATATGTTATGGAACTCGAAGGACTGACTAAGACCTTCGGGAAGAAAACAGCGGTAGATAACTTCTCGCTGAAGATAGAAAAGGGTCATATCTGCGGCCTGATCGGACCAAATGGAGCAGGTAAGACCACGATAATGAGAATGATGGCGGCGCTTACTGAGCCGGATTCTGGCGAAATGAAATTCTTCGGTTCAGCTAATCTGGACGAAGCAAGAAGCAGAATGAGCTTCATAATCGAAGAACCATATATGGAACACAGCATGACTGCCCGCGAGAATATGCAGTATCTTAGATTCATTCGCGGAGTAGCTGATGAATCCAGAATCGATATGCTCCTCGATTTTGTAGGACTTAAGGATGTTGGTAAGAAGAAGGTTGGCAAGTTCTCACTAGGAATGAGACAGAGACTTGGAATCGCTATGTCACTTCTTGCAAAGCCAGAGTTTATGGTACTTGATGAACCAATCAACGGACTGGATCCTGAGGGTATCATCGACGTAAGAAAGATGCTTCTTAAACTTACAGAAGAAGAGAAGATAACTATTCTTATCTCCAGCCATATACTTAAGGAGCTCTCTGAACTCTGTACAGATTATGCTATAGTAAATCATGGTAAGCTCATAGAGAAACTGTCTCACGAAGAGCTGCTGTTAAAGACGAAGACATTTATCGGACTTCGTACAAATGATATAGGAAGAACCTGTACAGTTCTTGAGGGAAGTCTTGGAATCAGGAACTATAAGGTGAGTCCTGAAAATGAGATAATGATATATGAGAGACTAGAAGACCTGGAGCGTATTTCTAGTATAGTCACTCAGAATAATCTGACCATCACCAAGATTAATGTCGAGGGTGAAAGCCTTGAAGATTATTATATCGGAAAGGTAGGTGATCAGAATGAATAAACTTATTAGAGCTGAGTTTTACAGACTGCGTCATACAGGACACCTGTTCTGGTATGCAATACTTTTACCTATGTTATTCATTTTTATGCCATATATTCTATGTATGGATCAAATGGATAAACCCCTGGATGAGTTAATCGAATCCCTTGGAACCATGTGTGTACTTGTTTATAACTTCTTTCCAGCTCTGATTGCCGGTTTCGCAGGACAGCTTTTCAATAAAGGCAAGCTAGGATATTATGAAGTAATTGCAGGTAACAAACCGTCTCATATAATCATGAGTAAGATATTCTCGGATGGAGTATTTTTCTCGGTGATCTACACGGTGTGTGTTTCTGCATTCTATGTATTCTTAGGAATTAAAAATGGAGTCGGAACTATGACTCATCCATTTATCAGACTTGGACTTTTTGCAGTGGTTATGACGCATCTGGTAGTATCAAGTATTATGATCATGATGGCATCGAAGAAGACTGTATCAGCAGTTGTTCTTACATATATAAGGTTTATGGTTTTTGATATAGCATTTATGCCAGCTCTGGCTTTTGTATTCACAAAGCTTGGACTTGAAGGTGTTGCAACTCATTTAGGATATATGATTGTATTTAATCAGTTGGAAATGACGGCTTTAGGATCAATTGATTTAACTACTATATTACATATTATCCTTGGTTTCATAGGTGAGTTTATCTTATGGTATATAGTGGTATATAGAGGAATAAAGAAGAAAAAGTTTTCATAGTAGTATCTAGAGAAGGATATATGGACTATAGATTTTTATGGATTCTGGTAGTGGTTCTGCTTCTAATAATTGTAGGACTGCTGCTCAGAATGAATCTTTATAAGAAACAGCTTCATTCATTTACAGAGCAGCTGAGATTTTTTCGCAAAGAAAAAAAGGATGGTCTAATAAGTGTTGAGAGTTTTGGCAAGGATTATATAGATCTTGCGAAGGAGCTTCAGCAGTTTGTAGATGAGGAACAAGAGTTAATAGAACAGTCTGAAAAGGACCGGCAATCAGTGAAACATATGGTTGCCGGTATTTCCCATGATTTCAGAACTCCGCTTACATCTGCTATGGGATATATCCAGCTGGCAGAGAAGGATGAGAGTGTGTCAGAGGAAACTTCGGCGAGTCTTAGAAAGGCTTATGATAAGACGAAATATCTGAAGGAACTTTCGGATGAATTCTTTGCATTATCAGTAATGGAGAATCGTTCTAAGGAAGAGCTGACGGAACTCAGCTTCAAAAAGCTTTTCGAAAATATTACATTAGAACAGTACGACTGGACTGTTAAGTCAGGTATAAGTTTTGAAGCTGATATCACAGATGATCCTTGTATGATGCAGGCCTCTGAAGTAGATATGACAAGGCTTCTCATCAATCTATATTCTAACGCAAAGAAGTATTCGAAGAGTAAGATAAGGGTGGCTCTTAGACAGAGTGAATCAGAGATATCATTTAGCATAGATAATGATCTTGAAGAGGGTGCGTTGATTGACGAGAGGCGTGTGTTCGAGCCCTTCCACAGAGAATATGTGGGTGAGCAGGGCGGTAACGGACTGGGGCTATATGTTACCAAGAGAATTGTTGAAAATTATGGTGGTATAATATCTGCAGAGAAAGACGAAAATATATTTAGTATAAAGATATCATTTAAGCGAGGGAAGACAAATGAGTAAAGAATATGCTGAGAAAATATTAGAGCTTATAGATAAGTCACCGACTGCATTTCATGTTGTAGAAAATGCCAAGGCTATCCTAGATTCACAGGGTTTTACAGGTCTTAAGGAATCAGATGTATGGAATCTTGCGGCAGGTGGAAAGTACTATGTGACGAGAAATGATTCTTCTATCATAGCATTTCAGATTCCGAAGAAGGACTATGCCGGATTTAGAATCATCGCAAGTCATTCAGATTCCCCATGTCCTAAGCTCAAGGAAGATTATGAGATGGATAGATGTGGATATGTTAGGTTAAATGTTGAAAAGTACGGTGGAATGCTACTGGCTCCGTGGTTTGATCGACCACTTTCAGTTGCTGGTAGAATACTAGTTAGAGATGAGAAGGAAGCATCGGGAATAAAATCTATGCTTGTTAATCTGAATAAGGATGTAGCAGTTATTCCTTCTCTTGCGATACATATGAACCGTGATGCGAACTCTGGTTATTCCTACAGTTTTCAGAAGGATATGCTTCCTATCGTCAGTACATCTAAAGACTCGAACAAAGGCTCGAATAAAGACTTGAATAAGGACTTGAATAAAGATTCAAAGCTGGACTCGAAGCAGGATTCTAATAAAAATGAGAATACAGGTGCAACTATCATGTCACTGATAGCAGAAGCAGCGGGAGTAAAGACAGAGAATATACTTGGAAATGACCTCTTCTTATATATCAGTGAGAAGGGAAAAGTCTGGGGCGTAAGAGATGAGTTTATAGGTTCCTCCCGACTGGACGATCAGGAATGTGTATGGTGCACATTGGACGGATTTATAGATGCCACAAAGATAGGTCATGGCAGCGACAGCAGTGCTGAAGAAGCGTCTTCAGAGTATGTAAGTATGCTATGTGTCTTCGATAATGAAGAGGTTGGTTCGAGGACAAAGCAGGGAGCGGACTCTAATTTCCTAGAGAATCTAATAGATAGAATAAATGATAATCTTGGCAGAAGCAGAGAAGAGTACTATACTGCGTATGCAAACAGTTTTATGATATCTGCAGATAATGCACATGCTCTTCATCCTGCACATGCTGATAAGTATGACCCAGTCCAGAGTCCGAAGATGAACGAGGGAATCGTGCTTAAGTTCAGCGCAAGACAGAGCTATACTACAGATGCGGTATCAGCTGCATTTGTGAAAAAACTATGCGAGGATTCAGATATTCCATATCAGATATTTGTTAATCATTCAGATGAACCAGGTGGAAGTACACTTGGTAATATATCTAACTCGCATGTGTCTATCAACACAGCAGATATAGGACTTCCTCAGCTTGCCATGCATTCTTCCTACGAGACTGCAGGTGTAGAGGATATAGATTCACTAAGAGGTTTTGCAAAAGTATTTTTTAACGCATAGTATGAAGAAGTATCATCATGTAGCTTATACCCCTCCTCCCAGCAGGAAATCCTCCCCAGGATTTCCTGCTTTTTCCATTTACGACTATTTTTATTCCATTTACAACAGATATACATCTCGAGAGGAGATAATAATGTAATATTCAATCGTTCTTATAAAATAAGTAGGATGGTGAAGGAGGAGTAAATGAAAAAGAAGAAACTTTTATCTGTCATATGCGCAGTGACTCTTACGATGTCGCTTACGGGATGCGGCTTCATGGAAATGCTGGGTGATATGGCAGGTTTTTCGAACAAATGGGTGGACTCGGATCTAATAGGTGTTGTTCCGGCAGATAAAGAGTTCAGCGAGAAGAATGATTTTGCCGCTGCGGTAAATCAAGATTGGAAGAATGAAATAGGAGATTCCTATAGAGGTACATTACAGGATGTACTTGATGCAGTTATCGAGAATGAGAAGCGAATGGTAACAGACGAATCTATTGAGGGCGAAACTGCAGAGTGTCTTAGAACCTACTACGAGCTTGCTTCTAATTGGGATGATAGAGCCGAGGATGGAGTAGAACCACTAAGGGCTTACATTGAGGATATTGAGTCCATAAGTAGTATGGATGAAATGTATGACTTCATAGCTGATCCTGTAAGGAACCCATTATTACTTGGCCCGATTTCAACTGGTACTGATTTTGTAATGCATTCAGAAAAATATAATGATAAATATACATTCTTCTTTACAATACCTGGCTTCAATGTGGATAGCCTAAACAGTAGTTCTGGTATTGAAGAGTACGAAAAGATGAATGATAAGTCACAGTACATTCTAGGAAGGCTAGGATATAGCGAGAAAGAAGTTGAGACGAAGGTAGAGAATTCTGTTTCATGGGCTAAGAAGCTTTCTAGTTATGAAAATATGGCAACAGTAGATAAGATAGATGACATTACATACACTCGTGAAAAAGTCATAAAGATGGCGGGCGACTTTCCTATGGAGAAGATCCTAGAAGGATGGGGCCTATCTAATGTCTCATATATCGCCATTAGTCCAGATCTTACTAAAAAGCTTTCAACTGCTTGTAAGGAAAAAAATCTGGAGGATATCAAATCATTTCTTATAGTGAACTACTGCCTTACAGTCTCTGAGTATCTGGATAGAGATACATATGATGAGATGGTTGAGCTAGATAAACCGAGACTTACAGAAGCAGAGGATACTGGAGAAACACCTGAACAGCTTGAGGATTATCTGATGTACCAGAATTATATCGCTCAGTCACCTATGGTTGGTGCAATGAATCAGGTATATGTAGAGAATTGTTTTGATGAAGGCGTAATAGACGAGCTTACAACTATTACCGAGGATATGCTCGCAGGCTTCGAGGATATATTTGCAAATGAGGAATGGCTTTCTGAAGAAGGAAAGAAGGCATGCATAGAGAAGCTGAAGGCTATCAACATTCATATAGCCGTTCAGGATTTTGATACTGTTGACTATGGAAAGCTGGATCTAAAGTCACACGAAGAAGGTGGAAGTTTCCTTGAAGCATACTTTGATTCTCTTAGATTTGAGTTGGATCATTTATCTTGGTTATCAGAGGAAAACTATGACAGAGACTACTGGGATCCACTGAATCAACAGCTTTCTACAACAGTTACAAATGCTATGTATAGTGCTCAGACAAATGGAATATACATATTTGCTGGTATTCTTGAGGCTCCTGTTTATTCAAAAGATATGACATACGAAGAGAAGCTCGGAGGACTCTTTACTATAGTAGGACATGAGATTACACATGGCTTTGATAGTAATGGTTCTCAGTATGATAAAGATGGATACAATAATCCTATTCTATCAGATGATGATTTAGAGAAGTTTAATGATAAAACTGGTTTGGTTGGGGCATACTATACGTCGCAGTCTCCATTTACGGGAGCGGGTATGATTCTTGGACCACAGGTTGCAGCTGAAGCTACAGCCGATATGGGTGGAATAAAAGCAACCCTTCATCTTGCAGAAAAAGAGGAGGACTTTGACTATGATCTATACTTCAGATCATATGCAACAATATGGAGAACTAATGTTTCGGTAGAAGCGGAAAAGAAAAGTATAGAGAGTGATTCACATCCGCTAGCATTTTACCGTATTAATGTAGGCCTTCAGCAGTTTGAAGAGTTTTATGATACTTACGGAATTAAAGAAGGCGATGGAATGTATCTCGCACCAAAGACTCGAATAAAAGTATGGTAGGAAAGGAATAGAAAATGAGTGAAGCAGTTATAAAGTTAGATAATGTAAAAAAGGCCTATGGTAACCATGAAGTATTGAGTGGTGTCAATATGCAGGTTAACAAAGGTGATATATATGGACTGATTGGTCGAAATGGAGCTGGTAAAACTACTATCTTCAAGATGATACTAGGATTATCAGAAGTAAATGATGGCTCCGTATCTATAGATGGTTCAACAAGTGATAAGGAGCTCTATGCTAACCGTTCAAAGATCGGATTCTTAGTTGGTACAAGATTCTATGGATATCTCAATGCACGTAATAACCTTCGTTATGCAGCAACCTTGAAGGGAATCCCTAAGAAGAAGCAGAAGGAAGAGATAGAGAGAGTTCTGGAGATTGTTGGACTTAAGGATGAGAAGAAAGCGGTTAAGAAATATTCACTTGGTATGGGACAAAGACTTGGTATTGCAAGTGCCATCCTTGGTAACCCAGAGATACTTATTCTGGATGAGCCTACAAATGGTCTAGATCCTCAGGGAATCGCAGATATCAGACATCTGATACAGAAGCTTAGAGATGAGTACGGTATGACTGTAATCGTATCTAGTCATATTCTGGCAGAGCTGGAGAATACTGCTGACAGATTCGGAATAGTTAATGATGGTGTTGTTGTAAAGGAGATCACACAGCAAGATCTTCAGGAGACACAGCCAGTAGTTGAGATAGCAGTTGAAGATGCAGAGCAGGCAAAGCGTGTACTTGAAGAAAATGGTATCGAGGTTTTACGTGAAGTGGTTGAGAAGTCTTCTCTTGAAGATTTCTACTTCCGCATAATCGGAGGTTCAGAAGAATGAGAAATGTAATACATGCGGATCTAGGAAGAATAATTCGCAAACCATCTTTCCTTGTGATAATAGTATTAACACTAATTTTTCTTGCAACAAGAAAGACAGCAGATGTAGCTGAAGAACAGATAGAATATATAAAGGAATACTTTAATACATTACTTCTCTTTGCTGTAAGTATCCCAGTTTTTCTAAGTATATATACTGATGATATTAATAGTGGAAGTGTTATAAACCTTATAGGTAAGGGTTTATCTCGTAAGAAGGTCATCCTGTCAAAACTTATTGATGTTACAGTTGTGCTTACTGCATATTACTCAGTTGCATATATAGTTGCACTTATTAAGAACATGACAGCAGGAATAGCTATTACACCTAAGCAGAATATGTTACTACTTGTATATACTTTATTCTGTGTATTAAGAGGAGTTGGTTTCTTCTCTGTAGCGTCATTAATAGCCTTTGTATTCTGGAGTCCAAGCGGCGGTATGACTGCTATGCTTGTTCTGCTAGCAGTTTCAAGAATGACACTTATGATTCTTCAGAAAAAGTTTACCATTCCAATCTATGATTATAGTTTTGATGGATTACTAGACAAGGCTTATTCCAAGTTTGCACTCGGAAACTTTGGATGGCATATAATCCCTGCGATAGTCATATACATCGGTGGTGTGGTGCTCATAACGGCATTACTATTTAAGAAGAAGGAGATAGATCTATGAGAAATCTTATAAAGGCAGATATGCAGAGAATACTTAGGAAGAAGTCAATCTGGGTGGCGCTTATACTCATGATAGCAATTGTTATTGGAGATATTTTCTATACGATTAATACTTCTGCAGATAAGAATCTAGCATTTGCAGTAGGAGCTTCAGAGAGTTTCTATTTCCTTGGACTCGTAGTTGGTATAATACTTGTGTTAAATGTATATGCTGATGATATCAAGTCAACATCATACATAAATGTAGTTGGTCAAGGTATTAGTAGAGTAAAGTATATAATAACCAAGTATCTTGATGCCATGATTCTACTTGTCGCAATGTATGTCCTTGCATGCGTTCTTATCTTTGGACTTAAGGTAGGACTAGGAGTTCAGTTATCCTCTCTAGAGATGAGATATATGTGGTGTAATTTATTATGTGAGATAATACCTGTTGCAGCAAGTATCTCCATTGCATCACTGATTTATTTCCAGACAGGAAATAATGCATTAGGAATGCTTGGATATCTTGGAATTGAACTTGTTATTCCTGTAGCCATAGAATTTATAAAAACAAATCCTACTGTGGTAAAGTATCACCTGGACAGAATCTATCTTACAGATGTATGTTCTTCAATACTTGATGATTTAGTAATGAGACAGACAGGAGCAGGACTTCTCAAACTCATCCTAGTCATAGCAGTATATGTAGTTGCAGCTATAGTTGGTTCAATAGTTCTCTTCAGAAAGAAAGAGTTGGATTTCTAAGAGTAAAAAACAAAGAAGTATATCCTAGCGATATACTTCTTTGTATATTTTACAGCCATATTCAAGTTCATCTGCATACTTATTCTTTTGTTCATCTGTGATCTTTGAAGAATTAACCTGGATACTATCAATAGTTCCATCATATGCTGCCCAACAAAAGATCAGCAGCTCCTCATCTGATTCAATATAGCAATCGATATCCTTAACGCGGAAGTCTGTTGAAAACTCAAGATAAGAAGGCATGGACTGATCAGGCAGTGTGAAATAAGTACTTTCATTATATGGAATCTTATATAAATTCGCAGTACCAGTATCAACTGTCTCGTGGGAATACTTAGAAAGTCCTTCAGCAAACTTACCTTCTGTTTTCGACTTATTATATCCCCATATGCCGAGCCATCCTAAAGACGTTACTGCAAGAGTTGCTACGACAGAGAGCAAAATGGTTTTGCTCCATTTGCCCCATTTAAGATCTCTATTCATTTTTTCAGTGACCTTAGTGTCACCCTTCAGCATGGTATCAAGAGATATATCGAACCTATCGCTGATCTCAACTAGAGTAATAAGATCAGGATAGCTCTTTTCGTTCTCCCAGTTAGACACCGTTTGTCTCGTCACATGAAAGATCTCGGCGAAGTCGCTCTGGGTAAGATTATTCTCTTTTCTAATATCCTTGATAGTCTGTCCTAATTCCATATAACATCTTATCCAATCAATTATTTTAGCCCACCTATTATATCATATCTGTGGCAGTTAGTTCTATATCTGCATACAAACATTCTCTCTTAGAATTTTACGGGCCGGTATATAAACCGCAATTAGAGCAATCAATATATTTATTACCCCAATCCCTACAACAAAAGATAATGGCACTGTCGCAGTAAAATGAAGAAACTTCACGATATGCGCCATATAGTAGTTCATAAATCTTCTGAGCAGCAGATTGTAGATCAAAAATATAAAAAGATCAGCAAGCACACCATATATAAGTCCCATCTTAAGGATAGTAAAAAAGTAAGCCCTGTCAGTAATACCTATGGCCCTAAGTATTCCATATTCCCTTCTACGAGATAGAATAGTGTAATTCATACTGTTCATTATATGAAACAAACTTATGGCCAGTAATACGATAGATATAGCTGAGAAGAAAACCTGCTGCTGATGAAGATACTTTTTCTGATTTGTAATCGCAGTAGTGTAATCGCGAAGTACAGCTTTAGGCGTATCCTGTATTGCACTTAGAATACTTTTCACCGCCTCATCCGAATCAGCTCCATCTGCGAGAGAAGCATTGATAAAGCTATAATCTTTGATGCCAAATGTCATCTCCATCTGTTCGTTTGTAAAGATGACGCTCTGCATATTCCGCCAAGGACTGTCATTAAGAAATCCATTTTCCTGTGAAAGAGCGCGACTCACTATTGCTGTAATTTCATATTCCTTTTCTTCTGAGTTCTCATCCAGAGTCTTCAGTCTTATCTTATCTCCAGGATGTTTCCCATAGGAGCTATAATTTCCCTGACCATCCATAAGAGCAACAAGGATTACCTTTCCTTCTGAAAGAGCTTCCTTGTCAATACTTCCTTCTAATACATAGTCCTCCAGCTGTTCTATCTCTGCGTCATCATATCCATACACGTCGAGCTTTATAGAATAAGTTCCGTCTGAATTCTTATTACATATTCCGCCGAACTTTTCCTTAAAAAATTCATGCTTATTCTGTTCATCAAAGTAGTCTTTCCATTCGAGTTCGGATTCATCTACAGTGATCTCGCCCACAGTAAACTTTGTGGCATACACGTCTTTAAGTTCTTTTATATTTTTAATATCCTCTACCACCTGCGGAGATATACTGTCTTCTAGATCGTTGGACATAAGGGATATCTTGTAAGTAGAGCTTAGTCCATCATCAGACCTCATAGACAACTCTGCATGAATCTTCAGATTCTCCGTCAGATATGATGTGCATAAAAAGAGACAGCCACCTATGGAAAGAGATAGCAGTATTCCTAAAGTCCTTCTTTTCCCAAAAAAGATAAACTTTCGGTTAATCACCGAAAGAAGAGTAACGCGTCTCTTGCTATAAATCCTTCGAATATGTGAGAAAAATGTGGTGTCCCCATTCATCAGCTGCTTCAGGGTAAGTTTCCTCATTCCTCTTATAGCGGATAAGCAAATAAGAACAAGAGCTGCGATAAGAAAAGCAAAGCCAATACTCACAGCCTCCCAGGAAATATATAGTCCAGAGGTCGCATGCGTATACTGGTACCAAAGCTTTAGCCCAGACACAGCCGAAAGAGTTCCCAAGGGATACCCAACAATAAAAAGGATGAGTAGCTCCAGAAAAAGTACGCACGCCACTGTACACGCACTGATTCCCAGAGTCTGCATCACCGCATACTCAGCTCTTCTTTGGGAGATAGATATATTAAAAACACTGGATATAACCATCATTCCAAACAAGCTGAGAAGAAAGATCATAAAGTAGAATGATATGTTATATTCATTTTGCAGTGTCAGTATTATATACGTGAAATTTCCGTATTCATTTGTGAGGCCAAATGTAATTATATCGGTAATTCTTTCAGGCTTTTCTCCTTTCAGAAACCCCGTTACTTCTTCGTTTAGCGTGATGTTATCTCCGTTTATTTTATACTTTCGCTGGAATGCCTCCAGCTGCTTATAGAGAGCATCCTCTTCATTAAATTTTATATAAAGCTGTCTCTCACTTTCACCTCCCACATAATTCTTACCAACAAAGAGGTCAATCTTGTCAGTACTTTCTGACCAGGCACTCTTTAAGATTCCAGTGAGAATGTAACTCTTTCCAGCGAGCTTTAAAGTATCACCAATCTCTCCGTTAAAGCCCAGATTGCTCAGAGTATATATGTCTGCTGCAATTTCGTTTGTAGCTACAGGGTAGGTTCCTTCCTTTAAATCTCGATGGGTCATGCGAAGATACTCAGCGTCTGCATCCCAAAGATATATCTTATACGGGGATGTAAGATAATCCTTTAGTTCTGCTTTTCCCACAGCCTCGATATCGTAACCCTTTCCCTGTTCGCCCATCCTTACCTCATCATAGGTTTTCTCATCCACAGTGATGCAGTAATGCCAGTCCCCATACATGGTTCTCTTATTCTCTAGATCATTCATCTCATTACTGAACATTAGCGAACCGATTCCAGTGATTAGCACTGATGTGAGGAACACACTTGAGAGGATAGCAAAGGTCTGTTTCTTATAATATCTGATATATTGAAAAACTAGCTTTAACATACTCCGTCCTCCGTCTGAATCTGTCCATCCTCGATACGTATCACTCTGTCACATACTTTCGCCAGGGCGTCATTATGGGTTACCATCAGGATCGTCTGATTAAACTTACGGTTGCTTTCCCTCAGCATATCCATCACTTCGCTGGTAGTATTTGAATCCAGATTCCCAGTAGGCTCATCTGCCAGCAGAATAGCAGGCTTATTCACCAATGCTCTCGCAATAGCTACCCTCTGCATCTGTCCGCCAGAAAGCTCGCTGGGATACTTCCTTCTTTTATCCCATATCCCCAGTTCAGTTAGCAGTTCCTTTATATATCCATGATCGACCTTTTTCCTGCTTAGACTAAGGGGCAGAGCTACGTTATCATAAACACTGAGAACTGGCATAAGACTATAGTTCTGAAATACAAAGCCAATACTATCTCTTCTGTATTTCGTGAGTTCCCTATTCTTTAAGAGACTGATCTCTTCATCCCTTACAAATATCTGCCCCTTGGTAGGTGTATCAAGTCCACCGATCAGATTAAGAAGAGTACTCTTTCCAGAACCACTGGTTCCAACTATTGCTACAAACTCTCCCTTATCCACTTCAAGATTTATACTTTTAAGTGCAACTACCTTGTTTTCTTTCTGACCATATTCCTTTACCAGATGATCAAGTTTTAAAATATTTTTCATGCGTGAATCCTCCTTGTCACCATCATGGCAAGAGGCACCTCATTCATCAAGCAATAGGCCTTTGCATCCGCAAAATGTGCGCGCAAATATTCTTTGCGCCCAGTAAAATAGCCATTTTTTGAATACCATTTGAATCCAATCTATGATATAAATACATATAGAGAATCTGATGGAGAAATTGTAATCACTATGAAGACAGATATCGATTTTGATGATGGATTAGTTATTTTTAAATTTACATCTGCTGAATTCAGTGACATTACTGCTTTTTCTGGAAACAACCCAGGTGTTATATAGAATATACAAATAGGATCAGTTTGGTTATGCGTATAAAAGGCAAGATTTTTTTGTCAAGGGTGGATGAGATATGTAAAAAATATATATCGGATATAGTGTTAGAAATTAATCCTCTTGGCAGTGGACATATAAATGATACCTACATAGTAAAAACAAAAGAGTGTGATTACGTGCTTCAGCGAATTCAAAAGGACATGAATATTTCCCATCTGGAGCATAACTATTCTCTTTATTTGGAAGTACTTGATAGGGAAGATCTTATATATCCTAAATGGATAAAAACCTTCGGTGGGGAATATTATTATATCGATGAGGAAGAATATGAATCCTGATGAACCAGATCTTAATTCATTTCATGTAGAAAATGGAATCTCTACAAAGGAAGAGTTTGAGATTATATAAAAACCTGGTTACCTTGCTGAGCAACTCATTCTACTAATCAGAAGAGAAAGTCAGATCTGTAAAAGTTCTGGCTTTTTTTATACTCAAAATATAGTTGACAATCGCAACTAATGATATTATCATCTATCAAAACAGGAGGTGCTGGTATGGATAAAGTAAAACAATTTCGTGAATATACAAGAGAGCTAGAGTGTCATCTAGATAATATTAATCATAATGATTGTTGTACATGCAATGTCAATAAATCTGAATGCTTCCTTATAGTTGAGATAGGAAGACAGCCTGGAATATGCATCAAGGATCTTGCCCAGATATTAAAACACGATAAAAGCGGAGTTAGTCGAAGTGTCGAAGAACTTGTAAAAAAAGGATATATCTTAAGACAGCCATCCGAGAAGGACCGCCGAAGTGTAGTATTAACACTTACCAAGAGCGGGGAAGAAAGATATAACAAGATAGAAGCTGATATGTATACTGAGTTCAAAAAGGTCTTTTCAAAAATCAAAAAGAGTGACCAGGATAAAGTGCTGGAAGCTTTAAGAATATATAACGAAGCTTGCAGAATGGTAGAGGAGGATTAGATTATGACACATAAAGAAAAAGCCCTAAAGCTCTTTAACGAAAAGAATCTATGTTCGCAGGCTGTCCTTGCAGCATTTGCTGAGGAATGTGGTCTCACCGAAGAGCAGGCTTTAAAAGTATCCGCCTGTTTTGGTACAGGAATGAGACAGGGAGAAGTATGTGGAGCATGTTCAGGTGCCCTTATGGTATTAGGCTGCCTCTATGGTGAGCATGGTACGGGCGACTTGGAAAAGTGTGTAAGAGCAAATGAAGTTAACGATGAAATGATGAGAAGATTTGCAGAAAAGTCAGGTTCCTATATATGCAACGAATTACTTGGATGTGATGTAAGAACCGAAGAAGGAATAAAGTATGCCCTGGAGCAGAAGTTATTCACGGATTTCTGTCCTAAAATGGTTGCAAATGCAGTAGATATTATAGAGGAAATGATTGAGGAGAGAGAAGGCCATGGAAAGTAGTTTAATTATTCGCAAGGTGAAACCTGAAGATGCAGAAAGATTAGTTGATATATATTCATATTATGTTGAGAAAACGGCTGTATCCTTTGAGTACGAGGTCCCATCTGTAGAAGAATTTAAGAAAAGAATAAAACATATCACTGAAAAGTTTCCGTATCTTGTGTGTGAGAAAGATGGAGAGATAATCGGATATGTATATGCGAGTGAGTATAGTTCCAGAGAAGCCTACTCATGGACTGTAGGTACTTCGATATATATTGATAAAGAATGCCGCAGACAGGGCGCAGGTTCTCTGCTTTACAGGGAGCTGGAAAACGAGCTAAGAAAGATTGGAATCATTAATCTCCTGGCTGGTGTAGCATATTCCGCTCAGGAAGATGAATACCTATCCCACGATAGCTTTCTATTCCATGAAAAAGAAGGCTACAAGAAGGTGGCTCATATGGAAGAGGTAGGAAAGAAGTTTGATAGATGGTATGATCTTATCTGGATGCAGAAGAAGATATAAATGAAGAAGACATTTAGGGGGGATTGCTGTGAAAGTTTTAGTTTATAATGGAGCGCTCAATGAGAAACATATTCAGGAAATTGAGGAGGCTTCCAAGAGGGCAGGTGTGGAGCTTTGCTTTACATCATCCGAAAATGATATTCCAGAAGGCTTTGAAGATTCGGAAGTTGTTTATGGTTATGGAATGAATCTTGTTAATGCAGACAAGATACGAGGTAATAAAAATCTTAAGTGGATCAGTATGATTTCTGCGGGAATTGATTACGCGTTAAAGCCTGGATTCTTTGCAAATGAAAATGTGATAATTACGAATTCTTCAGGAACTTATGGAGTGACAATAGCTGAGCATATAATCGCAGTATCGCTTATGATGATGAGAAAACTTACACTGACTTATGCCTCGTCTTTGCAGGGAAAGTGGGGAAGCTTATCAATGCAGAAATCGCTCAAGGATTGTCATATTACAGTTCTGGGAACGGGGGATATTGGAACCTGTTTTGCAAAAAGGGTAAAAGCATTTGAACCTGCGGAGATTATAGGAGTATCCAGATCTGGCAAGAACCAAGATCCAGTATATGATAAAATGTATTCAGTTGATCAATTGGATGAGGTGCTTCCTGGAACAGAGCTACTCGTAATGAGTCTTCCGGGAACGACTGAAACTGAAGGGATTCTGTCCAGGGAAAGAATTTCTCTTTTACCAGAAGGAGCTTATATTGTAAATGTAGGCAGAGGTTCTGCTATAGATTATGATGCATTGATGGAGAGCCTTAATAGTGAGAGGCTTGGTGGAGCTGCTCTAGATGTTTTCAAGGTAGAACCACTACCTGAAGATAGCCCGCTTTGGACAACTAAGAATATTCTGATCACACCGCATTCAGCAGGAAATCTGACACTCGACTATACACGTGATAAGAATGTTCATCAGTTTTGTGAGAATCTTATGAATTATGTTGAGGGTAAACCATTGCAGCATGTGGTGGATAAGGTACAAGGATATTAAAACTATAACACAAGAATAGGATTTAAAAATATTATGAATAATCATTTAGAAAAATTTATAGATAAGCAGAAAGTGAGCTTTGTTACTTCAGTAGATGAGGAAGGATTTCCGAATATTAAGGCTATGCTAAAACCTCGAAAGAGAAATGGTTTAAAGGAATTTTATTTTTCTACGAATACATCTTCTTTGAGGGTTAAGCAGTTTCGGGATAATCCAAATGCCAGCATATATTTTTATCATAAGGGCTTGATCAAGTATGAGGGTGTCATGCTGATTGGAACTATGGAAGTTCTGACAGATCAGGAAACAAAGAATATGATCTGGAGAAGAGGAGATACCATGTTCTACAAGAAGGGTGTGACTGATCCAGATTACTGCGTTCTCAAGTTTACCGCAATAAAGGGAAGATATTACTGCGACCTAAAGACAGAAGATTTTATTTGTGAGGATTAATAAAATGAACTTTCCAGAATTTATGTTTAGAAAAGAAAATATGATACCTGCGGATCAGCAGAATACACCGGATATAGAAGGCTACTATTATACAGCAAATGACGGAAGCCAGATGGCATTTTGGATATATAAGGCAGACAGAGTATCTAAGGAACATACTCACGATTATGACGAATATATGCTCTGTGTAGAAGGAGAATATATCGTAACCATAGATGGAAAAGAATATGTACTCCATGCCGGTGATGAGCTCTTCATTCCAAAGGGAAGCCTGCAGGGCGGAAGAGTAAAGGCTGGCACGAGATCTATACATGCCTTCGGTGGACAAAGGGTGAAGGGCTGATATTGAAGAGGTAAATGATTCAATGAGTAAGAATGTTGAAAAATCTTATCCGGTGCAACCACTGCATTTATTGATTCAACCAATAAATCAAGTATTGTTCTATAGACAAGCCAAATTATCATAACATAATAATACAGGAGTTAATGAAACCAGATCTACGACTAGGGTAGGTCTGGTTTTAATTGACAGATATTTATGAACTTGATAATATGAGAATAACGCAGAGCGTTAGTTTGCATTAATAGAGGATATTAGCATGGGCAGAGGTGAAAAAGTAAAAGAATTAAGAGATATGATGGGGATGAATCGCCGTGAGTTTAGCGACTATTTTGGGATTCCATACCGTACAGTACAGGATTGGGAAGCTGAGAAAAGGGAGCTTCCGGACTATGTACTTCGATTGATGTGGTATAGGGCGGCTATTGAGAAGAAAATTGATTTAACAGAAAAACAGTAAACTTGAAGTCGAAAATTGAGACTTCAAAGTGACAAAATGGGAGATATACATGGAAAATATAAATCAGGAATTAATGGATAAGCAGGAGATGGTTCCTATCGTTACAGAAATCAAAGATATAGAACGTCTTGTTTATGTTATTCGAGGAAAACAAGTAATGCTTGATAGTGATCTGGCTATGCTTTATCAGGTGGAGACAAAGAATCTAAATAAAAGCTGCAACTCGTAATGCTGATCGTTTTCCCGAAGATTTTCGTTTTAAATTGACAAATGAAGAATATAATAATTTGAGGTTCCAATTTGGAACCTCAAACGAAAAGCAGGTTGGTCGAGGAGGACGCAGATACTATCCTTTTGTCTACACTGAGCAGGGGATTTCTATGCTTGCAAGTGTGTTACACAGCAAGGTTGCGGTTCAGGTGAGTATAAATATCATGCGTTCATTTGTCGAAATGCGAAAGTTTGTCGCCAACAATGCTTTACTATTTGAAAAGGTTAGCCATATTGAATTAAGGCAGCTTGAATACCAAAAAAACACAGATGAACGATTTGATAAGGTATTTCAGTATATTGAAGACCATGCCGAATCTGAACAGAAGATATTTTTTGACGGTCAAATATATGATGCTTTTAGTTTAATTGTTTCGATAATTCAAAAAGCGCAGCGTGAAATAGTATTAATTGATAGCTATGTGGATATTGATACTTTAAATATATTATCCAAGAAAAATACTGGAGTGGATGTAAAAATAATAACATATTCTAATGCAAGATTATCAAATACTGATATAGCTAACTTTAACGCACAGTATCCGAACCTTATAGTTAAAAGAACTCAAGTTTTTCATGATAGGTTTATAATATTAGATGGTTCTAAAGTATATCATATAGGCGCGTCTATTAAAGATGCAGGTAAAAAGTGTTTTGGAATCTCTATGATTCTGGATCATGGAATAGTGACAGATTTATTAACTCGGTTACAATCTGTATAATACGATGTTTTTTTATGTGTATAATTGAAAATTCAGTATTTAAGTATCAAAAGAATGGAGGAAATGGAATTGTCAGAAAAAGATAATGAGCTCGTACCGGTTGAAATTACAGTAGATTCATTAAAGAAAAACATCTATGAGATACGTGGCAAAAAAGTAATGTTGGATAGAGACCTTGCTCAAATATATGGATATGAAACAAAGAACTTCAACAGACAGGTGAAAAATAATAAAGAAAAGTTCATTGGTGACGATTTCATGTTTCAACTAAATGAAGAAGATATAGATGAACTTTCAAGGTGCAAAAATTTCACCTTGAAAGATGGAACAGGACGAGGAAAAAATCTTAAATATATGCCGTATGCTTTCACTGAACAAGGTATTTATATGCTAATGACTGTATTAAAGGGAGAGTTAGCAACTCATCAAAGTAGGGAATTAGTAAAAGCATTTAAGGGATAAGAATAATGGATATAGCAAGATGGCTTAACGATTCGCAATAATACAATAATATTAAAAATGCGAAATAAAAAACTTGACGGCTTATAGAAAGACAAGAGGACTAACAATGGATATATCAAAATCGGACTTAAAGAAATTCAGAAATAATATAGGCAAGTGGCAGGAATTATACATGGAGAAACTATGTAAAGAATACGTTGACTTGTTACAATCAGATAACCTACCTTCTGAAAAATTCTGGGAATTGGAAGAAAGAATAAAAGCTGACAAGAAACGTCCGGGCGTTATGGTTTCTATTGGCAGAGATGAGCTGATATATGATATTGTAGGGTTGATCAAAGATCAGGCTATAACATTTGAAGATTTAGATGAATTTAGTGACGAGTTAAAAGATAGAGTTCAAAAGATACTTTCTATGTAGGGAATTGAAAGGTTAAATATGGATTATCGAGATAAAATCAAATCCGGTGCAACGACTGCATTCATCGATTCTTCAAATAAATCCAGTGCTGCATACAAACCGGAATTCATATCAAATGATCATACAAATGGAGTAAAGGTGCTTACATCTATCGAGGATGAACTTCGAAGATGTGACTCCTTTACTTTTAGTGTTGCCTTTATAACTCTAGGTGGTATTACGCCAATGCTTCAAACTCTTCAAGAGTTAGAAAGAAAAGGAATTCCGGGACAAATCCTGACAACAGACTACAATAATTTCACAGATCCGAAGGCACTAGATAAACTTGATAGTTTTAAAAATATAGAACTCCGTATGTATCAGGTGCAGAGCGGAGAAAATATAGGATTCCATACAAAGGGATATATTTTCAAAAAGGACGAGACTTATACATTTATTATCGGCAGTGCAAATATGACCGATAGAGCTCTGGCTGTTAACAAAGAATGGAATACAAAACTTGTTTCTACCGAAGAGGGTGAAATGTATAAGAATATCACTGCAGAGTTTAACAAGCTTTGGAGTGATATGAATCATACAAAGTCTTATGATGAATTTATAGACGAATATCGTATAAGATATGAAACTATCAAGAGGCAGAAGAAGATAGCTCTTGAATATGCAAAGAAAAGTGAAGAGGATAATGCTGATAATAATTCGCATATTGTATCACTTGAACAGTATAAGCTTTCACCAAACAAGATGCAGATAGGCTTTATAAATAACCTTAAGACACTTGTAGATAACGGTGAAAACAAAGCGCTTCTCATTAGTGCAACCGGGACGGGCAAAACGTACGCATCAGCCTTTGGACTCCGTGATGCGATGGGTGATTCTGAGAATGTTTCTAAGAATAACACAGTGAAATCCAACCGCATTCTTTTCATCGTCCACCGTGAGCAGATTGCAAAGCAGGCGATGAAGTCATATAAAAATGTATTTGGTCGAAGTAAGACTTATGGACTTCTTTCTGGTAACAGTAAGGATACAGATGCGGATATCCTATTTGCAACTATGCAAATGATGTCGAAAGAAGAAGTTATGACGCAGTTCCAGAAGGACTGCTTCAAAACAATTGTTATTGACGAGGCTCATAGAACAGGAGCGGCTAGTTATCAGAAGATTATGGATTATTTTGAGCCGGAGTTTTGGCTTGGTATGACGGCGTCTCCTGAACGTACAGATGACTTTGATGTGTTCGCGACATTTGATCACAACATTGCTCTTGAGATTAGACTTCAGCAGGCTATGGAGGAAAATCTCCTCTGTCCATTCCATTACTTCGGTATAACAGATATGGAATTAGATGGTGTAGTAATTGACGAGAAAACTGAAATGGAAAATTTCAGATTCCTTGTTTCTGACAAGAGAGTGGATTACATCATTCGGCAAATGAACTTTTATGGATATTCCGGCGACAGAGTGAAGGGGCTTATCTTCTGTAGTTCCAGGAAAGAAGCAGAAACTCTAAGTGGAATCTTTAATGAGAGGGGATATAAGACAAAGGCTCTTACTGGGGCAGATTCTCAGGAAGAAAGAGAAGCTGCGATAGAGCTTCTGACAAAGGATATTCAAGTTGATATAGATGGAACAAAGCATGGGGATTATCTCGATTACATTTTCACTGTGGATATATTCAATGAAGGTGTTGATATCCCTGAGGTGAATCAGGTTGTTATGCTCCGTCCGACAGAGTCGCCGATTGTATTTGTCCAGCAACTTGGCCGTGGTCTCAGAAAGGCTGATGATAAGGACTTTGTAGTTATCTTGGATTTCATTGCCAACTATAAGAATAACTTTATGATTCCGATTGCTCTTTCGGGCGACAGGACCTACAACAAGGATAACATTCGCCGCTATGTTACTGAGGGTGAAAAGGTTATTCCGGGAATTTCGACAATTCATTTTGATGAGATATCTAAGAAGAAAATCTATGCTGCAATCGATACGGCGAACTTCAGCGATATTAAGCTTATCAGAGAAAACTACAAGAATTTGAAATATAAGCTGGGACGCATTCCAAACCTGATGGACTTTGATAGATACGGTGAAATGGATGTGCTCCGCATATTCGATAATAATTCCCTTGGTTCATACTATAAATTCCTTGTGAAATATGAGAAAGATTATAAGGTAAGGCTTTCCGCAAATGAGGAGAAGATAGTTGAATTCATTTCTAAGAAGTTAGCAAGTGGTAAGCGAATTCATGAGCTGGAAATGTTATCTCGTATGCTGATCTATAAGGATGCACTGGTTCAAGGGATGAAAACTTCTCTGAAGGAGAATTATAATAAGGATTGCCCAGATAAGGTTGTGAAGAGCGTTGTAAATGTGCTCACAAATGAGTTCCCATCCGGTTCCGGAAAGAAGACTTATGAGGATTGTATATTTATCGAGAAGAGTCAGGATGGTGACTTTGAGATAAGCAAGCCTCTACAGAAAATGATTCATAACAAAGAGTTCTACGACATTGTGAAAGAACTTCTTGAATTCGGAAGATACAGATATGAGCGTGATTATTCAAAGACTTATAAGAATACAGAGCTGGTGCTGTATCAGAAATATACCTATGAAGATGCATGTCGACTACTAAACTGGGAGCATAATGAAGTGCCACTCAATATCGGTGGTTATAAGTATGATAAGACTACTAAGACATTTCCTGTCTTCATCAACTATGATAAAAGTGATGACATTCAGGACACTATAAAGTACGAAGATCATTTCACATCCCGCAGCTCACTCATTGCAATATCAAAGCAGAGCAGAACTGTTGAATCAGAAGATGTACAGAACTTCCTTCATGCAAAGGAACGCGGCATAGATGTTGAACTTTTCGTGAGAAAGAACAAG
>Ga0129310_1000169_pt1 | contig 90547 bp, 82 predicted proteins | sample Go1ome_2_FD_94433 | JGI IMG/M metagenome (GOLD analysis project Ga0129310, IMG submission 94433) | Western lowland gorrila individual fecal microbial communities from Wisconsin, USA - Go1022A metagenome | ecosystem: Host-associated > Mammals > Digestive system > Large intestine > Fecal | place... | reverse complement strand
TGCGAAGCACAATCTGCGTTGCAAAAATACTCGATAATACACAAAGTATTATCTGCGCTTTTTGCTTAGCAGCTTGCACTTCTCGCTCGCTGCATCGGCACTTAGAATTATGCGGTATTGCCTCAAATATTCTTCAGCTTCCAAGCAATGTCGTTGTAGAACAGTTCTTTCTTAAACTCCTCTACCGTGGTGTTTGCCGTGATATGCACGCACTCGATCTGCATCATCTCGGCCCAATCCTGCATCATTTCTGCCGTTACAGCCGTGGAAAGCACGGTGTGGTGTGCGCCGCCTGCCTGAATCCAGCATTTTACGCCGGTCAGCAGATCGGGGGCGGGCTTCCACATCACTCGCGCCACAGGCAGGTTGGGCATGGCAAGGATCGGCTTGATTACCTCGATATCCTGAATGATCATGCGCAGGCGGCCGCCCATATCAATGAGCGAAACCACAATGCCCTTGCCGGGCTTGCCCTCAAACACAAGGCGTGCCGGGGGCTGGCGGTCGCCAATGCCCAGCGGATGCACCTCAATGCGGGGGCGCTGTGCGGCAATGCTGGGGCACACCTCCAGCATGTGAGCGCCCAGCGAAACCTCCTTGCCGGGCTCCAGATCGTAGGTGTAATCCTCCATAAACAGCGTGCCGCCATCCAGCCCCTCAGCCATCTGCTTCATGATCGCGGTCATGCCGCCCACCTTCCAGTCGCCCTCGGCGCCATAGCCAATGCCGTCGGCCATCATGTTCTGGCTGGCAAGGCCGGGCAGCTGATCCATGCCGTACAGATCCTGGAAGTTGTTGATAAAGGCGTTTGCGCCCTCACGGGTCAGGATCTTGCGCATGGCGATCTCTTCCTTGGCCTGATAACGCACCGTTGCAAGATCGTCGGTGGCAAAATCATAGCGCTGATGATACTCGGCCATTTTTTCGTCGATCTCGGCCTCGGTAACGGTGTTCATCACCTCTACCAGATGGCCAACAGGCCAGTAATCCACCTGCCAGCCCAGCTTGATCTGTGTTTCCACCTTATCGCCTTCGGTAACGGCCACATCGCGCATATTATCGCCAAATCGGATAATGCGCAGTTCGTGCGAGGCCTGATAGCCCACGGCGGCGCGCATCCATGCGGCCAGCTCGTTCTGCACCGAGGCATCCTGCCAGTAACCGGCCACCACCTTGCGCGGCAGGCGCATACGAGCGCCGATAAAGCCGTGCTCACGGTCGCCATGGGCAGCCTGATTCAGGTTCATAAAGTCCATGTCGATCTCCTCGTTGGGGATCTTGCGGTTATACTGGGTGGCCAGGTGGCAATAGGGCTTTTGCAGCAGATCAAAGCCGTGGATCCACATTTTGCTCGGGGAGAAGGTGTGGCACCAGGTCACAACACCCAGGCAGTTATCGTCATGGTTGGCATCCTTCATGATCTGGGTGATCTCGGCGTCGGTTTTCACGGTTGCCTTATACACCAGCTTGCAGGGCAAAATGCCGCCATCCGTCATTTTCTGGGCCATCTCTGCGCCGCGGGCGGCCACCGTTTCCAACACCTCGGGGCCATACAGGAACTGGCTGCCTACTACGAACCAAAATTCTTTCTGCTTCATATCCATCTGAATTACCCTCTTTTCGTTTACTCTTTGATATGTTCCACTGCGGCTTTTTCCACCGATAGCCCTGCAGTGAATGCGGTGATAAATTTTGCAAAGCCTGCCTTGTCGGCTTCGTCCGGCGCAATGCAGGAGCCCTCCTGCCCGGCAAACACGCGGGTTTGCAGATAGTCCTCCAGCGTTTGGCCGTTTTGCTTTTCTGCCATATACGCAGCCAGCAGCGCCATGCCCCACGGGCCGCCTTCCCCGGCAGTTTTCATCACGGCCACAGGGGCGCCTGCGGCGGCGGCCATGATCTTCTGGCCCACCAGCGGCGTTTTAAAGAAGCCGCCGTGGCCCATCAGCTTTTCTACCACCACATTTTCCCCGGCCAGAATATCCAGCCCCAGCTTTAAGGTGCTCAGTGCGCCGTACAGCTGCACGCGCATAAAGTTGGCAAAATTCATTTTCGCACCCGGGGTGCGCACCAGCAGGGGGCGGCCATCCGAAAGCCCGGCCACCGGTTCGCCCGAAAGATAGTTGTACAGCATCAGGCCGCCGCCGTCCTTTTCGCCCTGCAGCGCCGTTTGGAACATGGCCGTATACACGGCGTTCATATCGGCCTTCTGGCCGAGGGCCTCCAAAAAGCCCTTAAAAATTCCCGCCCATGCGTTGATCTCGTTGGTGCAGTTGTTGCAATGCACCATAGCCACCGGCTTGCCGGTGGGGGTGGTGACCATATCGATCTCGGAATACACCCGCGAAAGCGGCTTTTCCAGAACCACCATGGCAAACACCGAGGTTCCGGCCGACACATTGCCCGTGCGCACCGCCACGGCGTTGGTGGCTGTCATGCCCGTACCGGCATCGCCCTCGGGCGGGCACAGCGGCACGCCCGGCTGCAAAGTCCCGGTGGGGTCAAGCAGTTTTGCGCCCTCGGCCGTCAGCTTACCGGCGGCATCGCCTGCCACGAGAACTTTCGGCAGAATATCGCGCAGTTTCCAGCCAAAGCCTTTTTCGGCGATCAGGGCATCGTAAGAATCCAGCATGGCGGCATCGTAGTCGTTCGTCTGGCTGTCAATCGGGAACATACCGCTTGCTTCGCCCACGCCCAGCACTTTTTCGCCCGTGAGCTTCCAGTGAACATAGCCTGCAAGCGTGGTCAAAAAGGCAATGTTTTTCACATGGCTTTCGCCGTTCAGCACGGCCTGATGCAAATGCGCAATGCTCCAGCGCTGCGGAATATTGAACCCGAAGCGCTCAGTCAGCTGTTCGGCCGCCGGGCCGGTCACGGTGTTGCGCCAGGTGCGGAACTCGGCCAGCTGCTCGCCGTTTTTATCAAACGGCAGGTAGCCGTGCATCATGGCCGAAATGCCCATGCCCGCCACTTTTTGCAGCGGCACACCGTAAGTATTCTGCACATCGGCTGCCAGGTTCTTATAGGCATCCTGCAGCCCGGCCCAGACCTCGCTCAGCGGGTAAGTCCACAGGCCGTTTTCGTAATGATTTTCCCAAGTATGGTCGCCCGAGGCGATCGGCGCATGATCCGGGCCGATCAGCACTGCCTTGATGCGGGTAGAGCCAAACTCAATGCCCAGGTATACCCGCCCGGACTCGATACTCTCTTTACGCTCCATAAAAAAGGGCCTCCTTACTTGTTCTTTTCTTTAATGCGGGCAAACACGCTCTGCAGCACAATGAAGAAGCACAGCAGCACGGCGGTCAAGATGTTGGGCCAGGAGCTTGCCAGTTTGCCGTTCGTTTTGACCAGGCTCGAGATCGTGCCGTTGATCAGAACGCCGAAGAACGAGCCGAACACATTGCCCACGCCGCCGGTCAGCAGTGTGCCGCCGATCACGCAGGAGGCAATGGCATCCATCTCAAGACCCGTTGCCTGGCTCACGCTGCCGGACATGGTGTTCAGGCAGTAGCAAATGCCGCCGATAGAGCACAGGAACGAGGAAAGCACATACGCCTTGAGCTTGGCTTTTTTCACATCCAAGCCCATCATGGCGGCGGACTGCTCGCTGCCGCCCACGGCATACAGCGAACGGCCGAACTTGGTGTAGCGCAGCACCAGGAAAATAAGAATCAGCACGGCCAGTGCCACGACCACGCTCACACGGATATAGGGAATCTGCACCTTGCCCTTGCCGTTCACATAGCCCAGGAAGGCGGGCAGCTGGATCTTGGCGTTGGCCCAGCCATAAAACAGTGCGCTCGTATCCTGCGTGATGGAAAGCTGGTCGGTCGAGATCACGGCGGTCATGCCGCGCGCAAAGAACATACCAGCCATGGTCACGATGAACGGCTGAATGTTCAAATAGCCCACGCAGAAGCCCTGCACAAAGCCAAATACCAAACCGATGATGATGACCAGTGCGCACATGACGATGGCCGAGTAGCCCTTGCCCGTGCCCCAGGCCAAAAGCATACAGTCCATAGCGATGAGCGAGCCGACCGAAATATCAATGCCGCCCGTGAGCATAACGCAGGTCATGCCGCAGGCTACGCAGACAAGACCCGCATTATTATTCAGAATATTAAGGAAAGTCTGCACATGGGTAAAGCCCTTGCTGGCATACACCACGCACCCTGCTGCATACATGACCACGAACAAAACGATCGTGATGATCAATAGCAGCGTATTGCTGTTCATTTTCTTTGCGCCGAGAGTTTTTGCGGTTTTCTGTTCAGTTTTCATGCCTTGGCCGCCTCCTTATCGGCTGCGTGAGCGCGATGCTTTCTGATCCAGTTCTGCAGCGGCTGCGACTGGATGGCCACGATCACGATCACCACGACTGCCTTAAATACCGGGCTGACTGCCGACGAAACGCCCAGGTTGTACATGGTGGTAGTGATGGCCTGAATGGTGTAAGCACCAATAATGGAACCTGCCAGGTTGAAGCGGCCGCCGCCCAGGCTGTTGCCGCCCAGTGCCACCGCCAGAATGGCATCCAGCTCCATATTCAGGCCGATGTTGTTCGAGTCGGCACTGGTGATACGCGAAGAGTTCACGATGCCTGCAATCGCGGCACATACGCCGCACAGGAAGTAGCACATAAAGATGATGCGCTTGGAGTTAAGACCTGCAATGCGGGCAGCCTTTTTATTGATGCCGACCGCCTGCACATACATTCCCATAGCGGTTTTCTTGAGTACGATGGAAACGATCAGCACACACACTGCCGCAATGATAATGGGGGTGGGCATAAAGCCGATGTAACCGCCGAAGATGCCGTATTCCGGCACGCGGATATACACGATCAGGTTATTGCACAGCAAAAGGCCGATCGCGCGTGCTGCCGACCACAAAATCAGCGTGGCAACCATGGGCTGAATGTTCAGGTAGGCCACCAGTGCGCCATTGAACGCACCGCACACGCACCCCATGAGCAAAGCGCCCAAAAGACCCACGATCAGCGGGCAGGCAAATTCATCGGCGCTCGAAACGCTCGAAACGCCAAAGCCCGCGATCAGCATACAGCAGAACGATGCGCACAGCGACATGACCGAACCGACCGAAATATCGGTACCGCCTGAAGCCGAAACGACCAGCGTCATGCCGATAGCCAGAATCGCAACTTCGCTGCCGCGGTTGATAATGCTGATGAGTCGGCCGCTGAGCACGCCGTTTTCAATCGTAATGCGGAAGAAGTTATAAAACGGGCTGCCCTGCGAAACATCGTACACAATATTCACAGCCAGCACCAGCAGCACGCACATAATGGGTAAAAACAGCTGCTGCTTTGATAATTTTTTCAGTTTATCCATGAGTTACCCCTCCTGCCTGCGCCGTGGCTGCATTTGTATCCGAACCGCCTGCAATGGCTGCCATCACGCGCTCCTGGGTAAGTTCGCCGTCCAGTTCGCCCACCTTGGCGCCATCGCGCAGCACCACCATGCGGTTGCAGGTACGCAGCATTTCTTCAATTTCGGACGAAATAAACATCACGCTCTTGCCCTCGGCCGCAAGCTGCACGATCAGCTTTTGAATCTCGGTCTTGGTGCCGATATCAATGCCGCGGGTGGGTTCGTCCAGAATCAGGAAGTCCGGGTCGGTTGCCAGCCAGCGGGCCAGAATTGCCTTTTGCTGGTTGCCGCCGGAAAGCTGCTTGATGGGGGTTTCGCGGCTGGCCGTTTTGATCTGCACCAGGTCAATATAGCGGTCAGCGATCTCGTTTTGCTTTTCGCGCGAAAGCTGATGGAACATACCGCGCTTGGCCTGCAGGGCCAGAATAATGTTTTCACGCACCGAAAGATCGCCAATAATGCCCTCGGCCTTGCGGTCGTCCGGCAGCATGCCCATGCCAAGATTCATGGCATCCAGGGGCTGATTGATCTTTACATCTTTATCGGACACTTTCAGCTTACCGCTGGTAGCCTTATCGGCACCATAGATCGTGCGAGCAAGTTCGCTTCGGCCCGAGCCCAAAAGCCCGGTAAGGCCGATCACCTCGCCCTTGTGAATCTTCAAATCGAAGGGTTTGATGGTGCCCTTATGCCCCAGCTCATTGGCCTCAATTTCCATGGGCGAGCCTTCGCAGCTCACATTGCCCTCGGGTTTGATGGCTGCCAGGTCGTCAAAATCCTTGCCCATCATGGCGGCTACCAGCTTTACGCGGGGCAGCTCTGCCACCGGGTATTCACCCACGAGCGTGCCGTTGCGCAGCACGGTAATGCGGTCGCACACGGCATATACCTGCTCCAGAAAATGCGTGACGAACACAATGCCCACGCCGCTATCCCGCAGCGAGCGCATCATCTGGAACAGCTTTTCCACTTCGGTATCGTCCAGCGAGGAAGTAGGTTCGTCCAGAATCAGCACCTTGCAGTCCATATCCACGGCACGGGCAATGGCGATCATCTGCTGAACGGCCAAAGAATAATTTTCCAAATTTTGGGTCACATCGACCTTAATATCCAGCCGCTCGGTCAGTTCGGCGGCTTTTTTAAACATGGCTGCACGGTCAATCGTGTGCAGCTTGGTCATGGGTTCGCGGCCTATGTAAAGATTTTCTGCCACACTCAGGTTCGGGCACAGGTTGACCTCCTGATACACAGTAGAAATGCCGACCTTTTGTGCATCCAGCGTAGAGTGATTCTTGACCGGCCCCTCTACGCCTGCCACGCGGATCTCGCCTGCTTCAAAGTCGTTGATGCCGGTCAGGCACTTGATCAGCGTGGATTTGCCTGCGCCGTTTTCGCCCATCAGCGCATGGATTTCGCCTTTACGCAATGTAAAATCCACATGGTCCAGCGCTTTTACGCCGGGGAAGGTCATGCAGATCCCGCGCATCGTCAATGCAATATTGTTCTCCAATTCTATCACCTCACGCTCAGCGCGGCATGGCACCGGCTGCTTTTGTTTTCTTTATCTGCCCTTTGGAATCAATTTTTGTTGTAAAAGAATGGTTTCCCCTCTCACAAAAAAAGCCCAGGGAAAGCCCGGAGTTTGCGGGCCCTCCCTGGGCATAAAGTTTATGCTGGTTGGAAAGTTAAGTTTGCGTGATTTGAATTAGTAGGGGCGGCCATCCACGACATCCTGAGTAGCGTGGATCACATCCTGAGCCTCGCCGTTCACTTCGATAGAGGTCACATTGTCCTCAGCTGCGAACCAGCTCTCGGTGACATACACTTCTTTTTCGGGGGTCTCGCCAGCCTGCAGCTTCTGGATGATCTCAGAAACGGTAGGAGCAGCCATGGGGTTGCACTCGAAGTCGGCATTGATCTTGCCGTCGCAGACCATCTGCACATAAGGCTTGTTGGCATCGAAGGAAACCAGGATCACATCGCCATCCACACCGTACTTGATACCAGCGGTATCCATAGCGGTCATAGCGCCTGCAGCCTCGTTATCGTTCTGGCAGATCACAACATTGAACTTGCCCTTGTAGCTCTGGCAGTAGGATTCCATAACTTCCTGGCCGCCTGCTTCGGTGAAGTCGCCGCTCTGAGAAGCCAGAATGTTCCAGCCTTCACGGTCTGCGATTTCCTTAAAGCCATCAGTACGGCCAATGGTAGCGGAAGCGCCGGTGGAGCCTTCGATGACCAGTGCATTGATCTCGTCGATGCCCTTGTCAGCAGCGTAAGCCTTCAGCCATTCGCCGCAGGCCAGACCCTCGATCTTAAAGTCAGAGCCTACCCAGGAAACATACTTGTCGGAGTCATCGATGGTACGATCGATCACGATTACGGGGATGCCTGCATCCTCGCACTCGGTCAGCACGGTGTCCCAGCCGGTGGAAACGATGGGGTCGATGATGATGTAATCCACATCCTGCTCAATGAAGTTACGAACAGCTTCCAACTGTGCAGCGGAATCGTTGTCGCAGTCCACAAACTTCAGGTCGTAGCCGTTGGCTGCGCTGAACACATCCTGTGCGCTCTTGGTAGAAGCCGTGCGCCAGTCAGATTCGTGGCCCACCTGTGCAAAGCCCACCGTGATCACGCCATCGGAAGCAGCGGGTGCGGAAGCCTGCGAAGCTGCAGGTGCCGAGGAAGCTGCGGGTGCAGCAGAAGAAGCAGCACCGCCGCCGCAAGCGGCCAGAGACATTGCCATGGTCATAGAAAGTGCGGTTGCAATAATCTTTTTCATGTTATCTATCTCCAATCATCCAATTTGTCCGAACCAGCCAAACACATGCTGTTCGGTGTTTGCAACTTCAGTATATCCGCACAAGTTTGCAATGTCAACAAATGTTATGTAATTTGTATATTTTCGTGCAGGTAAACAATACAAATTCATCGTGAACCATTTCACAATGCTCACACTTCACCCATTTTTGTGAGAAAAAGCGTTATTTTTGCCGCTTTGTTAGCACTTTTGCACATACCCTGTATCACTTTATTGTGCGATTTGCCGGTTTTCACCTCATAAACGCACCCATCAAAATTGCCAGTTTCTTAAAATCTGCGTAAAATTTTCTATGAATTTTGTCCTATTTCCCTTTTTCCTCTCTTTTTCTGCCGTTTTTTGTGCAGATTCTCCTTGCATATTTGTATTTAGTTTGTATAATATAATTGTGTCAAATAAAAGCGTACAACTTGTGGAAAGGGGCCATGCCTATGCCGCCGAAATACCGCTGCATTGCGGAAGATCTGCAAAACAGTATCCTGGAAGGAAAATTTGACGAATCGCGCGCCCTTCCCACAGAGTTTGAGATTGCCGCACAATATAGTGTAAGCCGCCAAACCGTGCGCCAGGCACTTTCGGTGCTGGCCGAGAGCGGCATGATCGAAAAGCGGCAGGGCAGCGGCAGCTATATCCGCCAGCCCGCCGCGCCCGACACCGCGGCCCCTGCCATGCGCTTTATCGCCGTGATCACCACTTATATCAGCGACTATATTTTCCCCAGCATCCTGCGCGAGGTGGAAACCGTGTTTTCCAGCAATCACTGCACCCCCACGCTGTATGCCACCCAAAACCTGATCTGCAACGAGCGCAGCATTCTGAATGCGCTTTTGGATAATCCCCCCGACGGTGTGCTGGTAGAGGGCACCAAAAGTGCCCTGCCCAACCCCAATCTGGATCTGTACCGTGAGCTGATGCGCCGCGGTGTGCCGATCGTGTTTATGAACGGCTGCTACAGCGGCCTGCCCGGGGCGCTTTCGGTGCTGGACGATAACTACGCCGGCGGCCGTATGCTGGTGGAATATTTAAGCCGCAAGGGCCACCGCAATATCGGCGGTATTTTTAAAGTGGACGATCTGCAGGGCCACCAGCGCTATGCCGGTTACATGGAAACCCTGCGCAATCTTGGCCTGCCCATGGATGACAGCCATATTTTCTGGTACAGCACCGAGTCCAAGCAGGCCCTTTTAGGCGGGCGCTATAACGAGCCCCTGCGCGCGGCCCTGCAGGGCTGCACGGCGGTGGTTTGCTATAACGATGAGATCGCCAGCAATCTGGTGATCCAGCTGCAGCGCTGCGGCATTTCCGTGCCCGACCAGCTGGCTATAGTCAGCTTTGACAACAGCCAGTTCAGCACGCTGGCCCCCATTCCCCTCACCACACTTTCCCACGAAAGCAGCAATGTGGGCCGTCAGGCTGCCCTGATGATGCTTCGCCTGTTAAAGGGTGAAGCCTGTGAGAGCGAGCTTGTGCCGTGGGCCTTAGTGGAGCGGCAAAGCAGCTGACACCATTTTTATTCGCCATCCTACTTTTTTATATTTCTCCTAAAATCGTGCGAAAGAGCCCGGGGTTTCCGTTTCGGATCCCCCGGGCTCTTTCCCGTTCTTACCTATTTACTTTCGATTTTCCCTATTTTTCCCTATCTCGTATCTCGATACTTTCTATCCCTATACTCTATCGCTCTCTATACTCTCTATCTGCTTTCTCTTACTCCCGATCCGTTTACAGCTCGGCAATGATGGCGCTTCCCATAGCGGCGCACCCCACCCGGGTGCAGCCCTCGCTCATCATATCGGCGGTGCGCAGGCCCTTATCCAGCATCGCATTTACAGCAGCTTCGATCTCGTCGGCCTCCTTGGCCATATCAAAGCTGTAGCGCAGCATCATGGCTGCCGAAAGAATGCAGGCGATGGGGTTCACCATATCCTGGCCTGCAATATCCGGGGCCGAGCCGTGGATCGGCTCGTACAATCCGCAGGTGCCCGCGCCAAGGCTGCTGCTGGGCACCATGCCAATGCTGCCGGTGATCTCGCTTGCTTCGTCCGAAAGAATATCGCCGAACATATTCTCGGTCACGATCACATCAAACTGGCTGGGATTTTTGCAGATCTGCATGGCGCAGTTGTCCACAAACATTTCGCTGTATTCCACTTCGGGATACTCGGCCTGCAGGCGGTGCATCACGGCGCGCCACAGGCGGCTGGTATCCAGCACATTGGCTTTATCCACACAGCACAGCTTTTTGCGGCGCTTCATGGCGGTTTCAAAGCCGATGCGGCCAATGCGCTCGATCTCATGCTCGGCATAGGGCATGGTGTCCACGGCCTGCTTTTCGCCGTTTTCCAGCTCCACGGTTTTATGCTCGCCGAAATACACGCCGCCGATCAGCTCACGCACCACGATAAAATCAATGCCCTTTGCCACGATCTCGGGCTTCAGCGGGCTGGCATCGGCCAGCTGGGGCCAAATTTTGGCCGGGCGGTTATTGGCATACAGGCCCATGCCGCTGCGCAGGCGCAAAAGGCCCTTTTCGGGGCGCTTGTCCCCGGGCAGGCCCTCCCACTTGGGCCCGCCGATGGCGCCCAGCAGCACCGAATCGCTGGCAAGGCACTTTTCCAGTTCATGCCCGGGCAAAGGGTCGCCGTATTTGTCAATGGCTGCACCGCCCATATCCACCTCGGTATAGGTAAAGGTGTGGCCGTGCTTTTCGGCAATTTTGTCCAGCACGCGAATGGCCTGCGCCACGATCTCGGGGCTGGAGCAGTCGCCGCGGATCACCGCAATATTTTTCTTCATAGTGCCGTTCCTCCTCAGCCTTTTTGAATCGAGTTCATCAGCCCGCCCGCCGCAATGATGTTTTGGATAAATTCGGGAAACGGCTCGGCCTGATAGGTTTTGCCGGTGGTTTCATCGGTGATCACGCCCGTGTTGAAATCCACGCTCACGGTGTCCCCGGCCTGGATCTGCTCGGCAGCTGCCTCACATTCCAGAATGGGCAGGCCGATGTTGATGCTGTTGCGGTAAAAAATGCGCGCAAAGCTTTTGGCGATCACGCAGCTGATGCCGCTGGTTTTGATCACCAGCGGTGCGTGCTCACGGCTGGAGCCGCAGCCGAAATTCCAGCCGCCCACCATGATATCGCCCTCGTGCACCTGATTCACAAAGTCCTTGTCGATATCCTCCATGCAGTGCTGCGCCAGCTCTTTGGCGTCCTGACTGTTCAGATAACGCGCAGGGATGATCACATCGGTGTCAACATTGTCGGGATACTTAAAAGTAATGCCTTTTGCGTTTTTCATAGTTTTATACCTCCCGGGGATCGGTGATAACGCCGGTCAGCGCGCTGGCGGCGGCGGTGGCGGGGCTGGCCAGATACACCTCGCTGGTCACATGGCCCATACGGCCCACAAAGTTGCGGTTGGTGGTGGAAACGCACCGCTCGCCCTCGGCCAGAATGCCCATATAGCCGCCCAGGCAGGGGCCGCAGGTGGGCGTGGAAACAATGCAGCCTGCATCAATAAAGGCCTCGGCCCAGCCGCGCAGCAGGCATTCCTTATACACCGCCATGGTGCCGGGAATGATGATGCCGCGCACGCCGTCTGCAATTTTTTTGCCCTTCAGAATCTGATAGGCGGCCTCCATGTCCTCCAGACGGCCGTTCGTGCACGAGCCGATCACCACCTGATCGATGCGGATTGCTCCGCCTTCCTTGGCCAGATGCGTGTTCTCGGGCAGATGGGGATAGCTCACCGTGGGCTCCAGCGCCGAAAGGTCAATGGTCACGGTTTTTTCATACTCGGCATCGGCATCGGCGGCAAACACCTTCCACGGCTTTTTGCTGCGGCCCGTCAGATAAGCCACGGTGGTTTCGTCCACCGGGAAAATGCCGTTTTTCGCGCCTGCCTCAATGGCCATGTTGCAAATGCACAGGCGGTCATCCATGGTCAGGCATTTCACGCCCTCGCCCACAAATTCAAGGCTGCGGTACAAAGCGCCGTCCACGCCGATCATGCCGATCAGGTGCAGGATCACATCCTTGCCGGCCACAGGGCGCTTCAGCTCGCCCTTCAGCTCCACCTTGATGGCGGCGGGCACCTTAAACCAGGCCTTGCCGGTCGCCATACCGGCGGCCATATCGGTAGAGCCCACGCCGGTGGAGAATGCCCCCACCGCGCCATAGGTGCAGGTGTGGCTGTCGGCGCCGATGATGCAGTCGCCTGCCGTCACCAAGCCCTGCTCGGGCAGCAGGGCGTGCTCGATGCCCATTTTGCCCACATCAAAGAAATTCAGAATATCGTATTTGTTGGCAAAATCGCGGCACTGCTTGCTTTGCTGGGCGCTTTTGATATCCTTGTTGGGCACAAAGTGATCCAGCACAATGTTGATCTTGGTGCGGTCAAACACCGAGGTGAAACCGGCCTTGTTGAACTCGTTGATGGCCACCGGGGTGGTGATGTCGTTGCCCAGCACCACATCCAGATCGGCATTGATCAGCTGCCCGGCCTTTACTTCCGGCAAGCCCGCATGGGCCGCCAGAATTTTTTGCGTCATTGTCATTCCCATGATACTTTCTCCTTATCTTTCCCTGATCAGTGGTTGTTCACCGCCGAAACCAGCGCGCGGGTACCGGCCATAATGATATCCGTGTGAGTGCCTGCGCCCCAGCTCATGCTGCCGTCGGGCCAGCGAATGCCCACATAGCTGCACGCGCGGCTGGTAGAGCCTTCGTCCAGGCTATGCTCGCTGTAGCTTTCCAGCGTAAACTCCAGGCCGGTGGCATCGTGAATGGCGTTGCACACGGCGTCCAAGCGGCCATTGCCCTGGCTGGTGACCTCGCGGCTGTTGCCCTTCATTTCCACGGTGACCACCGAATAGAACACATTGTTGCGCACCGTAAAATGGGCTTCGGGCACACTCAGCGGCGTGCAGCGGTTCATATAGGTCTGCTCAAACACATCGCACACCTCGCGCACCGAAAGCTCCTTGTGGCCATGGTCCGAAACGCTCTTTACGCGATAGCCCAGATCCTCACGCATTTTGGCAGGCAGGCTGTAGCCGTAGTTCTGCTCCAGCAAAAATCCAATGCCGCCCTTGCCGCTCTGGCTGTTGATGCGGATCACATCGGCATCGTAGGTGCGGCCAATGTCGGTGGGGTCGATGGGAATATACGGGCAGTTCCAGCGATGCTGGGAATGCTGCCGGTAATAGGTCATGCCCTTGGCAATGGCATCCTGATGGCTGCCCGAGAATGCGGCAAACACCAGCGCACCGGCATAGGGCTGGCGCTCATACACATGCATACGGGTCAGCTTTTCATACTTTTCGCAGATCTCGGGCATATTGGAAAAGTCCAGCTTCGGGTCCACACCGTGGCTGTACAGGTTCATGGCCAGCGTAATGGCATCCACATTGCCGGTGCGCTCGCCGTTGCCGAACAGGCAGCACTCCACACGCTGTGCGCCTGCCAGCACGGCCAGCTCGGCGCAGGCCACGCCGGTGCCGCGGTCGTTGTGCGGATGGGTGGAAAGGATCACGCTGTCGCGGTATTTCAGGTTTTTGCTGCACCATTCGATCTGGTTGGCATACACATGGGGCATGCTCATTTCCACGGTGACAGGCAAATTGATGATCATGGGGCGCTCGGGGGTGGGCTGCATCACATCCAGCACGGCGTTGCAAACTTCCACGGCATACTCGGGCTCGGTGCCCGTAAAGCTTTCGGGGCTGTACTCAAACAAAAAGTTGCCCTGATATTCCTCGCTCAGCTGCTTTACCAGCTTTGCGCCGTCCACTGCGATCTGCTTGATCTCCTCTTTGCTCTTTTGGAACACCTGCTCGCGCTGCGCCACGCTGGTGCTGTTGTAAAAATGAATGATGGCACGGGGCGCGCCCTGCACGGCCTCAAAGGTTTTGCGAATGATATGGTCGCGGCACTGGGTGAGCACCTGCACGGTCACATCCTCGGGGATCATGTCCTGCTCGATCAGCGTGCGCAAAAACTCGTATTCGGTTTCGCTCGCCGCCGGAAAGCCCACCTCGATCTCCTTAAAGCCCACCGCAAGCAGCATTTTGTAAAATTCCACTTTTTCCTGCAGGCTCATGGGCACGATCAGGCTCTGGTTGCCGTCGCGCAGGTCCACGCTGCACCACGCGGGCGGGGTGGTGATATGGTCTTTTTTGGTCCACTCATAGTCCCCCGCCGGGGCCGGATAATATCCGATCTGATATTTGGTTGCATCCATCATAATTGTTTTCCCTCCTGATTGGCTTTTTCTTGCCTTTTCCTTCCCGAGCCGAGCAACAAAAAAATCCCCGCCTCTACAGGGCATTGATCCCTGAGAGGCGAGGACGAAACTGTCATTTACAGCGTACCCGCGGTACCACTCTCTTTGCCGGAAAAACCGGCCGCTCTGCACAATCGGCCAAAGGCGAATTGCTGCCCTTTGATAACGGTGGGCTTCCGGCTGCACCTACTAAAAAACTTCAGCACAGCTGCTCAAGGGCCAGTAACACAAAAACGGCGGCGCTGCCTTGCACCAAACGGCAGCTCTCTGTACGCGCACCGGAATTTTGCTTTTTCCCTGTCAACGCATTTGAACAGATTCAAAATACAGGCTTATTTTAGCAAGTATAAGCATGATTGTCAATAACCCGTAGCATGAATTATATTCATGCTTGTTCCTTTGCAGCCAGGATCGCCTGCAGTACCCGCCATGTGCGCCGCACCGAGGGAATGCTGGCGGTTTCGCGGGGGGAATGCAGCCCCCAGTGCGCCGCCCCCATCGAAACGGCATCCAGCCCCGGGATCGCACGCATCATCGCGCCGCTTTCCAGCCCGGCGTGAATGGCACGCACAGTAGGCGCCGTGCCGAACTCATCCTTCATTTTCTGTTTGGCCAGATGCAGCATCGCGGAATCCGGGTTGGGGGCCCAGCCCGGATAATCCCCGAACAGGCGCACCTCTGCCCCCAGCACCGCCGCCGCCATACGGCACTGTGTCAGCTGCCATTCCAGCGTGGAATCATGCGCGGCGCGCACTTCGGCAATAATGGTAAAGCCGTTTTCCTTCTGATACACCTCGCCCAGATTGCAGCTGGCTTCCACCACCTCATGGTAAGCACCGTTCATTTCCTTGATGCCGCTGGGCAAAAGCAGCATGGCCCGCACAAACTTTTCGGTGTCCGTTTGGGTCGCCGCTTTGGGCGGGCAGTCTGCCCGCACGGCGGTCAGGGTAAGGTGCGGTGCGGTGCTCTGGTATTCTGCCCGCAGCTCTTTTTCAAACTGTGCCGCCAGTGCCTGCAGAGCGGGCAGGTTTTCTGCGGGCAGTGCCGCCAGCGCCCGGCTGCTGCGGGTAAGCGCCACGCGGAATGTACCGCCGCGCACATCGGCCAGCCGAAGCCCCAGCCCCAGCGCTCCGGCAAGAAAACGCGCCAGCAGCACATTGGCGCTGCCCCGCCCTTTATGAATGTCTTCGCCCGAGTGGCCGCCGGCCAGCCCCTGCAGTTCAATCTTCACACCGCCCCAGCTGCCGGGCACTTCGGTTTGCGGGGCAGGCAATGTAAATTCCATGCCGCTGCCGCCGCTGCTGCCCACAATGATCTCGTTTTCCACCGAGTTGTCCAGATTGATCATACGCCGCGCATGAAACCAGTTGCCCTGCGCCGCCTTGGCTCCGGCAAAGTCATCCTCCTCAGCCGTCGTGAACAGCGCTTCCAGCTCCGGGTGCGGAATATCCTCGGTCAGCGCCGCCATAGCCAGCGCCACGCCCAAGCCGTCGTCTGCCCCCAGCGTGGTTTTGCCGCCCGTTGTCAGCAGGTCGCCCTCCCGCATAACCGGCACAGGGTCTTTGTCAAAATCATGCTGCACGCCCGGAGCTTTTTCGCACACCATATCCATATGCGCCTGCAAAAGCAGGGCAGGTTCGTTTTCGTACCCAGCACTGGCCGGGCGGCGCAGGTATACTTCCAGCGCTTTGCCGCGCTGGCATTCCAGCCCCTGCGCCTGCCCCCAGCCGAGCAGATAATCGCTCAGCGCCTGTTCGCGGTGGCTGGGGTGCGGGTATTCGCATATTTTCAAAAAGTGCTTCAGCACCGGGTCGTTTTTCAATTCCTGCAAGCTGTTTTCGGTTTCCTGCGCCATGTCTGTTTCCTCCGTGTGCGGCAAAACTGTTTACTACGCTATCATAGTAACACACCATCGGGGCATCGGCAAGCAAAACATAAGCGGCCGGCTGTTTCATACAGCCCGCCGCCTGCTAAGAGAAGGCGGCCAAAGCCGCCCCACAGATATTTAGGCAATACCGCATAATTCTAAGTGCCGATACGGCGAGCGAGGTGCGGCAGATGCTAAGCCAAAAGCGCAGATAATACTTTGTTGTATTATCGAGCATTTTGGCAACGCAGATACCGTGCCGCAGCCGCCGGAGCGGTGCTTAAGCCGCCAGGCGGGAATTGTGCGGTGCTGCCTTATTTTTTCTTCAGCAGCACCTGGCGGATATAGCGAAATGTGGCCTGCTCGCCTTCCTCGTGCAGGATCCACAGGCATTTTTCCATCTGTGCCCGGGTTTCGGGGTGCAAAAGATAATGGTCTTTCCCTCTCATATAATAGTTCCACGGATAGGCCTGATCGTAATTTTTTCCCGCATACACCTTGCTGGCGGCCATGCGGTCGCAGATCATTTCCGCCACATATTTTTCCGGCATACGCATTCCCACCATGGGGTCTTTGCCTTCGGCCGCCGTGGGATAATCGATCCAGTATTCCAGGTGATGCTTGTTGCGCCCCTTGTGGTGCAGCCAGGCCGCGCTGTAGCCCACATCCTCGCGCTGCGCATTGTTGGGGCTGCGCGTACCCTGCCAATATTTTGCCCCGGCCCAAAACTCCACTGGGCTCAGCTTGCTCAGATCGTGTGTAAGCCCCTGCCAGTAAAGCCCGCACTGAAAGCAATGCACCATAACCAGATTATGGTGCCGGGTGATGGTGCGCAGATGCTTGATGGGATGCCACATAGATGCATGCTCCTTCAGAAAAATTCATGGCAGCGCGCACAGCGCGGCGCTGCTTTGTAAAAAGGCTCTGCAAAGGCGCGGCGAGCCCCAAGGCCGCGCCGCGCCCCTATTTTATGCTGCTTCAGCGGGTCCACTGTTCGCACAAGGCTTCCAGCTGCGCCGCAAATTTCTTCAGGTCCTTGTTGGGCAGGCCATTGCTGTTTTTCACAACGCGTTCCAGCTTTTCCTGCACCATAACCAGCTGCTGATAGAATACGCTTGCCGCACGGCCGCCCTGCGTCTGCTTCTTGTGCTCCAAACGCACACGGTTGCCCTCAGCCAGCCAAGTCACCTTTCCATCGGCCAATTCGCACACCGCACCGTTATAGGGCGCACCGGCCTCAAAGCCAAGCTCCCGCAGATGGGCTGCATACACATCGGTCACGGTATCTTCGCCGTGGTTCACAAACACATAACCGGGCTTCTGGCGGGTAAAGCTTGTGATCCACTTATCCAGGCCGTTGCGGTCGGCATGGCCCGACATACCCGTCAACTGGCGGATCTGCGCCTGCACCTCGATGTGTTCACCGAACAGCCGCACTTCCTTTGCGCCCTCCACCAGCGCACGGCCCAGCGTTGCCCCTGCCTGATAGCCCACAAACAAAATGGTGCATTCCTTGCGCCACAGATTGTGCTTCAGGTGATGGCGAATACGGCCCGCATCACACATACCGCTGGCCGAAATGATCACCTTGGGCGTATCATCGGCATTGATGGCGCGCGAATCATCGCTGGTCAGCGAAATGCGCAGATCCTTAAAGCCAATGGGGTTCACTCCTGCGTTCACCAGCTCCAGGGCTTCTTCGTCATAGCATTCTATAAAGCTTTTGCGGAAGATCGTGGTGGCTTCGTTGGCAAGCGGGCTGTCCACATACACCGGAAAGCCCTCGTGCCCCTTCACCAGCTTTTCTTCCTTGATTTGCCGCAAGAAATACAGCATTTCCTGGGTGCGGCCCACCGCAAAGCTGGGGATCACCACATTGCCGCCTCTGTCCAGCGTTTCCTGCACGATCTCGGCAAGCTCTTTCACATAATTCGGCTTTTCCCCGTGAAAACGGTCGCCATAGGTGGATTCCATCACCACATAATCGGCACTGTCGATATATTCCGGGTCCTTGATCAGCGGCTGCTCCACATTGCCGATATCACCCGAGAACACGATCTTCTCGGTTTTGCCGTTCTCGGTCACAAACACTTCGATCGAAGCCGAGCCCAAAAGGTGGCCCGCATCAATAAAGCGCACCTGAATATCCGGGGCGATCTCTTTCAGCTTGCCGTACCTGCAGTCCTCAAACTGCGCCATCACCTTTTGCGCATCCTCAATGGTGTACATAGGCTCCACCATGGGTGCGCCTGCGCGCTGTGCCTTGCGGTTTTTCCACTCCGCTTCCATTTCCTGAATGTGTGCCGAATCCTCCAGCATCACCATGCACAGCTGAATGCTGGCCGTGGTGCAATAAATCGGCCCGCGGAACCCCTGTTTGTACATCAGCGGAATACGCCCCGCATGATCCATGTGGGCGTGAGTCAGCAAAATGGCATCCACTTCACCGGGAGCGATCGGCAGAGGCTGGTTTTCATAGATATCGATCCCCTGCTCCATGCCGCAGTCAACCAGAATGTTTTTCCCGCAGGCTTGCAGCAAAGTGCAGCTGCCGGTCACTTCATGGTTTGCGCCCAAAAATGTCAGTTTCATTCAAACAGCCTCCTTTAAGGGGTTTCTTGTTGTTTTCAGTATACTCCTTTTTGGGGGCCTTGTCTATTGCTCTGTACTGCACACAGCCCTGTTTTCTGTAACTTTTTTACAAAATCTTTCGCTTTTATCCTGCACTTTTTGGCATAGTAAACGCTGCTTTTTTCCTGGAATTTGCTGATTTTTTTGGCATTTCGTTTATAATGGTAGTTATAAGAAAGTATCTGTGTTTTACAAAAGCACTTCCGGCGCATTTTGTAATGCGGTATTGGCCGGATCAGAACAAGGAACAGAACTGGAACAGGAGTTATTATGGATCACAAACAGGCCGCGATCACCATTCTCGGCGCTGTGGGCGGAGTAAAAAACATTATCTCGGCGCAGCACTGCGCCACACGGCTTCGCTTTGTGCTGCGCACTGCTGAGCTTGCCAACGACAATGCCATTCGCGCCGTATCCGGCGTTTTGGATGTAGTGCGCGCCGATGGCCAGTATCAGATCGTGATCGGCCCCGATGTCGTGAATGTTTTTTCCGCATTGCTTGCGCTGCCCGGCTTTGATGCCGTGGCCGCCTGCGATGCCGAAACCGACGCCCCCGATTTTTCCCCCTCTGACACACAGGAAAAAAGCAAGGTGTCCTTCTGGCGCTCCGCACAGCGTGTGTTCATCAGCACCCTGGCCGCCATTATTGTGCCGGTGGTGCCTGCACTCACGGCAGCGGGCAGCCTGCGCGCTTTGCTGATGCTGCTCAATGCGCTGGGGCTCACCGCCGCATGGCGGCCCTATTATCAGGTGCTGTTTGGGCTTTCCAACCTGCCCTTCCGCTTTTTGCCCATTCTATTTGCCTACACTGCGGCCCGGCGCTTTCACGCCGAAATGGGCGTTTCGTTTATGGCCGCCTGCGCACTTGTTACCCCTGGTCTGGCCGATGCCTATATGCTGGGCCTGCCGCACGGCTCAACCGCCTCAAAAATGATCAGCAGCGTGGGCTCTCCGCAAAACATTCTGCCTGTCATCGTGGTGGTTTGGTTCATCAGCGTGGTGGGCCGTCAGGCCGAAAAATACAGCCCGCAAACCCTTAAATTTTTCTTGGTGCCGCTGCTCACCTTTTTGTTCGGTGCCATTCCCGCCTTGTTTGTGCTGGCCCCGGCAGCAGGCTTTGTTTCCGCCTTTCTGGAAGAGCTCCTGCTTTGGCTCAGCACCCACGCCGGCTGGCTGTTTGGGCTGATTCTGGGCATCTGCAACCCGCTTTTGGTGATGAGCGGCAAGCACTACATTTTTGTGGCACTGGGCATTGCCAGCCTAAGCCACTTTGGGTGGGACTCCTTGGTGGGTCCCGGCATGATGGCCGCCAATGTGGCGCAGGGCGCTGCCGCTTTGGCCGTGGCCCTGTGCGCAGGCGGTGCCTGGCGCAAGCGCAGCCTGCGCTCGGGCATTACTGCGCTGTTTGGCATCACCGAGCCCGCTATGTTCGGCTGTAATCTTCGTTTAAAATACCCCATGCGCGCCGCCCTGATCGGCGGCGGCGCAGGCGGCTTGTTTTTGGGCTTAAAGGGTGTGCGCCGCTATGTGTTCGGCTCGCCCGGCCTTTTGATGCTGCCCGGCCATTTAGACCCCGCCATGCGCAATTTCACAAACGCCTGCCTTGGCTGCCTTGTTTCAGCCAGTGTCACCTTTGCCGTCACGGTGGTTCTGCACCTTCAAAAAAGCCGCACCGGCGGCCGCTCTTTCCGCGGCAAGCGCATGGTATACGCCCCCGCGCAGGGGCAGATCGTGCCGCTTTCCAAGGTGCCGGATTCCGTGTTCAGCCAGCAGATGCTGGGCCCGGGCTGCGCCATTGACCCTGTGGACGATAAGCTTTACGCCCCGTTTGACTGTCAGGTGCGCAGCGTTGCGCAGGATGGGCACGCCATCGGCCTGCAGGCCCCGGACGGCACGCAGGTGCTCATTCATGTGGGCATCAATACGGTGTACCTCAAGGAATGCTGCTTCTTCCCCAAGGTGAAGATCGGCGAGCATATCAAAAAGGGCGATCTGCTTTTGTCCTTTGATCTGGAACGCATTCGCAAAAACGATTGCTGCACATTGATCTCCGTAGTGCTTCCCGAATACACCGGCACCCCCGTTGTTCCGCCCGAACATTGGCCCGTGGCAGCGGGCGATCCGCTGTTTGGCCTGTAAGGGGCTTTATATAGTATATAAAAAGGTTCTCACCGCTTTATTTCCGGCTGCACCGCACGCTATCGGCAGCACTCTGGCTCAAAGGGCCGTTCCCTTCCCCAAGAGAACGGCTCTTTTTTCTACCCGAAATATGCAAAAAGCCCTTGCCATCTTTCCGCATAAATGCCGTCGGCACAGTACCATGCGCGGCCCAGCCATTCTTTGTTTTCCTCTTTTTATCGAGCTTTTCTTCACGCCCCGATCGTTTTTCCTTTTCTTTGCAAAAAAACTTTTAAAAAATTCAAAAAAAAGCTTGCATTTTTCATTCCGCCCTGCTATAATAAACAAGCGCTGTGAGGAACGAAGCTTCTCACACAGCCGCAACAACAAAATATGGGCGTGTTCCCGAGTGGCCAATGGGGACAGACTGTAAATCTGCTGCGTAACGCTTCGGTGGTTCGAATCCACCCGCGCCCACCAACAAAAAGAGCTGCTGAACGAAAGTTTAGCAGCTCTTTTTGATTTCCCAGAACCACCATATTCAAAGCCCCCAAGACATTCAAAAAATGCCTTAAGGGTAGTTTTATGCGCCTTTTCTTTTTGCTTGGCCACACTTTTGAACGCCTCCCTTTCATCATGTATTCAGCACTTTGCCATCGGCGGCGGTCATCGCCGCGGCACGGATGCCCCGCAAGGTCTTTTTGCTCAACGGCTCGCCGCTTTTCCTTTTTCTGCCGAGGGAAGCCTCAACGCCTATATTGTGGGTGCAGCGGCTCAGCACATGAGCAGTGACACCCGGCAGCCCACAAAATATGCGCAAAATGCCCGCAGTATTTAGAAATGAGCAAGTAGTATGATTGATTTTTCGGCCTTAAAAGCATTTGATGTGGTAAAGCTGAAAACCGGTGCCACCGTAACCATTGTAGAGGTTCTCCGCCCCGGTGAAGCGTACCTTGTGGACGATAACGAACAGGAAACAGTCGATGTCGCTTTAGCTGCAGATATCAGCAGCGTAGAATGGCATGACCCGCAGCACTCTTAAATACGGCACGAAAGCTCAGAGCGTTTATCGCTCCGAGCCCAACTTAACAGAAAATGTCACCCGTAAATGACCCTTTTTCGGCAGACCGGGCTGCCGAACGAAAGTTCAGCAGCTCTTTTTGATTTCCCGGAACCACCATATTCAAAGCCCCCAAGGCATTATTTGAATGCCTTGGGGGTAAGTTTTTACGCCTTTTTTGTTTTCTCACAGCAGTCCTGTTTTCGGCCAATGCCCGCGCAGCAGCTTTTCCGCCCTGCCGCCGCAGCGAACCACCAGCAGCCCAATCCCAAGGCCCAAAACCGCCGCCGTTAAAACATCGCTCGGAAAATGCACATACAGGTACAGCCGCGAAAATCCGATCAATGCCGCCAGCCAAACGGCAGCCGCCCCGAATTTCACCTTCATGGCGGTTAAAATGGTTGCGCTGATCACCGATGCCAATGTGTGGCCGGACGGAAACGAATAATCCTTCGGCACTGCGATCAGCAGCTGCACGCTTGGGTCAAGCCAGCACGGGCGCGGGCGGGCAACCATGTTTTTCAAAAACACATTTCCCACGATCGCCCCCACCAGCAGTCCCATCAGCAGGAATGCCCCCTGTTTTCGGTATTTTTTGGTACACAGCAAGCCGCCTGCCGTCAACAGCCAAATGGCTCCGCTGTTGCCCAGCATGGTGATTTTGGGCATCAGAAAATCCAAAAACGGGCAGGTCATAAACTCGCGGATCGCCTGCAAAACCGTCCAGTCAAAATTCATCGATCACTGTTCTCCTTTTTTGCTGTCAGCTTTTACTCGATATTATATGAGTATACCATTTTCCTTTCCCCAATAAGTTAAATAATAATGAATCTTCTGCCCCCGTATACAAGCAGCGCCGCCCTGCCAAACACAAAGCATCGTGTTTTACAAAGCGGCGCTATTTTTGATTTTATTTTTCAGGCAAACAGCTGCCGAATATCTGCCCCGGATCGGTTCAACACCTGCATGGCCTCGGCTGTGCTCATACCGCTGTTCAGCATTTCCTGATACAGCTCATACAGCCCCTTGCCGCTGCCTGTGCTGCCCGCACCGCCCTGTTCCATGCTCAGGCTTTGGGTGGGGTTGGCTGCGATCAGCTTGGCAACATCGGTCAGATACTGCCGATAGTCGCCCGCATTGCCGGTATCCAGAATTTTTCTGGCGGCAGCAATGTTATTCTGCAGCGTAATGTTCAAATCGTTCAGCTGACTGCCTCGCTCGGTTTCCAGTTCGTTTCTGGCATTGCCGTAGTTGTTCTGCACGCCCGCTGCGGTGGTTTCGCTGTAACCGCCGTTCAGGCCCTGTGCGGCCATCTGCTGGCCAAGGGTGCGCTGGGTCTGCATTTTATTGATGTATGCCTCCCGCAGCGCCTTGTCGGCAGCGCCGTTCACCTTGGCCGCATTCTGTTCATACAACTGCTGCTGTTCACGCACGGCTGCCTCATAGGCTGCTCGCCTCTGCGCACGCTGGGCATCCAGTGCTGCACCATACACCTGCATCAGCCGCTCATAAGCGCCCGAAGCCGCCGGGGCTGCCGCTGCGGTCGGCTGTGCCGGGGCAGCAGCCTGTGTGCCGCCAGCCGCGGTCGCTTTGGCCGGTTTCGCTGCCACCGTGCTTTCACCGGCATAAGAAAGCCCGTTCCCCTTTCCCAGCACAGGCCAGTAATTGCTGCCGGTTTTCACAAAGGTATTTCCGTTTTTATCTTTTACGGTGTTCCATTTTTGTGCCATGCCTTACGCCTTCTTTCCTGTATCCTTCATCTGTTCCAGCTTATTCACAAGCCCCTGCGGCACCGGCACGCCGATTCTTGCCGCATTTTCCAGGATGCTCAGCGAGTCATTGGCCAGATAAAAGCCCACAGCCATGCCGCGCAGCACCGCACCGGTGCCGATCACATTATCGGCCTGCACCGCCATTGCCACCACGCAAAGCATCATCATCTTTTTGCAGATGCCCTTATAGCCCACACGGCTGTCCAGATTGCCCTGCACCACAGCGCCCACCACGCCGGTGAGATAATCGATCACGATCACGGTCAACAGCGCGCGCATCCACGCATCCCAGCCGCCGAACGCCGCGCAAAAGAATGCCGCAGCAGCACTGCCGCACAGGTTGAATACCGTTTCAAATTTGCTCATTTTTTCCTCCCGTTGTTACTTACACTCTAACCCCAGCTCCGCCGCCAGCGCCTGGATGGCCGCATCGTCACCATCGGTCATAGGGCCGACGCTCAGTGCGCCGGTTACATACAGCCCCAGCTTGTCCGCCGCCTCGATCAGCTTGATCAGATCACCGCGCGTGGCGGGACCGATCTCGCGGGTATATGTTTCGCGCGGGGGCTTGTCCTCGCCGGGGCCCGGCTGCACAAGCTGTGCCAGCTTGCCGAGTGCCAGGGTGCCCTTGGCCGTGATCGCGGGGTAATCCTTGTAGGCCCGGTCGCAGTCCAAATGATTGCCGTAGCCCGGCACCCCCAGCGGGTTGGCGCTGGAATACTGCCAGATGCCGTATGGCAGCTTGCAGGTGCAGCGGCTGCCGTACTGCGCCACCCAGATATCATAGATTTTAAGGCGCTCAAATTCCAGCCGGTTGTTGATCATATCCGTGCTGGCGTACAGGCCGCAATAGCGCCCGCTGGCAGCCAGCACGGCCAACCCCTGCAGCACCTTGTCGGTGCGCTCTTTTTTGGTCAGGCAGGTAATGCTGCGCTCGTATTCCACATCATACCATACGCCGTATTCCAGCTTTTTGCCCGAAACCGCTGCCAGAAACGCCTTGCACTCATCCGCAGGCGTGCCCTTGCTCCAGTAGGCGTACCAGTATGCGCCCACGGGGATACCGCGCGCTGTAGCCTCTCGATAGTTGCGCTCGAACTGCGGGTCCATAGTGCTGTAGCCGTAGCCCGCGCGGATAAGCACAAAGCCGATCTTGCCAGCCTTGTACTGCGCGGCCAGGCTATCCCAGTCGATCACGCCTTGGTGTTTGCTCACATCGATGCCGTAAATCATACGCTCTCCTCCTGTTGCAGCAGTGCTGCCGTTTTCGCCCGCCAGATCGCAGGCACATCCTCCAGCGTCATCAGCCCCGCTTTAATGCGCCGCACATAAATTTTTGCCATTGCTTACTCCTTTCCGGCTGCCACCGCAGCCACATCCACCAGCGCGGCTTCCTGCTCGTCCAGCCGGGTCAGATTTTCTGCCACAAGGCCCGCCAGCTCCACAAGTGCCTCCTGCACATCCGCCATGCCGGTGCTGTTTTCCGTGATCTCCTCGGTCAGCAGCTCCATTCTGGTTTTCTCACGGAACGCCAGATAATAGGTTCCGTCAGCCCATTCCATCTGCTGGATAAAAACAAGATTTTCATAGGCTCTTTCCGTTTTGCCGCCAGATTGTTTTGAAAGATCTCCTCATCCACTTTGGTTTTGCTTACAAAGTTTGTGCCGTTTACTGTAAGGTTTTCCAGCTTGCGGCCGTCCGAAAGTGTGATCGTATACATTTTTTCTCCCTTCTCACAAATTTAGCGTATACAGAAAAATGGGCGAACACCAAAAGAATAGGAAGCACCGGCATATGCTGCATTATTGTTGCCGACATAAGCAAAATAACCGCTCGTAAGAATATTTCTCAGCCAATAAGCTGAGAGATTGCAAATCCGGCTCGGCTCGTGCTGGAACAACGGCAGCTGTGACTTTTCGCATGTCTGATTCGTGGGGATGTTAGAGCCATTCCCGACGGGGGAACAAATACCGCTGCCGTAAACCATTTGCTCGCACATAAGGTCAACATCGACATCACAGCCCACGATTCCTTGCGGCCGTCCATCTACGACAGCGTTCACCAGCAGGACATTGTGCGTCATAACATGGCTGCCGAACGCCGCCTTGATCATGGTTTTTGCCTGTTCCAGATTCTTTTTGAACATGGCCGAGCCAACATATCCGCCCGCTGTCGTTTCCGTGGTATTCATTTGAGCATTATACAAATTGGTATCCGGCACGATCACAGCATAGTGATTGCCGGGGTCCGTTTCAGTGTAGTAATCAAACGCCGCAATGCGATAGTTCACGCCGCCGATCGTCCAGTAATCGCCAATGTACAGATCGTCAAAAGTGCCTGCCCTGATGGCGGCATACTGCTCATCGCTCACGCTGCTGCCCAGCGCCTTGCCGCGATAAACCGCATTGTGCGCCCCGGCATTGGGATACAGCAAATTGCCGAGGCTGGTTTGCACGGTCGTAAGTGTATGGTTTGTTTCGGATAAATCCGTCTTGTTCTTTTCCGCTTGCGCCGCTGCCGCACCCGCCGTGGTTTTCGCATCGGCAATGCTGTTGTTCGCCTTGGCGATATCCGCTGCCAGCACATCGGTCTGGGCTTTTGTATAGGCTTTTATGCCGCCTGCCGCCTTGACAGTTCCATCGCCGTCATACTCTGCCACGCTCATGTTGCCTTTTGCAACATTGGCGGCAATCTGTTCCACCTGTTTGCGTGTTTCCTCGGCACTTGCCGCACTGCCGGCCGCACTGGCTGCACTGGCCGCTGCGCGCTTTTCACTTTCCGCAATGCCTGCAGCGCTGGCCGCAGCCGATTCTGCGGATTTTCTGGCCTCGCCGTCAGCCGCCTTGGCGGAATCCGCATATTCTTCTGCATTCAGTTCGCTGTTTCTTGCGCTGTTTGCGGCATTCAGCGCCGTGTCACGATACGCGCCAACCTGCTGGATATACTGTTCAAAGGCATTTTCCCCGGGGTCATATTCTGCGCCGTCAATATCCGTTCGGTTCAAAACGGTATACGGAAGGTCGGTCGAATACACCACAGCATCGCTCTGGTCGATGCCCTTAAACACCATCTTGCAGCTTGCGCGGCTTTTCGTGGCAGCACTGGTTGCAGCCTGCGGCACATCAATGGTCATGCTTTCCGGGAACACCTGCGGTTCGCTCTGCACCCGTCCGTTCACAAAAGTCACGGTGATCACCGCTGCTTCGTCCCATGGCGGCAGCGCGGTAATGTGCAGCTGTTCGATTCCTCTTGAACCCCATGTGCCAAATTTGATTACACTGGCCTTGGCGGCATACTTTGTCAGGGTCACTTCATGTATGAATTTTTCCATTTTTCACCTCAGCTTGCATAAATCGACATAGCCCAGTAAACCGTTCCGTTACCGGCATCAGCCTGCTTTCCGCAGGAAAAAGTGATCACATCCCCTTTTTTTATAGGGAAAGCCAAAGCGCAGGTTGCCTGCGCGTAAGTCTCTGAATGAAACAGATCAAATCCGCCGTTGCCGGTCGCAATAGATGCGCCGTTTTTGTTAAGGCTCACGCCAAAGTATCCCGTTTCCCCATGCGCTGAAAAAAAGCAAACACCGCTATAGTTCGCCGTGAATGATGCCGAGCCGCCGCTGTCCTTGTACACACTAAACGAACCGCTTTTCTGCTGCTTTCTTTTACATTTGCCGCCGAAATTAAACGCAGTTGCACTCATATTATCACCTCCCGATCTGGCCCGGCACCCGCAGCATAAGCGATACGCCGGGCTTGTCCTCCGGTGCGGTAAAGGTCAGCGTGCCCGCCGCGCTGGTGATCATTTTAATGCAGCCCAGCGCCTCGGTGGCTGCCAGCAGTGCAGATACATCCACGCTGCTGCCCAGCACCGCTGTGGGAACACCCGGCACCCAGTCTGCCGTCATGCCGGATACGCTCACTGTCTGGGTGTAGGGTGCGCTGCCGCTCCAGCCGGAGGCGGGCAAACTCACCGTAACATACTTTAAATTGCCCACATCTGTTTGCAGCACTGCCACATTCCGCATGGCCATTCGCAGGTCGGTAAAATTCAGTCCCTCGCCGTTTGGGTCATACACAGCCTTTGCCATGTCGCCTGCGCCGATCTCGGTCACTTTTCCCGCAATGGCCTTGTCGGTCTCTGCCTTGGTGTAGCACTGGTTCACAGCGCCCACCACCTCATTCAGCTTGGGCAGCAGCAGGTTTCGCGGCATATACTCCACGCTTTCCTGCATTTCCCGCGTGGAAAGCCCCGGCACATCCGGCTGGCCCACCACGGTGGTTTTGTCCGCATAGCTGGCGCTGCCCGCTTCCAGCTTGCTGATCTGTTCCTGTATTGCCATATTCTCACCCCTTATGATAGCTGCCGGTGGTGTATTCACAGGCATATTGCAAAATGCCGAAGGGCTCGTTCAGCTCTGCATTGCGAAAGCGATACTGCGCCTTGTCAGCTTTTTTGATCTTGGCCTTGCGTGCCAGCGTTTTGGGCGTTTCGTCCGTGCGCCATGTCCACTTGCTCCACGCCGTATGCATCCACGAGCGATAGCGCGTGCCCGCGCTTTCCCGGAACACGCTTTCCCATGCGCCCTTTCGCCGCGCCTGCAGCTCCACGCTGCTCACGGGCAGGCTGTCCACCAGCACACTGATGCGCCGAAAGATCTTGTTTCGCTCAAACTCGCTGCCATAGATATAGCCGGTCGTCCAATAGGCATCAATGGCCTCGCCGTCATCGTTATAGCTGCCCGGGGCCGCCGTGTCGGCATAAAAGCGATACACCCTGCCGCTTTCGCTGCCAAACCACAACCGTCCATCCTTTTCCCACATCACCCGGGCAGGCAGGTTCGTGCGGTAAAAGCCCGCATACTGTCTGGTCGAATACGGTGCGCTGCGGTCGGTATTCAGCGGCTGCATACCGTCCAGGATATACGCGCTGCCGTTGATGCACAGCCAGTACAGATCGTTATGCACAAACCCAAAGGCATTTTGCAGCCCGGGCTCTGTGCGCAGCTTGCCGTCCAGATAATAGCTGCGGTTCTGGCTGTACTTTTCGCCCGAAATGTCGCTTGTGGTCACGGCATACACGCCCAGATTCGTCAAAAACAGCGGCTCGGTTTTCAAATATGCGCTGCTCCACGGTGCCACCGCACCGGGGCCCTGCAGCGTGTTGTACACCGGAAACGCCGGTTCGTTGTCCACAAGGTTTCCCTGCCGGATCACAATATTGCGCTCCGGCTCCCGGTCATCCTTAATGGCCGCCAGATAATTGTTGATCACGGTATACCCCATCACGGCGCTGTTGGCCGCGCCCACCGTGGCATAGGCCGTATCCGGCCAATAGGTGGGGTCGTTCTGGCCGGAATACCAGTCATAGTTGATATACGCCCCGTCCGGGTTTCCGCTCACAAACAGCCGGTCGGCATTGCCGTTCACGCCAAACAAAATGCCCAGTGTGCATCGGTTGATGCGCTCGGCATAGCCCTGCACCGTGCGGCAGGCTTCAATTTTCACATTGTCCTCGCCGGTAATGGGGCTTTTGCCGGGCGCTTGCGTAAAGGTCACCGTGCCGGTGGCGCGGTTCACCGAAAAATCCGTGCCTTCTTTTTTCTCCTGCCAGTTTCCTTCTTCCACCAGCAGCCAGCACTTTACCGCTGTGTCATCCAGCCCGCCAAACGAAAGCTGATAGCTCTTCGCCGTGCCGTCTGCGGCAAACAGTTCCCGAAACGCTGGCTGCAAAAGGTTCAGCGCCTCATATTCCTCGCCGCCGCCCGCCGGGCTTTTGGCAATGGTCAGCGTGGGGATATACGCCCCTTCGCTGGCTTTTTTCACCCGGGTTCCGTCATACACCAGCAGCGCCTTGCCGTCCTGGATATACAGCTTATCGCCCATCTGCCAGCTGCGGCTTCGGGCATCGGCCATGCCGTCATACAAGGCGGTATCGCCCTTATACAGTTTGCCGCCCGCATGGATCAGGCCCACGGCATCGCCGCGCCGCTCGTGATATCCGTTGATCCGCCCGTCATACTCGGCCATGCGCTCATATCCCATGCACTTGCGCACCTTGCCGGGCACATCGCGGATCATGTTGGGTGCATCCGGGCTGCGGGTCTTATCCACAAGGCCGGGGGTGTCGGTAAAGTTCACGCCCCGGAATTCATCCACCGCAAAGCGGCTTTTGGCAGGGCCCGCCGGAATGGAAAAAATCGTTCCCGCCATCTCACCACCACCCTGTCACGCTGGTAAAGCTGCCGCCCTGATACCCGTTTTCGTTGGCCGCAAGCGAGCCAAGGCGGCTTTCAAATTCGTTCATATACACCGTGGCAAGGCTCACATCATCGTCCTTATACAGTTCTCCTGCCATGTATAAAGGAATCAGCACATTGCATTCCTCTGAAAGCGGCATTTCCTCGGCATCGTTTGTATACTGGGTAATGTGCTCCGGCGCAGCATTATAAAACACCCGCACCGTACCCGAAATGCCCTTCGGCAGCTGCAAAACGCTTTTGCCCAGCGCCGCGGTTTCCAGTACCGCAAGGTTGTTATCTTTTACAAGATACGCCTCCGATGTGCCGCCAAAGCTGCGAAAATCCATGGCGTGATCGGCCATGTCCACATAGGTTGCGCCATCCGGCTCGATCTCCACGCTTTGCCGCAGGGGTCTGCCCGCTTCGCTCACAATGCGCTCCATGGCTTCGTTGGCGGCTGCGGGCATGGCTGCGATATAATCCGCATTGCCGGGATCTGAATTATCCAGCCGCCCGCCGTCCGAAGCAAACATTTTCCGCAGCGCGATCTCTTTGCATTCTCCCCAAGTCACACAGCTTTCCTCCTCTCTTTTTAAAAAACGCCCGTCCTTTTTCTTCACAAAGGGCGGGCGTTTTTATCACCATGCCATACCGCACATTTTCCCGTGCCGATACAGCAAGCGCCCTGCGCCTTAAATCTCTGTGCCGTTCAGGCCTGCGCCACCGATCGAAATGCAGCGCCAGTTGTTAAAGCCCGCGCCAAAGCGTGCGCGGCCGCTCCAGACATTGGCGTCGGTATTTTCGTCAACATAGCTGCGCACCGTCAGCTTCACGCGGTCCACCCAGGGCAGGCAGTCATAGTTTTCCTTAAACTGGCTGTCCATCATCAGCCAATAGGGCTGGCCGCCAATGGTCTTGGGCAGGTAATTCCACACCAGCACGCGCCACAGGCCGCACTGGAAGTTCACGGCGTTCTTATCGCTTTCGGGGTCATACTGCGAGTCGATAGCCGCGATCACGCTGCGCTTCAGCGCCGCATTGTTGGGAATGATAATAGTATCCGGCATCACCGACAGCAAATGCCCGTCATCGTCACAAAAGCTCTGCATGGCTTCTTCCATTTTGTCCATGGCCGCCACCGAAAAGCCATCGGCTGCTTTAAAGATATTGCTCTGCACATAACCGGCCTTGGTTTTGCTGGGATGATCGGTGGCAAACAGCGCCTTGCCGTCGGCGGTGGTGGTGTCATACTTCACGCCGCCAAACATCATGCTGGTGCCCACGCCGCCTGCCAGCAGCGAAGCCGCATACTTTTCGCGGGTGCGGTTATAGCTCTGGGTAAAGCCCGTGGCCTTCTTTTTCACCTTGGGATACTGGCTGTCCTCCAGCATTTCACGGGTGATCTCAAAGCTGGACTTCCAGGTGGCGGGCTCGATGGTTTTCGAGAAGCCCTCCTGAAAACCGGTTTTGGGATACGCGCCGTTTTCCCCTACATTCTGAAAATCGTCCAGTGCGGTCTCACTGGTAAACTTTTCCGCAAATCGGGTAGAGGTCTCCATTCCAAAAATGTTTTTGATCTGGCTGCCGCGCTCAAACTCCTCGGCCTTGTCCGTGATCACCGCCTTAATGGGGTCCTGGCTTTTGCCAAACAGACTATCGTTCAGGCCGCTGCCCTGAGAAAAAATAATTTCCGACATTGTATTGATCTCCTTTCGTTACGCAAAATAGCCCACACAGTTTTCGCCCGCCTTGGCAGGGCGCATCAAAGTAAACACGCCGTTTGCCGTGGCGGCCGTCACCTGCATACCGTCCGTGTGCAGGCTCACCTTACTGCCTGCGCCAAGGGCGCTCTGGTCCGCCTGAGCAGGCACCTCAAAAATCGTGGTGGCCAGCACGCGGATCACCGGCACAAGGCCGCTGCGGTTTTCGCCGCCCATGGCAATATACTCCGGCTTGGCAGTTGCGGCGCACTTGGTGAGTTTTCCGTTTGCCACACTCAAAGCCTCGCCTGCCTGCACGGTTTCTCCCGCGGTTTTTTCCAGATACTCAAAGGGCTCCACACTGCCAATGAGTCTGTGATGAATTCGAAACATAGTTCTTCCTTTCCGGCATTATCTGCCATACATTTTGTATTTGGCCCGGGCTGCCTGTTCGCGCGAATAGCCAAACTTTCGATACTCCTCGTATTCCTCCTCGCTCAGCTCGCTTCGGCCCGCTGCGCCGCCGGTGCTGATGCCGTGCAAATGCTCGGCACTGCGCGCCGCATTGATGGCCTGCTGGCGGGCTGCCGCCGCGCCTGCTTCAAAAAGCTCATCGTAATGCAGCAGCACATAGGCGTCCACCAGGCTGCCACTTGGCATCTGTGCCGCCTTTTCGCACAGGGCCTCCTGCGTTTTCAGGTCCTCCAGCGTGCGAATGCCGCACTCCGGGAACCGTCGGTTCAGCTGTTCCAGCTGTCCTTCCGCCGTTTCGTGCAGCGCCTGCTCGCGCTCTGCCTTCTGCACCTGCGCCTCGGCAAAAGCCCGGGCCCGGTTTTGCCGCATTGTTTTCGCTGCCCAGCGCGCGGTTTCCTCGTCGGTTCCGGCCTGCATCAGCTGCTGTGCCGCCTGCTGGGCATTCTGGCTTTCGTATGCTGCGCGCAGCCCGGCATAAAAGTTTTGCATCTGCCTGCCCACCTGCCGCTCCACTTCGGCCTTGCGCTCCTGCTCGCGGCGCTGGGCCGCAAAGCGGGCATTTTCCTCACGGCTTTGGCGGGGTGCCCTGGTTTCGCTTGTTTTTACTTCTTCATGCGCATTTTCTCCTTTCTGCATCTGCTGCGCCGTTTGCCGGTCTACGGCTTCGGCAGGCCCTGTTTCCGGGGCCGGGGCGGTTTCGGGTGCGCCCTGCTCGGTGCCAAGCATTTCGTTTTCGTTTTCCATATAACTCCTATTCTGGATTTTTTCGCTGTTCCTGCGCTGTATATCAAAGCCCTCTCGGGCGTTTGACCGCTCTTATTCCTCCTGCGGATAGGTTTGTACGCAGTTTTGCTCTACCACGCGCCCAAAATTGGGGCACCGGCGCGAGCGGCACACAAGCTCCTGCACCACAAACACTCTGGTTTGGGTTTCCGGGTCGTCATCGCCCGTCACCTTCACCCGGCTGGATGCGATCCTCAAAAGATTGCTGCAGATCGGGCACACCATTTTCCCTCACCTCTCTTTCGCTCTCCGATAGGCTGCGCTTTTCCTCCAGTGCCATATCCAGCATGGTTTTTGCACCGGGCGCACCGTATTTGCTCATCATTTTCCACATCCGGATGCGGCTGTCCACCAGCTTGGGTTCCCCGTACATTCCGGCCTGAAAATCGCTGCGAATGCGTTCCTGCATGGCGGTGCGGTCAGCCGGGTTTGCGCCCTCGGTTTCCACGCCAAACAAAAATTCATCGTTCCAATACAGCTGCCCGCCGGCATCACGGCGCAGAAAATCCCATTTCGAGATCGTGCGGTATTCGCTGTCCAGCGGATTTTCCCCGTGCACGCACATTTCATCATCCGAAAACAGCAGCCACATTTCAAACATCACACGGTACATTTCTCCCCACATACGGTTTTTCATCACCCGCTTGCTTTCCAAACGCCCCGCCGCCTGGCTCACCGAGATCCTTTTGGCGGTGCCGCTTGTGGCCGTGACATCCTGTTTGCCCTGATACGCATCCGTAATGCCCAAACAGCTTTTCATGTCCTGATAATAGCTGCTCCGCACCGCGATATCGCTGGCAATGTTGGGCTGCACCGTGATCACATCGATCAGGGCTTTTTCCGCCGGGGTGCGCAGGCGGATCACCTTCAGCTCCCGGTCGGTGGTTTCCACGCTCACCCCCTGCGGCAGGGTCACATAGCTGCCGCCCTTGAGCAGCTTTTCCAGAATCTTTGTGTCCAGCTTTTTCATGGCCTGCTGCATGGGCAAAATCGTCTTCGCATCGCTCATGCCCATAAACCGGCCCTTGGCGCTGATGTTTTTTCGCATAACCGTGGGAAAATGCTTCATGCGATACACCGGTGCCATGGTGGGCACCTGCCGCCAGCCGCCGTTTTCCGTGCTTTGCAGGCTGAATGCTGCCACGGTTTCCACCCCGCCCGGCGCACACGCGCTGGAAATGCAAAGGTCCCTTGGCAGCGGCACCTCCTTCACCGTTTTCCGTTTCCATGCCCTGCCGCCGCATTCCGTGCATTCATCGCCCGCCATCGGTGCGCCGCACCGGGCGCACACGCGCTGGTGCCGGTGCAGATAATCCCGCTCGTCCTCCAAAACGGTGTCGCCGCACCAGCTGAATTTTCCAATGCCGCCATCCTCATTTTTATAAAACGCCGTGATCACCGTCAGCCGGTCGCCGCTTTGGGCATTCTGCTCCTCGCCGCGCCCGGTCTGCTCATTTTCCGCGCACTCCATGTCCGCCGCCTCCCGCCGATACACACGCTTTACTTTTTCGCGGGTCATGGGCTGCACGATAAAATACCAATCCAGTTCTTCCAGCCAGTCACCGCCCGGCTGCGGGATCACCTGCCGCGTGGCCAGATCCCGCACGCTCACGCTGCCCAGCGCACGGTGCAGCCCGCCCAGCATATCCCAGTCGATATGCACAAACGATCCGCCGTGCAGATAGGTTTCTCGCTCGTTGGAATCGTTCACGGCTTCCATAGGCAGCTGCGCCGCCATGCGCTGCAGCAGCGCTTCGATCAGCCTTGCGCTGTCCTCCTCGCCCTCGTGCAGTGCCTGCACCTTGGGCTTGGGCACCGTGGGCTCCACCTCGGTTTCGATCAGCTCATACACTGCATTTCGGCTCAGCGGCGCTGATTGTGCCTTGGTGCCGCCCGGCTTGGGCAAAATCGTGCCGCTGCCGTCATATTCTTCTTCCTCCAGCCGAAACTGATCCAGCTGTTCGCCGTATGCCTGCCGCGCCTGCTCATATCGCGCGCGCCATTTCATCACTTCGCCCGTTTTTGCGGGGCGAGGCGCATTTTCACGCTGTTCTTTTATTTCTCTGCTCAAAACGGATTCCCCCATTTTTCCACAAGGCGCAGCCTTTCCTCCGGGCTGGCGCTTTCGTAATCCTCATACTGATCCTCGCTCCAATGCGCTTTTTTCCGAACCGGCTGCTCCGCCTTGCTCGTCCAGTAGATGCAGAATCCCCGCAGCGCATCCGGCGCATGGGTCAGCTCATGCGGCTCATTGGCCACATCGTTCGGCTTGTGTGCATCGTGCTGCAGCCCGGGCAGCGTGCGGATCAGATTCACGCACCCGGAAAAGATTTTCAGCCTTGGCGCTTTCTCGCCAAATTCATTTTTGCGCACAGCCAGCCATTCCTTTACCGCCAGCCAACCGGCTTCGCGGTCATTGGCGGTTTTGGTAAGCCCCAGCCCCGCCTGTGCCCAGTAATCCGCCACGCTCTTGCCGGTTTCCTGCCGCCTGTTCCAAAGGTCGGGCGGGGCAAGCCGGGCATAAATTTCCTCGCTGCCCATCATCTGCCTGGCCTTTTCGATGGCCTGCGAAATGATCAGCCCGCTTTCGTAGCATTCCCGGTACACATACCCGTTGCCTGCCTCGTCCACCGCGATCAGATAGGCGGCAAACATATCCAGGCCGTAGTCCATCGTATAATAGCGCCGCCAGTGCTTTGGCAGCGCAAACGGCTCGCACACATGGGTCTCGCGCCGGAATTCCGGGAAAAACTGGCCTTCAAACAGATCCCATTCGCCATACAACAGCGCCCGCTTCTGGTTTTCCGGCAGCTCGTTCAGTCGTGCCAGATATTCCGGGTCGCTTTCCATCAGAAAATGATTGTCCTGCACCCGGCTGGGCAAAAAGATCCGTGTGCGCCGCCCGGCCTTGAATTCGGTTTCCGGCGGGGCTGGATCGATGAATCTTGCCTTCACCCACTGATGCCCCACGCCGCCGGGGTTTGTCGAGCTCTTGATCTGCTTCGGAAAAGAGTTTGCACCGCGCAATCGGCTGAGCAGATACAGATACTGGCTCTCGGTAAAATGTGTCAGCTCGTCAAAGCGGATGGTGTCATACTCTGCGCCCTGATAGCGGTACACATCGCTTTCCGCATCGCAATAGCCGAATTCGATCGTAGATCCGTTGCTGAATGTTCCCCTGTGCAGGCTGGCCGTATAGCGATAGCGCCCCTGCGGATAAATTTTCAGATGCTCGCGCACCAGCGTTCGCTCCAAGTCCGGAAAGGTTCGCCGCAGGATCAGCTGGCGGCTGCCCGCATACTGCAGCGCATACAGCAGTGCATCGATCAGCTGGCCATAGCTTTTCCCGCCGCCCGCCGCGCCGCCAAACAGCACCTCGTCGGCCTTTGCCTGCAAAAAGGCTTGCTGTCGCGGGGTCACTTTAAGCTCCATGGCACTTGATCTCCTTCCCTGAGGCATCCAGCACACGGATCTTCACTTCCATGGGCTCTGCCTTTTCCTCTTCGGCCATGCCCCTTATCTTCACCAGCAGCTCAATAGCCTTCAGCTGCTCGGTGATCTTGGCCTCATCCGGCTTTTTGATGCGCCCCAGCGCAATGCTGCTCAGCCTTTTTTCCAGCTGCCGCGCGGTGGCAATGCCCCGTTCGGTATTTCTTTCTTTTTCCATCCGCTTCTCTTTCCTCCCTTCTCTATTTAGGGCAACACCGCACAATTCCCGCCTGACGGCTTAAGCACCGCTGCTGCGGCTGCGAAGCACAATCTGCGCCCAAAAAATGCTCGATAATACACAAAGTATTATCTGCGCTTTTTGCTTAGCAGCTTGCACCTCTCGCTCGCTGCATCGGCACTTAGAATTATGCGGTATTGCCTTAGCTCTGTTCGCTTATTTTCTGGTTCGGCCTGTGGGCGGGCCTGCGCGCTGCCAGCACCCTCCCGGTCTGCAAACGCGCAGCCCGCCCGCCGATTTTCGCACGCCCCGGTCATCCGCCTGCGCAATCGTTTTGATTGCGGGTATCGGCTACCGGGCACTTGCTTTGCCGCCCTTCTTCGGGCAGCCATGCAGAATCAGTTCTGCCTCCCTTGTCGGGGATCGGCCTCTCGCGCCGCCCATGGTCACTCCCGTGCCGGGGCCTGTCTGCGTGTGCCGTATCGCTTCCGACAAATTTAAAATACACCTGCCCGCCGGTGCTGCGTGAGGACATTGCCGCCCCACCGCCCTTCGCCGCGGGCTTTTCCGGTTCCGGGCAGTTTTTTGCTGTTTTTTTCGGTTTCCGTGCGGTATCGCTGCGGTGTCTGCCGGTTTTCAGGCGGTGCTCGCCGGTCTCACCCGGTGCTTTTTCGGTTTTTTATGCGTTTTTATCGGTTTTTTGCCCCAAAAAGCAAAAAGCTCCGCGGCAAACACACCTTTGCCGTGGAGCTTTTTCCTGAATATATACCGTTTTCCTGGGTCCTGATCAAAAAAAATCCCCCGCCGTGCGGCGGGGGATCGGTTCTTATCTTAATTTTGCAGCTTCCTGTTTTCTGCGCTCGTGTGCCGGGATATGCCCCTCGGCCAGCCTTTGCCAGCTGTTAAACACCGCACGCAGGTCAATGCCGTTGGCCTTATCCTTTTCCGAGGGATGCAGCATGGTGATCACCAGGCTGAACAGAACGCCCACGCCGGTATCAATGATACGCGCAATGGTATAGCTCACATAGCCCGTCAGCGGCTGGGTGAACATCACCACAAAATACACCACCGTGCCGGGCTGAATGGCATTGTTGGCGCCAAAGGCAAGGTTTAAATAGATCACGCAGAAAAGCCCCGCCACCATATAAATATAGTTGGGAATGCCAAACGGCGTGTTCACATACAACCAATAAAACGGAATCACCATCAGCCCGCCCAGGAATGTGCCCACAAAGCGGTTGAAGCCGTTGTGAAAGCCCTCCTGAAACTGGCTGCCCATGCCGTACACTGCGCCAATGCAGGCAAAACAGGGGTTTCGCCCGTCCAAAAGATATTCGTACACCAGCGCCACCAGCAGGCAGGAGATCACGGTTTTCACCACGCGCATTCCCACGCCGGGCAGCTTGAAGGATCTGTTATGCATACTCTTTCCTCGTTTGTTCCATGGCCCCGGTTCCAGAGGGCCGTGATTCCGTTGCTTCTATTTTATTATACCCCCCTCCTGCTGCTTTGCAAGCCCTCTCATCGCCAAAAGCGAGTGTTCTTGTCTTTTGTTCGTATTGTTTTCGCTTTTCCTTCAAACAAAGCCGCCGGGCAAGCGAAAGCCAATGCTTTGCTTGCCCGGCGGCAAAAGATCTTATGCGGTTTTTATCCCCAGCTGTATCAGGCGTTGTTCACCTGGCTGGCAGCCACAGCGCAAGCCACGGTCATGCCCACCATGGGGTTGTTGCCTGCACCGATCAGGCCCATCATTTCCACATGAGCGGGCACCGAGCTGGAGCCTGCAAACTGAGCATCGCCGTGCATACGGCCCATGCTGTCGGTCAGGCCATAGCTGGCAGGGCCTGCAGCCACATTGTCGGGGTGCAGGGTACGGCCCGTGCCGCCGCCCGAAGCCACCGAGAAGTACTTTTTGCCGTTCTCAATGGCCCACTTTTTATAAGTGCCTGCCACCAGATGCTGGAAGCGGGTGGGGTTGGTGGAGTTGCCGGTGATGGAGCACTGCACATCCTCCAGCTTCATAATGGCCACTCCTTCCAGCACATCGTTTGCGCCGTAGCACTTCACAGCAGCGCGCTCGCCTTCCGAGAAGGGCACTTCCTTTACAACCTTCACTTCGCCGGTCTTAAAGTCAAACTCGGTCTGCACATAGGTAAAGCCATTGATGCGGCTGATGATATAGGCAGCATCCTTGCCCAGGCCGTTCAGAATCACGCGCAGGGGTTTGGTGCGCACCTTGTTGGCGGTGCGGGCAATGCCGATAGCGCCTTCTGCGGCGGCAAAGCTTTCGTGGCCTGCCAGGAAGCAGAAGCACTCGGTATCCTCGTGCAGCAGCATTGCGCCCAGATTGCCATGGCCCAGGCCCACCTTGCGCTGCTCGGCCACCGAGCCGGGAATGGTAAAGGCCTCCAGGCCCTCGCCAATGGCAGCGGCGCAGTCCGAAGCGCTCTTGAGGCCGCGCTTTACCGCAATAGCGGTGCCCAGCGTATAAGCCCAAACGGCGTTGTCAAAGCAGATGGGCTGCACGCCGCGAATGATCTTGTCGCAGTCGATGCCCTTTGCAAGGAGCATCTCATTGGCGGCATCCAAAGATTCCAGCCCGTTTGCCTTCAGGCAGGCTTCAATTTTGGGCATACGGCGATCCATAGATTCAAAAGTTGCCATGTTTCTACTCCTCTCTTATTCTTCGCGGGGGTCAATGTACTTCACAGCGCCCTGCTCGGGAGCAAAGCGGCCGTAAGTGCCCACATTCTTCTCATAGGCTTCCTTGGGGTCCTTGCCGTGGCGGATGTCCTCCATCATTTTGCCAAGGCGAACGAACTGGTAGCCGATCACTTCGTTGTTGGCGTCCAGAGCCAGCTTCTGAATATAGCCCTCCGTCAGCTCCAGATAGCGCACACCCTTCTCCTTGGTGGAGAAAATGGTGCCGGTCATGCTGCGCAGGCCCTTGCCCAGGTCATCCAGGCCTGCGCCGATGGGCAAGCCGTCCTCCGAAAAAGCAGTCTGGCTGCGGCCGTAAACGATCTGCAAAAACAGCTCGCGCATGGCCACGTTGATGGCATCGCACACAAGGTCGGTGTTGAGTGCCTCCAACAGGGTTTTGCCGGGCAGAATTTCGCCTGCCATAGCGGCAGAATGGGTCATGCCCGAGCAGCCGATGGTTTCCACCAGTGCTTCCTCAATAATGCCGTTTTTGATGTTCAGCGAAAGCTTGCAGGTGCCCTGCTGGGGTGCACACCAGCCCACACCGTGGGTGTATCCGCTGATATCCTTAATCTCATAGGCCTTGGTCCACTCGCCCTCTTGGGGAATGGGAGCCGGGCCATGGTGAGGGCCCTTGGTAATCGGGCACATATTGGTTACTTGCTGAGAACACGCCATAATCACTCGCTCCTTTACTTATCATCGCATTTTGCATTTTGCATAAAAGATTCTTTCCCAAATCTTCGTAATTTTATTATAAGTGTCAACGCCTCTTTTTGCAAGTTATTTTTTTAACCAAGTTGTGTTTATTTACAAGCAGGAATCACCTTTCCCAATACTCACATTAACGAAAGCCATCTTCTTGTTTTTTGGAACAAGAAGATGGCTTCTTTTTTATATTAACAGATGATACTGTCATCAACAGATTATACAGTTCTCACTTAATGTCGAAAATTATCAGTATGTAATAGAACCGTTGGTCACATGAATTTTTTCTGATGTAGTATTTTTTATATAAAAGCTGTAATTTCCGTCTGCTGGCATTTTTGCGCTCTTGCTAAAACTTCTTCCTTTTCCGCTAGCCATTGCTGTTGTATATCCTGCGCCAGAATACCCGCACTCATAAGATACGCTTTTATCAAAAGTAGCTTTAAACGATACAGTTGTTCCTCTATTTATCGAAAATTTGCTATTATCCGGTCGATAATACCACATAGTGGCTCCCGCCGAAATATCATGTTCTCCCATAGCCACTCTCGCATTTCCAATAATATTTCCCTCGTCATCAACTTCTATGCGTACACAATCATTCAGGTCAATTGTTATCGCACCAAATTCTACTGTTGTAGAAGTCTCCACATCACTGTTCATATTATCCTTTTCTTCTGCTGCGAATGCACTCACAGAAAGTGAAAAGGTCATAACAATCATTAAAAGCAACGCAATTACTTTCTTCATTTTTTCCTCCTCATAGACATAAACAAATATCATCTGTTAATAATTTTAAATGTTCTTATTCCGCATTCCGCTAAAAATTTATTTTTCTACTTTTTTCATTGCATCAATTCAAACCTTTCAAGCTCAATGGGGTCTGAAGATTCGCATTTCACATAAAATCGGCAGTTTTTCTTTTCAATTGTTTGGTATTCGATCTCTGCGCTATGTTTGATCTGTCCCGAATAAATCAGATCCTTTGAATTTTCATTGCTGCACCAAACGCTAAGCCCCTGCCCATAATCAAATCCTTTGTTTTTTATTCTGATTTTTATTTTATACTCTCCTGCATTTAGATTTTCCGACGCAAGGCTTGTGATCGGCTGTATTTGCGCAGCTTCGCCCACATCAATGATCCGTTTTACCGCCGCATTTTTTCCGTATATTTCTTTGCTGCCAATCATGGCTCCGGCTGCCAGCAAGCACGCCGCCAACGTGGAAACAAGCGCGGAAACAATCTTTTTGCGGGGCGTTATTTCGTGATAATTCATGATTAAAAAAACTCTTTCTTTGATTGGTTTTTTGGCAAATGCACTCGCAAACCAAGGCCCGTACATCATTTTTTCTTCAAATGCCACCAGCATATTCGCATAGTCCGCTCTTGCCTTTGCGCCGATTCTTGTAAGAACAAGTTCATCGCAGCAATGCTCTATATCCCGGTTGGCCGCAAAAACCATGGCCCAGACGAGCGGGTTAAACCAGTGGATCGCGCTTGCCAAAGCGATCAGCCATTTTCTTTGGGGATCTCCTCTTTTTATATGAATGCATTCATGCAGAAGGATCGTTTCTGCCGAGCCGGTTTCTTCTGCGGCCATACTCATCGGCAGCAGAATTTTCGGGTGCAAAATTCCGCCCGCGACCGGCGATAAAACATGTAAGCTGTATGCGATCGGTATCTTTTTGTATTCCGTGTATTTGCAAAAGAACTTTCTGACAGCCGTATTTTCTTCCATTGGAATAGAATTTTCAAAAACCTGCCGAATTTGAAAATACCGGTAAATATAAACCGTCATGATCAACCCGGCCACTATCAGCCATACCACGCAGAATATTTCCCTGATAAGAAGTTTTTGTGTCGCAAGAGCGATGTTTATGCTTTTTCCGGTAAACTCATGTGTTGTTTTGGCGCAGACTGTACTCCAAAAAACATCGTCTATACCCAGCTTATCCAAAATCAGCTCTATAGGAACCAGCAATCTTACAAGCAGCATATCCCAAAGAAACACCGCTGTTTTCTTTTTTGTCCATGCGTTCAGATACTTTTTAACCAGCAAAACGGTTGCAATGCCAAGGCCCGCCTGTATGCTCATTCTGATAAGCAATCCATCTACCTCATTTCATGCGCTCGATCATTTCTTTCAGTTCCTTGATTTCCTCTTGAGAAAGCCGGCTTTTTTGTACAAGCGCCGCCACGAGCAACCCCGCCGACCCGCCGTACATTTTGTCGATCAGTTCCTTTGTTTCGTACTCCTGCGCCTGTTCCTTATTGATAAGCGCATGGCAGATAAATCCCGGTTCCCGCCTTTCAATCGCCTTTTTTTGAACGCACTTTGTAATAACGGTATAGGTTGTCGTTTTACCCCAGCCGATTTTTTCTTTGATATCCTCCGCGATCTGCTTTGCCGTTGTATCTCCTTTTTCCCAAAGGATCTCCATGATTTTGAGTTCACTGTCGAACAACTTCATACGCCGCTTTCGTTCTATCGCAATAGAACGCCTCCTTGTTTGCATTCTACTATAGTAGAATGCTTTTGTCAACAATTTTTTTTCTTTTTCTCTTCCATTTTCAGCATCTTAGCGCACATCAAGCCCAAAATCGCCGCCCCCACGGCGATCCAGTGGCGGTAAGCCCCCTGCGAAAAGCCTCGGTTCAGCGCCCAGCTGCCCAGGCTGCCCGCCGTCATGCCCAACGCCATAAAGCCGTAGTTGATGCCCGCGTGCGGCAGGCCGAACAGGTCGCTGGAAAGGGCCGGCATCACAGCCGCCAGCCCCGAATAGCAAAACGCCAGCCCCGTGTAGCACGCGATCAGCTGCCAGCCCGGCGCAAAGGCCAGCCATGCCGAAAGCGCAGCCAAGGCCGCAAACAGCGCCATGCACACCCTGCGCCGCCCGGCCGAATCGCTTTTCATCGGGCACAAAATGCGCCCCGCTGCACTGCCAAAGCTGCCCACCACAATGCTCAGGTGCGCTGCGCCTTCGCTCAGGCCCCGCTCCTGCCCTAACTTTACGATCACCGGGCTGAACAGCAGCATGGTGGGCGCTGCCAGCAGCACCATGCCAAAGCACAGCCAAAATGGCCATGTGCGCAGCATTTCACCGGGCAAAATATCCTTGGGCGGCTTGTTTTTGTTTTTTCCCTGTTCTTCCGGCTTCGGCTTGGGCGCGGGCGGGTTCACCAGCAGGCAGCTGGCCGCCGTACACACAGCCAGCATCACGCCGCCCAAGGCGCCCAAGGCCCAGCGCATGCCCAGCTTTTCGCCCAGCACACGCACCCAAAGCGTTAAAAACCCGCCCGAAAGCCCCACAGCCCCGCCGATCAGCCCTGTTACAAAGCCCTTTCTGCCGGCATACCATTTTTGGGCGCAGCTCATCACAGCCGGATACAAAAACGCACTGCCCAGCCCGGCAGGCAGGCTGAACAGCAGCCAAAAAGCCTCGGCCTTTTCGGGCGGCAAAAACGCTGCGCCTATAAACGCGCCACTTAAAAGCGCCGTGCCCCACAGCCCCGCTGTGCGCGGGCCCTTGGCGTCCTGCAAAAACCCGCCCAGCAGGCACCCAAGGCCGTACGCTGCCACCAAAAACACAAACGCCAGCCCCACACCCTCCTCCTGCAGGGCATAGTGCTGCATCAGCGGCTCGCGAAATGCGCCCCACGCCGCCGGGATTCCTGTTAATATCTGGATCATTGCCCCCAGAACCACAATCATCCAGCGCCGCTGCGCCACAAAGTTTTCCACAGTCTGCCCCCTCTCTGTGGAAAAGTATGCACCCGGCAGCCCAGTTTCATGCAGTGCCCTTGCCAATCCCCCTTTATATGGATATAATGTTACTTATATAAAGCTATCCTATGGGCAAAGCCCATGAAATACCGGTGCCGCTGCCGGTTCTGCACACCGCCGCACAAAGGCGGTCTCGGCAAAGATCCTGCGGTGCCGATCAAAAGAAAAGGGGAAATATTTTTTATGAAAACCAGTCCTTTAAAAGGTATGCGCGATCTTCTGCCCGCTGAGCAGGCACTGCGCGACTATATTCAGGGCCAGATCCTGCAAACCTACCGCGCAGCCGGTTTCCAGCGCATTTCCACCCCCATGCTCGAGGATATGGAAAATCTGGATAAAAGCGACGGCGGCGATAACCTGAACCTGATCTTCAAGGTTTTAAAGCGCGGCGAAAAGCTGGCCGGTGCCCTTTCCCGCACCCCGGTGGAGGAAAAATCTCTTTCCGATATGGGCCTGCGCTATGATCTTACTCTGCCGCTTTCCCGCTATTACGCCGCCAACCGCGCCGAGCTGCCGCACCCCTTTAAGGTGATCCAGACCGACCGTGTGTTCCGCGCCGAGCGCCCGCAAAAGGGCCGTCTGCGCGAGTTTGTGCAGTGCGACATTGACATTCTGGGGGATGAAAGCCCCAACGCCGAGGTGGAATTGATCGACACCACCGCCCGCGCTCTGCTCAAGATCGGCTTTGATGATTTCGTGATCAACATCAACGACCGCCGCATTCTGCGCCGTATGCTGGAATCCATGGGCTTTGCCGCCGGCACGCTGGACAGTGTGTGCATCACCTTTGATAAAATGGACAAGATCGGTGCCGACGGCGTGCGCAATGAGCTGACCGAAAAGGCCATGCCCGAGGCCGCTGTGCAGGCCCTGTATGATTTCCTCACCCAGGGCGACATGAGCCTTGACGCTGTCACCGCCGCCTGCGGCGATGCCGAAATTTCTTCGGATCTGCGCTATGTCATGGCCTGCTGCGAAAAGCTTTCGGGCGGCCGATACAAGGTTGCCTACTCCCCCAGTCTGGTGCGCGGCCAGGGCTACTACACCGGCATGGTGTTCGAGGCCACCAGCCAGCGCTTTGGCGGCGCTGTGGCAGGCGGCGGCCGCTATGACGAAATGGTGGGCAAGTTTATCGGCCAAAAGGTTCCCGCCGTGGGCTTCTCCATCGGCTTTGAGCGCGTGTGCGGCCTGCTGCTGGAGCAGGGCTATCAGATTCCGGGCGCACGCCCCCTCATGGCACTTTTGCATTTGCCCGATGCCGATTTTGCCGCCGTGGTTGCCAAGGCCAACACCCTGCGCGCCGAATATGATGTAAGCATTCTGCCGCAGGCCAAAAAGCTGGGCAAGCAGTTCGGCCAGCTGGAAAGCGCCGGTTTTGCCGCCGTGGCCTTTGCTGACAACGATGATATCCGCCATCTGGGCGCTAAAGCAGAGTAACACGGGTATCTGCCCGAAAAAAGGAGAAGATCGATCATGGCACAAGAAAGCATTCGCAACCCTGAGCTGGTTCTGGCTCTGAATGTGTTTAAAGCCGAAGACACCCCCGCCGCCCGCCGCGCCATTGCCACCGCTCTGGGCACCGCCAAGCTGCTGGCCCCCGTGGTGCTGGAGCAGCTTCCGCAGGAGCAGCCCGGCACCGGTGCCCCGCAGGCCAAGGTGAAATACACCATGTTTGCCAAACCCGACGGCACCAAGCTGTTTCCCGCCTTCACGGATATGGACGAAATGAAAAAATGGCAGGCCGAGCCCGGCCAGACCGTGGTGATGCGCCTGCAGGACTATGTGCAGCTGCTCATGCGTGAGGGCGCAGGCCTGGTGATCAACCCGCAGGGCCAGAATGTGTTTGTGCCCAAACAGATGGTATTCCCGGCCCCCAAGCCTGTGGTATTTGATAAAAGCCGCCCCATCGGCATTGCCGATCCCACCGATCTGCCCGAAAAGATCCGCGACTGTGTGCAGAATGCGCTTTCTGCCCAGCCCCAGATCAAAGAGGGCTGGCTGCGCATTATGCAGCAGGATCAAAAGCGTGCATGGCTGATGGTTCTTGAGCTGGATGAGGGCGTAGAGCTCAAGCAGGTGATGGAGCCGCTGCTCAAGGCCATGGCCCCCGTTATGGGCCAAAGCAGCATCACGCTCACCCTGCGCACCAGCGATCTGGGCAAGCAGGCCACCGCACAGGGGCTGCCCATCTACCTTCGCGGCTGATTTTTACTAATTTTTTTATTCCCTGCAACATTTCTGCTCCCCCGCGTGTATACAGGATAGAAACCGAAACCGATTTGTCCTATCTCATACCAAAGGAGGCTGCTTATGAAAAAAATGCTTTCTCTTCTTGCTGCTGCAGCGCTCACTGCCTCATTGGCGGGCTGCGGCGCATCCAAGTCCTATGCTTCCGCCAGCCGCCCGGCTATAGCAGAAGCCACTGAAGGCGCCTACGGCGTTTCCGATGATCTGGATACCGGTTTTAACGGCTCGGGTGAAAGCGCCGTTCTGCCGGAGGCTTCTTCGACCCGCAAGATCATTTACACCTCGCAGCTGGATGTGGAAACCCGCGATTTTGATTCCTCGCACACGCTTTTGCGCAGCACCGCCACCGAGCTTGGCGGCTATCTGGAAAGCAGCAGCTGCTACGGCAGCGCCGAAAACGGCAACCGCTGCACCGACGATACCTATCGCATTCCCGCCGCGCATTATCAGGAGTTTTTAAACTCTGTGGGTGATATCGGCAGCATTACCTACCGCAGCGAGCAAACCGAGGATATCACCAGCCGCTATGTGGATGTGCAGGCCCGCATCGACAGTCTGGAAGCCCAGCGCACCCGCCTGCAGCAGCTGCGCGATCAGGCCGACACGCTGGAAGACCTTCTCACCATTGAATCGCAGCTCAGCGAGGTGCAGTATCAGTTGGAAAGCTACACCGCGCAGCGCACCCTGTACGACGATCAGGTGGATTACTGCACCGTAACGGTCAGCCTGAGCGAGGTGCAGGCCTACACGCCGGTGAACACCTTCTCCAGCCGCCTTTCCAGCGCCTTTGGCGAAAGCCTGCACGGCTTTGTCCGCTTCTGGCAGGATCTGGCCATTCTTCTGGTATATGCGCTGCCCTACCTGGCTGTGCTGGCCGTTTTGGCCGTGCTGCTGATTTTCGCGGCAAAGCGCCTGCCCCGCAAAAAGCGCACCCCCAGCGGCACCGCCAATTACAGCGCCCTATATCAGCCCTCCGGCGGCGAAAAGCCCGCAGCTTCTTCGGAAAGCAAAGCAGAAAAGCCTGATAAAAAATAATCTTTTTTCTTACAGAATGCTATAGCAAAGCCCGCCCCGGTGCTGCCGTTTCAGCAGCACCGGGGCGGGCCGTTTTTATTTTATGCGATTTTCTGTGCCTTAGTTTTTCTCCTGCGGCACATAGGCAATGCTCAGATCACGCAGCTGCTTTTCGTCCACCACATCGGGTGCGCCGCTCATCAGCTCGCTGGCGTTCTGCACCTTGGGGAAGGCGATCACATCGCGAATGGAATCGCGGCCCAGCATCAGCATCACCATACGGTCCAGGCCATAGGCCATGCCGCCGTGCGGGGGTGCACCGTAGCGGTAAGCATCCATCAGGAAGCCAAAGCTGGCGCGGGCCTTTTCTTCGGTAAAGCCCAGTGCCTTAAACATACGGTCCTGCAAAACGGGGTCGTTCACGCGGATGGAACCGCCGCCCAGCTCTACGCCGTTCAAAACGATGTCGTAGGCATCGGCATAGCACGAGCCCTGATCGGTTTCCACCTTGTCCAGGCTGTCAGCCGTGGGCATGGTGAAGGGATGGTGCATGGCCACCCAGCGGCCTTCCTCCTCGCTGTACTCAAACAGCGGGAAATCGGTCACCCACAAGAAGTTGAACTGCTTGGGGTCCATCAGATTGGCGCGGCGGCCAATTTCAAGGCGCACCTGGCCCAAGGCGGTGCAGGCGGTCACACGCTTGGCATCGCTCACCAGCAGCAGCACATCGCCTACCTCGGCGTTCAGTGCGGTATGCAGGGCGTTCTTTTCCTCTTCGGTGAGATTCTTTTCAAAGCTGGAGCTCACGGAATCGGCGGTAATGCGGGTGTATGCCATGCCCTTTGCGCCGTAGGTTTTGGCCACATCCACCAGCTTGTCGATGGTTTTGCGGGTCAGCAGCTCTGCCAGACCCTTGGCATTGATGGCGCGGATCGTGCCGCCCTCGGCGATCACATTTGCAAAGGGCACAAAGGCGGTGTTCTTGAAAATATCGGTCACATTCTGCATTTCCATGCCGAAGCGGGTATCCGGCTTGTCCGAGCCGTAGGTGTCCATGGCATCGTCCCACTTCATGCGGCGGAACGGCGTTTGCACTTCCACATCCAGAATTTCTTTCCACACCTTGGCGATCAGCCCCTCGTTCAGGGTCATAATATCGTCAGCGGTCACAAAGCTCAACTCTTCGTCCACCTGTGTAAACTCGGGCTGGCGGTCTGCACGCAGATCCTCATCGCGGAAGCAGCGGGCGATCTGGAAATAGCGATCAAAGCCGGAAAGCATCAGCAGCTGCTTATACAGCTGCGGGCTCTGGGGCAGTGCGTAAAAATGGCCGGGATTCACACGGCTGGGCACCAGATAATCGCGTGCGCCTTCGGGCGTGCTCTTCATCAGCATGGGGGTTTCGATCTCGCAGAAGTGATTGTCGCAGAAATAATTGCGGATCACCTGACAAATGCGGCTGCGGATCACCAGCGGCTCATGCATAGCGGGGCGGCGCAGATCCAGATAGCGATACTTCAGGCGCAACTCGTCTTTCACATTGATCTCATCGCGGATCTCAAACGGCGTGGTTTCCGCACCGCTCAAAACACGCAGCTCGCTCACATACAGCTCCACAGCGCCGGTTTTGATCTTATCGGTCTTGGCGGCGCGCTCGCGCAGCTTGCCCTTGCAGATCACCACATACTCGCTGTGCAGGCTTTCGGCCTTGGCAAAGGTATCCTTGGGAGTATCCTCGTCAAACACCAGCTGCAGAATGCCGCTGCTGTCACGCAGGTCGGCAAAAATAATGCCGCCCTTATCGCGGCTTTTTGCAATGGAACCGGCGCACACCATTTCGGTGCCCACATCGGCCATGCTCACTTCGCCGCAATAATGGGTGCGGCGCAGATTGCCCATAGTTTCCATCTATTTCAGTCCCCTTTTTTCGGGCCTTGCAGCCCGGTAATTTCCAATTTTATATGCCCATTGACAGGCTATTTTTATTATAGCCTTTCTGTCCACACTTGGCAAGTGCCGCCAAAACTGTTTTTTATTTTTGGGCGTTTCTTTGCTGTGTCCCTTGCAATCCGGCGCGGTTTCCTATATATTAGATGTAGCGGGCGGCTGGGCCGCCTATCACACCGCCGCTGTCAAAGGGCCGCCAAAGCCCCGGCAGCATCGGTTATCAGGAAAGGAACCAACGACTATGGCAGAATTTAAATATGAGATCACCGAGCGCATCGCAGTGCTTTCCCAGAGTGCCAACGGCTGGGAGCGTCAGCTCAACATGGTAAGCTGGAACGAGCGCGAGCCCAAGTATGACATCCGCGACTGGTCGCCCGACGGCAGCAAAATGGGCAAGGGCATCAGCCTGAGCCACGATGAGATCGCCATTCTGAAGGGCATTCTGGACGAAATGGAGCTGTAAGCATGGATCAGCGCGAGGAGTTCCTCTCGATTTTTTCTCAGCATGTCACCCGCCCCGGTGCTGACAAACTGCTGGCTTGGCTTGACACCACCGATTTTTTCCGTGCCCCGGCCAGCACTCGTTTTCACGGGGCCTGTGCGGGCGGGCTTTTGATGCACAGCCTCAATGTGTATCACTGCCTGCGCGATCATTATTTTGAGCCCGGCGACAGTGAAGAAAGCTTTGCGCTGTGCGCTTTGCTGCACGATGTGTGCAAGGCCAATTTTTACAAGCCCGGCACCCGCAATGTAAAAAACGAGGCGACCGGCCAGTGGGAAAAAGTGCCCACCTTCACCATTGAAGATGCTTTTCCCTACGGTCACGGCGAAAAAAGCGTGTTTTTGATCGAGCGTTTTGTGCGCTTAAAGCCCGCCGAGGCCGTGGCCATTCGCTGGCACATGGGCGGCTTTGACGATGCCGCCCGCGGCGGCTGCTTTGCCATCAGCCAGGCATACGACCAATATCCTTTGGCCGTCAAGCTGCATCTGGCCGATCTGGAAGCCACCTATTTAAAAGAAAAAGGCACCAGCGCCGTTCGGCGCTGAGCCTTTGCCCCACAAAAAAACTGCACCCATCGGCTTTGTCCGATCCGGTGCAGTTTTTGTTTTTTATGAATCGCCCAAAATGCGGTTCAGCCGCTCCAAAATGCTTTCCACACGGTGGTTCATTTCGTGCTTTTGCTCTGCCGCAGATTGTTTGGGGGCAGGCGTTTCCGGCTGTTTTGCGGGGCGTGCCGCGGGCTTTTCCCTGGGCTCGGCAGGCTTTGCCGGTGCGGCAGGATGCTCTTTCACCGGCGCAGCGGGCTTTGCCTCGCCGGGTGCCTCGGTGCGGCTGTACGGGAAGCGCTGCATTTGCCCCTGCAGGTGATGTGCATTGGTTTCCGCCTCGCTCAGCGCATCATAGATGGGCTGTGTGGCGTTTTCCAGATCTCTGGCCGCGCGGAAAATGCTTTCGTCCACACGGTTCAGCCTTGCCCGCAGATCGGCCACGCCCCGGTTGATGGTTTCCGCGCCGCGCTTCATGCGCTCGCGCTCCGAGGCGGCTTTGTCCAGCAGCTCCATGCGAATTTCCGAAAGGCGGATCTCGCTTTCGTGCTGCAGCTGTTCCATCTGCTTGCGGGCCGAGGCCAGCTGGCTTTCGGTTTGGGCCAGCTTTTGGTCATACTCCGCCTTGGAACGGGCCAAGGCCTCTTTACAGCCTGCCTCCAGCTTTGCGGCCAGCTCTTTCTGCTGCTGCTTATACTGGGCCAGCGCCTGCACGGCGGCCTCGCGCTCGGCTTCTGCCTGCTGCAGCTTCTGGTTCAGCCGGGCCTTTTCCTCATCGGCCCCGCTCACTTGCTGCTGCTGTGCGGCCAGCTTTTCCTGCAGGCCCTTATTTTCTTCCTCCAGCGCATAGCGGTTTTTTTTCAAGATCAAAAATTCCTGTTCGCGCTGAAAAAGCCTTTGCTTAAAATCCGATGCCTCGCAGCCCGTGCGGGTCAGTTTTTCCTGCAGGGCTGCATTTTCGGCTTTTTGGGCTTCGCTTTGGCTGTGCAGTTGTTCCAGCTGGGCGCGCAGATCATCGTTTTCACGCTTTAAACGGTCTTTTTCATCGTTCAGGCGGTTTTGCTCATCACGGGCCTGCTGGGTATCGCGCTCGTGCTGGGCATCCTCCTCCAGTTTCTGGGCGGCCAGCTTGTCTATGTAGCGAAGCACCTGCTCACGGTTAAATCCCATCAGGCTGCTTCCAAAAGTGATCTCTTCCATGGCAAGGCTTCCTTTCTTTTGGTTTTTTCCCGGGTGCTTTAGTTGCCGCGGTTGTTCAGCATTCTCAGAATGTCATCAAAATAGCCGTTGTCCGAATCGTCCTCTGCCGGGGCCGGTGCAGCAGGCTGGCTGGGTGCGGCGGCGCTGGGCAGGGGCTGGCTGGTAACATTGAACATATTGCTGCTGAACACAGGCTCGGGCACCGGGGCCGATGCTGCCGGCTTGGCGGGCGCAGCGGCTGCGCCGGGCACAATGTCAAAGCCGGTGGCCACCACCGTGATGTTGATCTCGTCGCTCATGCTCTCATCAAAGGCAGTACCCCAAATAATGTTGGCATCGGGGTGTGCATTCTGGGTGATCAGGCTGGCGGCAGCTTCCACATCATCCAGGCCGATATCCGGGCTGGATGTGAAGTTGATGATCACGCCGTGCGCACCGGCAATGCTGGTTTCCAGCAGCGGGCTGGAAATGGCAGCCTTGGCGGCATTTTCGGCCTTGCCTGCACCCTTGGCGCTGCCCACGCCCATGTGGGCATAGCCGGCATCCTTCATGGTAGAGCGCACGTCGGCAAAGTCCAGGTTGATGAAGGCAGGCACATTGATCAGTGCCGAAATGCTCTCCACGCCCTGGCGCAGCACATTGTCGGCAGCCTCAAAAGCGTTGATCATGGTGATCTTTTCCTGGCTGATCAGCTTCAGGCGCTCATTGGGGATCACGATCAGGCTGTCCACATGCTGCAGCAGGTTGGCAATGCCCTGCTCAGCCAGGCTCTGCTTGCGGCGGCCCTCAAAGGCAAAGGGCTTGGTCACGATGCCAACAGTCAGAATGCCCAGCTCGTGTGCCACCTCGGCCACCACCGGGGCAGCGCCCGTGCCGGTGCCGCCGCCCATACCGGCGGTGATGAACACCATCTGCGCACCGCGCAGGGCATTGGCGATATCGTCCTTGCTTTCCTCGGCGGCGCGCTGGCCGATCTCGGGGTCAGCGCCTGCGCCGCGGCCCTTGGTGAGCTTTGCGCCCAGCTGCACCTTCATGGTGGCGCCGCTGTGGTTCAGTGCCTGCTGGTCCGTGTTCATGGCCACAAACTCTACGCCCTGCAGCCCTGCTGTCACCATGCGGTTCACAGCGTTGCCGCCGCCGCCGCCAACACCTACCACCTTGATGTTGGTTACATTTTGCATTTCCTCATCCAGAATAAAAGCCATGAAACAGTCCCCCTAAGCTTTGTCGTTTTATGTTGTCCGGCTGCTGTTTTTTGTTTTTTCCCTCCGGGGCAGCGCAGCAGCCGCGTTTTGTTTTGTTCAGGCAGTGTGACCGGCGTTTGGGCATTCCACCCGACACTAAGCACACTATATCTAATAGTGTAACAAATACGCCCTTTAAAATCAAGTACCGCTTCATAAATAAATCGAGGGGTGTGTGTCGATTTTTCTTCCCTGCACCGTTTTTGTACGCACATTTGCCCCCAGCTTTCGCAGCATGGCCGCCAGGCATGGATAGCCGCGGTCAATGTGCCCGGCATCCCACACGGTGCTAAGCTCGTTTTGTGCCCCCAGCGCCGCCAGCACCAGCGCCGCCCCGCCCCGCAGATCCGGCGCATAGCATTCGGCCCCGTGCAGCGTTTGCCTGCCCGCAATGCACAACGCGCGCCCCTTCACCTGCACATCCGCGCCCATGGCCGCAAACTGCGCCGCACAGGCAAAACGCTTTTCAAACAGAGTATCGCAGATCTCGGTCGTACCCTCGGCCCGCAGCATGGCCGCCGCCAGCAAAGGCGCATTGTCGGTGGCAAAGCCGGGCCATGCCCCCGTGCAGATTTTTCCCACTCCCTGCAGCCGCCCCTCGGCCTGAATGCACACGCCGTTTTGCCGTTCCACGCGGCAGCCCGCGCGCTCCAACAGCTGCAGGATATCCTGCATTTCCTCTGCCCGGGCGTTGGGCAGCTCCACCCGCCCCCCGGCGCTGGCGGCGGCGCAGGCCAGCGTAGCGCCGATGATGCGGTCCGGCAGCGGGGTAAACGCACACCCGCCCAGCTCCGGCGTGCCCCGCACCCGAATGATGGGGGTGCCTGCGCCGTGAATATCCGCCCCGCACCGGTTCAGAAAATCGGCCAGATCCTTCACTTCCGGCTCGCAGGCCGCGCCGCGCAGAACGCTTGCCCCTTGTGCGCCGGCCGCCGCCATCAGCAGCGTTTCGGTGGCCCCCACGCTCGGAATGCGCAGCGTGTAGTCAGCCCCGCGCAAAACACCGTTTCGGGTAAGGGTAACGGTTTGGGGCTGCCATGTGATCCTTGCCCCCATGCGGGCCAGCCCTTCCAGATGAATGTCGATCAGCCTTGGCCCCAGGCGGCACCCGCCGGGCATAGGCATGGTCACCCGGCCCGTTTTGTGCAGCACCGGCGCCAAATAAAAAATCGAGCTGCGCATGGCCGCCGCCAGATCCCACGGCAGCTCACTGCACAGCATGGGCCCCGGTGCGATCGTAAGCGGCGCGCGCGGCGGGCGGCGGGGCATTTTTCCCAGCGTTTCCAGCAGCTGCAGACTGGTGTGTACATCGCTTGTGCGGGGCACACGGTGCAGCACCACCGTTTCGCTGCACAAAAGCGTTGCCGCCAATATGGGCAGCACACTGTTTTTTGCCGCCGGTAACACACAGCGCCCCTGCAGCGGTGTGCCGCCCACGATTCGATACTGCTTCATTGCTCCGCCTCCCCATGCCGCCCCACGGCAGCCCTTTCTGCCAGCCTATGCGCCCGGGGCCGCCGGTGTGCAGCTTTTTGACAAATTCTTTTTTATCCTTTATGATTAAAGGCAATACCACATCATTCTAAGTGCTGATGCAGCGAGCGAGAAGTGCAAGCTGCTAAGCAAAAAGCGCAGATAATACTTTGTGTATTATCGAGCATTTTCGCAACGCAGATTGTGCTTCGCAGCCGCGGCAGCGGTGCTTAAGCCGTCAGGCGGGAATTGTGTGGTGTTGCCTAAAGCGTATCTGCAAAAATCGCGCCATCGGCTGCTGTGCCCAAAGCATTGCAGCGAGACCGCGTTATACAAGGTTTTATCTTCCAATCCTGTTATTCCGGAGGGATGCTATGCATACACTGTTTGCTCTGATCACCCTGGCGCTTGCCGCCGCTGTTTTTGCCTGGGAGGGCCTTTGCTGCCTGCATGCGGACGATTTTCGCGCCGAGCTTTCCCGCCGTTTTTCCTGCGAGCACGCCCTGTTTGGCGATTTTTGCTGGGCACAGCGCCAAAAGCTGGCCGGGCCTCTGTATTTTGCTGCCCTGTTCGTGCTGCTGTTTGGCCGCATTTTTCTGCACGCCAGCCAGCTGTACGCCGTCACTCCGCCATGGGTGTACGGCTCCATGTATCTGCTGTACCCCGTGATCTACACACTGCTCCTGTGCAAATTCTTTTTCTGCACACGCTATGATCTTCGCCAGCTGCTGATCGTTTTTGTATTGTATATGTTCACCACGGCTGCGATCCTTCCGGCGTATGAGCAGGATATATTTGCGCTTTTCGGCTTCGCAGCCGCCTTCAAGGATATCAGCTGGCGCAAAACCCTTGCCTGGTTTGCCGCCTTCACCGCCGCCATGGCAGCGGTTCTGATCGTTCTTTCGCTGTCGGGTGTACTTTTGATCTGGCACCCCAAGGTCAGCTCTCTCATGGAGCTTGGTTTTGAAAATCCCAATCATCTGAGCCGCGTTCTCCTCAGCATCGTCACCGCCTGCCTGTTGCTGTTGCCGGCACAAAAGCGCCGGGCCGCTGCTGTTTGGATGCTGCTTCCCACCCTGCTGTTTGTCAAAAAATTTCCCGGCTCCCGCAGTGTGTTTCTTGCACTTGCTGTTTTGATCCTGCTCTGCCTTTTGTTCCCTCTGGTATGCCGGATGCTGCAAAGCCGGGCCATTCGCGGCCTTTTATCCGCCGTGCCCATGCTTTTGCTTGCAGCCAGCGCCATAGCCGCATGGTGCTATGACCCCAGCAATGCCGTGTGGCAAAAGATCGCGCGTTTTTCCAACGGGCGGCTGCAAAACTGGAGTTATGTCACCACGCTGGCTTCCCCCCGTCTGCTGGCACAAGAGCTTCCCAAAAGCCCGGTGCCCGGGATGGACGACCCTGTTATCGACAACAGCTATTTTCATTTGCTTTACCGCAGCGGTATTCTGCTGACCATTGTTCTGGTCATGCTTTCCTGTTTTTTGATCTACCGCCTTTTAAAGGCACGCCGCTACTGGTTTGTGTGTGTGCTTTTCTGCTGGATCACGCACAGCCCCTTTGAATCCTTTTTCTTCTGCATATTCAGCAATTTCATGCTGCTTTTGCTGGCCCCGCTGCTGTTCGGCCAGCCCTTCCCCGAGGACGGCACACCTGAAATTTCTGCTTAAACGCCAGGCGGCGCAAAGCTTTTTTGCTTTGCGCCGCCTTTTTTCACCCGGTCAGGATCGGCTGCAGCTGCCTGCCCCGCAGCGCACTGTGCAATGTGTCGCCCAACAGCTCAAAATCGCTTTGCAGACTGTAGGGCTTGTGTACGGGGTCATCCTGCCCAAACGGCACAAAATAAAAATTTTTGCGGGCCAGCAGGCTGCCGATATGCATTGCACTGCCGCAAAGGCCATCGTTTGTTGAGGGGGCCACCACAATGGGGCAGCCCGTGCGTAAAAGGCTTTTGGCCGCCAGCGTGACCGGCGTATCCCCAATGCTCAGATCCAGCTTTGCCAGGGTAGCGCCCGTACACGGCGCGATCACCATGGCCTCGGCCTGCCTGCCCGGGCCCAGGGGCTCCACCTGCGGCAGCGTGTGGCGCACCGGGCTGCCCGTGATCTCCTGCAGCTTTTGCTTCCAGTCCTCAGCACGGCCAAAGCGCGTGTCGGTTTCTGCGGCCTGAAAGCTCATCACCGGGATCATCTGCACCCCCTGCGCCGCCAAACGCATCATCTGCGGCAGCACCTTGGAATAGGTGCAAAAACTCCCTGTCAGTGCAAATACGATGGTGCATCCATCCTTCACTCAGGCTCCCTCCTCTCGCTCACGGATCATCTGCAGCACGGTGCGCCCCACCAGCTCTCCCGCTGTTTCGGGTGCAAAGCGGGCAGGCAGGCTCAGCGCATGCATGGCACGCACCCCTAGCGCCCGGGCCGCAGCAAAATCGGTTCCGCCGGGCTCGCTGGCAAGATCCACCACCAGCGTGCCGGGCTGCAGCGCCTCCAGCACGCCCCGGGTGAGCACCAACGCCGGGGCGGTGTTCACCACGCAGTCGGCCTGCGCTGCTGCCTTTTCCAGCTGCGCCGGGTCCACCGCACGGCATCCGTCGGCCATGGCCTGTGCGCGCACACCGGGCCTTCTGGCTGCCACTGTCACCTGTGCTTTCAGCCCCAGCAGCCGCACAGCCAGCGCCCGCCCAATGCGCCCATAGCCCACCACCAGCACACTGCTGCCCCATAGGGTGCGGGGCCGGTTTTGCAAAAGCAGTGCCAGGCACCCCTCGGCGGTGGGCACCGCGTTCCACTGGGCCAGCTGATCGCACCGGTAGTAATCCCAAATGGCAATGCCCGCTGCCTGCCCGGCCGCCTGCACAGCCTCACTCACCCGGCCGCCAAACGCCACCGTGCCCGGGCGCGCAGCGCGCAGCAGCCGCGCCAGCCCCACACGCTGGGCATCCAGCGGCATGGGCAGCAAAATATAATCTGCCCGATACACCTCCTCTGCCCCGGTGACCGTGCAGCCCTGTTTTTCCAGCCAGCGCCCGGCCGCCTGCTGGCGGGCATCGCCCCCCACCACCGAAAAAGTTCTTTGCATAAAGCCCCACCCCTTCCGCTGTTTGCCCCATGCTATGCACTTTGCCTTTGTTGGGTGAGAATTTTTGCCCAAAGTGTTTATTTTGTATGCGGAACATTATATAATAAGAAATAGACTTATTTCACAGCGCCCTGCGCGCCGTTTTTTCATAAAGGAGCGATCGCTTATGTCTTATTCTACTTACAACCCCCATCTTCTGGATGGCATTCATCGCCTGCACTTTATCGGCGTGGGCGGCAGCGGTATGTATCCGCTGGTTCAGATCATGCACAAGCGCGGCTATCAGATTACCGGCAGCGATGTAGAGCAAACCAAGGTTACCGACTCCGAGCAGGCCATGGGCATCAAGGTGTTCTTTGGCCACGCCGCCGAAAACATCGGCAATGCCCAGATGATCGTGTACAGCGCCGCCATTCACGAGGATAACCCCGAAATGCAGGCCGCCCACGCAGCGGGCATTCCCTGCATTGAGCGCAGCATTCTTCTGGGCTTTGTAAGCCGTATTTACGAGCACAGCGTGTGCATCAGCGGCACCCACGGCAAAACCACCACCACCAGTATGTTCACCACCATGCTGGAGCTTGCGGGGCGTGATCCCGGCGCGGTGATCGGCGGCAAGCTGCCCCTGATCGGCGGCTACGGCAAGGCCGGCAGCGGCGAAAGCATCGTGATTGAATCCTGCGAATACAGCGAAACCTTTTTGAATCTGGCCCCCACCCTGGGCGTTGTGCTGAACATTGACAATGATCATCTGGAATATTACGGCACGATGGAAAACCTGAAGCAGGCTTTCCGCAAATTCGCGCTGCTCAGCCGCACGGTGTGCTATAACGCCGACGATGCCAACACCTGCGATGCCCTTGCAGGCATCGATCGCCCCACCATCACCTTTGGCATCACCGCCGATGCCGATTATAAGGCCGTGAATATTCAGGAATACAAGCCCGGCTTCTATGCGTTTGATGTGCTGGAGCACGGTGCGCCCTTTGCCCATCTGAAGCTGGGCGTGCCCGGCCGGCACAATGTGTACAATGCGCTCTCGCTGTGCTGCGGTGTGCGTGAGCTGGGCCTTGTGCCCGAGGATGCCGTGCGCGCTGCCGCCAATTTCACAGGGGCAGGCCGCCGCTTTCAGATCAAGGGCGAGTGCAACGGCGCACCCGTGGTAGACGATTACGCACATCATCCCGCCGAACTGCGCGCCACGCTTTCCACGGCGCGCGCCATGGGCTATCAGCGCATTATTGCCGTGCATCAGCCGTTCACCTATTCCCGCACCAAGGCTTTGATGAACGATTTTGCCGAGGTTCTCTCCATGGCCGATCAGGTGGTGCTGCTGCCCATCATGGGCAGCCGTGAAGTAGACGATGGCTCGGTGCGCAGCGAAGACCTGGCCGCCAAGCTGCCGGGCAGCGTGGTGGTGGACAGCTTAAAGGGTGCCGCCGACTGGGTAAAGGCCCATGCCCGACCCGGTGATCTGGTGGTGTGCATGAGCTGCGGCGATCTGTACAAAGCCTGCGATATGATGGTAGAATAATCCAAAATAAACCAGCAGGGGCCGGAAAATTTCCCGGCCCCTGCTGGTTTTGTTCAGAGCAATGCCGCACAACGCCATATGCCGATACGGCGGGGTTTCGTGCGGCATGCCTTAGGGCAATACCGCACAATTCTAAGTGCCGATGCAGCGAGCGAGAAGTGCAAGCTGCTAAGCAAAAAGCACAGATAATACTGGGTGTATTATCGAGCATTTTTCGGGCGCGGATTGTGCTTCGCAGCCGCGGCAGCGGTGCTTAAGCCGTCAGGCGGGAATTGGGCGGCATTGCCTTAGGTACTGTTTAACCCAATGGATACCCCCAGCGCCTGATCCACGCGCTGCATATCTTCGGGCCCCACCTGCCCCGCTTTTTCCCGCAGGCGGTGCTTATCCAATGTGCGGATCTGCTCCAGCAGCACCACGCTGTCGCGGCTCAGGCCGCAGCGGTCGGCCCGAATGCCAATGTGCGTAGGCAGGCGGTTTTTATCCTGCCTGCTGGTAATGGCCGCCGCGATCACCGTGGGGCTGTGCCGGTTGCCGATATCGTTCTGCACGATCAGCACCGGGCGAATGCCGCCCTGCTCGCTGCCCACCACGGGGCTGAGATCTGCGTAAAAAACTTCTCCTCTGTGCACTTCCATGCTTCTGCCCTCCCCCACAGAATGTTCGGTTTGCGGTGTGGGAGCGCCTTGGCCTCCCCCTGCATTCAGTATAAGCAGAGGGGCATGGCTTTAATCACCCATGGTATCCATTTTTTCCAAAACCGTCATGGCTGCGGCCAGCCCGGCCTCATGCGTCAGGCTCAAATGGGCCCGCAGCCCCTGCGCCTGCAGCCACTCGGCAGCGCTGCCTTCCAAAGCATAATACGGTGCGCCGCTTTCCTTGCGCAGCGTTTGCAGCTCGGCCAGCGGAAATCCGCCCAAGCCGGTGCCCGCCGCCTTTAAAAAAGCCTCCTTGGCGGCAAAGCAGGCCGCCGCACTCTCGGCGCGGCGATTTTCCCCCAGCGCCTGCAGCGCCGCCCATTCGGCGCTGCCGAACACACGCTTGCAAAAGGTTTCGCTTTGCAGGCTTTTTTTCATGCGCTCGATTTTGCACAGATCATAGCCGATCCCATAGATCATGCACCTTTCCCTCCCGATTTTTTTGCCTTTATTATACTCAAACCCGCCTAAAAAGGCAAATCAGACAGGTTTCGCTTGCAAGTGTGCCTTTTTTCGGGTATAATAAATTTAACTTTTTAAACCGCAACAAAAAAAGAAAGGATGATGCACCCATGGCAGATGCTACCGCTGTATTTTCACTGCGCGATGAACAGGATCAAGAGCTGCGCGCCGCCCTGCAGGAGATTTACTCCGCATTGCAGGAAAAGGGCTACAATCCTGTGAACCAGATCGTAGGCTATCTCCTTTCTGAAGATCCCACCTACATCACCACCTACAAAAATGCCCGCAACCTGATCCGCAAGATCGACCGTGACGATCTTCTGCAGTCCATGGTTCGCAGCTATGTAGGCCAAGCATAACCGCCAGACAGCGCTACAGTTTTCAAAGCTGCAGCGCTGTTTTTATGCCCATATTTTCAAAAAAGCCGCCCCGGCCGGGGCGGCTTTTGCTGTTTTGCTCAATAGGCGATATTCATATCCACATTGGCAGAAATGCCGGGCACACGGCCCTTGCTGCTGTACTGCCAGATCTTATAGCTGTACTTAAAGTCCAGATTGTCGCGGTACTGCGCGATCCAAATGCTGTACTTGCTGATGTTGGCATAGCTCAGGCTGTTGTAGAACCAGCTGGCGTAAGAATACACACCGGCCGAATAGCCTGCATTGCGAATGGTTTCGCAGAATGCCACAGCGCAGGCCGTGCGGGTCTCGCGCGAGATGCTGTTGGCGCGGCCGCCTGCCACATATTCGGTGTCATAGTAAATGGGATAGCTCAGCCGGTAGCCGCCGCACAGGCTCAGCACCATGCTGGCTTCCTCCACAGCTTCTTCCTCGTTTACAGCCTGGCTGTAGAAGTAAAGGCCCACGGGAATGCCCGCCGAAGCAGCGCCCTGAATGTTGGCACGGAACTGGCTGTCCTCTACCAGTGCGCCGCTGCCGTAGCCGCGGTAGCCCACACGGATAATGGCAAAATCCACACCGCTTGCCTTCACCTGGCTCCAGTTGATGCTGCCCTGGAATTTGGAAACATCAATGCCCCGGCTCTGGCTTTGCAGTCCGCCATTGCCGCCAAAGGTATACATGATGCCCTGGATCACCTGCTGGCCCTTTACAGGCTCGTGGGAATCGGGGTCAAAATAATAGCGCACCCCATCCAGAGTCTGCCAGCCGGTATAAACCTTTTTGGTGTCGGTTTTCACGCTGCCGTCAAAGCCTTTTTCTTTCAGTCCGTCCACATTCAATTCATTCGGCCAGCTGCTGAAATCGTATGTATGGCTGGGCGTGGGGGTAGGCGTGGGCGATTCACTGGGCAGCGGAGTGGGGGTTGCCGTTGCCTCCGGGGTGGGGGTGGGCGTTTCGCTGGGCACCGGGGTGGGGGTGGGGGTAGGCTCCGGAGTGGGGGTAGGGGTAGGCGTAGGCGTGGGGGTAGGCGTAGGTTCCTGCGTAGGTTCCGGAGAGGTGGTAGACGTGGGTTCCGACGAGGACTGTGTGGGCACCGAGCTGCTGTTTTCCGAAGATGCCCCCGAGGAAGTGCCATTTTCCGAGGAAGCAGTGTTTTCTTCCCCGGAAGCCGGATCATCACTCAGCATTCGCACACTGCCGCCGCTGGCCTTGCCCAAAAATTCGATCTTTGCACCCGGCACAAAGGCCGCGGCATACATATTGGCGCTGCCGTCTTTTTTTGCGCCCACGATCTTACCGTCCTGATACACAGGCTTATACGGGCTGGATTTGCCGCCAATGGTCAGGTATCCGTTTCCATCCACCTTGCCGTCAAAATAGCTGGTGCCGCTTTCGTCCGACACGCTGGATTCCGCATAGCGCACCGTATCCTTCAGCTGCTCGGCCACCACATTGGCATTGCCATAGTTCGAGTCTTCGGCCGACTCTGTCACCTGGCTGGCCTGCACGATTTTTTCCTTTACGGCCTGCGTGTCTGCCTTGTACACCACTTTTTCCTTCACGGTCACGGTTTGCTGCTCGGGCAGAATATAGCCGTCGTGCTGCTGCAGGGCCACCGTGTATTCGCCGGGCTTCACATCCTCGGCCAGTGCCGTGCCGGTTTCCGCATCCAGCGCAGCCTCGGTGGTGTTGCCGTCTTTGTCCGTGATCAGCACATTCAGCTCCACGCCGCGCAGGGGCGTGGTGTCAATAAAGCACACATCCTCATCGCCATTTTGGGTTTTCTGTGCTTTTGCCATGCTGCGGGCCGCACCGGCAGCCACCTCCAGCAGGGGCATGCTTTCCCCTTCCGGGGTGGTGTTTTCCATGGGGCGATACACCGCCACGCCGATGTCCTGCTGGATCACGCTGATCTCCATGCTCAGCGGCACATCCTTGGGTGTGGGCGTGGGGGCCGGTGTGGGACTGGGCGTTGGCTCGGCTGCCGCCATAGCCTCGGCGCTCACCGCATTTTGCGGCTGGCCGGAGCCAGAGATCGCCAGCGCGGCGGCACTTCCGCCTGCGCCCACCAAAATAGCCGCGCAAAGCCCCAGCGCGGTAAGCGATTTATACAGCGGCATGGAAAGGAAGCGCCCTTTCCACCCGGCCGAAAAATACTTTGCAAGATCCTTTTTCATCAGGTTTTCCCTCCGGAATGCATTCCTTTGCCGCACAGGATGCAGCACAAAAGAAAAAATAGGCTATATGTATGTTATTATAGCACACATATAGCCTATTCGTCTATTTTTTGGTAAATTTTTTCAGGGTTTTTCCGTTTATTTTATTCAGCCATGGCGCGCGGCGCATAACACGCCACCAAAAGATCCACACACGCGCCGTAGCTGGCCATGCCCATCGTTTGGCCGTAGCCCTTGATAAAGGCGCTGTAATTTTTCTGGCTCACCGTTTTCACAGGGCCCTGCCGGGCATTCCAATAGGCGCTGTTGTCGGCAAGGTCGGCACTGGCAGCAGGGCACAGCCCCGCGGCAGCCTCTATGGCCGACTCCGGGTCGGCGCGAAGCAGCGCATTGTACAAATGGATATACCCAAACAGCCAGCCGGAATATTCATACACCGCATTGCCCGAAAGCTCGCTGGCGCGCACGGCGCAAAAGTTTGCCTCCTGTTCGGGCGCAACGCCGCGCTGGTGGCTGATCTCGTGCGCCACGGTGGCCGGGATCAGCACCGCCGGGCAATCCACATTCACAGTGGTTTCCCCGGCCAGCGGAAACAGATACCCCGTAAAGCCCGCAAGGCTCATCAGCTTGGAATAGGCCGCCGGTTTGATTTTTCTTTCCGGCCCGGCCAAGGCGGGATACTCCCGCTGCATCCCGTTGTAAAGTCCCTGAGCCTGCTGTAAAATTTCCTCCGCACTCACGGCAAACAGGCCGTTTTCCGTGCGGGGCACCTGCTGTGCCGTTTCGTTTACCCGATCGCGGAACCACAGGGTAACCGCGCGCAGCTCCTCCACCTGCACCGCGCGGGCCTGCAGGCCGGTTTTTTGGGCGAAGCTTTCGCCGTAATACTGGGTGCCCCAAAAAGCGCACACCGCCGCATACACCCACACGCCGAATGCGCAGATGCCCAAAAGCCGCCCGGCCCAGTTTACCGCAGCGCCGTGGGCCATGCGCCACACCGTGTTTGCCGCCAGCGCCAGCACTGCGGCCCCCGCCAGCGTACACACAGCCTCGGCCACACTGAAGGGCACCTTGTCTGCCCATGCGCTCATCGCCTGCTTGTAGGGCATGGAAACATGGCTGAGCCACCACTGCATGGCCGCCGGGTCTTTTCGGAAAATGCGAAACAGCGCCAGCGCTGCCAGCCCGGCCAGCAGCCACACCAGCGGCGGCAGCAGCGCCGTGATCTTACTTTTCATACAAGATCCCCAGCTTGGCCAAAGCGGCCCGCACACGCGCCAGACATTCCCGGTCGGGCGCACACAGCGTGTGCAGATGCACGCCGCCCGTGGTGCGGCTCACCAGCCCATCGGGAAATTCCTGCGCTTTTTCAATAAAGCGGTCAGCATCATAGCGGCTTGCAATATGCAGCTGGCCTGTAAGCTCGCCGTACAGCGGATTTTCCACAGTCACATCCAACAGCGATGCGCCGTTATCCACCACGCAGTACAGCTCCTGACGCAGCTGTTCTTCCCCCGTGTGGCAGCAGGCCACGATCTCGCGGCAGTCCTGCACGGTGTCTGTACTGCTCACATAACCGCGCGGCGTGGAACGAATATCGCAGCCGCCTGCGCGCAAAAGAGCCACATCGCCCACCACGATCTGCCGCGAGACCCCCAGCTGTTTGGCAAGGCCGGAGGCACTCAGCGGCCCCGGGGCATTCTGCAAAAGTTCCTTCAGTTTTTCTCGGCGTTCCTGCGCTGCCATGTTACCCCTCCTGTGTTTTTTCTGTATCTCCTGTCTGCGCACCGGCGGCCTGCAGGATCTTTTCCAGTTCCTCCTGCCCCAGCCGCTGGGCGTATTCCTGCCGAATCGCATCGCGCGTGGCGCTGCGAATGCCGCTTTGGTCGGCTTCGCTCAGTTCATACACCTGCACGCCCTGGGCCGTGATTTTTTCCAGCGCCGCCTTTTCCCGCCCGGGCTGTGCTTCACTGATGGTTCTTTCGGCATAGGCTGCCGCATCGCGCACCCATTGCTGCTGGCTTTCTGTCAGCGAGTCCATGCGCTGCCGGTTCATTAAAATCGTATCAAAATACACCCGGTCGGCCAGTTTGGTAAGATAGCGCACCTGCTTGTAGGTGCCGTATTCCACCAGATTGGTCAGCGTGTTGTCACAGGCGTTCACTTCTTTTTGCTGCAAGGCCAGTGCCAGCTTTTGCACATTCACATCCTTGGTTTTGCCGCAAAGGATCTGCCAATAGGCGTTATCGCCGCCGTTGCCGATGGTGCGCATGGTCAGCTGGCGCATATTATCCCTGTTTTCCACCGGGATATTGCTGGCCAGCAGGCGGTATTGCATGGGTAAAACCCCCAGCACAAGGCTGTTTTTCTCCAGACTGTACTCTTCAAACAGGCTTCGCAGCGCTCCGCCCTGCCCGCAGGCAGCCTGCAGGGTGTCCTTATCCGTATCGGCCAGCAGCGGCAGCCACATAATAGCCCCCTGCTGCGGAATATCCGCCGTGCCGATGCGCAGATCCACCGTGCCGTTGCCAAAGCTGTTCCATGCATCGTTCAGGCTGCCCAAGGAATCGTTGGCAAAAATTTCGATGCTCATGGTGCCGCCCGAAACCGCTTCCAGCCGGGTTTTCATGGCCTGTGCGGCATCGTTGGCTGCGCTTTGCTCACTCGAAGAATGTGTAAGGCGCAAAACAAGCTGTGTTTTTTCTGCCGCAGTGCTGCCGGGCCCGGCTTCGCGCCAGGCGCCCAGCACGGTTTTATTCTGCGCCGCCGGGCTGCCGCAGCCCGCAAGCAGTGCCAGCAGCAACAGCGCCGCAGCCCATCGTTTTTTCATGGATGCTCTTTCCTCTTTCTTGTCTGCAATTTCCGTTTGCCATTTAACACCCAATATTATAAAATAAGTTCATGTATCTGTCACGCGATAATTCAGAATTTGTTTTCATGCCAGGGAGGGCGAAAGCCTTATGTCCGTTTTGTCCCGCCTTCAAAAAAAATTTTCCCATCCGCTGCTTTCCAGCCAGTCGGTAGGGCGCATTCTGCGGCGCAGCCTGCTGCTGCTGTTGGCGCTTATGGCCGTAATCCTTTCGGCTTTTTATCTCACGCTGCGCACGCTGAATCAGGAAAGCTATCTGCGCGAGCGCTATCGCCAATCGCTTTCGCTTTTGCAGCAAACTGACCGCTCGCTGCAGGTTTCGCTGAACCATTTGGAAACCCAAAGTACCGCGTTTCTTTCCTCCTTTGATGTGACCGGTGTGATGGTGCGCCAGGGGCAGGCGGATTTTGACCAGCGCTATCAGGTGGTGAGCGGCCTGGCCGATCTGCCCCAGAATTCGCCGCTTGTCACAGCGGCATGGCTGTATTTGCCGCAGGCGGGCAGCGTGTTTTGCTCGGACCAGCAGATCCTGCTTTTGCCCGACTGTGCCCCCACGCTGCAAACGCTGCTTACCGGCAGCGAGAGCGGGCTTTTTGTGCAGCAGGGGCAGCTGTACTATAAGCTGGGCTATCCACAAAACGAGCCCTTGGGCCTTTTGCTTTTGCAGCTGGATACCAGCGCGCTTTACCGCAGCACCTTTAACCAAACGCAAAGCGTTTATATCTATGCACAGGATATGACCCCGCTGTTTTCCGCTGCCTGCCGCTATCCCGACGATGCCGCCTTGGCCGATACGGTCTACCAGTCCGCTCTCAGTGCGTTTTATCGCTCGGCCGATGCCGAAAGCAGCTACTACACGCTGTATCGCTCGGCCTCCACGGGGCTGAACTATCTCACCATAGAAAGCGCCGTCAGCTTTTTGCCCGCCTTGCAGGATTCTCTGCGCCTGCTTTTGCCCTGCGGCGCTTTGATTCTGCTGGGCACGGCGCTGTTTTCCTTTTACATCCTGCACAGCGTTTACCGCCCCATCCAGCACGCGCTGGATGTTTTGGTCAGCGTCCCTGCAGCCGATGCCGCCCCCTTGCCCAGCGAGCCGCCGCGCCTGCGCCAAACCCTTTCGGCTGTGGCTCCCGATGTGTTTTTGCTGCTGTTCCGCCGCATTCTGTACGGCGGCATGAGCGACCCTGCCGAGATCGAGCAGTCGCTGGAAGGGCTGCCCCCGGTTTTTCCCGTTGATGCCCCCTATCTGCTGCTGCGGCTGGAGGCCCAGTGCGAAACTGCCGCCAAGGCGGACGAGCTGTACCGGCGGCTGTATATCCTGCACGCCAAAGAGCTGGCCGGGCACTACTGGCAGGGCAAATGCCCGCTGCTGGCCGATGAAAACAGCCAGGGGTATCTGCTGCTGTTTGTTTCCTGCCAGGCCTTGGGCCCCCAGCAGGCTTTGGCCGCTGCCGCCGACTTTGAGCAATATCTGCAAAACGAAACGCGCGAGCTGCCCTACACGCCCCTGCTGGGCTGCAGCACCCCCACCGAGGGGCTGCAAAACCTGCCCGCGGCCTTTGCCTCGGCCTCGCAGGATCTTTCGTATCGGCGCTATTATCAGGCAGCCGCTCTGCCGGATGCCGCCCCCGCCCACACGGCTGACCGCTGCCGCCAGAAAGCGCAGAACATTCTGCAAAAGGCGCTGCACCGTGAAAAGAACATTGCCGACGCCCTTGCCGCCGAGCTTTGCGCCGAGCCTCTGCCCCCTGCCGAGCGCGCACAGGCCCTGCGGGCCGTACACACCGCCGTTATGCGCCAGCTGATCGACTGTTCCATCGATCCGGCCGACTGCCCGTTTGTAAACCCGGCCTATGCCGACGGCACGGCCCCGCTGGCAGGCAGCGAGGATGACCTTGCCTACATTCGCTCCCTTTTGGCCGGAGCCATTGACGTTCTGTACGAGCATGGGCAGAGCAGCCGCAACCAGTATCTGGCCGATGCCAAGGAATTCATTGCCCAGCATTACAACGATGCCTCGCTTTCGCTGGATAGCGTAAGCCAGCATGTAGGCATCAGCAGCCCCTATCTATCCAGCATTTTTTCCGAGCTGCAGGGCCAGCGTTTTTTGGATTACCTGAACCGTCTGCGCGTGGAAAAAGCCACCCATCTTTTGCAAAGCACCGATGCCAGCATCAGTGATATTGGTTTTCAAACCGGGTTTTACTCGGCCAACACCTTTATTCGCACCTTTAAAAAGATCACAGGGGAAACCCCCGGCGCCTACCGCACCCGCCGCGCCGCACGAAGCTGAACCGCTTTTCTATGCCAAGAGCCGCCGGGCATTTTTGCCCAGCGGCTCTTTTCTGATATTCTAAACGCAGGCTTACCCGCCGGAATGCGCCCCACGGCCCACGATCTTTTGATAATTCTGCGGGTCGGTATCGCCTTCGGTGTTCAGCAGCAGCACCACGGAATCCGGCCCAAGGCCCAGCGCACTGCGCATGGGCTGCAGCGCGGCGTTCGTGCACAGCAGCGAAAGCAGCCCCGCGCCCACTGCGCCGGATTCCCCCGAGATCACCGGCGCATCGCCCGGGGCAGGATCAGCCAGAACGCGCATTCCGTGCGCGGAAACACTGTCCGGGCAGGCAAAATAAAACCTTGCCAGATCCCGCAGAATCGGCCATGTAATGCCGCACGGCTCGGCGCAGTTCAGCCCTGCCATCATGGTTTCGCCGCTGCCGCACGCCGCATGGGGCGCACCGTCTGCCTTTTGTGCCGATGCATAAATACAGGCCACCTCGCACGGCTCCACAATGCTCACGCAGGGCAGCGCTTTGCCGCAGCTGCACGCCAGCGCCCCCAGCACGCCCCCGGCCATAGCGCCCACACCCGCCTGCAAAAACACATGGGTGGGCGCTGCAAAGCCCTGCTGGCCCATTTGGCGCAGGGCCTCATACACCATGGTGGTATATCCCTGCACGATCCAGCGGGGCACCTGCTCATACCCCGGCCACGAGGTGTCCTGCACCAAAAACCAGCCCTTTTCTTTGGCAAGGGCGGCAGTGTAGCGCACCGTATCGTCATAGTTCATGTCTGTAATGGTCACTTCGGCGCTGCCCGCATCGCGAATGGCCTGCGCGCGCACCGGTGCCGAGCCCTTCGGCATATACACATGGGCTTTGCAGCCCAGCATTCCCGCCGCCCACGAAACGCCCTTGCCGTGGTTGCCGTCGGTCGTGGTGATGAATACCATTTGAGAAATCTGGGGCCGCAGGCTTTTTTGCTGCAGCTGCGCCAGCGTGGCTGTGCGGTAGTCCAGCCCCAGATGCTCGCACACTACGCGGCACAGCGCATACAGCCCGCCCAGCCCTTTAAAGGCATTCAGCCCAAAGCGCTTGGATTCATCCTTCACCAGCACAGCCCGCACCCCCAGCGTTTGGGCAAGGCCGGAAAGCCCCACCAGCGGTGTGGGCGCATAGCCGGGGGCCGAGGCCTGCCAGCGGCGCACCGGCCCGGTGGCCTGTTCTGAAAGGAATTCCGGCGTGGTTTCGGCTGTAAAGCGCGGATTTTCCAGCATTTGAATGCCGCTTGCTGTATATTCTTTTGGCATGGCAGTTTTCCTTTCCGGTGTGATTTTTTAAAGGGCGATCCCTCGCCGGTATCCGTGCCGCCGCGGCAAAGGCTGTGCCCCGGCCGTTCGGCGGAAATTGCGCGGGAATGCCCTTGGTTTTGGGGTTTGGTTTTTATTATATCATGGAGCAACGCGGAATGATATCATTTGCCGTGTTTTCCGGTTTCCGGCGCAGCCGGAGAGAAAAACGGCGTTAAAATAAGCTGCCCCCTGCGCACAGCCCCTTGATGCTGCACCATAGCGGAAAAGCCGCAGAGCGTTTTTGCGCTCTGCGGCTTTTCCCGTTAAGAAGAAGTGTGACTCAATTCACAAAGGAGAGGGTATAGGCAATGGTTTCGCTGCCGTCCGGGCCGGTGACTTCGATCACGCACGGGCCGTTGGCGGCAACCGTTACAGGGCAGCGGCTTGCGGCGGGCTTGCCGTTCACCTTCATTCCCTGAATGCGATTGCTCATGGCAATGGGGGTAAAGGTAACGGTGCTCTGGCCGGCAGGCACCTTCACCTCATACTCGGTGTCCATGGGAACAAACTTATTCTCCAAAGCATACTTCAGGCGGCCATCCTCCAAAAGCTCCTCGGCATTCTCAAAGCCGGTGTGATACTTAAAGTCATGGCCCACCAGCTCGGCATCCTTAAAGCTGATGTTGCTCAGATGTGCATTGGTTTTATAATCAAAATACAGGTTGCTGTTGGCTGCGGAATCCTTGCTCAGCAGGTCGGTTTCAATGCGGCGGAACACCTTGCCGTCGCTCTTGCCCACATACTCCTGCACCACCTGCTTGCCATTTTCGCTGAAGGCCTGCCAGTTCATGGTTTCATGGGTGTTGCCGTCGCGCACCACCACAGCGCCGTCGCCGCGAAGATCCATGCTCAGTGCATCGGGGCCGATGTCGCACAGCTTCTGCAGGCAGTTTTCCCATGCCATCAGATAATCGCCCGAAACGCCGATGCGGTTGTGGCCGGTATACAGCTCCTTCACGGATGCACCGTCCTTGGCATAAATATCCATCAGCTGCTGCTGCAGCGAAAGCAGCAGGTCCTGCTTCATGCCCTTTGCGCCGAACTGGTCGGCCACCCAATAGCGGTTTACGCCGTAAATATCCGACGAGAACAGCAGGCCGTTGGCACGGTCATACAGCAGCACCATGGCATCCTCGTGGCCGGGCAGGCGCAAAGCCTCCAGCTTTACATTGCCCAGATCCAGCACATCGCCCTCGTTGATCACATGAATGTTGCTGCCCTCATACACGCCGGTAATGGTTTCATCGATCACCGCATTGGCCGAGGTGTAGTCCTTGGCATAGGTTTCAATGCTCCACTCACCGCCCAAGGGGCCCACACGGTCGGCCATGTAAATCTCCTTACCGGCGTTGGCTGCATAGCACATAGCGCCCTTGTGGTCCGGGTGGTTATGGCCCAGCACAAACACCCAGGGCTTGGTGGCCACTTCGTTCACACGGTCGATCAGCGAGGTGGTGGTGTGGGTGGGCATCAGGCCGTCGTACAAAACGCCCATCTCGCTGCCCTCAATGTAATAGGCGGCCGCCTGGAAGTTATCAAAATAGCGGTACACCGTGGGATAATTTGCGCCGCCGTCATGCAGCTTATCAAAGGCAAAATCATGCCAGGCGGGGCGGTCGATGCGCCAGCGGAAGGTGGAAACCGGGCCGTCCTGCAGGCCGTCCTTGGTGGCGTAGGCTTCGCACTCTACGGTAAAATAAACGTTGTCATAGGGCAGATCCCAGTTATTGTTCAGGCCGAACATGGGCACGGTGGTATAGCCGGGAATATAATCGTACCAATCGCCCCAATCGGGAGAAAGCGTAACGCCCACGCCGCGGTCGCTGATAAACAGGCCCTCCATTTCCTTGTGCGAAATGTTTACGCCGCGGGTGCGCCAGTGTACGGTCACATCCTCGGTGGGGCAGAACCATTCGGGGCGGCAGCGCACAAACTTGCGGCCGCTCACGGGCATTGCCCAAACAGGACCCACAAACTTGCGGCCAATGTTTTCCATGATAATGCGCTCTTCTGTGTCGGTGATGGCCTCGGTTGGGTTCACGGTGTCGTTGGTGCGCCCGCGCATAAAGCCATAGCCAAACAGCGTGTTCAGGGCATCGTAGCAGTCCTTGCTGATATTGCCTGCATCGCTGAAGGCTGCCAGATAGTCATTGTCCAGCTTGGGCAGCTTAAAGGCGTTCACCAGGATCACCGCAGCGTCCTCACGCGTCATGGCCGACAAGGGGTAGAAGCATTCGTCCGAGGAAGCTGCCGTCAGAACGCCCATATCCAAGGCAGCCTCAATGGGCTTCACATAATCGTTCTTGCCGGTCACATCAAAGAAGTTGCGCACGCGCTCGGTTTTGGCGATCTCGCCGTTATCGTCGATATCCGTGCCGTCGTCCATATAAGCATTGTAATGCGGCCAGCCAAAGTATTTGCCAAGGCGGATCATAAAATCGCCGCGGCTCAGATCGTCGGCGCTTTCCAGCGAGGAGGAGCCAATGTTCTGGGCGGTGTGGAAGGTCACCCGATAGGTGATATCCTCATAGGTCCAGCTCACATCCACATCATAGCCGCCCACGCCGTCGCGCATACGAATGATGCCGTCGGGGTCCACCGAAACCAGATGCTTATTGGCCGAGCGCCAGATGCCGGTTTCCTTTTGTTCGCCGTTCACCATGGCCACCAGCTTTACCGGGCGAATAAACTCCAGCATATAGGTCTGGCCGTCCATATTGATATCGCCGCCCTGAATAAAAATGCCGTTGTCGCCCGCCTTGGCTTCAGGCTGTGCGCCGGAATCTGCCGGGGAAGAAGCCGCTGCACCGCAGCCGGGCAAAATGGAAAGCAGGCTCACACCTGCGGCGCTCATGATCGCGCCCTTCACAAACTGGCGGCGGGTAAAGCCCTGACCGTTCATTTCCTTTTTCTCTTGCATGGGGGGTTCCTCCTTAACAAAATCTTTTTTCTCTCATTTTTCAGCCCGCATCGGGGCATCAAAAATTCCTTTTCTGCCGTTTCAGGCAGCGGCAGCGCAGGCGGCCTCCGCTTCGCGCTGCTCGGCCTCTTCGGCCTTCAATTTACGGCGGAAGATCACGCCGCTCACCAGGCTGCTCACCTCAAACAAGGCGACCATGGGCAAGCCCAGCAGCACCTGCGTGGTCACATCGGGTGGGGTGAGCACAGCCGCCAGAATAAAGATGATCAAAATGGCATATTTGCGCTGGCGGCGCAGCCTTATGGGGTTCACAAGCCCCACGCTGGTGAGCGCGATCATCACAATGGGCATTTCAAACACCAGGCCGAACACCACCATCATGGTAAGTGTAAAGCCAATGTAGTTTGCCACCGAAACAGCGGCGGCAATTTCGCTGCCCGTGCCAAGCTCGGCCAAGAATTTCAGCGATACCGGCAGCATCACGCCGTAGCAGAACAAAACGCCTGTAATAAACAGCGCAAGGCCGCTGAAAAGGCTTGCCGTAACACCGGCGCGCTCCCTGCGGGTAAGCCCCGGGCACAAGAATTTCCAAATTTCCAGCAAAAGCACCGGAAACGCCAGCACCACCGCCCCCACAAGCGCCACCTTTAAATAGCACAGCAGCAATTCCGAGGGGGAAATATAAATAAAGCTGAATCCATCCGAAATGCGCAAAAGCTGCCCGGTAAGCCATTCCGCGCGGGTGCTGCACAGCGCAAAGGCCGCCGCAAGCACCGCGGCACACCGCACAAGTCTGGTTCGCAGTTCGGTGAGATGCCGCAGAAACGACATTTTTTCTGCGCTGGCTCCCCCGCCGGGTGCCTTGCCTGCCTTACCAGATTTCTGTTTCATGGTTTATTCGCCCTCTTCGCCGCTTTGATCCTCGCTGGCCATATCCACCTGCGCCTTTTTTACGCCCACGCGGAAATTGCCGATGGTCTGCCCCATGGCCTTGCCCAGCTTGGGCAGCTTGGTGGGCCCAAAGATCAACAGTGCGAGTGCCAAAACCAGCAGCAATTCCTGTGTTCCGATTCTAAACATAAGTCATATCCTCCTTAATAAAAACGAGTTTCTGCATTCCTGTTTTCGGTGTTTTCCGCAGCCTGCTCAGGCAGCGCTTTCTTCGCCTTGCGGCTGTGCGCCGGGTTCAGGCTGGGCTTTTGCTTCTTCCGGGGCCTTTTCCGGCGGCTGCTGTTCTGCCTTAGCGGCAGCGCGCACCGGCGGCACGGCGTTTTCGTTCACCTCATGCTTAACCTGCTTGAGGTCTTCTTCCATGCCCTTGCACTCATCGGCAAAAGAATCCATATAATATTTGCAGCTGCCCACTGCCTTGCCCACCATTCTGCCCAGCTCCGGCAGCCGTGCAGGGCCAAAGATGAACAGTGCCAGCGCAAAGATCAAGATCATTTCGCCGCTTCCGATTCGCATCATAAGCTGTATTCCTCCTTTTTGTCAGATTCTTCTTAACGGTTTGCGAAAGCGTCCTTGGCTTTCGTCGATGGCCTTAGTATACCCATGCTCCCCGCGGGTGTCTATCGCCCGATCTTTTGGGTTTTGTGCGTTTTTTACAGAATTTTTCCCCGATTTTAAAAACCGTTGATGCCTTTAAAATTGGGATATCATTTTCTGTCGGCTTTGCCGCCTCTTTCTTGCATTTCACCATGGATTGTTTTATAGTATACCTATCAGCAAAATTTCGCCGCCCCTCGGCCGGCAAAGGCAGGTTTGTTTTTATGGTCACTCTCACGCTCACGCATTTTCTTATTGTTTGCCCCTTGGTTTTTTTAGCAGGCTTTGTGGATGCCGTTGCAGGCGGCGGCGGGCTGATCAGCCTGCCTGCCTATCTGATCAGCGGCCTGCCCGTACACAACGCCATCGGCACCAACAAGCTCAGCAGCTTTATGGGCACCAGCCTTGCCACCTATGGCTATGCGCGCAAGGGTTATATTCCCTGGAAGCTCAGCTCGGTGTGCGTGGTCATTGCGCTGATCGGCTCCACCTTGGGCGCCAATCTTGCCCTGCTGATCGACGATTCCATTTTTAAGCTGATCATGCTGATCATTCTGCCGCTCACCGGCGTGTATGTAATGCGCAGCAAATCGCTGCAGGGCGATGCCGCCGCGGCCCCCGCTTCACAAAAGCGCATGGTTCTGGTAAGCCTTGGGGCAGCCTTGGTGATTGGCATTTACGATGGCTTTTACGGCCCGGGCACCGGCACCTTTTTGCTGCTGATCCTCACCGGGCTGGGGCATATGTCCCTGCAAAAGGCCAACGGCATCAGCAAGGCCATCAACCTTGCCACCAACGCCGCGGCCTTGGTAGTGTATCTGCAAAACGGCAAGGTGCTGTTTTCGCTGGGCCTTGCGGCCGGTGCGTTCAGCCTGGTGGGCAGTTGGCTCGGCGTTCGCTTTTTTGAAAAGGGCGGCAGCAAATCGGTCAAGCTGATCATTCCCATTGTGCTGGTGCTGTTCTTTATCAAAATTCTTTCCGAAATGCTGCCCGTGTGGCTTTCGTAATTCTCAATTTCTGTATAATATTTGTTTTTTATACAATTTGTATCAAAGAAAATGCCATGTTTGCACACTTTTGCTGCAAACATGGCATTTGTGTTATAATATAGATGTTGCCAAAGCCTTAAAAGGAGGTGTTTTCCATGGCCGGAAAATATAACGATCTGATCGACCTGCCGCGCCCGGCTTCCCGCCACCCGGCTATGTCCATGGCTGACCGTGCTGCCCAGTTCGGCTCGTTTGCCGCGCTCAGCGGCTTTGAGCAGGCCATTGAAGAAACCGCCCGCAGGCATATACAGGCGCAGGATGCCGCCGGAAAGGAGCCAGCCGATGCCGAGCCCGACCTATATTGCGATCGATCTTAAATCCTTTTACGCTTCGGTGGAATGTGTTGACCGCGGGCTGGACCCTCTCACCGCGCATCTGGTGGTGGCCGATGTGAGCCGCACCGAAAAAACCATCTGTCTGGCCGTTTCGCCCGCTTTAAAAAGCTATGGCATTTCCGGCCGTGCCCGCCTGTTTGAGGTGGTGCAGCGTGTGAATCAGGTCAATGCCCAGCGCCGCCGGGCCTGCGGGCACGAGCTTTCGGGCGAAGCGCAGGATGCCGCCGCCCTTTCGGCAAGCCCCGACAAGGCGCTGGGCTACATTGCCGCCCCGCCCCGCATGGCGCATTATATCGAGGTGAGCACCCGCATTTATCAAACTTATCTGCGTTATATCGCCCCCGAGGATATCCATGTATATTCCATTGATGAGGTGTTCATCAACGCCTGGCCGTATATGCAGCTGTACCGTTTGAGCGCGCACGACCTTGCCATGAAGCTGATCCGCGCCGTTCTGGCCGAAACCGGCATCACCGCCACCGCAGGCATTGGCCCCAACCTGTATTTGTGCAAGGTGGCCATGGATATCGTGGCCAAGCACATGCCCGCCGATGCACAGGGCGTGCGCGTAGCCCAACTTACCGAGCGCAGCTACCGTGAAAAACTGTGGGATCACACGCCGCTCACGGATTTTTGGCGTGTGGGCCCGGGCTATGCCAAAAAGCTGAACCGGGCCGGGCTGTACACCATGGGCGATATTGCCCGCTGTTCCATGGGGCGTGCGCAGGATTATTATAACGAGGAGCTTTTGTTTGAGCTGTTCGGCGTAAATGCCGAGCTGCTGATCGACCATGCATGGGGCTATGAGCCCTGCACCATTGCCGAGATCAAGCGCTATAAGCCGCGCTCGGCCAGCATGGGCGAAGGGCAGGTGCTTTCCACCCCCTACACCGCCGAAAAGGCCCGGCTTGTGGTGCGCGAAATGGCCGACAAGCTGGCGCTGGAGCTGGTGGATAAGGGCCTTGTGACCGACCAGCTGGTGCTTACCGTGGGCTACGACATTGAAAACCTGACCGACCCTGTGCGCAGCAAAGCCTATAAGGGCCCTATTGTGACCGACCATTACGGCCGCAAAATTCCCAAGCACGCCCACGGCTCGGAAAATCTGGGTGGGTTTACCTCCTCCACCCGGCACATTTTGCAGGCCGTAGATGCGCTGTTCCGCCGCATTGTGAACGAGCAGCTTTTGGTGCGCCGCCTGAATCTGGTGGCCTCTCATGTAATGCCGCCCTCCGAAGCCCCCAGCTCCACCCCCGAGGTAGAGCAGCTGGATCTTTTTACCGACTATGCCGCCCGCACCGCCTCGCGAGAGGCCGAGCAGGCCGCCTTGGAGCGTGAAAAGCGCATGCAGCAGGCAGTGCTTTCCATTCAGAAAAAATATGGGAAAAATGCCATTTTAAAGGGCATGAACCTTGAAGAAGGCGCCACCGCGCGTGACCGCAACAGCCGCATTGGCGGCCACAAAGCCGAATAAGCCCCTTCTTAAACAAAAACGCCGCAGAATCTCTCTGCGGCGTTTTGCGCTGTATCGCTATAATTTTTTAAGCCAGATCAATCCGCAAACAGCGGGGTGGAAAGATAGCGGTCACCGGTATCAGGCAGCAGCACCACAATGGTTTTGCCCTGGTTTTCGGGGCGCTTTGCCAGCTGAATGCCGGCCCACACGGCAGCGCCGGACGAAATGCCCACCAGCACGCCCTCGGCCTTGCCCACCAGCTTGCCGGCGGCAAAGGCATCGTCGTTTTCCACGGCGATCACTTCGTCATAAATTTTGGTGTCCAGCACCTCCGGCACAAAGCCTGCACCGATGCCCTGGATCTTGTGGGGGCCCGCTGTGCCCTTGCTCAGCACGGGCGAGGAAGCGGGCTCAACGGCAACCACCTTCACCTGGGGGTTCTGGCTCTTCAAATATTCGCCGGTGCCGGTAATGGTACCGCCGGTGCCCACGCCTGCCACAAAAATATCCACTTTTCCATCGGTATCCTGCCAGATCTCCGGGCCGGTGGTGGCCTTGTGGGCAGCGGGGTTGGCCGGGTTCACAAACTGGCCGGGAATAAAGGCGCCGGGGGTAACCGCAGCCAGCTCCTCGGCCTTGGCAATGGCGCCCTTCATGCCCTGTGCGCCATCGCTCAGCACCAGCTCAGCGCCGTATGCCTTCATCAGCTGGCGGCGCTCAACGCTCATGGTTTCGGGCATCACAATGATAATGCGATAGCCCCGGGCCGCCGCCACGCTGGCAAGGCCAATGCCCGTGTTGCCGCTGGTGGGCTCAATGATCACGCTGCCCGGCTTCAGCAGCCCCTTGGCTTCGGCATCATCGATCATAGCCTTGGCCACACGATCCTTCACCGAACCGGCGGGGTTAAAATATTCCAGCTTGGCCAGCAGTCTGGCCTGCAGGTTTTCCTGCTTTTCGATGTGCGTCAGCTCCAACAGGGGGGTTTTTCCGATCAGCTGGTCAGCGGATGTGTAAATATTGCTCATGGTGCCTTTCCTCCATTTTTTACATTTTGTATTATATATAAGTTATTCGACAATTTGTAGCGGTATTATTCCGCTTTTGCGGACATTTTCCAAGCCTTGACATCGAAAATTCATCTGTTCCATTTTATTTTTCCTACCTATCCGGTTGGTATATCGGAATTATAACTCCTGCCTTCCCATTCTGTCAAGGGAAACTTGCAAATTTTCCAATTGTTTTTCCGTTTACCCAGTGGTATAATAGGTTAAACAGCATCACACTGCTTTACAAACAGGAGGGTTTCTTGCATTATGTTGATTTCTACCAAAGGCCGCTATGCCCTGCGCATTTTGATCGATATGGCCGAGCATCAGAGTGACAGCTATATTCCCCTAAAGGATGTTGCTGCCCGTCAGGAAATTTCGGAAAAATATCTGGAAACCATTGTAAAGCTGCTGGTGAAGGACGGCATTCTGGTTGGCCTGCGGGGCAAGGGCGGCGGCTACCGCTTAAAAAAAGCCCCCGGCCAGATCACCGTAGGCCACGTTCTTCGCCTTACCGAAGATTCGCTGGCCCCGGTTTCCTGCCTGCAAGCGAATGCTGTCGCCTGTGAGCGAGCTGCCGCCTGCCGCACACTGCCCATGTGGAAGGGCCTGTATGACCTGATCAACGAATATCTGAACAAATACACGCTGGAAGATCTTGTGCAAAGCGGCGATAATTTTGATTATGTGATCTGATCTTCCCTTTATAGTTTCTACAGCAAAGGCCCTTCCGATTTTTTGCCGGAAGGGCCTTGCTTGTTTTCTTGAAAGTGCTGCCGCAGCCTTACACCGTCACCACGGTTTTCATGCCGTTTTGCTCGGCTGCCGCCTTAAGAGCAGCCAGCTCTGCCTTGGTGGGGGTGGGATAATGGCTGTACTCGCTGCGCACGCCCATGGGGCGGTAGGCAATGATCTTATAGCGGATCGGTGCTGCCTCCTGATACGGTGCCAGCAAACGGCTCACACGGTTCACTGTGTCCTCATTGGGCAAAAGCCCCGGCACGATCACCGTGCGCACCTCCGGCAAAAGGCCGCGCTCGGCCAGCCACACCGCATTTTGCAGCACCATACGGTTGCTTTGGCCCGTCAGCATTTTGTGCTGTTCTTCGTCAAAGCATTTGATGTCCAGCATCACGCCGTCGGCGTTTTCCAGCAGCCACTGATTTTGCGCAAAGTCCATGGTGCCGTTGCTGTCGATCAGGTTGGAAAGCCCCATCGGCTTTGTCAGCGCAAACAGTGCCGCCATAAACTCTGCCTGCAGCGTGCATTCGCCGCCCGAGCAGGTGATGCCGCGGATAAACGGCATATTGGCCTGCACCTTTTCCGCCAAAGCCTCCGGCGTGTACTCGGTGATCTTGGGGCTGCTGGTGTTAGGGCAAGCCTTGATGCAGGCGTCGCAGCCGCAGCAAAGGGCCGCATTCCAGTGCATTTTTCCGTTTTCCAAATGCAGCGCCCCCACCGGGCACACCGCCTCACACCGGCCGCAGCCAACACAGCGATGCAGTGTTTCGGGGTTGTGGCAATAGCGGCAGTTAAACTGGCAGCCCTGGAAAAAGATCGCCGTTCGGTTGCCGGGGCCGTCCACAAGGCTATGGTCGATCACCCGGTTTACATATCCGATCACAGGCTGCGCACCTTTCGCTCATACACATGGCAGTTTTTCTTAGCGCCCATGCCCAGAACCACGGTGTCGTTCACCACCTGACGGCCCTGCTCAAGTGCCTCAATGTCCGAGCGCTTCACCAGATAGCCGGTGATGCGGATCACATCGCTGTCGCTGGAATAGGTGGAAATATAGCGCATTCCCACTTTAAAGCCGCCCTTGATCACATCCAGAACGGCTTCGGGGTTGCCTGCCGAGGTCATATCAAAGGGGAAAATATCGCCGGTGCCGCTGGGGAAGAACTTGTGGAACTTGCCTGCCTGGCGCATATGCTCATACAAAGGCAGCTCCTCACCAATGGGAATGCGGGTGCCGGGGGTCACATTCTGGTCATCGGCCAGGCCCACCTGTGCGTGCAGGATAAAGCTGCCGTTCCAGTATTCGCAATAGGGATTTTTGTGCGCCTTCACCTGCTCGTCAATGGCCTGCAGAATGGCAAGGCCCAGATCATCGGCCTGTGCGCTGTAGCCAAAGCGATCCTCACGGCCCTCCAGCTTCATCAGGGCATTCACGCACTCGTTCATGCCCACCATGCCGAACAAACCGTTAAAGCGGTCACGCTGCAAAAGGCCCTCTTTCACAAGGAAATTGCAGCTGAAGAAGGGGGTTTCCTCCACCAGAAAACGGATCTTCTGGTCCATAAAGCGGCACATGGTTTCTACGGCATGGGGCAGTGCGCGCTCAAAGAAATCCTGCTTGGAGGCAGCGGTTTCCACCAGCTTGTTCAGCATCAGGCGGGTCAGCGTGTATGCACCGCCGCCAATGGGCAGGCCGTTGTAGCAGCTTGCAATGCCGTAGGGCGTGGGGAACTCGGAGGCAAACTGCGGGTCGTATGCAAAGCTGGGCTTTGCGCAGTCCAGCGCGGTTTCGGTACACAGCACGGCAAATTCATCGCTTGTTTTTTCGGGGTTATACAGCAGGGTCAGGTTGGGGGTGGAATCCTGCAGCTCGCGCTCGCACTCCAGAATAATGCGGCCCGCACGGGTATCCTCGGGGCCGATGTTGCCGTGGCAGAACGAATCGGTCACGGTGCGATCGATCTGGCGCAGGAAGTTTTTGATGATAGGCTTTGCGGCTGCTTCGTCCGTAATAAACGGGTCCAGCAGCTTGTCAATGCGGCCGATGTACACCGGGAAATGGGTCACCGAGGGCACATGATGATACAAAATCAACAGATCACTCACAGCCTCGTACAGATCCTTGGGCGGGTCCAGGCGCAGGAATTTGCTGCCCTGTGCAAAAAACTTTTCGTAATCCGGCAAAATATAGCGGGGCGCATAGGGGGCATGGCCCTCGCCCATATCGCAGATGACCCCTTTTTCCTGCAGATCATAAAAATCAGCGGGAACATCGGGATAGTCCAGCGTGTTTTCGGCGGCTTTGGCCAGCGCCATCATGGTTTGTTCGTGGGTGAGCGTGGTATCCTTGATAATGTGCAAAATCTCTGCCTGTTTATCGCTCAGCGTAATCATAATTTTGCATCCTCCTTTGAAAAGCAGCAAACGCAGCCCATGGGCCCCCAAAGCGGGCCGTTTGGGTGTGCGGTTTTGGGTGTTGACAACCTCTTTCGACTATGATTTATTATATAATATTTTAAAAACAAAAACAAGAAGAAAGAAGAATCGTTCTCATTAGTTAAAAATTATTTTACAAAAACCTTTCCTGTGCTTTGGGGCACCCTGTAACCCCCGGCAAATTGCGGCCGTAGCGCCGGACCATGGTTATAAGATCAACTCATATTCGCCTGCAGGTCTTTACTTCTTGGTGCACCATCGGCGGGAGCGTTCAAAAAACAGTGCGGTGCACTGTTTTTAGCGGCCGGTCCCCGCGAGCTGAACGCAAGCCGCACCGCGGCGCAGCGCGAAGCCGCCCCTACTGTGAAATCACGAAACAGCGCTTATAATCACACACTCACCTCGTGGCCCATCGTAGGGGTGGGGCTCTGCTCCACCCGAAGAGGCCTTACGGCAGTAAGGCCTTAGCTGGCGAGCAATGCTCGCCCCTACGATGAAATCACAAGATAGCGATATATTTTTATGCAAACCTTGCCTTTTCCTTGTAGGGGCCTGCATCGCAGGCCCGCCAACGGTGCGGCCTGCTTTTGGTACTCCCGCAGCCCGCCTATCCGGGCGAAAACATTTTCCTATAGCAAAAAAGACCCGCAAACGAAAGGCTTAATAGTGACAAGTAACTATTTTGACGCAGAGAACGGTGTGACCCGAGGGTCATGCCGTTTTTCTGGGTCCATAGGTTGTTTCTGTGGTGATAGGCTCGGAAATAATGGGAATATCCACATCGTCCACGAAGTTGAAGTAAATCTTCACTTTCTGCGTCCGCTTGCCGCTGGATTTATCCGGAGCATAAACGACGATCTTCTTGATATACTCGTTCACGATGGTCTGCGTCAGTTCCTCAACATCCACATATTTCTGTGTCAGGACAATAAAGGCATCCAGACCGTCGTTCATTTCTTCCCGCTGTTCGACCCATTCCTCAATAACCTCAATTTCGAGCTTTAACCGTTCCTGTTCGGCTTCATAGTCCGCAGACATCTTTTTGTACCTGTCCTGACTGAGATTTCCAAGAACATAGTCCTCATACAGCCGGGAGATGATGACATCCAAATCGGAAAGGCGTTTCTTTGCCTGTTCTACTTTCTTTTTGTCATCCCGGATGCTGCGCTCCTGGTCAGTCCTGCGGCATTGCAGCCATTCCTCCTGAAAGGCATCTACATCATCGCGGATATACTCGTTGACCGCACGGATGCGTTCAAAACGATTTCACGAAGCACATCCTCCCGGATATAATGCGCGGTGCAGGTGCCACGATTGCTTTTATAGTGACAGCAAACATAGCGATCCTGTTTCCCTTCAAAGCGCTTGCTGGTGGCAAAGTGAAGCTTGCCGCCGCAGTCTGCGCAATACAGCAGTCCGGAGAGCAGTCCTTGCCGTTCCGCTTTTGCGGGGCGGCGTTTGTTTTTCCGCAGCTCCTGTACCCTGTCAAACTGTGCCTGAGATACAATCGCTTCCTGTGTATCCGGCAGATAGAACATATCCTCCGGCTCGTTGGGGATCCGCTTCTTCAGCTTGTAGGACTTGGAATAGGTTTTGAAGTTGCAGGTACAGCCCGTGTACTCCTGCCGCTCCAGAATTGCCACAGGTGAAGAGCTATGCGATGATGACAATGCGTAAACGAATACCGGGGCAGCAAAAAATGCGCTGTCCCGGTATTTTTCTGGTTCCAAATATGATAATGGAGTTTTGTACCATGGTAAGCTGCGCGGCTCCCTAGGATAGAGAGCCGCTGGTTGTTATTTTTAGCACGGATGTATTCGCCGTTGAGCTTTGCAGCGATAGTCTGCGAGTCTGTGGTGACGATGGACTGGGTTAAGGTAAACACTACGCCTACCAAAGCGGGGCGTGGGTGGAAACCAAGGAAGCCGACACGCAGTTTGAAGCTTATCTCGATATGGCCCGCTGGAGGGTGCGGGTATCCAGTTCAATGGAACCACCGCAGTCACAGACACAGTTCCGGATGGTATAGCCGTTTTTTCGTGCCCAGTCGGCATAGCTACCGTCAATTTCCCGATGCGAAAGCCTGTTTCTATTTTTGGAGGAATCAGTCTTCCTCCAGCTCAAAACGAATTGTCACACGGCTTTGACCTCCCACGGTGCAGGTGAACAGAGTCAAATCCCAATTTCCACTTTCCATTCCCTCTATATCTGTGGGGTTCAGTGTCTCCCGCTCCACCATTTTGTAGATGAATACATTTCCGTCTATATCCGTGAAGGTGGCAATATCGCCCTCCCAGAGATTCTTTAAGGTTCCGAAATGGGAAGTGTAGTTGTGGCCGCAAATAATCAGGTTATTCAAATAGGCCGACCCGCTGTACCGGCAGGGAGCAGTTTTCAGATTGGGATAATTCCACTCACTGATAATCGGCAGCTCCAGCTCCAAGGCTGGGATTCTTAAAACACCGATAAAGTCTATTCCGTTGATGGTTTCCACTGGCATTTCCATATTAGGGGATAGAACATAGTCCGGAATAACAGTCCGCTCATCGCTCACCAACGGAGCGGCCTCTGCGGGCAAATACGCATCCAGCTGGGTTACCGCTTGCCTGGCCGATTGCTCTGCCCGCAGCTCGTCGTACAAGTTGTAAGATACAAGGAAAAGGGCTGCTGCAATCAGCAGCAGCCCAATCGTAATCAACAGCAAGCCCTCTTGCTTTCTGCTATTTTTTTCTTCATTCCTCATCGACAGCACCTCTGCGGCGCACCAAGCCGATCACGACAAAGAGCAGTCCGGCGGCAATCAACACTGGAACCGGCCACCAGAGCTGGCCAGTCTGAGGCAGCGTCGGCTTTGTAGGTGTAGTAGGTTTGTTCGGCGTGGTAGGTGTTGTGGGAGTAGGTTCGTCAGGAATTTTCTCATTGTAGCTATTTGTCACCACAAAAGTGATACCCTCCCGTGTGACCTCCGCGGTATAGCCCTCCAACTCTTTCTCCACAATGGTCCACGTATAGCGATCATTCAATCCCGTCCAGGTGTACCGCCAGTTGTTTGCCGCGTTCAGGGTTACGGTATCATATACCTTGCCGTCACGAAGAAGCTGAACAATTACCTCTTTGGGACGATTTTTTTCATGTCCATCATCGGCCCAGACCTTCAGAACCTTTCGGTTGATGGTATGGTCATCTGGGTTATCAGGGATTTGGGATGAATCGAACTTTGCATTGACGGCTGCATCATAAACCCAAATGTTATTCTCTTTGTCCAATCCAGGCAGCATTACCATGAATGGCGTGGGATCATAGCGAAAGCCATTTTGCGTGTGTCGATACCCCCGTACAAAGTACAAACCCGCTTTCAGGCTCTTTCCGGCGGTGGGAAAGGAAACCAATCCCTTATCATTGGTCTTTCCACTGTCTGTGGGGGAAATATCATCCCGCAATACATAGCCCTCCAGGGTGGATGCCAGTGTCCGCCAGGCCTCGTCATCCTTGCCCCGGATATTGACATGGAACTGGGCGAAATCTTTTGTGGTGGTCAGCTCGCCGTATTCGTCTACTGTGGCAGCCAGGAAAATGTTAAACTCTGCACCAACCAAGGGCGTGTTTCCATCTTGATAGGAAATGGTCAAACTTACATCCTGGTTCAAGTCAATGCTTCCCGCCGCCAGGGCCTGCAAGGGCAGGAGAAGGAATACTGCCAGCACACTGAGCAGCGCAGCAGTCATGCGTCTAATCCTCTTCATCGGCTTCACCTCCGTGTTTCTTTCTTGGCTGCTTGGGCAGCAGCAGTAAAATCAAAAGCAATAGCAAGATCGGGATCGCCACAACAGGAGCCACCAACAGCGGTTCAATCTGAATGGCGTCCGCCGTCACACGGACGGTCTTTGCTTCCTCAATATTGTCAATCCGGTGTCCCCGTACCAGCAGCCGGTGGGTATTGATACCGTAAGGGGTGCAGGTAACGAGCGTACAGTAATCTTTTCCTTCTTCAATCCGAAGGGCACCCGTCTCTTGTGGTTCCACAATCAGGATTTGATCGACCTCATAGGTCAGCACGTTGTCCAGGACCCGGAGCATAAAGATGTCTCCCGTTTGCAGCTTGTCCAGGTTGGTGAATAGCTTGGCGCTGGGCAGTCCCCGGTGGCCGGAGAGAACGCAATGGGTGCTTTCGCCGCCCACGGGCAGGCTGGACCATTCCAGATGGCCCACGGCGATCTGCAGGACCGATTCCTCCGTACCATGATAGATGGGCAGAGAGCAATCAATGCTGGGGATTTCAATATAGCCCATGACACCAAGACCGGACACATTCAAAAGCTGCTGGTATTCTTCCTTCTGGGCGTCGCTGAGCTGGTACGCATTGACCCGATCGGTCAGAGATGCGTTGTAGCTTTCGGCCGCGGCCCAGATTTCGTCGTATTGATCCTGGTTCAGATTTGCAACTTCCTCGGCATATGTGGCAATGGCCCGGGTCTGGTGGAGGGAGTTCCAGTAATCGCTGACAGAGGGGTACAGCAGCAAGGACAGCCCTGCAAGAAGGATCAGGAAAAGGAGTAGTGTTATATAATTGCCTTTTTTCTTCTTCATGCAGGGTTCTCCTTGCCGCTGTGGGCCGGGGAGGGGTTGCCTCCCCGGCTGTCACAGCGGGATGTCAGTGCGTTTCAGATATGTATCAGGGAATTAGCGCTTGGTGTTCATGCGCTTCTTGGTGACCAGCAGCACCACAGCGCCGATGACCAGAACAGAGCCGAGGACATAGAAGATGGTGGTGCCCATGCCGCCGGTGGAGGGAAGCTCCGTGCCAGACTGGTTGTTGATCTCGGCTACCTTGGTTGTGTAGGTCAGAGAATCAGAGCCTTCTGCCTTTGTAGCGCCAGTAATCACGACTGGGGCATCCTGTTTTAGCGTGTTATAGCCAGCAGGAGCCTTAATCTCGCGGAGGTAGTATGTATCCGCATCCAAACCGTCAATCTCAATCTTACCCTGGGCATTCGTCGTCAGAACCGTATCTGCAGGCCAGGTGATGGTTCCATTCTCACCCGCAGCAGGAACGTCTACCCAACCGGTGAGCTTGCCGTTGACAACGACTGCAACCTCATTCTTGTCCTTGTTCAGCAGCACAAACTGTGCATTCTCCAGAACATTATTCTTATCGTTGTTGCCGTATTTCAGAACATCCAGATCCCAGGTATAGGTAATGGTTTCGCTGTCGGGAGTGGACTTTGTATTGGTGCTGTCGCCGTACTTCAGCGTGCTCTTATTGCTGTTGCCAGGCAGTCCAACCACGGCGCCCTCATTCAGCGTTGCGGAATACTTGACATACAGCTTGGTTTCTGCAGCAATCGTATCCAGATAGCTCTGCGTAAACGTGATCGTAAAGGTCTTGCCATCGCCGGGGGTGTTGTTCACGGTATAGTTTGCGGCAGCCAGTTCCGTGGTCATGGTCTCATCGGTGTAGACCTTGGCGTCATTCTTGTAGGTCAGACCGGCAGCCATGGTATCCTCGAACACATAGTTCTCAGCGCCGGGCTGGGCGGTGATGGTGGACTTGAAGTTCACGGTCTGCCCGATATCAGCGTCGTTGGTGGAACCGTACTTGCCGGTGGAGTCTTCCTCAACGGTCTTCACGTTGGTGGGAACTTCGTTCTTTTCCTGAATCTCAGGATTCGGGTCGCCGGGCGTGGTGCCAACGGTAGCCTTGGTGCCCAGCGTGGAGGTCACCAGATAGTAGCCTGCTTCAAGGTTGTTGAATATGATGTTACCATCTGCAGAAGCTGTGATGGTATTCAGCGCAGTCAGGCCCTTTGCAAATGCTTCTGCGTCCTTTGCAAATGCGGCAACATCTGCGTCCTCTTTCCATGTCACATAGCCCTGCGCGTCAATGTTGACATAGGTCAAGCCTTTTCCGTCAGAATCCTTGAAAAAGTTTGCCCACGTGCTGTTGACGGTGTAGCTGTAAGCGTTCTTATTCTCATTGACGGACAAATCCAGAATTTTATACAGCTCATACTTTTGACCAGAAACTGCATTTTTTACGGTGATAGTATTTGTTCCCGCCGCAAAAGCCGTAACACTCATGGCAAATACCATGACCAGGGCCAGCAGTAAGCTTGCAAATTTCTTTGCGTGTTTCATTGTTTGACTTCCCTTCTTCTTTTTAAGTTTCTGCGTAGTAATGGGATCGTGCTGCGCATCAGGAGGATGCGGATTCCTCCTTTCTACGTTTTGTATGGTAATACAACAGAAGGAACGCCGCGCCCGTGAGCAGCAGGAAGCCTCCTATGGTATACGGTATCGTACCGGCCCCGCCGGTGTTGGGCAGCTCGGGGTAGCAGACTTGGTTGGTCACGGTGGCTGCGGCGGTTCCGCTCTCGGGAATGGTTACCGCGGGGCCATTGGAATAGGTGACAAGGAAGTTTGCGCCGTTCACCGTGGCCAGCGTATTGTCTCCACGGATCGGCACGCCTTTATCATCCAACTCGTAGATGTAATACGTTTTCCCAAGGGTCAGGTTTGTAAACTTCGCTGTCCTGCTCTCCGGCGTGACCGTGCTGTTCGCGTATGTGATGGTCACCGTTTGCAGCGGATTGCCGGTGGGATTTGCTTCGTCATAGATTCCGAAACGGTAGGCTCCGTCGATTTTTTTCAGATGATTGCCGCCCGCATCCAAAAATGCCTTGGCCACCGTGGCTTCGCCCTTGTGGTTGTAGGCCTGATAGGTGTAGTCTGCGCTTTGATACCAGACGGTCACACCATTCGGGAAGGTGGGATATTTCCCGTCCTCCTGCTTTGCCACAGCGAAGTAGTGGGGCACGGCATCCATCACATAGCCCTCCGGGGCGGCTATCTCGGTCAGGCAGTAGACCGTGTTATATTTCATGGTCTGACCGCTTTCTTTCCCGAAGGTCAGGGTGCCGCCCTCGCCGGTGGTGCCGGTGAGGGACAGGCCATTTTCTGTTGCGGTAAAACTACCGCCAGCATAGCTTCCCTCCACCAGAGTGAACTTCGCGCCGGAAAGAGTCTGGCTGGTATTGTACTGGTCCAGCTTTTTGACTGTTACACTGGGAGAAGTGTCTGCACCAACGGTACCGCCGGTGGAATATTTGAAGTCTTCGACCTCTACGCTGCCGCCGCTGGGGGTGGTATAGCCCTCCCAATGGGCGTTGTTGGAGATGGAGATGGTCTGACCCGGTGCGGCGTTGACCGTTGCCTCATAGGTAACCGTCAGGGGCAGGTTGTCTGGCAGGACAATTTTCAGCGTCCGTCCCTCCACCGAAGAGGTCCAGTCAGGTACCGTCCCGTTGGTATTGGTGTTCACCACCCGAATGGAAGTGGTGTCCAGAATCAGGGTATCGCTCAGATCATCCACCAGGGTGATGGTATCCGACCCGCTGACCAGATCCTCGCCCAACTCATTCAGCGTGATCTTAAAGGGATACCGGCCGCCATTGGTTTCGGGGTTATAAGTGCCTTGCTTGGACAGCGTCTGTTTTCCGATTGTCACACCATTGCTGTCGTTGCCGATGGTCGTTCCCTCGGAATTTTGCAGACTGACCTCATTGTTGAACTTCTTGCTCGCGCCGCCCAGAAGAACGTCAGAATCCGTTACCTTACAGACGATCTGTATCTCCACGGCATAATCGTCCCGGTTTCCGCCTCCGTTTACCAGATTGGCAATATCCCAGATCACCTGCTGACCGTTGGTGTAATAGTAGTTCGTCTGGGGTCCCACGTTGTTGCCGGGCAGGGTATTCTTGTATTCCGTCCAGCTGCCGCCCAGGGCGGCGATTTCCTCAGCTGTGAGCTGCACAAAGGTGGGTCTGGGATTCTGCCGAGCTGCTTGATATCCCAGCCACCACATACGGACATAGGTTACCTCCATCCCATCCGGGATCTGCTCGACCACACGGTGCCGCCCGAGCAGGCTGCCCTCATAGTTCACATGAATCTGCCAGGCCACATAGGTACCCGCTCCGTTCAGCGCGCCTGTGTCGATGTCCTGCTTTGTGCCTTGCTTGATGTCCGTGATGGAGTCGCCGGAACCGGGATAGGTAAAGACACGGCCCAGTTCCTTAAAGATATTTTCGCTGCCGTACAGGGTTTTGCTGGCCGTGTTGTGGTCCAGCCAGTTGGTGCCGTCAGAGCTGCTTTGCAGCTCAAGCATACATGAAAATCAAGGAGCACAGGAAAAGTATGTAAAAAGATGGTAAAATCTAAGATAAAAGTGGCAGTACAAAAAGTGGGAAGCACGAAGCCACCCTCAAATTCTTTTTTATAGAGTATAAGGGTTGCTTTGGTGCACCCAAAATAGAGTGCGCTATTGTTAAGTTGGCATTCAGTCTGGGCTAGTAAACAACATAATGGAAATTATGTGGTGTTTTTTATTGCCTAAACGACAAGGCCCAATCGTTCGATTTTTCGCCGGTGTTCTGTGCCGGTGGTCATAATATAGATTTTTGTTGTGTCGATGCTGCTGTGTCCCAGAATATCGGCCAATTTGGCGATGTCTTTCTCAATACCGTAAAAAGCCTGGGCAAACAGCTTGCGCAGATTGTGGAAAAACACCTTACTGGCTTTTACTCCGGCTGCCTCGCAGAGGGATTTCATCTGCGCCCAAATATTGCTCCGGTCCAACGGCTTCCCGTTCCTGGTAATAAAGATTGCTCCAGAACGGATGCCGTTTTTCTTTGCGTGATCCAGAAGCATCTTCTTTAGCTTACTCGGAAGCAATATTGTCCGGGTTTTGCTTTTACAGCTGACAGTGATCTCTCCGCGCTTTACAGCTTCTGCGTTAAAGAACCGCAGTTCAGAGACACGAATGCCAGTGCCGCAAATGGTTTCCAGAATCAGATGCAGCTGAGGCCGGTCCTTTGCCGCCTCCAGCAATCGGAGGTATTCGGATTTTGTCAGCTCTTTTTCTCCGCGCAGTAGGTCTGACGTTGGGTCTTGATGTTTTTTTAACCTTACAGTCTGACCAGCTTTGGAAGTCCAGCAGACTGTTAAGACTCGCCAGCATGGAATTGATTGAACTGGCTGCATATCCCTTTTCAATCACCGCACTGTGGTGTTGGTTGCCGCCTGCGGGCGGCCGCCCTGTTCTCGTCCATGGTGCAAGCCAAAAAAGAGCCCCCGATCCTGAGATCGGAGGTTTTTTTTGGTGCACCATCAGCGGGAGCGTTCAAAAAACAGTGCAGTGCACTGTTTTTAGCGACCGGTCCCCGCGAGCTGAACGCAAGCTGCGCAGCAGCGCAGCACGAGCCCGCCCCTACTGTGAAATCACGAAACAGCGCTTATAATCACACACTCACCTCGTGGCCCATCGTAGGGGTGGGGTTCTGCTCCACCCGAGGGGCCTTGCGGGGTCACAGGACCTTAGCGGGCGAGCAATGCTCGCCCCTATGATAGAATCACAAAAGAGCGATATATTTTTGCGAAAACCTTGCCTTTTGCTCGTAGGGGCCTGCACCGCAGGCCCGCCAACGGTGCGCCGTGCTTTTGGCACTCCTGCAGCCCACCTAACCGGGCAAAAACTTTTCCTATAACAAAAAAGACCCGCAAGTTTATCGCTTGCAGGTCTTATTTTCTGGTGCACCATCAGCGGGAGCGTTCAGAAAACAGTGCAGTGCACTGTTTTTAGCGACCGGTCCCCGCGAGGCGAATGCAAGCTGCACAGCAGCGCAGCGCGAAGCCGCCCCGTAGGGGATGGTGCACCATGCGCAAGCCTTTCCATCACACATAACGCAAAAAAAGACCCGCAAGTGTATCGCTTGCAGGTCTTATTTCCTGGTGCACCATCGGGGACTCTCCCGCGGGCTAACCAACACCGCACTGTGGTGTTGGTTGCCGCCTGCGGGCGGCCGCCCTGTTCTCGTCCGTGGTGCAAGCCAAAAAAGAGCCCCCGATCCTGAGATCGGAGGCTTTTTTTGGTGCACCATCGGGGACTCGAACCCAGGGCCCACTGATTAAGAGTCAGTT